>Ga0307516_10001341_pt1 | contig 34187 bp, 38 predicted proteins | sample 19_EM_MG_FD_203310 | JGI IMG/M metagenome (GOLD analysis project Ga0307516, IMG submission 203310) | Populus trichocarpa ectomycorrhiza microbial communities from riparian zone in the Pacific Northwest, United States - 19_EM | ecosystem: Host-associated > Plants > Roots > Unclassified | place...
GAGGCGCCTAAGCGCGGAGGATGACCGCGGCTGCGGCAGTGGAAACGAGGACGAGCCATAGGATGACAAGGGTGAAAGCGGCCCCGGCACCGGCGCCCAGGAGCCTGTCACGCCAGGTTCGTGACAACCGGCTCACAGAGGGGTGAGACGTATTACGGTCGGGAAGGATCGGTGTGGTTGCTTGAGCGGTAGTAGGGAGAAGGGCCTGGAGGACTTCTCTCATTGTTTGTATTTTAGATCGACGAGGCAGAGGAAGTAAGGCTGAAGCTTTGGGGTCGAAGCTGAAGAAAGGGGAGATAGTGTCATACCCCAGTAGCGCGGGGATGACAGTGGAGGATTCGAGTAAAGATTCGTGGATAAAAGCTCACGCCGTAGGCGGCACAGCAGCGGCTAGCCTACTGCAAGCGCGCCCTGTGTCGCGTGTCCCTCAATGCCACCGGACGATTCCGGACCAAGTATCAGTCAAGAACTGAGAAAGCGCAGACGCTGTCGTCGCGGGAAAGGTGCTCCTGCAGACAAAGACTGCATACCGGAAGCAGAGCAAACAGAACACCGAAAGGGAATGAGAGTCTAGGCCGCAGGGTCGAGGAATGTGGGATGACGAGCGCACCATGTCGGGACAACCGAATGGTAGCGGTGCATCTGAACACATTCCACCCAGGCCAGGATGAGAGTTCTTCAGCCAGAGTGCTCACGCCGAGGAATCTCCATGCCTTCCAAGAGTTGGATGGGGGCGCCAGCGCAGATGGTACCACTGTTATGCAATCCATTCCAGAATGACAGGAATGTCGGCGGAGGCAGGAACGCGAGTGCCCCAGGGAATGAGAGGGCAACACAGGCAAACAAAGAAGGAGCGGTGTTCGCCATTCTCAATGGCAACGCACTGCTCTGGAAGTCTGCTTTGGAAGTTCGCTCTTGCTCCTTCCCCATCGGCGCGTGCCTACCTGGAGCTGTTCTATAAGACGACCTGTGCTTGTGTCACAGATGGTAGGCAGCATCAAGAACATCTACCGAAATCACCAAACCGAACCCCTTGAGTTTATTCTGTTGTGAATTGACGAAAGAACCTGACTGCTCGGATTTGGTTACGTATACATTCGTCTCTACCGTGACTCTAGTACCCCGCCAGACTCCAGTCTCACAACAGACATGGACTCCAGCTGTGTGTCGACTATCGAGGCCTAAACACGGTCACCATCCCAAATCTATACCTGCTCCCACTAATGCAAGAATTGCAGGACAGAGTACGGGGCATGTAGTGGTTCACCAATATGGACCTGAAAAACGGATTCAACCTCATCCGAATCCGGGAAGAAGACCAATGGAAAACCGCTTTCAGAACCCAGTTCAGCTTATACGAATTCCAAGTAATGCCCTTTGGCCTCACCAACGCGCCATCAACATTTCAAGATATGATGAATCACGTCCTGTCCAACATACTCGATGTAGGAGTACTTGCATCCATGGACGACATACTGGTTTATGCCAAAACAGAGGAAGAACACGACCAACTGGTCAAAGAGGTGTTAGAACGTCTACAACAAAACGGGCTGGCAGTATCCCCCGAAAAATGCGTGTGGAAGGCTAAAGAAGTAGAATTCCTATGCTATATCATTGGCCAAGACGGAACTCGGATGAATCAGGACAAGGTGGAAGCAATACTGTTCTGGCAGTGTCCGACTTCGCTCACGGAAACCCAGTCCTTCGTGGGTTTTGCCAACTTCTATCGACGCTTCATCAAGGACTACTCCCGAACAGCCAGACTACTGACAGAGCTAACCAAGAAAACGGAAAAATGGAATTGGAACGCAGAGGCGGAAGCAGCCTTCAACGAATTAAAGAAACGCTTCACCACGGCTCCTGTACTAGCCCACTTCGATGCAACAAAACTGGTAATCCTGGAAACTGACGCATCTGACTTCGCTGTAGGAGAAGTCCTGTCACAACATGATGAGGAGAACCGACTGCACCCAGTAGCTTTCCACTCCAGGAAATTCTCCCCAGCAGAGATAAACTACGAAATCCATGACAAAGGGCTTCTCGCAGTAGTGGACCCATTTAAGCATTGGAGACGCTATTGCGAAGGAGTACTGTACCAGGTTCAGGTATTTTCGGATCACCAAAACCTGGAGTACTTTACGACAACTATAGTACTAAACCGTCAACAAGCGCGCTGGGTACAGGAACTGGCTGGCATCGATTTCAGAATCTACTACCAACCAGGGATGCAAAACAGGAAACCAGATGTGCTTTCTAGGCATTCGGAGTACCGCCCTGAAAAAGGGTGAATAGAAAGCCAGCTGATAACAACAGTCTTGGGAGAAAAACACTTTGAAAGAAGAACAATTTTCTTTGTATGCTCATCGGCCAGGTTAACATCGCTGCCACTGCGAAGATGGTTGGAAGAATTCTTGAAGAGAATTGAGATGGAAGGTGGACAAGACGAAGACTACCTAAGAGCGAAAAAGGAAGCAGCAACGGAGGATCTGTTGCCGAAGGACCAAAAGGCCAAGGAAGGAATCCTGGAAATCCGGAAAGAAAAACTATACTGAAAGTCTATACTCTGGATCCCAAAAGGAATGATACAACAGGTCATTGAGTCCGAACACAACACAAAGGTCGCCAGCCTTATGAGACAGGACAAAATGATCGAACTCATTTGAAGAAACTTTTGGTGGCCCAAAATGAATGAGAGAATCATGGATTTCGTCAGAAGTTGCCCAGAATGCCAGAATAATAAGGCATCACGACACCAGCCCTACGGACTGACCTCACTGCTAGAACTACCATATGCACCTTGGCAAACAATAGCAATGGATTTCATCATGGAATTACCGCTGTGGGAGGATTGTGATCAGTGCTGGGTGGTCATTGACCGATTCACCAAGATGGTGCATTTCCTTCCACTCCAAGAAAAAACGGCATCAGACCTAGTGGTGATATTTGCAAAAGTGGTATGGAAATTCCATGGCCTTCCCACTGACATTGTATCGGACCAAGACTTGCGCTTCACTTCAGAGGTATGGCAAAAGTTCTTGGAAATCCCAGGAATCCGCCCTCGAACGTCAACGGCATTCCATCCGCAAACAGACGGACAAACGGAGCGGATCAACCAAACGATTGAAGTCTACCTCCGAGCATTCCTCAGCTGGGAACAGGATAACTGGGTATCACTCCTACCAATGGCCGAATTTGCCTACAACAATTCTGTCACAGTAGGGAATGGAATGTCCCCGTTTTATGCCAATTACAGGTTCCACCCAGCTACAGTCGACCCACCGACAGAAGAACGACTGAACCTGGCCAGCAAAATGTATGCGCATTGGATACAAGCCATATACGAGGAATCCAGAAAAGGCTTGGAAGCCATGCAAGAACGAATGCACCGATATGTGGACCCAGCCCGAAAAGAACCCCCAGCATATCAAGTGGGAGCCTTGGTCATACACAATAGGTGCCACATCAGAACATTCAGACCCACAAAGAAGCTGAACCACAAGAATCATGGCCCCTTCCAGATTGAGAAAATCATTTCCCCACTTGCGATACGTCTTACACTTCCCCGGAAATGGAAAATCCACAACGTTTTCCACATATAACTACTCGAACCCTATCGAACCAGCGAACACTGGGCCCTGCCAGACCCATCCAAGGTGCTCCGGGAGGCAGACAACATCGAACAGAGTGAGGAATATGACGTAAAAGAAGTTATGTCCTCAACAGAATGAGGACGAGAAAACAAAAAGCAAGTTTTCTACCTGATCCAACGGCTCAACTATCCGGAGCAGAAGGACTGGACGGAAGAACCTTACAACAACTTTTCAGTAGGCGGTCTGGAGAAACTCTGGGAGTTTCATCAGCGAAACCCAGATGCACTGAGGGACTACCAGCTCACTGCCGGCTAGACCAGTTCCACCGAGGATCTGGTGGTAGTAGGCTGAAGAGGTGGAGGACTTCAGCCCAACAAACACACCGACACAAAGATCCATCGCTAAGGCACCCCTGAGAAGCCGCTGACCGAGCACCCGACGGAACTCACGAAATAACCTGATGAACTTGATGTGCTCCTGTACGGTCATAGGCCCCTTACCCTGAAACGGAACTGGCGCACGAGTGAGCATGACGGTCACGCGATCCCCGAATGGCGCAGTCACTCCTACCTACACTGTAGAGCCCTAGATCAGACCCAGTCACTTTCGGGATACCGGACGAGCCACGAAGGATACCATGCCTCTGCCGATCCTCTGCGACCCTAGGTGACCCCGGAACCTAAGTACGGCAAGAAGTCATAGCGAATGCGCAACATCATCAGGTTCATCAAGACAGTAAGAGTACGTACCAGCTTACTCTGAGGGCCAGCCATTCTGATGAGTTAAAAGGTCTTCCGAGGGAAGAAGGTTCCTTACCCAGTGGCTGGGAGGGCTGCAGGGGAGGATGACTGCAGTCACGGCAACACAACCAAACGTGCGTTATACCTACTTCAGCAATAACGAAATCCTGCGAAAGGTGGAAAACAGAAAAGAGGAGGGCTACTTAACAAACTACTCGGTTAGTGCTCAGGATGAGGCTAAGGAAGGAGGGAGGGAGTGTTACACTTGAAGAAATATCCATAACCTAGTTAGCAAGTGACAGCAGGAGATGGGGTCACGGGTCTTCAAAAAAAGGCATGTCTTCTGAAGGAGGATCACAGGAGATGATTCAGAGAGTCTAGATGGGAGATAGAGAAACAGAGTTCAGCTTACAGCCGTAGCTCGGCTACAAGAGATTAACTGCGGAATAGAGGGCAGAGTGCAAACGAGCGGAACTGGATGGACTTGGGCTAGATCGCCTCAAGATGAGGGGATCATTATCTTCTCAAGATGAGAAGGTAGTAGGTCACGTTACCCTAACAGTGCACGAGAAAAGAGTCTGGACCAGACACCCCACTCAGCTGCATGAAAACCTCATCTCCGCTTATCTATGACCCGGCCAGGACCAATGAAGTTGCCTACGTTCCGAGCGGAGTCTGACAGGACCTCTGAGGAATAATCCGCCGGAGTCACCAGTTCTCACACCGAGTCATCAACTCTTACGCTATGGCTCGAAGGATAAAAGAAATAAGTTTTTCTTGTTCGAAGAGAAAAACGAGCACACTGAGACCTTGACACACCTCCACAAAAAACCTACCACCAAACCCACACACAAGATCTAAGATTATTCCATTGTGAATTATTGAAAAGTAGCCTGATTACCTTTGATTCTCCCTACACTCCGGTTATGAGATAAACCCCAGTGTTGGCACAGATTGTTGGTGTTCCTCGGGAATCTGGATGTGATTGTGTAAAGAAGAAAGAAGAAGAAGAGGAAGAAGTGAAGATGGTTGATAAAAGGCTATCCATCACTGCTGGCTAGTGACTCATCCAGTAGTCCAGCAAAACTCAATTCTTGCAGCCGGATTGGTGAGGCAAGCTGACAACAAGCAATTACAGCACAGACGGAAATGACATCTCTTGTTGGATTTCCTAGTAGCTGCAGCTCGATTCTCTTGGTGGATTCTTTCACTATTTCTCTTGCCAACGCTCTCGCTGTTTCACTCACTGCTTCTCTCGCTGTTTCTCTTGCCATTTCTCTCGTTGATTCTCTCCCTGTTTCTCTCACTGTTTTTCTCACTATTTCTCTCGCTGTTTCTCTTGTTGATTCTCTCGCCGTTTCTCGTATTGATTCTCTCAGATTCTCTCGCCAAATTCTCTCCCCAAATTCTCTTGTCGGATTCGCTTGACGGGTTCGCTTGCTAATTATCTTGCTGTTTCTCACCTTGATTCGCTCGCAGATTCTCTCACCTATTCTCTCGCAGTTACTCTTGCTGTTTCTCTCGCTATTTCTCTCACTGTTTCTCTTGGGGATTCTCTCACTGGATTCACTCACTGATTCTCTCGTCGATTCTCTTACTGGATTCACTTGCTGTTTCTCTTGTTGATTCTCTTGCTGATTCTGTGGTCGATTCTCTTGCTGGATTCTCTTGTCGATTGATTCTCTCGCCGATTCGATCGCTGGATTTGCTCGCTGATTCTCTCGTCGATTCTCTCGCCGTTTTTCTCGCGGATTCTCTCACTTATTATCTTGTCGAATCTGTCTCTGATTCACTTATCGACTCTCTTGCTGGATTCTCTTGCCGAATTCTCTTGCCAAAATCTGTTGTCAGATTCGCTCGATGGATTCTCTTGCCGATTATCTGGCTGTTTCTCTTGTCGATTCTCTTGCTGATTCTCTCATTGATTATGTTGCTGGATTCACTTGCTGATTCTCTTGTTGATTCTCTTACCCATTCTCTTGCTGGATTCGCTTGCTGATTCTCTTGTCGATTCTCTTGCCGTTTCTCTCGAGGATTCCCTCGCTGATTGTCTTGTCGATTCTCTCAACATTTCTCTCGCGGATTCTCTAGCTGGATTCACTTGCTGATTCTCTCGTCAATTCTCTTCCTGGATTCTCCCGTCGATTCTCTTGCTGATTCTCTTGCTGGATTCGCTTGCTGGATCTCGATAGATTTACTTCAGATTCTTACTGGATTTACTTACTGGATTTGCTCCGGATTCACTCTCTGGAATTACTCTGGATTTGCTCAGGATTCTCTCGCTCTATTCTCTCAATCGATTCAGTCGCTACGTTTATTCAAGATGCTCTTGTTCTATTATTTCTCAGGAATCTCTGCTATGTTATGCCCTTTTGTGTATCTAGTTCATTCTGACTTCATTGAGTTAATCGACATATTTCACACTGTCAGCGAAATCTAACCTTTGTGAAAAAATAAATGCACTGCCAGACGTAGTAGCATTAGAACACAAGTTGCAAGAGTACTCTGCATGGATAGTTGATACCTCACCAGATGTAGCATTCGAACGGATACTCTGAGTGGATAGTTGACACCTTGCGAGCCGTCGTGTTCGAACAGATATACTGTGTAGATAGTTGCATGTTCCGTTCAAATGTCTGTTGCAAGAGTACTTTGCATGGATAGTAGACGCCTCACCAAAAGTAGCATTCAAACGGATACTCTGTATAGATAGTTGACGTCTCATTAGATGTTACATTCGAACGGATACTCAACGTAGATAGGTGGATGTTACGTTCGAACGCCAGTTGTGAGAGTACTTTGCATGGATAGTAGACGTCTCACCAAAAGTTGCATTCGAACGGATACTCTGAGTGGATATTTGAGACCTTGCGAGCTGTTGCATTCGAATGGATGCTGTGTACATAGTTGAATTTTCTGTTTGAACGCCAGTTACAAGAGTACTTTCCATGGATAGTAGATACCTTGCCAAAAGTAGCATTCAAACGGATACTCACATGGACAGATTCAAACGGAGACCCTGCGTGTGTGACACTGGGGTGGCCTTGTAACCAGAGTACTGGGGGAATCAAAGGTAATCAGGCTACATTTGATAATTCACAACGGAATAATCTTAGATCTTGTGTGTGGGTTTTCAGTGGTAGTGTAGGTGAGGATGTTCGTTCTGACGTCTCTTCTTTCGGGGCGAGAAGAGTCAGCATATATAGCCATGGGGCGGGGCGAGATCTGGTGACTCAGGCTAACCATTCCTCCGAGGACGGTGGGACCCTCACTGGGGTGTGGGCTCACCTCGGGCTCTTTATTGGTTCTGGTTGGTGCTTGCGATAAGGTGAGATCCAGGAGTCTGGTTGGTACCGCAGAATTCCTTCAGTTCCGGACTGAGTTCTATCCTGCAGCCCGGTAGTGTCTGGAGTTTGGTTTTATGACAAACGAGCTCTCTGGAGAGTCTCGACCGAGCTCCCTGGGGAGTCTCATTCTAACTTCCTTCCTCTCACGCTCCGGTTTGCCATGGCCCCTCTCTCCGGAGTTAATCCTTACAACCGGTTCGCGGCCGTAACCTTTAACCCTGTCTTATCTCCAACCTAGACTCTCTAAGACCTGTCCTTTATGGACAACTAGCTACCGGCACGTCTTTTTTCTCCCTCAGTACGTGTCTTCCCAAGGTACGTACTTGCCCGTGATATTCCATGTGTAACACTACCTCCCCTCCCTCCAAGCTTCGTCCCGAGCGCTTTCTTGAAAATATTTTCTAAGTAGCCCATCTCTTTCTGCAGGTGTGTTTTTCTCTTTTGTGAGGTAACTTGTTGTGTTGTTACCGTGACTGTAGTCCTCCTCCCCTACAGCCCTCCCAGTCACCGGATCAGGACATCACTCTGTAATCCGTCGAAATGGCTGGGCCCTCAGAGTAGGCCAGTGCATACTCCTACTCTTGTGTCTTCTCCTTAGTCCCGAACGTAGTGCGCCAATCCAATACCTGGGTTCCAAGATCGTAGCGCAGTGAAACTGGTAGGCCCCTGGGCTGAACTGGCTTCCAGATAGGGACCCATCTGATTAAGCCCTATGGGCCGCAAAGTGTGTTCAAGTAGTGGCCGAGTCTTCGGGATGGTCTTCCCCTGCAGTGCTGTTCTGCTGTCTTTTGACTGGGTCTTGGATTGGTGAGGTCCCATACGCTTGGGGTCTTTCACCTGAGAATCAGGTCTTTTCCTTCCAGGGTTGATCCTCGTTTCAGACTTTAGTTCCGGAGTCATCTCGATCTGGGCTCTTTCTCTTGGGTGGAGAGCCTATGGTGCTCTTCGTGCAGGAAACCAGAGCCCGGGCAGAGGTCTCCTGTGGGCGTGCCGAGGAGTCTCCATGCTATTGGGGGTGGGATGCCCCCATGGTCTGGTTTTGAGCCGCCGGTTGCTTATTCCGAAAGTTGGTCATCCCACCTAGGCGTCAGGGAGCCAGTAATCTCTTGGCGCATCTGGGTTTCGTTGGTGAAATTCTGAGAGCTTCTCCAGACCACCTATCAAAAAGTTGTCGAATGGTTCTTCTGTCCAGTCTTTGCGTTCTGGATAGTCAAGCCATTTGACCACATCAGGAAAAAAAAATCTGCGTCTGGACGCACCAGGAGCTCAGGACGCTCAGGACACACCCTGTCAGGGCACGTAATGCTCCCAACATAAAACGCACAGGCAATGTGAATTCGGACGCAGCTTGCCACAGCACTGTGCGTCCGGACGCAGATCGCCACGGCATCTGCTTACCGGACGGATCATGGCAGGACATTTTCCTTCTGGACGCACTGTGTCAGGGCATTTTCCTTCTGGACGCAGCCGTATCAGGGCATTATCCTTCTGGACACAGCCTTGTCAGGGCATTTTCCTTCTGGACGCAGCCATGTCAGGGTATTTTCCTGCTGGACGCATCGTGTCACGGCAGCATGGTCATGCTGGCTGTCAAGGCGCGGAACGTCGTCATCAGGAAAAAAAATCTGCGTCTGGATGCACAGGCTGTGTCCGGACGCACCAGGCACTCGGGACGCTCTGGACGCACACTGGCAGGGCACATACCGCTCCCAACGCGAAACGCACAGGCAATGTGAATTCGGACGCAGCACGCCATGGCACCATGCATTCGGACGCCATATGCCAGGGCGCCATGTATCTGGACACAGCTCTCCATGGCATTTGCTTACCGGACGGAGTGTGTAAGGGCATTTTCCTTCTGGACGCAGCTGTGTCAGAGCATTTTCCTTCTGGGCGCAGCCGTGTCAGGGCAAATGACATCCAGAGGACACATATCATGGTACCACGGTCACGCTGTCTGTCAAGGCATGGAACATCGCAGCAAATACTCTTGTCACATTCGCAAACACGCAGCAGGTTCCAGGTATAGTGACTCAGTCCAGTTCTATTCATTCTATCTTATGTATATCTGTATATGCTACTACCACACTTCGCGCGGAAAGAAAGGAAAGTTGGCAAATACGACACAACGCGATGTGCACGACAACTATGAGGAGGATGGCGATGAGCATGCCGCCAGTGAGGAGGACGTTAGCAAGTAGGACGCGGCGAGTATGATTGCAAGCTTTGTGACATGGTTAGCGCAGCTCTCAGAGTGACAGACAGCAGGAGGTTGTACAATACAACGTGACAAGTACGATGTCAATGAGGGTGCCAGCGGCGAGAACAATAGCTGGTAGGACGCGGCGAGTATGATGTCAATGAGGGTGCCGGCGGTGAGAACGATACCGGGTAGGACGCGGCGAGTGTGGCAGTGAGTAGGACACGGCAGGTATGGGAGCAAGTAAGACGCGATGATTATGTGGCGAGCTTTGTGATATGGTTAGTGCAGCTCTGAGAGTGACAGAGACAGCGGGAAGTTGTACAATACACAGTGAGGAGTACTAGGTCAATGAGGGTGCTGGCGGCGAGAACGATAACGAGTAGGCCACGGCGAGTATGAGTGTGCGTAAGACGTGGCGAGTATGATGTCAATGAGGGTGCCGGTGGTGAGGACGATAGCAAGTAGGACGCAGCGAGTATAATTGCAAGTAAGATGCTGCGAGTATGATGGCGAGCTTTGTGACAAGGTTAGCACAGCTCTCAGAGTGACAGAGATACCGGGAAGTTGTACAATACACAGTGAGGAGTATGATGTCAAGGAGGGTGCCAGCGGCGAGGACGATAGCGAGTAGGATGCGGCGAGTAAGTCGCAGCGAGTATCATGGCGTGAAAGACGCGACGAGTACGATGGCAATAGAAAGCGCCAAGCCACTACTAACGCTTACACTTGCGCAAGGTTCAGCTCGCTCATCACTCATAGATAGACCCCTTTTTTCTTCTCCTTTCACCTTGTCCTACTCGTTGACATTTTCCTAATTGACATCTTACTCGTCGCGCCTTTCTCACCATCATACTTGCCATGTCTTACTCGCTCTCATACTTGCTGCGTCCTACTCGCCCACACTCGCCATGTCCTACCCAATATCATTCTCACCGCCGGCACCCTCATTGATATCGTACTCGTCACGTTGTATTGTACAACTTCCCGCTGTCTGTCACTCCGAGAGCTGTGCTAACCATGTCACAAAGCTCGTCATCATACTCGCCGTGTCTTACTTGCAATCATACTCACCGCATCCTACTTGCTATCCTCCTCGCCGCTGGCACCCTCATTGACATCGTACTCCTCACTGTGTATTGTACAACTTCCTGGTGTCTCTGTCACTCTGAGAGCTGCGCTAACCTTGTCACTTAGCTCGCCATCATACTCACCGCATCTTACTTGCAATCATACTCGCTGTGTCCTACTTGCTATCGTCCTCACCGCCGGCACCCTCATTGACATCATACTCGCCGCGTCTTACGTGCACTCATACTCGTCGCGGCCTACTCGCTATCGTTCTCGCCGCTGGCACCCTCATTGACATCGTACTCCTCACTGTGTATTGTACAACTTCCCAGTGTCTCTGTCACTCTGAGAGCTACGCTAACCATGTCACAAAGCTCGCCACATAATCATCGTGTCTTACTCGCTCCCATACCCAATGCGTCCTACTCACTGCTACACTCGTCGCGTCCTGCCTGCTATAGTTCTCGCCGCTGGCACCCTCATTGACATCATACTCGCTGCGTCCAACCTGCTATTGTTCTCGCCGCCGGCACACTCATTGACATCGTACTTGTCACGTTGTATTGTACAACTTCCCGCTGTCTGTCACTCTGAGAGCTGTGCTAACCATGTCACAAAGCTCGCAATCATACTCGCCGCATCCTACTTGCTATCGTCCTCGCCACCCGTGGCATGCTCATCGCCATCCTCCTCATGGTCGTCGTGCAGATCGCATCGTGTTCATCTCGTCGTACTCATCGCGTCGTGCTCAACGCGTCGTGTTGTATTTACCAACTTTTTTTTGTTTCCGTGCGAAGTGTGGTAGTAGCATATATAGATGTACATTAGATAGAATGAATAAAACAGGACTGAGTCACTATACCTGGAACCCGCTGCGTGTTTACGAATGCAACACGAGTATTTGCAGTGATGTTCTGTGCCTTCACAGCCAGCGTGACCGTGGTGCCATGACATGTGTCGTCCAGACGCCATTTGTTCTGACATGGCTGCGCCCTGAAGGAAAATGCCCTGACACACTCCATCCGGTAAGCAGATGCCGTGGCGAGCTGCATCCGGATGCACTGTGCCATGGCGAACTGCGTCCAAGTTAAGCAGGTTGCATGCGAAGTGTCCAGAGCGTCTAGTGCGTCCGGACGCTCAGGACGCAATTTTTTTTTTTCCTGATGGCTGCAAATACTCGGGTCGCATTCGCAAACACGCAGCGGGTTGCAGGCATAGTGACTCAGTCCAGTTCTATTCTTTATATCTCTGGTATGTACATCTATATATGCTACTATACACTTCACGTTTCGAGCAAAAGCACCCATCGTCACACCCATCGCCGCGATCATTACATGCAGTAACACTGTTTTGATGTCCGTAGCATTGCTCTGTGTGTCGGAAACAAAGGAAAGTTGGCAAATATGACACGACGTGATGAGCCCGACGAGTATGAGGAGGATGGTGATGAGGACGCCGGCGGCGAGGACGATAGTGAGTAGGATGTGGTGACTATGAGAGTGAGTAAGACGCGGCGAGGACGATAGTGAGTAGGACACGGTGAGTATGATGGCGAGCTTTGTGACATGGTTAGCGCAGCTCTCAGAGTGACAGAGACACCGGGAAGTTGTAGAATACACAGTGACGAGTACGATGTCAATGAGGATGCCGGCGGCGATGACGTTAGCGAGTAGGACGTTGCGACTATGCGATAGAGTAAGACGCGGCGAGGACGATAGCAAGTAGGACGTGGTGAGTATGATGTCAATGCAAAGCGCCAAGCCATTACTACCACTTGCGCTTACGCAAGGTTCGGCTTGCTCATCGCTCCTACGTAGACCCCTTTTTTCTTCTCCTTTCACCTTGTCCAAGATACTCGTCGTCGTTCTTCGTGTTTCCATCATACTCGCTGCCATCCTCACTGCCATCAAACTCATCAACATCCTGCTCATCAACATCATACTCGTCACATCGTATTGTACCAGTTCCCGCCGCTGTTCCTGTTACTCTCAGAGCTGTGCTAACCATGTCCCATACCTCGCCATCATACTCACCGCATCCTACTCACTATCACCCTCACCGCCTCTTACTCGCTCTCATAGTCACAATGTCCAACTCGCTATTGTCCTCGCCGCGTCTTACTCGCTCTCATAGTCGCGACGTCCTACTTGCTATTATCCTTGCCGCCGGTGTCCTCATTGACATTGTACTCGTCACTGTGTATTCTACAACTTCCTGGTGTCTCTGTCACTCTGAGAGCTACGCTAACCATGTCACAAAGCTCGCCATCATACACGCCGCATCCTACTTGCTATCGTCCTCGCCGCCAGCGTCCTCATTGCCATCCTCCTCATAGTCATCGTGCTCATCGCATCGTGTCATATTTGCCAACTTTCCTTTGTTTCCGACATGCAGAGCAATGCTACATGCGTCAAAACAGCATTACTGCATGTGATGATCGTGGCGATGGGTGTCACGCTGGGTGCTTTTGCTGTAAACACGAAGTGTGTAGTAGCATATATAGAGGTACATACCGTAGATATAAAGAATAGAACTGGACTGAGTCACTATATCTGGAACCCGCTGCGTGTTTGCGAATGCGACCCGAGTATTTGCTGCGATGTTCCGTACCTTGACAACTAGCGTAAACGTGGTGCCATGACACGCGTCGTCCGGACATGTCCAGTAGGAAAATGCCCTGACATGGCTGCGTCCAGAAGGAAAATACCCTGACACGGCTGTGTCCAGAAGGAAAATTCCCTGACATGGCTGTGTCCAGAAGGAAAATACCCTGCCACGCTCCGTCCGGTAAGCAGATGCCGTGGTGATCTGTGTCCGGATGCACGGTGCCGTGGTGATCTGCATCTGAGTTAAGCAGGTTGCATCTGAAACGTCCAGTGCATCTAGTGCATCCGGACGCTCAGGACGCAATTTTTTTTTTCCTGCTGCTGGTATAGGATTTGTTTGTTATTTCCTCGGCCGTGCTCAACCGAAGACATAACTTCCTCAATATCGTATTCTTCCGACTGTTCGATATCGTTCGCTTCTCGCAGCACCTTCGAGGGATCCGGGGGTGCTTGATATTCGTTGGTTCGGTAGGGTTCGAGCAGTGAGATGTGGAAGACATTGTAGATCTTCCCCTTCTTGGGTAGTGTGAGGCGGACAGCGAAGGGGGAGATGATTTTCTCGATCTGGAAAGGACCATGATTTTTGTGGGCCAGTTTCTTTGATGGACGGCGCGTTCTGATATTGCGGCCACTGAGCATTACCAGGTTTCCTACCTGATATGCTGGGGGTTCCTTCCTTTTCGGGTCCGTATACCAGCGCATTCGTTCCTGCACGGCTTCCGGTTCCCTCCGTGATTCTTCCAGTACGGTCTGCATCCAGTGCGTGTAGACCGTACAAGCCGGATTCAGTATTTCCCCGGTTGATGGGTCTACTGCCCCCGGGTGGAAGCCGTAGTTGGCGAAAAATGGTGACATCCCGTTTCCCATCGTGACCGAGTTGTTATAAGCGAACTCAGCCATGGGTAGTAGGCGTACCCAGTCGTCTTGTTCTCGGTTGACGAATGCTCGGAGGTATGCCTCAATAGTTTGGTTAAGGCATTCTGTCTGACCGTTCGTCTGTGGGTGGAAGGCGGTGGATATTTAGGGTCGAATTCTCGATCGTTGGAGGAATTCCTTCCATGTTTCCGAGGTGAACCGCAAGTCCCGATCTGACACTATGTCCATGGGGAGCCCATGGTACTTCCATACCTCTTTTGCAAAGATGACTGCTAGATCTGCGGCTATCTTTCCTTCCTTTTTTAATGGGACAAAGTGCACCATTTTTGTGAATCCGTCAATGATTACCCACAGCTGTTCGTATCCTTCCAAAAGAGGCAGCTCCATAATGATATCCATTGCTATCGATTGCCAGGGAGTGGAAGGAAGTTCCAACGGTGAGGACAGTCTGTAAGGTTGATGCCAAGAAGTCTTATTCTGCTGGCATTCGGGGTAGCTCTGAACAAAGTCGAGTATTCGTTCGTTCATTTTTGGCCACCAGAAGTTCCGTCTAATGAGTTCAATCGTTTTGTCTTGTCCCATGTGTCCGGCTACCCTAGTGTCGTATTCGGATTTCAGGATTTTTTGTACCAGTTCTTCCGGCACCCAGAGCATACCCTTTCTGTAGAGTAGCTCATCCCGTATTTTCCATATGCTCCTGGCCTTTTGGTCCATCTGCTGCTCCTTGTTTGGGAGAGCGGCTTCCTGTTCGACCTCCTTTTTCATCTTTTTGTAAGCTGGGTCCTTTCTTCCATATTCCCGAACTCTTTCCTCGAACTCTTTACTCTATTTCTTTGCTGGGAGTGAGAGGAGTCAGGCTGATGAGCAGATAAACAATCAGCCCTATAGATTTGGCTCCACTAGGTGGGTTTCCTGTAAAACCATTGATATCATCTGGTTTTCCACCCCCCTCTTCTCCGGGCGATACTCTGAACGCCTTGATAGTGTATCTGGTTTTCCTTTCTGGGAGCCGGAGCAGTAATAGATCCAGAAGTCGACACCTGCCAGTTTTTGTACCCATCTTGCCTGTCTTCGGTTTAGCACCTTCGTGGTTGTGAAATATTCCAAATTCTGATGGTCCGAAAATACTTGAATCTGGTGCTTTGCTCACTCACAGTACCAGCGCCAATGTTTGAAGGCATCGACTATTGCCAGTAGTTCTTTGTCGTGGATTTCGTAGTTGATTTCCGCGGGTTGGAACTTCCTAGAGTGGAAGGCTATTGGGTGCAGTCTTCCCTCGTCGTCCCGTTGTGACAGTACGGCTTCTATGGCGAAGTCGGATACGTCCGTTTCGATCACCACTGGTTATTCGGCATCGAAATCAGCCAATATGGGTGCCATTGTGAACCTTTGTTTTAGTTCTCAGAAGGCTGCTTCTGCTTTGGGATTCCATTTCCATTCCTTTTTGCTTTTCTTGGTTAATTCTGTCAATGGCCTGGCTATCCGTGAGTAGTCTTGGATGAACCATCGGTAGAAGTTAACGAAGCCGAGGAAGGATTGGACTTCTGTGAGGGACTTGGGTGTTTCCCACTTCAGAACCACTTTCACTTTTCCTTTTACCATGTCGATGCCTTTTCGTCCTATCATGTATCCCAGGAATTTCACTTCCTGGGTTCTCCATACGCATTTCTCCAGGGATACTGTGAGGCCATTTTCCTGCAGTCTTCGTAGTACTTCTTTGACTAGGTCATCATGTTCCTGCCTTGTTTTCCCATAGATGAGAATATCGTCCATATACGATAGAACCCCTATGTCGAGTACGTCGGAGAGGATGTAGTTCATCATATCCTGGAAGATGGACGGGACATTGGTTAGTCCGAACAGCATTACCTTAAACTCGTACAGGCTATATCTGATTTGGAACACAGTCTTCCATTCGTCTCCTTCGCGGATCCTAATGAGGTTGAACCCGTTCTTGAGATCCATCTTCGTGAACCACTAGGTGCCCTGTACTCGGTCCTGTAAATCTTGCATGAGCGGCAGGGGGTATCGGTTGGGGATCGTTATTTTGTTGGGCCCTCAGTAATCAACACATAGCCGTAACCCTCTTCCATTTGGCTTTGGTACGAACAGGATTGTCAAGCCTGCCGGAGAGGTGGAGCGCTGGATTTTTCTTATCCTTTCCTTTCCCTTGAGCCATTCCCAGAGTGCTTGCAGCTCGGTTTCAGATAACGGATATATGGGTCCCCAAGGGGCCAGGCTTCCTTCTTTTAAGTCAATCTTGCAGTCGTACGGCCTATGTTTGGGTAGGACGTCTGTTGCTTCTTTTCTCATTATATCCAGGTACTGTTGAAATTCCGCTAGGACTAGTTGTAATGGGTCCTCGTTCTGGGCCGCATAAACATACCCCACGACACGAGCTTCCTTGTCTGTGCACATGGTTTCATCCCATCATAGCTCGAAGTCTGCAGTCTTGAATTTGGTGCATTTGTAGCACTTTTGGCTGTTGAAGCGGACTTCGAGGTCTTGCCAATCGCCCTGCGGGGGGTGTTTCGCAATCTACTTAAACGGGAGGAACACGTCGATTTTCACTTCCATTGGTGATACTTCGAAGATTTCCTTGGAGTAGTGGCGGCAGTGCTGTAGAAGCAGGGGGTCAGTATAGTGTCTCCCGGCTCCCTTCACCTGTTTCCCTTCGAAGTTTTCGATGATTCTCTTTTGCCGATGCTCTCGGAGTGGAAGTTCCAGTTGCGCCACTATTTCCTGATTAATAAGCAGTACCGAACACCCTGTGTCCAGTAGTCCCTTTATCTTATGTTGTTTTCCGCCCTGGTGGAGTATCATCCATATTATTGGTCGGATGCGGCTGACGGGTCCTTTTCTCCGTTTCTCCGAGGTTCTAGTACTTAGTTCCTCAGCTTTTCGTTTTTAAGACGGACCCCCGACTGTTCCCCAGGCCAGCGCCGGCGGCTTCGGCGGGCCTTCTAAAAATCCGATTCTCCACTGCTGTCGGACCACAGTGGGAAGACCTGAGAGTCCTCCAGTTCCATGGTTTCGACCACTACGACCTTCTGTTATTTTGGTGCTGGGTTTTCCTCCGGCTCCTCCGAGCACTTTCTTTTTTCCGTAGCTGCTGCCGCGGCCTTTCAGAGGGCTTTTGGGAGGGTCGTGCCCCATCTGGTGGTGTGGGCAAAGCAATCATAGGTGCGGTGGCCTTTCTGTTCGCAGCGCCAGCAGCTTTCCGGGCTCCTGAAGTATTCCTCGTGTTCCTGTGTGGGTACTCCTTTTAATGCCTCCTCCTTCGTTGCCCATCTGCCTGGTTGCCCCAATGGAGTTTTCCATTCCGAGTTGTTCGTGGGCTTTGGTTGCTACGTGTCCTTTTTCGGGTGTCCAGGGTCCTTTTTTCCTTCCTTTTTGTCGTCCGTACGGGCCAGCCGCATAGTTTCCCGTGCTTTTTCCAGTGTCTTCATTCTTTCCACCTGTAGGCCGGCTTGGTATGTGGCCTGGGGAAAACCCTCATCATCCACAAACTCCTCGTGGTAGTGGGTGAACCGCATTCTTAAAATTTCAGTGGTCATCACGAGGTTGATTTTTTCCCTTAGGGCTTTCCCTGTCACTCGTGTGAAGATGTTAAGCGTGCGGAACTCCGTTAGATAGGTTTGGATTGATCCTTGGTATTCGAGCTGCTATAATTTGAGCTGGGTGTCCGCAGCTTCTCACTTGTTCCGATATTCCGTCCTAATGGCTGCGGAGTAGTTGGCCCACGTGTCGTTGTCGAGCAATTCTCAGTACCGATGGAGGTACCAGACTAGGGCTGTATTGGTTAAGAGTGTTCCGACCGAGACGATCTTTTGTCAGTCGACCGTCTCCGGGTAAAACCCTAGGTACATGGTTACCGACTCCCACCATTGGTTGACAGCCGTTATGCTCCTTCCGTCAAATTTTGCTGGATTCTCCATTTTTAGTCTCGAGGTGCGAATCTGTGCCTCATCTACTGGCCGTCCTGGAGCTTGCGCCGCAGTGATCCCGGCTCCCACCTATCTTGCTATCTCTTCCGGTGTGAGCATAGTTGCCAGTTGTGCTCCCATTAGTTCTCTTGCTCCGTGTGGAGGCCTCTCTATTGGAAGATTCTGCACATATAAGTCGCCGTCACTTTTGCTGGGCGGTGGCGAGGGCAAGGGCAAGGGTGAGCCGACCAGTCATCTTGATCCCTGTGGGGGGCCTCTTCCCCTTGCTCCTGCACCTCCGTCAGTTGGTGGCGGTGGTTCTGGTGGCGGGCTTGAAGGAGGGATGGCCTGCCATCGCAGCCTTCGGGTAGGAGGACTGGGAGGAAGCTGAATAGGACTTCTGAGTGCCGGGCGGATCGGAAGCAGTGGTGGCATAGCTGGTGCTGTCAGGGCGCTGGTACTGGATGGTCTGGCGGGGCTGTACCAGGGTTGCGGTGGTTCCGGGGACGGAGGTCTTGTATTTGGGGAGCCCAGGAGGGGTATCCGGGTGGCTATTCGCTGGATTTCGTTTCTCACTTTTCGCAGTTCTTCTTCGACCTTATTCACCTTCCTTTGGTGATCCGCCACCCACAGCTCCACATTGCCTTGGAAGGTAGCCAGATGCTGGCTTCGGGTGGTATTGGCCTCGTTTAGGAAGGCGAAGGCGTCGTTTACCCTGGTGAGCTGGGTGGCCTGACATATCTGTCGCTGGTTGTCCTTGGTAGTTAGTTCCATAATGGCCTGCCAGACGTTCTATACGAGTGTTTGGTAGACATTGGCTACATTTGCCAACTCGCTACGTACCCAGGCTTATGCGATTTCTTTGTTAGCATTTACTCAGTCATATACGTACTGGGTGCCCTCTGCTAATATTCGGTAGGCCTCCTCAATTTGTTGCATTTGGCGATCGGTTTTGTCGATTGTATTGCCGCATAGCTCAGTAAGCTGCCTTAGGTTGTTTTCGGCCTGCCACTGTTGCCGCGCCATGGTTCAAACCCAGACCGCGGGGTTGGCTACTTCAATTGCTTGCTCCGGGGCTGGGGTTCTGTCGGCGATCTGGAGCAGATCCCGGAGTGCTTCGAGCCCGAGCATGTTGAAGTCGGAGGCGGTGGATATTTTCTTTAGTATAGGTCCCAGAGGTGTCCTGTGTAGATGGTTTCGTCGTCTTCAAATGTATAATCGTAGATCTCTCAGAATTCGTATCTGTCGAGGTCAGCCGTGAGTTGCAGTGATGTGCAGTTGGACCAGTATTCAGTATACCAGTTTTCAGGGGTGCAGTTAATTTGCACGATTTCTGGGATCGGTCTGTCGGAGAATTCTTCCCACCATTCGTTCTTTGAGATTTCGTTGTCGATCGAGGTGAACCTGTAGTCAAGTGAGTATTGGGAAGTTGGTTCGAATATGTTTGAAAGTTCAAGGAGGTATTCGTGATCTTGTTCGAAGGAGGGTATGTGCTGGTCCCCTTCTGTGAAAGTAGGGTGAATTTTGGATCAAAGATTATAGTGTGACACTGGGGTGGCCTCATAACCAGAGTGCTGGGGGAATCAAAGGTAATCAGGCTACTTTCGATAATTCACAATGGAATAATGTTAGATCTTGTGTGTGGGTTTTCGGTGGTAGTGTGGGTGAGGATGTTCGTTCTGATGTCTCTTCTTTTGGGGCGAGAAGAGTCGGTATATATAGGCGTAGGGCGGGGTGAGATCTGGTGACTTGGGCTAACCATTCCTCTGAGGATGGTGGGACCCTCACCGGGGCGTGGGCTCACCTCGGGCTCTTTATTGGTCCTGGTCGGTACTTGCGATAAGGTGAGATCCAGGGGTCTGGTTGGCACCGCAGAATTCCCTCAGTTCTGGACTGAGTTCTATCCTGCAGCCCGGTAGTGTCTGGAGTTAGGTTGTTATCACAAATGAACTCTCTGGAGAGTCTCGACTGAGCTCCCTGGGGAGTCTCATCCTAACTTCCTTCCTCTCATGCTCCGGTTTACCATGGCCCCTCTCTCCGGAGTTAATCCTTACGACTGGTTCTCGTCCGTAACCTTTAACCCCGTCTTATCTCCCGCCTAGACTCTCTAACACCTGTCCTTTATGGATAGCTAGCTACCAGTACGCCTTTTTTCTCCCTCAGTACATGTCTTCCCAAGGTACGTACTTGCTCCTGATATTCCATGTGTATCAGTGTGGATAGTTGATGAATTCCAGGCGTTGCGTCCGCATGTAAGCTCTACGTAGGAATTACGACGAATGCGTTCAATACGTTCCAACGCTTCCAACGTACCTAATGCTGTGCTGCGTTCCAATGTAAATATTTTTTCCTGATGTCATTGCTGGAATACACTAGCATCAACACGGGAATTAGGGCCCCACTGCAGTGGATCCTAATGAACGGGATCATAGGTGTACAGAATGGGTATCCAAAATATCCCAATCTCTTCCCCAAGAGATTCAGTGCTACCTCAACCTCTTCATCTCACAGAGGTATACCAACCCAATGTGATCTTCTATAAAATGTTAGTAAAGTAATGTCAGATAATATAGATGATTGGTTGCTTAATTTTGTTTGTACAAGAATACGGAACCTCTATATATACAAATGAGATCCGCGATCCCGCGGGACCTAGTTTCCCCGTCGTGATATCCTTCATCCGTCGGTGCCTCTCATCCCCGTCGGCGCCTGTCATCCTCCGTCGGCACCACCTACCTCTGCCGTAGAGAGTCCGCACGTCCAAATCTGACACTTCCCCTCGTACGGAAGATACAAAGGAGAAGGAGAGAAGGAGAGAAGGAGAGAAGGAGAGAAGGAGAGAAGGAGAGAAGGAGAGAAGGAGAGAAGGAGAGAAGGAGAGAAGGAGATGATCAGGATGTCGCTCAGCAACAGCAGCAGAGAAAAAGACAGTGAAACCCAATATCCTCGGATGCCTCGTTAAAACTCATAACCGTGTAAAAAACCTCATGGGAAAAACACGGACATAGGAGAAAGAGTGCACCCTCCAAAGAAAGGAAAGTGAAAGAAACCTTATCGCGAAAGTGAAAGAACCTTATTTGAACCGCTTGAGTCGCTTTCCACCTACCTCGTCGGAGACTTCCCCTGAGTCCCTGCGTACAAGTCCTAGCCCATGGGCGTGCTTCCAATGCGTCTCCCGAGGAAGGTTCTTTGTCATGATGTCAGCCAGCATGTCCGAGGTTGATAGGTATGTTGTCTTGATGGCGTTTCTTTCGCAGGCATCGCGGATGAAGTGGAACCGGACGCTGATGTGCTTGGTGCGCTCGTGAAACTTCGGGTTCTTTGCTAGCTGAATGGCGCCCTGGTTGTCAACGAAAATTTCCTGGGGCTCGGTAGCCTGGAATTCGTCGCGGTCGGAGCATAGGCAGTGTGGGCAGTGGTCAGCGTGCTTGTAAAGAGTCTGGCCGTACAGGACTCGGGCGTATAAGGATCGCATCCAGATGGCTTCCTTTGCGGCATCGGATGCGCCGATGTACTCAGCTTCCACTGTGGAGAAGGCGACTAGAGGCTGCTTCCGAGCGCGCCATGAGACGGCACCCCCGGCTAGCATGAAGACATAGCCGGATGTCGACTTTCGATCATCGGGATCACCTGCAAAGTCGGAATCGGTGTAGCCGATAGGTGTGTCCTGCTCGGGGTTTTGCCCGTTGTACTGGATAGCAAGATTGGCCGTGTTGCGTAGATACCGTAGGGTGTAGGTGGCAGCGGCCAGATGCTCGGTAGTGGGAGCATCATTAAACTTGCTGAGCATCGAGACGGTGAAGGCGAGGTCCGGTCGCGTGCATAGCATAAACCACATCAGGCTTCCGATGATCGACTGGTATCGTCGTTTGCGGTCCGAGTCGAGTGGGTTTGCCAGGCCGGTAGAGTCGGTGGCAGATGCCGAGCCTGAGTCTGGATTTAGTCTTCGCAGCTTACTTCCCATAGGCTGTGGGGTCCAGTGGCCATTGCATTGTGAGAATCCGTAGGTTGCTAGCAGCTTCTGGACAGCTCGCTGTTGGTGGATGCGCAGTATCCGTCTCGATCGGTCGCGTTCAATCTCAATGCCGAGGAAACATCGAACTGGGCCGAGGTCTGTCATCTTGTACTTGGTATGGAGGAGGTTTTTGAGTTCGGTAACTCGATCGGCTGATGGGGAGAAGAGCAGCATGTCATCGACATAGAGTAATAAAATGATTGGAGCATCAGCCGACTTCTTGGATTTCCAGATGGCTAGCGGGGAATCGGTTCGATCGGCTAAGGCGATACTTGCCGAGAGATAGACGTTTGGATCATACTCGCATCGTTTGAGACCGAGAGATCTGAGGAACTGGTCAATGTGCTCATACCAGAGACGGGGGGCCTGCTTTAGTCCGTAAAGCGACTTTCTCAACTTGCAGACTCGAGGTTCACCAGACTCGATACCCTGCGGCAGTGCCATGTAAACATCACCATCAACTTTGGGGTTCAGGAAGGCAGTGACAACGTCCATTTGATCGATTTCCCAGTCGTGGGTTGCTGCAAGGGCGAGCATCATGCGCAAGCTTTGCAGCTTGGCTACTGGGGCGAAAGTCTCATTGTAGTCTATTCCGGCTTGCTGCTCAAAGCCTCGGATGACCAGCCTGGCCTTGTATCGAATTCCTCCAGTGGGCAGCTCCTTGGTTTTGAAGACCCACTTGGAGCTGATGGGTGTAACGCCAGCTGGAACGTCTTCCAGCCTAACATAGTCCCAGGTCGAGTTTTCAGCCAAAGATCTGAGTTCCTCTTTAACCGCATCAGACCATTTCTGGCCAAGTCTTGGGTGCGCAATGGCTTCCCGGTAGGACACCGGATCTGCAGAATCCATTGGTTCCTCTTCCACCCGGATCCGGTGGGCGACCGCTCTAGGTCTCTTCCGAAGATCATACCGGCCGGTGTTTTCTTCCAAATTGACAAGACTTCCACTCGAGGCGTCGAGTCCGAGTCCACTCGCGGCGTCGAGTCCGAGTCCGCTCGAGGCGTCGAGTCCGAGTCCGACCGTCGAGGAATTGAGTTCGAGTCCGCCCGAGGCGTCGAGTCCGAGTTCGCTCATGGCGTCGAGTCCGAGTCCGACCGCCGAGACATCGAGTCCGAGTCCGAGTCCGCTCGAGGCGTCGAGTCCGAGTCCGCTTGAGGGGTAGAGTCCGAGTCCGAGTCCGCTCGAGGCGTCGAGTCCGAGTCCGCTCGAGGGGTCGAGTCCGAGTCCGAGTCCGCTCGAGGCGTCGAGTCCGAGTCCGACCGCCGAGGCGTCGAGTCTGAGTCCGAGTCCGCTCGAGGCGTCGAGTCCGAGTCCGACCGCCGAGGCGTCGAGTCCGAGTCCGAGTCCGCTCGAGGCGTCGACTTCTGAGAAGGTAACGTTTGATGCTTGGATTACCTGCCTCCGGCGGGGATCCCAGAAACGCCAGATAGTGGTGCTGTCATGGACATAGCCAAGCATGAATAGAGCGTCGGCTCGTGTTCCGAACTTGCTGCGGTGGGTGGTTGGGAGAGTTTTGAAGGCTTTGCATCCAAAACGTCGTAGATGGCGAACTTCCGGTTTTCTTCCAAAGAGCTTCTCGTAAGGAGTCATACCATTGTTTGATGAGGTCGGGCTTCGAGCGTGCAAGTAGTTTGCTGTAGAGATAGCTTCTGCCCACATGTTTGATGGAAGAGTGCAGTCCAGTAGCATTGCACGGGCCTTTGCATTATGCGTCTGGATCATTCTTTCGGAAACCCCATTCTTGTGTTGTGTGTATGGCGGTGAAGGCTCGAAGGTGATGCCATACTCGGTGAGAATCGATCGAAATGCTTCGTTGTCGTATTCTCCTTTGCCATTGTCGCACCGAAACCGAGTTATTCGATGGTGTAGTTGCAACTCGACCAAAGTTTTGAAATCTCTGAATACTGCGCAGACCTCTGCTGATGACTTTGAGCGTAAGAAGCATACCCAGGTATAGCGGCTGAAGTCATCGATATAGAGTATATAGTATCGTCGTCCGGACCGTGACTGAGGGCTGATGGGTCCACATAGGTCCGAGTGAATCAGTTCCAGTGGCTTAGTTGCTCGCCGAGCTGGAACCTTCCTTTGAAACTTCTCCTTAGCCTTTGCTTTGATGCAGATATCGCATGTTGTGAATTCGGTTTCCTTCTCAGAATATGACCCCTTAGGCAATAGCTTTCGGACGTCACTGAGGTTGAGATGGCCAAGGCGTCGGTGCCAGGTTTGGATATCATCTTGGCCTGTTGATCGACATGCCGAGTTCGAATCCAATTGATGTGGTGGGACATTTGCGCGATATGCTATGGCATTGACACAGCTCGTTCCGGAGGTTACGTTACCGAGGAGGACGAAGGACATGGATCCAGGTGCGCATCTGCCAAGAGGTTGTTCCGTGAAACCCTCTGATGTAATGTAAGCAGTGCGTGAATGGGAACGGAAACTGACATCAATGCCGTCCTTGATCAACTGGGGTACTGAGAGCAGGGAGGCTCCGAAGTCTGGTACATATAAGGCTTCCACCCTGAGGAGCATTCCGCACTCAAGCTGGAGGTTGATACTGCCAGTAGCTGTTGCTAAACTGACAGAGTCAGCTGACTCAACTTGTAGGAACTCCTCGAGTGGATGGTATTCATGAAAGTCCGTCAGATTTGGTGAGATGTGGTGGGTAGCGCCTGAGTCGATTATCCATTCATCAGTGTTGGGTGTATTTCCAGCCACTCTTGCCATTGCAGTAAGGCCATGTACTACAGTGTCTCCGGTTGTGACTCGATGAGCGGATGCTGACTTTCCGCGCTTGTCTTCCCTTCCTTTTCTCATGTCGGCAGCTTTCTTCTTGACTTGGCAGTCGACTGCCTTGTGACCTTTTCTCGTACAGTAGTAGCATATGATGTCGCTGGTATTCGAGGAGTCTTTCTTTTGATCGTAGGGCTTTCGTCGGTGTTTGCCTTTTCCACCGGTTCGATGGTGCTTGCCATCATTGACGTTTGCAGTCAGGGCATTACTGGAGGTTCCGGCCAGATTCAGATTGGAGCCAGTTGTGGTGTTGCGGAGAGCTCTTGCGGTTTCGTGTTCGATTAGAATTGTGCTGACGGAGTTGAGTGTTTGTTCTTCAATTGGTCGGTTCTTGAGGATGTCGACAATGTTGGTGAATTGCTCGGGAAGGGTCGCAAAGATACGCATGATAAGGTATCGCTCGGTGACTTCGTCCGGGGTCCCTTCCAGCTCCTGGCAGATATCCGAAAGTGAGGATATATAGTTTGACACAGAAGTCCCAGGCTTCATAACAGCGGAGTGGAGACGGGCAAGGGTAGCGACACGTGCAGACTGAGATGCAGCAGCATCGTATCGTTCGCGGAGAGCCTCCCAGGCTAGGTGAGGGTCGTGATGTCCGAGACGATTGAGAAAGGTTCGAATGCTGGGTTCGGTTGATGACCAGATCATGCCAAAGGCTCGCTGCGACCGCTTGCGAAAGTCTCGAACTTGTGCCGTCGCATTGGCTGCAGGTGGGAGCTCTGTACCAAGGACAATCTCGAGGGAGTCATCCATAGCTAGGAGGTTTGAAATGTTGTTCTTCCACAAGTGGTAGTTGCTGGCACTGAGGAAGGGTGTCGAGCCATACTTGCAGGTGTACGTGGTGGCATCAGTCATGATGTTGATGCGGTATCGTGTTGAGGCTTAAAGGTGTGTAACGGAGGGTTTATAACGCTAAGGTGTTTTTGGGTGACGATCGGTCAGGTATAGAGGTGCGAATATCGATGGATTGAGGATTGAGAGAGCATCAACCCGGGCTCATAACCTGTCAGATAATATAGATGATTGGTTGCTTAATTTTGTTCGTACAAGAATACGGAACCTCTATATATACAAATGAGATCCGCGATCCCGTGGGACCTAGTTTCTCTGTCGGGATATCCTTCATCCGTCAATGCCTCTCATACCCGTCGGCGCATCTCATCCTCTGTCGGCACCAGCTACCTCCACCGTACAGAGTCCGGACGTCCAAATCTGACAAGTAAACTATACCTCTATGTGACCACCGCAAGTATGCACTTCATCTTCCTCCACCTCTGAATTCACTGAGTGCCAACCTCACTACCAAGGAAGACATTGCAAAGGAAATGATGTGATGTGTAAAGGTCGTTTTGCAGGTCAGATTTGACATCCTTAAACCAACGTAGCTCTGAAGCCGCATCATATACACCAAGCTTGCAAGGCTGTAGGAGATTCATCCAGGTGCTCAGCGTGGTGTCGGAGAAAGCATGTATACAGTAGAAGACATGAGTGATGAGGAATCGCACTAGATTCTCCCAATCTTCCTGTGACTGTGCGGAATAATCAATTAGCTTGATAAACAGGTGTTCTTCACAAATAGTACCTTGGCAGCCTGAACAATATCAAGTAATGACTTGTGGAGAAACTCTAGCATAGCTTCTATAGACATGTTAGGTATAACAGAGAAGTCAGTGAAAGTAACATGTGTGAGCTGAATAGTTAGCATTGCAGAAGGCTCTGCACTTGTAGGTTGCATAGCCTTGTAAACTGGTCCATTAGCAAAAAATTGAGAAATTATCCTTGCACGTCCGTAAGAACGACTTTCGTTGGTAGCTTTGCTAGCTTGCGTAGCTTCAGTAAGAACACCTAATCTTACCGACGCAACCACAACTTTACAGGAGCTAGGGAAGTTTATGGAAGCAATGGGTGTGCACTGGCAGCAGTTTCGTACCCACAATTATAGTTACAATGCTATTATACGCAGCTGACAATGCTCTTTGATAGTACAGAATAATATTATTATATTTAAAATCTATATATACATTATGACACAAAGTCCAACGGCCCAAATCTCGTCGTGAAGTACAGGGCAGCAGCAGTAGGCTAGGGATGGGAATGAGCGCACACGAGCAACAGACACAGGCAGTATGCCAGCAACGAAAATTATGCCAGTCAAGTAACATATAGAAGCAGGCCAGCGAAAAGGAGGAGGCGGACAAGCAATGCGTACAAGAAGAAGGCCAGCGAGGAGAACGGACAAGCAATGCCTACGGGAAATAGGCTAGCGAAGAGAGAAGACAAGCAACGCATTTGAGAAGTAAGCGCTGCCAAGCAAAAGTGAGGACAAACGAGCAATGTGTAGGAGAGGTAGGCCAGTGAGAAGGAAAGCAGACAAGTAACGCGTAGGAGAAGTAGCCAGCGAAGAGGAGAACGGACAAGCAAAGAGTTCGAGAAGTAAGCCCTGCCACAGGTCGGAATGTATGTCAGCGTAAGTGAGGACAAACGAGCAACACGTAGGAGAGGTAGGCCAGCGAGGAGGAAAGCGGACAGCAATGCGTAGGAGAAGTAGCCAGCAGGGATAGCAGACAAGCAACGCGCTCAAGAAGTAAGCCCTGCCACAGGTTGTAATGTATGTTAGCGAAAATGAGGAGAAACGAGCAACGCACAGGAGATGTAGGCCAGTGGAGAGGGCGGATGAGCAATGTGTTCAAGAAGTAAGCCCAGCCACATGTCCTAATGTATGTCAACGAATATACAAACCAACGATCAGTGCGGAGAGTAGGCCAGTGAGGAGGAGAGGCCTGACAGGCAATACGTTCGAGAAGTAAGCTAGCGAGAAGGACAGCGACCAAGCAATGCATACGAGAAGTAAGCCTACAAGAAGGAGTGCAGACAAGCAATACGTACGAGAAGAATACCGGCAAGGAGAGCAGAGTAGCAACCAGTACGAGTGATACGACGGTGAGGAGGATGGCCATACGAGCAACGGGTACGAGAAGTTGGCGATTGCGAGTAAGATGTGGCAAGAAAGATTGCAAGCTGCATCTATGACACGGTTAGCCTCACTTCAGCGTGACAGTGGGAAGTTGTACAATACGGCATTAGGAGTAAGATGTCGATGAGGAGGATGATGGTGATGACATCACGAGGAAGACAAGGCACGCTTGATGGGTGTGGATAATAACAAGTAGGAAGATGTGAAGGTTGATTTGTGTGGTGATCCATCATGCAACTCGTTAGCGCTGAGCGGTTGGAGCTTGCCGTTTAGTTCGGTTCCACTTCAGGGGAACCCCTTTTTTTTAGCACCGCACTCAGTCACTATTCTCGCCTCCCAAATCAACCCACGTACTCACCACACAAATCAACCTTTATGCCTCTCTACTTGTCATTATCCACGCCCATTAAGTGTGTCTCGTCTTACTTGCGATGTCATCACCATCATCCTCCTCATCGATATCGTACTCCTAATGCTATATTGTACAACTTCCCACTATCACGCTGAAGTTAGGCTAACCGTATTATAGATGCAGCTTGCAATCTTCCTTGCCGTATCTTACTCGCAATTGCCAACTTCTCGTAACCGTTGCTCGTACAGCCATCCTCCTCACTATCTTATCGCTCATGCTGGTTTCTTCTCCCTACTTCTCGTACGCATTGCTTATCTGCCCTCCTTCTCGCTGTCCTACTTCTTATACATATTGCTGGTCCGCCATCCTACTCACTGGCTTACTTCTCGTACGTATTGCTTGTCCACCCTCCACCTCCATGGCTACATCTCCTACGTGTTGCTTGTCCGCTTTCCTTCTCGCTGGCCTATCTCTCCTACGCGTTGCTTGTTTGTCCTCAATTTTGCTGACATACATTCCGACCTGTGGTAGGGCTTACTTCGTGATCACATTGCTTGTCTGCTCTCCTCCTCGCTGCCTACTTCTCCTACGCATTGCTCATTTCTCCTCATTTTCGCTAACATACATTCCGATCTGTGGTAGTACTTACTTCTCGAACACATTTTTTTTCTGCTCTCCTTCTCGCTGGCTCCTTGTCCTATGCATTGCTTGTCCTCTTTCCTTCTCCTCACTAGCCTACCTCTCCTACGTATTGCTACTTTATCCTCACTTTCGCTGACATACATTACGACCTGTGGCAGTGCTTACTTCTCAACGGCATCGCTTGTCTGCTCTCCTCACTGGCTACTTCTATGCATTGCTAGTCCGCTTTCTTTCTCGCTGGCCTATCTCATCTATGCATTGCTTGTTCACTTTCCCTCTCACTGGCCTACCTCTCCTACATGTTGCTCGTTTGTCCTCACTTTTGCTAACATACATTACAACCTGTGCCAGGGCTTACTTCTCGAATGCATTGCTTGTCCGCTCTCCTCCTCACTGGCTCCTTCTCCTACACATTGCTTGTCCACCCTCCTCTTCCCTGACTACATCTTCTATACGTTGCTTGTCTGCTTTCCTTCTCACTGGCCTACCTCTCCTACACGTTGCTCGTTTGTCCTCACTTTCGCTGGCATACATTCCGACCTGGGGTAGGGCTTACTTCTCGAACACATTGCTTGTCCGCTCTCCTCGCTGGCTACATCTCCTACGAATTGCTCGTTTCTCATCATTTTTGCTGACATACATTCTGACCTGTGGCAGGGCTTACTTCTCGAAAGCGTTGCTTGTCCATTCTCCTCACTGGCCTATTCCTCGTACACATTGCTTGTCTGTTCTCCTCGTTGCCCAACACGTTGCTTGTCTGGCATTATTTTTGTTGCTGGCGTACCGTCTGTATCTGTTGCTCATGTGCGCTCATTCCTATCACTAGCCTGCTGCTGCTGCCCTGTACTTTACGACAAGATTTGGGCTGTTGGACTTCGTGTCATAATTTATATATAGATTTTTAATACAATAATATTATTCTGTGGTATCGAAGAGCGTTGTCAGCTGCGTATAATAGCATTGTAACTAGTAATTGTGGATACAAAACTGCTGCCAGTGCACACCTGTTACTCCCGTAAGCTTCCCTAGCTTTTCTAGCTTTCCTAGCTCCTGTAAGGTAGTGATTGCATCGGTAAGGTGGTGGTTGCGTCAGTAAGGTTTGTGGTTGTGTTGGTAAGATTGCTGGTTGCATCGGTAAGATTGGTGGTGCGTCCATAGCTTTGCTAGCTTTCGTAACATCCCTAGCTTCCCTAGCTCCCGTAAGCCAGTGGTCGCATCAGGAAGGTGGTGGGTACGTTGGTAGCTTCCCTAGCTTAGCGAAGGACAAAGTTGTATTTCACTCTTGGTGCTCCGGTAAGCTTCGCTAGCTCCGGTAGCTCCTGTAAGAACTAAATTTTTTGCTGATGTTCATCAGCAAAAAAATGGAAAGTTGAAGTATATTGCTTTTTTTACAGGTGAGACATAAATTTGAACTAATATTTCTCAAGGTTTCAGCTAAAAATAAAGCACTTTTTTTTTTAAATCCTTACAGGAGCAAAATATAACTTCTCCTCTTACAGGAGTTAGCAATGCTACGGGAGCTTTGGGAGCTATGGGAGCTCCCTAGGAATTCTCAATTTTTTGCTGATGATGATGAGTAAGACGTGCCTTTGCTGCTGGGGTATCCATATTGTAGAGTCTTCTGTACAGAGTGTGATCCTGATGCTCACGTGATTTGACCGGAAATTCTCCCATTTCTTCGGGTGGGTATTCTCACCAGTAGCAAATGCCATTCTTGATGTTGTGAAGGTCTCGGTGTTCTGGGTAGTCATCGATCCAGATGGCGGGTGATGCAACACAACACCTGAAGTAGTCATCGGCACATCGAGCGTTGAATACGCAGCGGTCCACATCCATTAAGGGTCCGAGAACATAACGTAAGATGTGTTGCTATATCATTTGATTGTGCTCCTTCTGAGCATTGTATTGAGAGAAGGGAACATCGCGTATCTTAATCAGGATCGGTAGAAGAGCTATTAAAAATATGCCATGGTAGCTGGGCACCATTCTGATAGTGGTAGATAGATTTCCAATCGTCATATATACTGGCCACGCTTTCTTGTCACTGTAAAATTTGTTAGGTGTGTTGCATCGGAAAAGAAAACTATCTGTACGACCGTATCACTGTCATCTAGGGAGCTCTGTACAATTGTCAGAAACCTGTATACACCTCCGAGAGTACTAATTACTAGAGATGGTTCCAACCTGCCATTCCCACCACCAGTCTGCAGTGTGTATCTCGCCATAAGTACGTCTTCTATCCTCTTCAAACTGTTGCTGAGGAGCGTATGAAAGATGATCCGCATATGCTGGCTGCTTGAGAAGCCACTTTGCACACTCGATAATATCTCGATGCCAGAATTTGATTGGCTCTTTGGCATGCTGTGCATTCCAAATATCATTTTGCAAGTGGCTTCTCTGCCATGAACTGGCTCCTAGTCCGTCATCCATTCGATCGAGTATCTGCCGTAAACAGTAATTGGACTTGAGTGAAGCCTTTATCTCATCCTTGACTCCAACCCTCCCCTTTAGCATTTTGTTGATGCTCTTTGCACTGATCTTCTCAACTATCACCATCTCGGCAAAGTTGAACTCTTCTTCGTTGGCAAATGGCTAGTACGGATCTTCGTTAACGTACATGAACTCATCGGATGAAAGGATGTAAGCACAAGGAAGACTGGCATTGGCATATGTGTGCATAGTAGGGGTGGCTTTCAACTCGCCTGCTAAGTTTGTGGGTTTGGTGCAATCAGCGTATGTGCTTTGTGGGCTGGTCTTTGTCGGGCACAGAATCGGCTTGTCTTTTTTTCGATGCCTGAAGTTCTGACCAGTATTCTGGATGGTTTTTTTCGATGTGTTTGTGGAGCCATGTTCGCTGTGTAAATCCTTTAAAACAGTATGTACACAGTAGACTCGAAACCTCTATTTATGACATAATTCTGGTGTGATGGGTGAAAACTGACGATCATTCGTAATGCTTGGATAGCTGAACTTCAGCGGCGAGAGTGTTGCTGGCGAGTGGAGAAGTGGCATTATTTTCTTTATTGAAATTATAATGAGTTTGATTACTAAACACTATAATTCCTAACTGACTAGTACTAAGTGGGTAATAGTAGTAATCGGTACTAAACTGATCAAGATGACTCTGGCTAATTACTGCTAGACAATACACTTCAGAGGATCCCAAGACAGAATAAATGCTATTCCAGGCGTCATTAATACCTTTATTCAAGATGTTCCCGAGATACAGTGCAGTTTGCTGTTGCAAGTAGCATGCCAGAAAGGATCCCGATTTCTGACACTGGACAAGTGCTATTTCATAGGTGTTGAATAGACTCGATTCAACTTAACTCTACTGAGTATGTGCAGTTTGCTCAGTTGGATAAAGCTCAAAGAAGAATGCCAACACCGGATAAGTGCTATCATCCTTCTTGCTATATAAACCCCCAGATCTACCCTGCCACCTCTCAATTCGTTCAAACCGAAACTGAATCTCCTGTACAATCCTCTAGCACTTCCAACATAATTGACATTACTTCCCAAGTAGCGTCCATTCATCGACACCACAATCCAACCGTATACCAAGACATACTGCCCAAACGAAGGTTGCGGGCCCCAGAGCTGTCAGAGTCGTCAGGGTCATCTAAGTCACCAGAGTCGACCGCAAAGCCGACGCCTAAAGGTACAAAGAAATCGGAGAAGGAGAAGAAGCCGACTTCCCATTGTGTTAAGAAGAACAGAACGCCAATAGGGACAGCTAGAATCTATGCGATCCTCTGATTTGAGAGCATGAAGGCACGAGCTCTGCAGGCAGAGCATATCCAGACGTTAATACGGCAGTCCGGATGTACTGGCGTAAAACATGAGAATGTTCACAATCTCATATACACCATTCTCTTTGGTGACAAAACCACTCTCCTCCACTTCTGCCAATTCCAGGGCATGTGGGAATACTGATCGCTTAGCCCTGCAGTGGGAGGGCCATGGGCAGAATGGTGGGTGGCCTTCTGCTGGTTCCTTTGTGACTGCTTTTCGAAGGTGAAAACACAAATCAACAAGTCAGGCTATAGCCTTCCCCAAACCTATAGCGATGAAGTGGGCAAATTAATGCCAGCTTCAGCCGCTTCAGAGGAAGACAACTGAACGAAGGGCAAAGGTCGGGCCAGACGTGAGGAAGCAGACGTGCCAATTCAAGCAACACCACTGGTGTGGCCACTTCCACCATCAATAAACCTCTTGTCGGCTGGAGGGGAGGGAAGATATGGGTACCGAAATGACCCACCGCCAAGAATCGATATGTCTGGAGGCAGTGGGAGTAGCCTACATACTTATGTGGCTGTCATCATCGACCCGGATAAGACTCAACAAAGCTCTTGGAATGGTGTCCATGATCTGTATGACCCCTTTGGCTCCACAGCAAGCCGGACCTTCACAAATGTCACAAGTCTCATGCTGCTGGCTCTTTTCCAGTCAGTAAAGAGATTGTCGTCGGACTGCGAGCCTCGTGTAATTTATGGCTGTCTTGTCCGACCACATAATCCAGTCGGCACAGTCGATAAGGATGGTATCCCAGATCCCGTTCAAGAACAGAGTTCTAGGGAGATGGAGCAGACCTAATTGTTGGGAGAGGACGACACCTCCCTTCTCTGGTCTGACAGGACCGTGAAATTATTCTTCGATACAGTTCAAAAGCCATCTTGGGTCCTTGTCATCCTCTGACGCAACCCCACCCATGGAAGAGGTGATACCCCTCCAAGAGGTCTACAGGTAACTCTTGATACTGTGGGAACTGTGATCTCAGCCCCACCTATGCCTGCATCTCCGCAGGCCACTCCGATTACCACACATGACATCTTTGCCATGATGGACAGCATCGAATGCATGAAACGCCGATTGGAGGAGGAGCAACAGGCTGATTCACCCAGTGCGCTGGTGACACCCCAAGACATGCAATTAGTATGACTAGCTGGACTCAATCTGAGGATTGAGGCCGAGTGAGATTTCATGAGTAAAAGTCACAGGCTGGGGCGAGCTCTGAAAGAGAGGAGTATTACCGACCCAACAGCAGCCAGGTGG
>Ga0307516_10001342_pt1 | contig 34184 bp, 35 predicted proteins | sample 19_EM_MG_FD_203310 | JGI IMG/M metagenome (GOLD analysis project Ga0307516, IMG submission 203310) | Populus trichocarpa ectomycorrhiza microbial communities from riparian zone in the Pacific Northwest, United States - 19_EM | ecosystem: Host-associated > Plants > Roots > Unclassified | place...
GGGCGTGCGCCCCAAGCGGACGCCGGAGACGGAGGAGACCGGCGAGCGCTTTGACAAGCGGACGCCCGAGACGGAGGAGACGGGCGAGCGCTTCAACAAAGAAGCGGGCACCGGAGACGGAGGAGACCGGCGAGCGCTTCAACAAAGAAGCGGGCGCCGGAGACGGAGGAGACGGAGTCGGGCGAGCGCTTCGACAAGCGGGCACCGGAGACGGAGGAGACGGAGTCAGGCGTGCGCCCCAAGCGGACGCCGGAGACGGAGGAGACGAAGTTGGGCGTTCGCAGCGAGGCACAACGGTTGTGACTCGCAAATATACCTCTCTCCAGTTACAATTTGTGGAGTCTTGGTGATGTTGCGAAATTTCTTTGGCAGGGTTGCAAGATTGTCGAGTATTCGTGGTTTTCGGGTTTTCGGGTTTCAGGGGTTCGTGTTTTAGGTTACGCAAATTCGAGAAACTTGACTGGTTGGTCGTTATGGGCCTCCGTACTCTGTAGTGGCGGTAGTGGAAATTGTGGGTCATTACTCAAAACCCGGAAATCCACTCACAACCCCAAGAAATGCCCACGGGATTTCGCTTACAGCTTCACTGTCTCTCCTCTGATGAATAGAATCTTGTTCCTCTTCTCTTTCCGGTGCTCTTCTCTGTGTGTACAATTTGCTGTCTTTTGTTTTAAGGATGGCCGAAATCTCCCTGTAATAGATTAGTTGAATAGCCCAAAACCTAGAAACCCACCAACGAGCCCACATAATTCGCTTATAGCTACACCATATCTGCTCCGATCAACAGAATTTTTTAGATGATGCTGTTCATCTCCTCTCTCCAATGCTCTTACATGTGAGTACAATTCTCTATGTCTTGTTGTGGTGGTGGCCGATCGTTCCCATCAAACGCAACAGGACACTATCATGAGATCTCACTCGACTTGGATGCCAAATCGTTTGTCATGAGATGTGGCCCGGACGGGGACCGGGCACATTCTCGGAGATGAGACTGATAGCGCCGGCGCATTGTCCGGTGGACTAGCCACCTGACACCTACGATGTCCAACCCCCACCCTCCGCCGTTCCTTAGCCCAGCAAGGCTCCTTGCCGTTGGTGCTCCAATCGCCCAATACCAGAGCACGCTGCACGACAACGCGCCTACCACACATCAGAGATGACTGAAAAAAAAAACGCTGAGAATCCTCTGGAGAGCACGAATAGCCGGTGGACTGTTGATGTCCTCCGCACGCCACGCGAATCATTTTTTTTTGGCGCCGCGCGATTAGTGCCTGCGGATAGGAGGAGTCCCGCTGTGTAGCTAGCCGCATCCGTCGATAGGAGGAATCGTCCGCTGAGTCTGTGGGTAAACAGGGAGGGCTACATTGCGGCTATAAAAAGCCAGTTCGGGTTTTTCAGAAAATAGCCAACCTTCATGATACAAGAGTGTGGCGTGCTGTTGAATATCTGGGTTGCCGAACGGGTCGTCGGGGGAGGCTCGCTTGGCCAAGAAAAACCAAAACTTAAGCCAGACTTAAGCAAGCCAGGACACAAAACCTCGGATGCCGGCTAAGTCGTCTGGGGATTGGCGCCATCCAGCGCACGGCCGATGAAGATGATAGCCTGCCATGCTGTTCTCAAGCCGAAATCGCCAGCGGTAGATAAACAATCCAATTCCGCTGGGGAGTTGGGGCTCATCATATCGCAGAAACGGCCCTATCTGCCGGCATAACTCCTCAGGCTCAGCTGGAGCGACTATACAAAGTGCATATAAGGCCGGCCGCCTTGTCTGATTCTCCCGCATCCTATCGATCAATCCCAACCTGCAATTGAATCTACTGACGGCATTCTGTGAGTGGGGCCCGCTGATTAATGCCGCCGTTACTCCTTCCGATAATTCAGTGTCCACAGATTCCGCAAAACCCTGGAGGAGCAGGGGCTGACGTTCGGACCGAAGGCCATCCCACGGAGCAATACTCTCCACCGTTCCGGATTGTTGTTAACAGCATAGTAAAAACACTCTGCTCTGTTACTGAATAGGTTCTTGTCGGTCTACGATGTATCCGGCACAAAAATATGGGTGGTGCGCGTGCGCATACCTCCGGTTACTGGCTCCTGTTTAGAAACGACAAATATAGCCTCTCCAACTCTACCAGTCGCCGGTGGAAGAGCAGCCACGTATGTGTTCTTCACAAAGCTGCGCATGTGAGCCCCAACGAATAACATCCCACTGCTCCACCAATCCACCTCGGCTCTAGTTTCAGCTCCATCCCTGGTTCCCGTCACCGAATCAAAGCAAGCCTTACCAACAACCATGATGCTGTGCTCTAGAAACGAACACATACAACGAATGATACAAACCGAGAAAGACAGCACCAGCCCGGCCAAATACCCACTAGCGATGAATAGCCGCACCAGCCGCCGTACATCGCTATATCCGAACACAGACCGAAGGAGACGACAATAAATTTATAGAATCCAAGTATATGTTTGCTTCTAGCGGCCAGTATTAGCGACGCCCACAGTGTCTAGACGAGGCGGAGGGCGAGCAGCAGGACGTCACAGCATATATGGCATAATGGGTCACTGCGGATTCCTTTTCACCGCTTCCAACTGAGTGAGAGTTCACAATTCTTGAGTCCGCCTCCTGGCTAAAGTTCCGTCAGCTGCCCGCCCACTTCCAACCGGTTGTGCAACCCTGGCAGGGCGCGCCGCCGCGCTCGGGAGGAAGCGGCGCGTGTTTGAGGAAGCTGGGGTGTCTCGATTGTATGTAGGAGCTGCAGCCCATCGAAACGGCAACTACGATAGCAAGCCCAATAGAGGACTTGTGAAGGCTTTCGAATGCGACTAGTCTGTGCATAGCAGTGTTTGATGGGACGAAGTGATGCAGTGTAGTCGATTTGTCTCAAATGGAGCTTTTCACCGAGCAGGAGGACGAGAGGATGGGAGGGGACGGCGGTTGTTAGTTACAAAAGTCCAAATAGAAGATTTGGTCGTCGGTCGGTATCACACTAATTCCGCGACCCCGACCGCAATCCACAGCCAGCAACACAAAACCAAACCTCCTGTTGTCAGATTATCGATTGGACTGTTGGTTGTCAAGGTATTCACAGAAGAGTGGTGATGGTAGTGGTGGTGGTGGTGGCGTTAGTGGAAATAGTGGGTCATTAGTTACAAAAGTCCAAATGGAAAAATTTGGTGTTTGCAGAAAACTGCTCCACAACCATATCCACACACCCATCCAACCTCCAGCGTCAAGTAACATATACCCAATGTGGCAAACAACGCATCTCCACATCCTTCCATGTTCTCATCAACATCTGCCCCTTCACCAACGCCTATGATCGATGCACATTCACATTATGTTGCAGGAGTCTTTGTTGGATCTGGTTACTATGGCTGTTAGTGTTTGCCAAGCAGATAGCCAGCACTTTGAAGAGCAATGGTATCCGGCCAGAAATTTATCAATCAGATCGAGGTTGTGAAACGATATTATTGGCCAATGCGCAACTACAGTTCGAACAGTAGAAGATCCTAACGCCACTATTGATAGCTGCTAACGATATCAATGTGTGTAGATCGGTATACAGTATATTCAGTATAGAACGAACGTCTCGGCGCGGGACGCCCCATTATATCGGTCTCCGTGGCTATTCCACCGGAGGCCGGTGTGCCGACGCTATCGGTCTCGGTGGCTAGTCCACCGGACAATGCGCCGACGCTATCAGTCTCATCTCCAAGGATGTGCCCGGACCCCGTTCGGGCCACATCTCATGACACTTCCCCTCTTGCTGCGTACCGTCGAAGACAGAGCAACAAGTAAGCAACAAAGAGCAGCACGACAGTAAAGTCAACGTCATAAAACAAATCCCCGCTAGCCTCATTAAAACCTCTGCAGTTGCAAAACCTCGTGGGAAAAAGCCGATCTGCTAGAGGACAAAAAAGTACCAGCTCAACGCGAGTAAACAGACAAAGCGCGAGTAAACAGATAAGCAGTCACCTTGCTAACGCTGTAGCCCAATACCTTCCGCAAAGCCCCTATGCTTCTCAGGTCCCAGCGCCTTCGTCATGATGTCTGCCAAGTTGTCGTTGGTGATAACGTAGGAAAATTCCAACTCTCGAGTGGCGTGAAGGTCCCGCCAGTGATGGAACTTCACATCAATGTGTTTGTTCCTGCTCTTCCCGTATCCAGCTGCCTGGATGTTCTTCAACGCACCATTGGGATCGGTGCAAATAGGGAGACATTCGAGTTTCCCGACAACGTCCGTGTGAAGCTTGGCAAGCCACTGGGCTTCTCGAGCGTCTTCCGAGCCAGCGACGTATTCGGCTTCCGAGCCAGCGACATATTCGGCTTCCGAGCAAGCGACGTATTTGGCTTCCGTGGTGGAGAGTTAGGAGAAACGGTGAAGAGTGCTACCATCGACTGCTTGTAGGATTTCCATAAGACTGGTCCATTGTAGGCTTTGAAGACATATCCTCCCTGCGACTTTCTTCTGTCGATATCTCCTGCAAAGTCGGAGTCTGTAAAGCCAACAAGAGGTTTCGACGTGGTTGGTGTACGAGGGAATACGAGCTTGAGGTCGGCGGTGTTTGGGGTATCGGAGAACGCGTTTTGCCGCTGTTGGGTAGGACGTGTACGGTTTTTTAGCAGCGTACGATAAGCTGCTGGCGATGCTTTGGTAGTACCCGGCGTCGACTTCTGCTTCCCCTTTTGGCTCGGCATCGAGTCTTATCTTATCGTGGAGAGGGGTGAAGACTGAGTTTGCGTCGTCCGTTCCAAAACGTTTGAGGATAGTCCGGATGTATTTGCTTTGGCTGAGGAAAATCGCACCAGAGTCGTCGTACCGTTCTATTTCCAGGCCTAGGAACTGTTTCGCTTTTTCCGAGATCCGTCATCTTGTATTCCCTTTTCAGGGCTGCCTTGAGGTCTGCTGCGGCTTCAGAGGCTGACGGTGGGTAGAGAATCTGGGTGTCATCGACGTAAAGGAGGAGAAAGACGCTCACACCCTCGGAGTTGCTGTCCGGCGTACTCACACTCTCGGCCCTACTCACAGCTGGGCATGGCTCGGCGCGTGAGTTGTGAGTAGATTTGTGAGTAGATTTGGTCGATGGCGGGGACGACGATGAGGGCTCATTGATAAGCCACTCAATACCTTCCGGAAGCTGCATGTATACGTCCTTGTCGATTTCTGGATTCAGGAACGCAGTAGCAACGTCGAGCTGATCGATTTCCCATCCTTCCTGGGCAGCGCAACTTATTAGGTAACGAAGGGTAGGCAACTTACTGACCGGAGCGTAGGTCTCCTCAAAGTCAACACCTTGTACCTGTTCATATCCTTTGATAACAAGCCGAGCTTTGTATCTCAGAGTACCATCGGGATTCGTCTTGGTCTTATATACCCACTTGCACCCTATAGGCATGCTGTAGGTATATTCCGCCGGAGTAAAGGTATGGTTCTCCAACAGAGACGCGTACTCCTGCTGCATAGCAGCCTTCCACTGTCGCTGAAGAGGGCTATTCATAGCTTCTCTGTACGATTGTGGGTCATCAGTCGATACCTCAGCCGCCAGGGTTGTACCGGCCCTGGCTGCCCGTCTTGACTGGCTCCTGACCAGCATACGAGGCTGCAAAGGAGAAGCGTTTGGAGCCCTGTCGGGCACGCTTTGTGGATCTAGCACAGATGCTTCTTCCACTGACCCCATTCCCGCCGGTGGGTATTGTATTTTCAGATGGATCTAGCGCAGGTGCTTCTTCCACTGACCCCATTCTCGTCAATGGGTTTGTTGTAGATGTGTCTTCGGGTGGATCTAGCGCAGGTGCTTCTTCCACGGACCCCATTCTCGTCAATGGGTTTGTTGTAGATGTGTCTTCGGATGGATCTAGCGCAGGTGCTTCTTCCATTGCTTCGGTAATGACTGGATCCTCTTTCGGCAGTCCGAGAGGGTCGATGCTATTCTCGTTGTCGACCATCATGCAGTATATATAGGCAGTTTGACTCTCATCGAAGTAGACATCCGAGCAGTTGATGGCCTTGTCGAAATCGGGATCCCAAATTCGCCAGATCTTGGTGGTATTATGGACGTATCCGAGCACCATACAGGCTTTTGCGCGGGTACCCATCTTTGCGTCCATTCTTTGATATTTCGGGATATGCTTCCACACCACACATCCGAAGCACTGAAGGTGATCCAGAGTGGGTTTATCTTCGGCCGATGTCGTATCGTCTTGTCCCGGCCTCGTACTCACACCTTGTGAGTTGCTGTCGAGGGCCGAGCCCACACGTGAGTTGCCGTCCAGGGCTGTACCCACACGTGAGTTGCCGGGCGCCGTACTCATACTCTGTGAGTTGTCGGACGCCGTACTCATACTCTGTGAGTTGTCGTTTCGGTATAATCGGCGATGGCGTTTGCGCACCTCGTATGGCGTTTTTCCGTTCAAGGACTTGTTCGGGGTTCTTCGATGTAGATAGCGAGCGGTGTTGATGGCCTCGGCCCAGAACCGCATCGGGGCTTGCGAACCAAGCACCATGGCCCTAGCCTTCTGGGTCAGGACTCCGGTCATCTTTTCTGTGATGCCATTCTTGTGTTGCGTGTATGGTGGACGCGGCTCCAATTAATGCCTCGAACGGCGAGGATGCTTCGGAACGTTTTGTTGTTGTATTCCCCACTTCCGTTGTCAGAGCGAAACCTCTGGATATCGTATCCCCAGCCATCCACCTTAGCTTGAAACCATTGGAAGGCTGCCGTGCAGGTCTCAGCGCGTTTGTCAGGAAGGATGGTGATCTCCGCATGACGAGAGTAGTCATCGATGTAGACAATGAAGTACTGGGCACCGCCTGCCGAGCGTACAGCGAATGGTCCGCACAGATCCGAATGAACCAACTCGAATGGTGTAGTGGTGCACTGGACTGGAACGCGGATTATCTTCCGTTTGAGCTTTGCCTGGATGCATACCTCGCAGATGCGGCCGTCGTCGACGTAACCTTTGACAATTAGGTTTTATTGCTGCTTCTCCGGGGTGACCAAGGCGTCGATGCCACATCCTTGACTCAGCGATGGATAGCGTTGTCGGTCCGTTCGAAGTGATAAGGGCTGTATGTTGCGAGTCGAGGACTGAAGAACCAGCATCTAGCTCGTAGAGCATGCCGTTCTTTCGTCCCAACATTATCATCCGTTGGTTGGCGGGATCGCTGATGATACACCTGCCCTTCTCGAATGTGGTGCTGTATCCGTGGGTGTCTAGGTCCCCTACCGAGAGAAGAGAGTATCGAAAGGTTGGAAGGTGTAGGGCCTTGACCCAGTGGTTCTGGACTTGAACGAGGCCTTTATGTAGCTTGACAATGGTGTCATCTCCCAGCCTTATGTCGATGGTGTGCGATAATCGGGAGTAGGTCTGGAACAGGCTCCGGGGCCATTGTACATATGGTGGGAGGCTCCGGAGTCGATTATCCATATTGAGGGTGGCCAAGGCAAAGTGGCCAGTCTTGAAGGTATTCTGTGAGTAGGGTTCACGGTCATACTCACACGCCCCGTGCTCACACGCCCCGTGCTCACGCGTCCCGTACTCACGCGTCCCGTACTCACGCGTCCCGTACTCACACGCCGCACCGTACTCACACGTCACGTACCCACGCGTCCCGTACTCACACGTCCCGTACTCACGCGTCCCGTACTCACACGTCCCGTACTCACGTGTCCCGTAGTCGTTCTCCCGTTCACCGAGCGCTAAGGCGGCAACCATTTTTGAGAGCGTTTCACCGTCACGGAGGAACTCGTCGTCAAGTTTTACCTCGCGGCCGGATGTGAGTAGGGTTCGGTCAACGGGTGTGAGTACGGCTCGGCCTGATGTGAGTAGGGCTCGGCCCGTGACAGTGTCGGTTAGTCAATCTAGATCCGACCGGAGAACGAGGGATTGTTCGGTATTATCACCATTTGCCACCATGGCACTTCCTTTTTTGCCAAAACGCTTCTGATTCCGGGCGGCTTTGAGCTCATCCGATCTTTTCTTGAGAGTGCAGTCCTTCTCCATGTGGCCAGTTTCACAGCAATGCCAGCACTCGATGTTGTCCCGGGAGCGTTTCTTGCCAGCTGTTTGTCCAGTATCCTTCCTAGCATGGGAGGGATTGCTGGAGGACTTCTTCTGGGATTCTTGCGCTTTTTTCTTGCGACAATCGGAGATATGGTGACCCTTCTTCTTGCAGTATTTGCAAAACGGAGTCTTTCCTCCACCATTGGAGTACAGAAGGGTTCCGGCTGTATTGTTTCCGGGATCGCCAATTTTTCGAATTCCGAGAGTTCGTCGATCGCATCTTGCACGGAGATGGTATTCTTCCTCTTCCGTAGTTCATGGGTTGTATGGGTGAACGTGGGACCCGCATTGTTGAAAAGGTGCTGAAGTAGAACAGAATCCGATATCGCTTCGTTGGTTCCATCGACGGGGTCTCGGTACTGAAGCTGGCGTTCACAGTACGTACTGATACGTTCACCTGGCCGAGGTTTGACGGTGTAGAGGTTGCTCGCGTGGATGGAGCGTTCGGTTTCGGAGTAGGTTCTGTTAAATTGGTTCCCCAGCGTGATCCACATCTCAGCCGGATCTTCCATGCGGCGGAGCTGTTTTTGGATCATGCCGTTGACGGAGAAGCGAAGGAGGGTTTTGGCTGCATTTCTTCTCTCCTTGAAAGTTTCTATAACGCGTTGAAGGTTGGCGTTATCGACCTCCCCACTTCTGGCCCTAGTGGAGTGGGCAGGATGAGTCTCGGTCGGCTCCTTTTCTTCGCTGGTGACGATTTCCCACGCCTTCATTGACTTGAGGATACTCTTGACATTCATCTTCCAATCGATGTAGTTGATGAGGTTGAGACGTTCAATGCTTCCCCACTTGTCTTGTGGAGATCCTTCTTGACGGTATCGGTGGAGGACATTTTTGGTGGTTTGATCAGGAAGGCTTGGCGATGCGGCTGAAAATAAGGGAAATGGTTTCAGGTATAGATATTGTGGTTGATAAAGCGATCAACCCGGGCTCATAACCCATCAATGTGTGTAGATCGGTATACAGTATATTCAGTATAGAACGAACGTCCCGGCGCGGGACGCCCCATTATATCGGTCTCCGTGGCTATTCCACCGGAGGCCGGTGTGCCGACGCTATCGGTCTCTGGCAGGTTTGACTGACCGGCAGAGCATCGAGGCTGCGAAAGTTAGGATTTGAAGCACTGTATGGCGGAGTAACCACTTCAAAGAACACAAGGCTCTGGGAAAGTGTCTATGGCAAGAATTGGACTCGTCTGGGTCTCTGGGGGAGGGTGTGTATATACCCAGACGTTCCGTCCCCGACAGACGACCGGGCACCATCAGTGAGAATGTCCCTCGGTCTGGAACGAGCCGTTCTGTCTATCATGTAGTTAGAGGCTGTCCTCCATTCGGGCTAGTAATCCCGAGCAGTGAGGGGTTCGTGGCCGCATACCATCGCACTCGGTCGGAGCGGCTCTTATTCGAAGTCCACTTTTATCAAAAGCACCTTGATCATCGCTCTTACGAACTGCCAATAGTCGATGTCCGGGGCAACGCTAAATGGCAGAGGATCTTACAAGGGTAACGTCAGGTAGCTGAGAGCCCGCCATTTGTATCATGATACGGAGCGAGAAAGTGGTGACCTACCCAGCTGATGCACGAAGAAGCCAATCGCCGGATGGCGTGCCAGCAGCAAGCTCTTGCCAGCCGATCATCAGGCCGCAAAAAGAGATTTTGGCGGTGGTCAGTGTATCCCACGCTGGACGAGTGACATTCCATGTCATCGTCTCGGGCACCAAAACAAAACCTTCGCCACCCCTACCTAGTGGGGTGGCTTGGAGGCCCCAGGAGCTGGAGGCTGGAACCGTGGGTTAAACCCAGCGCTTGCAGTTAACTCCCCCAATTCCTGGTTGCTACCTAGAGGTTATTCCACTGGGCCACGTAAGGTTTTTTGTTACTGATGAGAGACGACAGTGCCTATGACCCCGTACGTAGCTCTGGGAACCACCACTGCCGTGCCAGATGTGGCTTCCCCGACGGGGGATGGGTTGAGTACGTAAGGCAATTCTTCGTCCCGGCCGCGGCGGGCCATGCGGCTATCCATCCCGGACGGCGAGGGGGCATGCCGATCCGACTTGTATGGAGCAGGACTGCGCCATACAGCGAGACAAGTCACGATCGGAATCGGAAGGCCGGAGTGATACCCATGATCCTCTACTCTTCCTCTCCAAACAAACCAGAGAGAGTAGGCTCGCCACGACCTAAACTGGTCGCATGTGGGTATTGACTGAACAGACGAAAGATTTTACCTGTAAAGGGAATCCACGCTTTGCTGGGGGAGGGCTATGAGCGGCTATCATGTCATCTGTTTGGGAATGAAATTTTTGTTACGCTTGATATCATGACCGCCTAAATTGCCTGCTGGTGTTACTAACCCCACCCAACTTGCTTATCCATTTGACCCACCGATGGCAGTTTGGAGGAAGAGTGGGAACGATGGCATTTGAGTATATAAGTGGCAAAACGATGGCATTTTAGAGGTTTGCCGTATCATTTATTCATTAATCGTATGTGACCTATGTGACCTATGTGATCATGGAGATAAAAGGCTGTTTGCTGCCGACTCATCCGAATCAGCGAGCCTCATAACTTATCACACGTCTCACGAGTGACAGTTCATATCTGTGTTGCGCCCCAAATCAAAAACCTGCTTTACGCCACAGTTCCAGGATAAGTAGAGCCCCGAGCTTCCCACTTGTAGCGCCCTGAGGTATTCTACACATTTGCTAAGGAAAGAAAGAAAGGGAGAAAGAAAGAAAACCACACCCCCTTTATCTCCCCATGCGTTCCGGCATTTGTATAGTTTCTATCTCACTACTGGAATAAGAACGGCGATATGGACTGGGGCCAGGGCATGCCCTCTAGGTAAGACAGACCGTACGCCGCCGCCCCGAAGAACGGCTCGTCGATCCCGGACTGTGTGCTGTCGGGCTGGGTATCGTATGACAGGCCCAGCGTGAGGCTGGGGTCACACTGGAACCCTCCGTCAATGCCGAGGGCTTCGTTCGGCCCGAAGAGGTTCTCAAGGCCGCCAGTCTGGTCATAGGCGCCATCTAGGTGAATGTCAGCGAGCGCTTGGAGCGGAAGAGGGGTGGCAAGAGCATACGTGGGGTGTATGCATCCAGGTCTCCTACGTCCCACGGCGACCGGAACAAGCTCTCGGGCTGGGCAATCCCCAACATCGCCCCCTGCGGTGGTCTGTACCCTGCGGAGACGGAACGATTAGCGGCGAAGCTGGAACGGAGGCGGAAGCGTTGATTACCGTCATCCATTGCACCTTCTCGTTGCTGACCCCAGGGTGAGTGATTAGGGTATGCAAGGTTGCCATGACAGTGGCTCGACCGACGCGAGGGCCGGGACCGAGTCTCTGGAGCCGAGTTAGTTCTTTCTTTCCTGTGCGAGATAGTTTGGAGGCTCGATAACAAAGGTGTACCTCTAGGCGAGTCGGCGTTGGGTCGGTTGGGTGAGGCCGAAGGCAAGACCCTCTTCAGATGCCCGTCCATTTCCCAAATGCTGTGGCTCAAGGCACCACGGAGATCTCTGGGGAGCGTGCGGAGAAACGACATCGTAAACTCGTTCTTATCCTCCGATCTTGCCGACTCTTCGTTGAACCTTGCCCCGAGCGCGGCCGCGGATATGTCCTGTCCGTGGGATCCCGGACCCTCCGCAGGGACTGCCGGAGCCAACCCGGAGATCGCTGTACATACGGCGTGCTTAGCAACGGGCTCCTAACCAGATAGAGCCATCGGTGTGGACCACTAACCATCGTGCAGCTGCATGGCATCGTACTTCTTTCCTTGACCCAGAGTTGGGTCCAAGAGGAGATCGCTCAGCTCTTTGGTCAGCTGGGGTGGCGTCATCAAACTTCCCCGGCCGAAACACTCGGTCACACGCTTCCGTAGCTCCTCGACCTCCCGCGGCAGTGGTGGGGCCACCCCCTCGGACTGTGATCTCCCGGGCGGTGGCCTATTAAGCCCGCACCTACCGCCCTCGTGCTCTTTCCTGCTCGCCTTGCTGAAGAAAGTCTCACCACACCCATTCATGCAAGGAAGACACCTGAGATGGGTGCTGAGAATATGAGCCCTATTGAGAGGCACCAGGTTAGTATCCGAGCGGATTTCACTGTCGCTGAGAAAGCAGACTCACTTTAGGTTTGCTGCATGCGCAAAATAGCATTGCTGCCAAGTGATCCGCTGGGTGAGGAGCTTGGAACGTTCGCGCTTGCGAGGCTCCGCCGGTGCATACGTGCAGATGGGACATTCGTAATGAAGTTGTTTGCAGTGGTCACTGTGATATTAACGAAAGCCCCAGAAGCGCCGTAGGAGAGTCTCTTACATGGCTTCTTGTTCCGTGGTAAAGGTCTTCCTGCACTCTTCCAGGCTCGCATCCACCCTCTTGGCCTTGGAAACGACAGGGCAAGCGATTCCGTCGGCGGGCAGAACAGATGCGGTTCCCTTACTACAGTTTCTGGTATCCTCAGAGTTGGCCTTCTCTTTTCCCTCTCTGGGCCACGAGGAATCACCACCAGTATTTGAAGGTTGCTGGCAACTAGGGCCGCTGCGCGAGGAATCACCACCAGTATTTGAAGGTTGCTGGCAACTAGGGCCGCTGCGCGAGGAATCACCACCAGTATTTGAAGGTTGCTGACAACTAGGGCCGCTGCGCGAGATACTCCCTTGGACTGTCGGACGATTCGACCCCGGGGGTTCATCCCCACCACCTCCACCACCTCTGTAGGACTTCGTGCAGCCGCTGGAGAGTACGCATGCTGGACTTTTACCGCTCTGAGCTCTGTCGTTCTTCGGGTGCGAAGAGGCGGGTGTCCGACACAGAGTGGGCGGACCCGAGGTCGGAGTGTGGTTCTGCTCGGGGCTGGAGGAGGCGTCGTGCGATGTTGACGGGCGATCGAGTGCATGTGGGAACCATTGCTGAATGCTGGTGTCTCCATGCCTGTGCGGCAAATATTGTGGGATGGATCCTCCGGGGACGGTCGCATCCGCGCCGACGAAATGCCCCGATTTCTTTGGCGGTGGCGCCCCGGTCCAGTAGGATGAGAACTGGTCCCTCAAAACGTGGTGATGAGCCGGCTGCCGACTGTCTGCCGACATGAAGCTTCCCTCGAAGTCTCGACAGCTATCATCGCTGTGTCGCTGGATCCGTTGCAATGATGAGGACCAGAGTACTTCTCCCGGCAACATCGCTGGATCGGATTGCCGTTGAAAGAATACAGCTCCTGATAGCCGTCGGATTGCAGTGTCGTTCCAGCTGTCTCAATAACCAACAACAGCACCGACGGAACCCACTCTGCCGATGGGGATCTGGGGGTTTCCAGTGAGGAAAAAAACAGGCGGTGGATGAAGGCGTTCGGGGGAGGGAGATCGCCAGGACCCATGGACTTTTAAAGCACGGCACGGAAGCGGACCGTCTTATGGAGGAGAGGCCCAACTCTTTGGAGTGGATGGTAGGAGGGAGGAGAGAAGAAGGCAGTCATGCATGTCTGCTACTGCTGATCCCCAATTGTCAGTCAGGTGGGTATAGGATAGTAGGATCTTACACGTACCATGCCAACCATTGAGAGATGCCGAGAATGTAGTCGCTTATATTTTTATGCCTCTGCAATAAGCACGGACAGCATGTGCGGCTCTGGGAGAAGTGTCCCGGCATCAAGACATCGCACGCACGCGCACGCACAGTGGGGCCGCAACCAGGTGTTGGTTATGTGGGTTGCGGAACCTATTGGATCCGCACCGTTGCCGCAGCTATCGCCACGGCAACGGACAGGGGTCCTGGTTAATTGAGACGGCCAACACGCTATAGCATCGTGTCATGACGCTAGATACATAGCATCGTGTCGTGACGCTAGCTAGATACTTACATAGTATCGTGTCGTGACGCTAGCTAGATACATATAGCATCGTGTCGTGACGCTAGCTAGATACATATAGCATCGTGTCGTGACGCTAGCTAGATACTTACATAGTATCGTGTCGTGACGCTAGCTAGATACATATAGCATCGTGTAGACCAGGGCCCTGGTCGCGTCCAACCTGTCAAGTTAGGGTTCCGAGCGATGGGTGAACGCTCGGCACACCACCCCGAGCTATCGGCTTAAGAAACTGCATATTGTCGACCGAGCCACAGTACAAATAACTCTGGCTGGAGGCCGGACCTCCAGGAAGAAATATTAGATGCCGAAGAGCCAGAGGCCCGACGGCATGGTTGCGGGCAGTTCCAAGAGACCCGCCTCAAGGTTCTACATACCTATTAGTTACCGACTGGAGACAGGTCACTGTTTACCCGCGCAGTGCCTACACTGGACGAAGAGCCGCCCCACGGTCCAGTGCTGGTGGTGCCGATGTCGGAAGCAGACGAGGGACCTCGTTGCCGACAAGAGGTGCGGGCGGTATTGGACTCCCTCTCTACTACGGATGTCATAGGAAGGCTGGTGCTGATTGGGGGGGGGGCGCGGGGAGCGGGGTGTCTGAGTGGGGGCGCAGGGAGCAGGAAGAAGAGAGCGCGCCACGGGGAAATTGTGATGGAAACCCGCTCGACTCGCTTATGAACCCTCGATCGCACCAGGTACCAGCGTGGCCCCCACCCATTTGCTCAGCGTCCCCCGAGAACGGACAGGGGTCCTACTCTAGAGTGCAGATACACACATCCGAACCAGGGCCCTGGTCCACCCATCATCTCGCAGACGTCACTTGGCCACCGACGTCATGATAACACACAGAGAGGCGATACCTCTACACCTGTCTCCCGCTTCGAAGCAATTGATACGCCTGTATATACCGATGATGCTTTTTTTTGTTTTGTCATACTAGCATGTACCTAGCCTATCTGGACTGCGGCAGCGCACTTTTTTGACCGTTTCCCCGCCGCTGTCCGCGCGATGGCGGCGCGTTGCATTCCTCTGCCCTCCGCCCAGGCCTGTCCCATGAGAATGAAAATAACAAATGAAAGAACAAAAGAGACCGGTCCTCGCTCTCACTCCTCTTCTGCAGATGCCATGAAGGCGTGCGTGGGGAGAAACAGCGGTTCCTCAACCTCGGCGCCCAGCTTCTCATCCTCTGCTCTCCTCTCCTCTTCCCTTTCCCCCCCGCTCCCGGAGTTCCCACTCTGGCGCCTCGCTCTGCGCGTCCTCTTCAGCCGGGGCCGGGACCCGCCTCCCCACGTCCGTGGTGCAAAGGAAGTCTAGTACCGCCCTGCTGCATCTCTCGTCGGCCAGCAGATCCCGGACCTTCCAGCGGCTCTTCCACCTCCCAGTTTCCTTTCTGACCTCCGCCCGGAGAGTCCTCTGCTGGTCCCTCCACTCCTCTCCTTGAAGAGGTGGTCGCGTGTCTGTGTTCCGCTCGCGCACCACCAGCACTGCGGGGTGGGGCGGCTTTTTGTCCAGTTCAGGTATTGCCCGGTAAGGCAGTGACCTGTCTTCAGCTGGTAGAACCTCGAGGCGTGCCTCTTGGCGCTACCTGCGACCACTCCGTCCGGTTTCTGCTTGGCCACTTCGCTTTGGAAATCCGGCTTCCGGCCCACTGTCGGGCTTCCGCCCATTTCTTCTCCGAGATCTCCCACTTGAGGTGCGCAAGAGACCTTTGGAGCGGATCCACTCCGCGCGCGTCCGGCTTTTCCGCCGCGAGCTTTGCCCACTCGTCAGCCTTCTCGTTCCCGGGGAGATATACTGATGATGCTGTTCCACCGACACCAAAGAGTAAAACATATCGCAACTCTTCTTCACGGACCTACTCGAGTAGTCAAGGACTAAGTATGCACCGATGCGTCGTATCGCCTACGATCCGACGAATAGTTAAAACGACTGTAGATATATCGACGATAACTCCGACGATTAAATTGACCTTGAATATTCTGCGCAACAATTCTCGCTATTGCACAGGGATAATCGCCCTATCAGCAACCACCCAACTAGAGTACATACCTAATTAGTTCGCGAACGGTCGCGCCCCCACCTTATGTATACATAGTTCTGGTTCGCGCTCACGGTGTGCAGAACTTCTCAGTTTTCGAGAGCAAGCTAAACCCCTATTGTACCCCTGGATAAATCAATACCGGAGCACGGAATCTCCAAAACATCCCACCCCCCTTTCAGCCCTCGAGACCCTGTCCGCCCACAAGAACGAACCCCTACATATGTACCAGCGAACATCTCCATCCAAAATGCATCCCGCAGGGACGGTAACTATACAGTAGATACGCAACTCGGGACCAGAATGCTGCATAACGGATCCCAGGCATCCACGCATATACCTAACTAGTTGAGCCTCTACCACCGCGATGCTAACTTCATTCTACATCGATCCCCATCAGCCCCCTCCTCTATTCGCCTTCCCATACTCTCGTCCTCCTGCTCGGTGTGCTCCATTTGAGACAAATCGACTACACTGCATCACTTCGTCATCAAACACTTCTATGAGGGATTTTGCAGTCTAGTTGGGGATGTAAGTTGGGGTAATACTAGAGGGATTTTTGGTGCCGAACCCCAACTTCAGAAAACGAGGTTTTGCAAATTCGGGTTGGAGATGGGAGATGTGACGCTACCAAGACTAAAAAATTTTGAGTGGAATTTTTTCCACAACTCATCTCATGCCCGCACTCGGCACTATTCAACGGCGGAATTTGGCTATGCGCTGGTACTTTATCCACTGGTCGCAACAGGAGGATAATCTCGAGGCCGAGCGACTTGCCAGACAGCATCCCTATCAATATCGCCCATCGCTCTATATGATGGACCAAAGTTCGGTCGAAGGGCCATCAAGTTGCTTCTCTGCAGAGGGCCCGTATCGCCGCTGGTGTTCCTCATCATCGGTGCAGGAGTTGGCCACACCTGTGCGAAATCCCGGGCCTTTCCATGTCAGCGTTGTTCCTCATCTGCCTTAGATGAGCATATTCACTATTCCTAATAAAGACATCCTCAACCCGCTAGCGATCCCCAGTAGCCCAAACTTTTCGGGTTAGGGATCGATTGTTGCTGATTTTAACCGGTTGCCACGGTTATAGATACCCCAAAACCCAACCCCAACTCGATCCCCAACCGGTTGCAAAATCGGTCGGATTCGAAATCTTTCATGTCCTCTATTGGGCTTGCTATCGTAGTTGCCGTTTCAATGGGCTGCAGCTCCTACTCCACATACAATCGAGACATCCCAGCTTCCTCAAACACGCGCCGCTTCCTCCCGTGCGCGGCGGCGCGCCCTGCCAGGGGTTGCACGACCAATGGTGTCGGTTGGAAGTGGACGGGTAGCTGAACTCCCACTCAGTTAGAAGCGGCGAAGGGGAATCTGCAGTGACCCATCACGCCATATATGCTGTGACGCTCTGCTGCTCGCCCTCCGCCTCGTCTAGACGCTGTGGGCGTCGCTAATACTGGCCGCTAGAAGCAAACATATGCTTGTATTCTATAAAGCTATAGTCGTCTCCTTCGGTCTGTCTGTGTTCGGATACAGCGATGTGCGGCGGCTGGTGCGGCTATTCATCGCTAGTGGGTATTTGGCCGGGCTGGTGCTGTCTTTCTCGGTTTGTATCATTCGTTGTATGTGTTTGTTTCTGGAGCGCGGCATCGTGATTGTTGGTGAGGAGCGGCTTGATTTGATTCGGTGACGGGAACCAGGGATGGAGCTGAAACTAGAGCCGAGGTGGATTGGTCGAGCAGTGGGATGTTATTCGTTGTGACTCACATGCGCAGCTTTGTGAAGAACACACACATACGTGGCTGCTCTTTCACCAGCTTTTTTTTTTTTTTTTTTTTGTTTATTCATTATCCTCGTGTGCGACCTATCTAGATCATGACAAGCTATGTACAGTCCGCTTCCCCGCCGCAGTCCGCGTTTAGCAGCACGGTGCAGGCTCCCTTTGCCCTCCGCCCAGGCCTAGCTCTTTCACCAGCGACTGGTAGAGTTGAAGAGGCTGTTGTATTTGTCGTTTCTGAACGGGAGCCGGTAACCGGAAGTATGCGCACGCGCACCACCTATATTTTGTGCCAGATACATCGTAGACCAACAAAAACCTATCCGGAACGGTGGAGAGTATTGCTCCATGGGATGGCCTTCGGTCCGAACGTCAGCCCTGCTCCTCCGGGGTTTTGCGGAATCTGTGGACACTGGATTATCGGAAGGAGTAACGGCAGCATGAACCAGCGGTCTCCGCTCACAGAATGCCGTCAGTAGATTCAATTGCCGGTTGGGATTGATCGGTAGGATGCGGGAGAACCGGACAAGGCGGCCGGCCTTATATCTGTACACTCCAGCCTGCAGGAGGAGTAATGCCGGCAGATAGGGCCGTTTCTGCGGTGTGATGAGCCGCAACTCCCCAACTCCCCAGCGGAACTGGATCGCTTATCTACCGCCGGCGACGTCGGCTTGGCCGTGCGCTGGATGGTGCAAATCCCCAGACGACTCGAGTATCCAGGCAGTCTAGCCGGCTTCCGAGGTTTTGTAGGTCCTGGCTTGCTTAGCTAAGCAAGCCAGGGAAAATTTGCTTACTTTAGGGCATGTTCGGTTGTGAGCTGCATTTTTCAAACCTGACGAGTTGAAGGTTACCAAAGCTGCAGATGCAAACTCCCATCTCCCCCGACGACCCGTTCGGCAACCCAGATAGATATTCAACAGCACGCCACACTTTTGTATCATGAAGGTTGGCTATTTTCTGAGACTTTCCGGAAAACCCCGAACTGGCTTTTATAGCGGCAACGTAGCCCTTCCTGCCTACCCACAGACTCAGCGGACGGCTCCTGCTATCCACAGGCACTAATCGCGCAGCGCCAAAAATGATTCGCGCGGCGTGCGGAGGACATCAACAGTCCCCCGACTGTTCGTGCTCTCCAGAAGATTCTCGAAGATTTTTTTCCCAGTCATCTCTGATGTGTGGTAGGCGTGTTGTCGTGCAGCGTGCTCTAGTATTGGGCGATTGGAGCACCAACGGCAAGGAGCCTTGCTGGGCTAAGGAACGGCGGAGGGTGGGGGTTGGACATCGTAGGTGTCATGGCAGGTTTGACTAACCGGCAGAGCATCGAGGCTGCGAAAGTTAGGATTTGAAGCACTGTATGGCGGAGTAACCACTTCAAAGAACACAAGGCTCTGGGAAAGTGTCTATGGCAAGAATTGGACTCGTCTGGGGTCTCTGGGGGAGGGTGTGTATATACCCAGACGTTCCATCCCCGACAGACGACCGGGCACCATCAGTGAGAATGTCCCTCGGTCTGGAGCGAGCCGTTCTGTCTACCATGTAGTTAGAGGCTGTCCTCCATCCGGGCTAGTAATCCTGAGCAGTGAGGGGTTCGTGGCCGCATACCATCGCACTCGGTCGGAGCGGCTCTTATTCGGAGTCCACTTTTATCAAAAACACCTTGAACATCGCTCTTACGAACTGCCAACAGTCGATGTCCGGGGCAACGCTAAATGGCAGAGGATCTTACAAAGGGTAACGTCAGGCAGCTGAGAGCCCGCCATTTGTATCGCAATACGGAACCAGAAAGTGGTGACCTGCCCAGCTGATGCACGAAGAAGCCAGTCGCCGGATGGCGTGCCATCAGCAAGCTCTTGCCAGCTGATCATCAGGCCGCAAAAAGAGATTTTGGCGGTGGTCATATGTATCACACGCGGGACGAGTGATATTTCATGTCACCGTCTCGGGCACCAAAACAAAATCTTCACCACCCCTACCTAGTGGGGTGGATTGGAAACCCCAGGAGTTGAAAGATAGAACCGTGGATTGAACCCAGCGCTTGCAGTTAACTCCCCCAATTCCCGGTTGCTACCTAGAGGTTATACCGCTAGGCAACGGAGGTGGTTTTCGTTACTGATGAGAGACGACAGTGCCTATGACCTCGTACGTAGCTCTGCGAACCACCACTGACGTGCCAGATGTGGACACATGTAGTTGCTCGCAAGCTCCGATTCCGCCGAGTCGAGTCCCACTGCCGTGCCAATTGTGGCTTCCGCGACGGGGGATGGGTTGAGTACGTAAGGCAATTCTTCGTCCCGGCCGCGGCGGGCCGTGCGGCTATCCATCCCGGACGGCGAGGGGGCATGCCGATCCGACTCTGCGCCATACAGCGAGACAAGTCACGATCGGAATCGGAAGGCCGGAGTGATACGCCATGATCGCTGTACTCTTCCTCCCCAACAAACCAAAGAGAGCAGGCTCGCCACGACCCAAACTGGTCGCATGTGGGTATTGACTGAACAGATGAAAGATTTCCCTAACTAGAGGGCGCCGTAAGTTTTTTTCTTTTCTTTCCTTTTCTCTGTCTCAATCACGAAAAGATGAAGAAAGCCTGCTCCACACTCACGTGCTCGCGTAACCACCGCACGCAGCAAGTCGCCGACCAATCGCCCCCTATCTATCGCTCCGCAGCGACACATTAGCAGATACGAAAACGTAACGCACCATTCGGGACCGACGATATCATAGAGATACATATCTATATAGAGACGGATACATAGCTAGCAGGCACCATATAGAGTAGAGAGAGAGAGAGTGGGAGAGAGATAATAAGCGCGTCTGCCCACACCGTTCCTTCTCCTTTCTCTTCTTTCTCTCCCTCTCCTTTCGTGCTTCGTGTTCCGCGTTTCGACCGCAACTCACCGCCGCGATGAAACGGGATTGCTCCGCCGACCGCCCACCACCAGCGGGCTGATCGCCTCGCCCGCCTCACCCGCCCCACCCGCCCTTTCTCGCCCGCCTCATCCGCCCGTCCTCGCCCGCCCGTCCTCGCCGCCGCCCGCCGCCCGCCGCCCGCCGCCCGCCGCGATCCTCACGGAGCCGTGTCGCCGCATCGAAGTCGACATCTACATGATGCCGGCACATGGCTGTCGCACGTCGCAACAAACACCGCTCCGCACACGTCGCGCCGCTGCACGGCAGTCGCGCAGATACGGATCCGTCGCATCGCATCGCATACACAGATACACGTTACGTACACCGCCCGAACCCTGTCGACGTCGCTCTCTTCTCCGCCGCGTGGGTCTGCCCGAACGAGTTGTAGCATCCTTGGGATCATCACCAAACACCCGAGGAGTACATATAAGAGGATTGCCGGATGGCTACCGGATGGCCGAGAGGAGGATATCTATCTACGGGCGGAGCAATCCCCCGTGTGCGTGCCAAGCTGCGAATGCTCGTGCAGGGAGAACATGCCTGCGTGCATACGCAACGGCCCCCAGTGTTCCGTGCGGAGCGGATCGCGTCGACGATCGCTACGATCGCGACAGCGACAGCGATGGCGACTTACCCATCCTGAATCGAGTCGGACATGCCCCTTCCGGTCGGGCGTGCATGCGCCGAGCGTTGGGCGCGACGGCCGGCCAGTGCGATGATGCCCTCGGCAATTTGCCATCGCACGGCCAGAGGGAGAGGGCAGGAGCGAGAGGGGAAAATGTCACGACGCGATGTGAGCCCACTTGCGAGAAGAGTTGGGTTTCGGTGATTAGAGCATAATAGGTTTTTACTCGGGGCGAAATGGGGGAGGAGGAGAAAAAAAGCTCTCCTCCAATTCGGGATTATAACCATCTGGAGAAAAACCAAAAGCAAATTGATGTTCCCGTCTCCAATGCGCAGCCAAACAAAATGCATCGTCGCTAGGAAAGTGAAACAGGAATATCTATCCCGTCGAAGAATTCAAATCCATCAAGAACGCCATTTCCCGAGCAGCCTGAACGCACATCACGGATCGAGGTTCACCAGACCCGCGCGGACAGCGTCCACAAAGGCCGCCTCGCCGATGGCGCTCCACTCGCCCTTCATCCCGCCGCCGTACAGGCCGGTGTATCCGTAGGGACCCTTGACGCTGGGCACCTCCAACGGGCACCACTGGTTGTCGGTGGCCACCTTGGGCGCGACGTAGCTTCCGTGCACGAGGTGCGCCTTGGCCTCGAACAGGTACGGGCCAACGGCGATCTCGATGTCCAGGCCGTCCGAGTTCTTCTTCGCGAGCAGCGTGCGCGCCGCGTCGAGGAGCGCCGCCAGGTTGTCGGCGCGGTTGTCGCTGGCGCCGCGGATGCCGTGGCTGCCGACGCGCACACGCACCGTCTCCTGCCATTCGACCGCCGGGTTGGAGAAGAGCTCGGGGCAGGCCGAGGGGACGGTGATGGCCAGGTCGCAGAGACGCGGGCACGAGGCAAGCAGGTTGCAGATGTGGAGGTTGTCCTCGGGCGTCTGGACGGGCTCGAAGCCGTCCTTGACGAGCGGGATGAACTCGAGGAGCTTCAGCGTTCTCTGCGATGCCGAGACGAGGGCGGAGACACCCTTGGCGGTGATGCTGGCCACGTTGGTGATCAGGATCTCCTCGAGGTTGGTGGCCGTGCGGGCCATGAAGAACAGGTCCTCGTCGCTGATGGGCTTCAGGTTGGAGTCGCCAAAGATCTTGAGTCTGCGGAGCTTGCTGAAGTCGAGGCTGGGGGTCTTTCCGAGCACCTCGGAGTCCCTGTGGCTCTCGGGGAACTCGCAGATCTCGCTCTTGAGGCCGACGGCGAGGAACTCGAGCGAGGTCAACCGGGGGAAGGAGAGGACGTTGTCCCAATCGGCCGAGTCGCCGTACCGGAGCGCGGTCCAGGGGATGGTCGCGGTGCGCACGTTGCGGCAGTTCTGGAGGATCTGGAAGACGTAGCCGACGGTGTCGTAGCGGTAGATGCCGTCGAACCAGATCCTGCGGACGTGGCGGGCGAGCTGCGGGTAGTCGCCGAACAGCTTGGCGGTCGACCGGACCGACTTGTACGGGTTCTGGTAGACGACGGGCAGGATCTCGACGGGGAGCGCATTCTCGAACGCGCGGCGCATCCAGGTCTCTCCTCCCTGCCACCGGCGGATGTACAGTTCCCGCAGCGCGTGCGACAACGCCCACTCGTGCCACTGTGCATTCACCTGTCGGATCGCCTCCACCGAGTGCCACCGCTGCACGTCCGTCGGCACGCGGCCGCGAAGATACTTCTGGGTGCAGGTCTTGTTCTGCATGGGACGGGGGGCCTGCGTGAGGCCGTAGGTGTACGTGGCGGTGTCGACGTCGTTGGCGTTCAGCTCGGCGGCGATCGAGAGGATCTCCGAGACGAGCTCGAAAGGAAGGTCCTGGAAAGAAGGCATGGTTGTTGTGGTGGTAGTCCGGATGATGTATGCTCCGAGCAGGAGGGTGCGGTGCCGATGATCGACGGTAGACCGAGAAAGCTGTTGGGGGGAATTGATATGGAAGCTTTGGATTGATGCTGGGGCTCTGCTTGGGAGCTCTTGGTGACTGGTGATGTTAACGTCGACGAGGTCCTGGAGTTTATATACGGGAAGGGGGAGGCACAGGTGGGGTATACTAGGAGGGGAGAGCTCTCTGCCGTTCTCGGCAGCTGTGACTCGACCGACGAATCTGGGAACACCCTTTTCTCCCTCCGCTGTTGGTGCCGGTGCAGTGTGATCCCTCCCCCATGGATGGTTCGTGCCCAGCAGGAAGGCGGCATGGAGAATCGTGAATTGCACGGGCGGCAGGGGTTTCTGGGAAAGCCATTGCGCGAGCGAGAGACAAAGCCCGTGCGTCACTCCCGGCTGTCCTTGGGCCGGGCGGAGGGCACAAGGGGAGCTTGCAACGAGCCGCCACTGCGCGGACTGCGGACAGGAAAACTGGGCAAAATGTACGCCGCCATGATCTAGATAGGTCGTATGCGAGTATGATTAAACAAAAACTCCCGGCTGTCCACATCCCTCCGCCCATTCCGGCCAGACCCATTCCGAGCCTGTAGCGAAGTGGCCAACGGCCGATGGCAAAAAAAGAAGACGGAATATTTTTTTCCCCGGCGCTTGGCAAGAACCAAGACGGATTGCTATTTATTTTTATTTTTCGTGGAGTATGTATGTATGTATCTATCCTATTCTACGCTAGACGTAAACAATCCGGCAGGTAGATACTTTTACCCCAGACTTTCGCAAGCGGCCAAGCGGCAGGCATGACCCGAGGCCGTTGGCTGGCCGGCCGGCTGATTGGCTGGGGCTGTGGCCAGGCTGCTGAGACTTCTGGGGTGCTGGCTCGAGCACATGGGTGGCGGCCCCGTTCCGGCTGCACATACGAGCAGTCTAGGTGGTCTACATACGACAAAGGGCGGATGGCACAACCAGATGTCAGGCACCACAGAGAAGGCAGACGGCGGACCGCAACGGCGGCAGCGCATCATCCCATCCAAAGAAAGAAAAGAGAAAGAAAAGAAAAGAACAGGAGCTGCAACCGAGATCACCCCGAGCAGCAAGAACAAAGGAACCGCAGCAAGCACGATGATGATGCCGGGCGGACTGGGGCAGGTCTTTTGACGATGGTTTTTCTTCTCTTTCCGTCCGTGGGCCGTGTGCGTCGATCGATTCGATGCGGGCGTTCGAAAAGCTGCTCTGCAGAAGAAGAAGGAAAAAACGAGATGATGAGATCTTCCTCGGTACTCTATTCCCCCAACGGTCAATTGGAGCCGCGGTGCCGGCATCGTCTTAGGTAACGCCCTCCCCCATGTGATGTGTTCGATTGGTGGATAGCGGGCGGTGTGGCAACTGGGGGGCAGCGGGCCGCGATTTTTTTATTTTTTTTTCCCCATCTCTCTCCAGCATCGTGACAACCACCTATTTCGCCGCCGGGTCGTGTGTCCGAGCCGATGGGTTCTCCGCTTCGCCTCTTTCAAATTCTGCTGGCAATCTGTTTGCAGCTCGTGGTGTGTGGCGTGGATGCAATTGTGTGTGTGGGTGCACACTGTGCAGAGAGAATGGTGAAGATTCTTCGGTATGGCGTAATTATGTGTCAAGCTTCGAGTAAAGAGTTGTTTTGTTTTGTTTTTTTTTGCTCGCAAGTTGAGGTCATATCTAGGATGTCGCTCTCGGTCCATCCTCTCCAGTAGAGCAGAGGATTTCAAAGGATTACATAACAGCTGAGATCGATCGCCACACTGATGCACTGATGATGCTGCTGATGCCGATGACGAATGTTTGTGGCGCGGAGAGCGTCCAGTTCAAACCAGGTGGAACCTGCAACTACTACTAGGTACTTAGTAGTAGAGCAGAGTGAAGAACGGATGTCGCTCTCCTATGCCCCAATTCTCACGATCGTTCACCTTCCCTCAATCCGATTACCGGCAACATCGACACGAGCCTCGCTTCGCCTGATCGGGCGGGCGACAATTGCGAGTTGGGGTCATGTGTCGGACGGAGAGGGGGCGCATGTGCTGGCTGCTGGATGTTGGGAAAACGGACGCGACAAGCCGGAAGACTGTGGTCCTGAGATGTGATGTGCGCTGTGTCCGTGTCCTTCTCCGTCGGTCCCCCCCCCGGTGGATGGATGGATGGATGCATGGACGGATCAGATGCTTACGGAACCGCCTTCCATGCGCGGCGGGCGATGGCCGTTGCCGCCAGCTGCCAGCTAGCCGGAAGTCGTTAGGCTTGGCAAGTCATAAATGCACCAACCTATGTACAACTTGCGGACCGCGAACAGCCGGCGCGGCCAATAGCAGGAGGAGTCGGTTCGCAGCCCTCCGAAAGCCGCAATGTCGAGAGTCGAGCGTCGTGGTTTTATTTCGGGAGACACTGGGGCTGCCGCTGGCCCGGGGGACATTGGACTGGGACCTGCTCGTCAGCGACTTGTCGGGGAAACTTATGTACACTAAGCATAATATGTGCAACTCCTAGCGTCAGCTCCTGTGGTTGCAGTCTGCTGATGTATCTAGGCGTACATATATTTGGACCGACCGGATAGACGCGGGCTGGTCCACGCTATGTGGGTTGCATGCATAACTATATATGCATCTATGTTGGAGGGTTGGGAAAGCAGTAATTTAGTGGCCGGGTAGGAAGGGTAAATGGCTGACGGCACAGTCTGGCTCCCCCATCACGTGCCGCAACAGCTGCACCGCGAGGAAAACTGCGCTGCGATTTCGAGCTCGCAAGCCAACTGCATCTGTCCATCCGCACTTTTTTTTTCCGCGGCATTTTTGTTTATGTCTCCGTTGATCGAGTGACGTCAGGTGAGTACTCCGGAAAGCCTTTGCGCGCATACATTCGATGGTACACAGCTACTGTATATCCATGAACGGAGAGTAGAGTGCATAGCTCGGAGTTAATCTGAATAATCTTCTGCGCTGCTGCGTTTTTGCGGTGCACGAGTTCGCCAGGATCGATCCGGTCGGGTTTCATGCGTTCGGGGTGCTCCATCGGCCGTAAACGCAACAAGATATCTATCCGCAGCGGTGCTGAAGCCGGCTTTCTGGCCAGGGCCCTGCTCACTCGCTTCCCCTGGTCGGCTCTCCCCCTCGGCAGGTGTGAGTGTGTATTCCGGCGGTGGTATGTACCTGCCTGGCCGGGCGTGTGGGGAGCCGGCGTGTCGTGAGTGGCCAGGTCTGCGTTCCCGGGACGAGCCTCCCCCCAGTAGAGCACCCGGATGCTTCGCCCCTGCGCTCTACTACCACTGAGTCTGGCATGCCTCTTACGTAAGTGACCCGTCTCGGTTCGCGACAGCTGCGTACCGGCTTGGGTGGGTATGCGGGCGCGAAGAACCGAGAACGAGAGAGGGGAGACACATGAACGGAGACTGCGGCGTTCGGTGCACGGCTCAGCTCGGCTCGTTTCCTCCCATAAGCGATTCCCTCTGGCGCACGCGCATCCCGCCGGAACGTCGCGCGTAAGCAGTGAACGACAAGTGTGTCATTCGGTTTTCGTAGGGACGGACGCTCAGCATGCAGATATCACAATGTATCGAGTGCGTCTGAACTCCAGGGCTTTGCTGAGAGGTTCTGCTCGGAAAACCGGAACCGGTCGCTGCCTCGTTGGTATGTAGGATGGTAAGGACCTGTATTGCTTGTGCTTTGTCGGTGGCCGACGTCTGCGTAGTGCTACCTATCCGCCATGGCGGTGAGCGTGGTGGGCGCGGACCGTCGTCTCTCACCGATAAGAAAAAAACCCCACGTGGCCTAGTGGTATGTCCTCTTGGTACCAACTAGGAATTGGGGGGAGTTAACTGCAAGCGCTGGGTTCAATCCACGGCTCCAGCTTTCAACTCCTGGGGCTTCCATGCCACCCCACTAGGTAGGGGCGGTGAAGGTTCCCGTTTTGGTGCGGTGAGATGGCGACATGAAAATGTCACTCGATTGACGTGTGATACACTGTGACTCCACCGCAGAATTCTCTACTTGCGGGCAAAGATAGATGTTACACAGACGGCGCCCACCATAGCTACAAGCCACGGGAAGACATTAGCCCTGACCCAGTTCCAGCGAGAGCTGGGAAAGCCATTGCTGGCTCAGCGGGAGAGGAGGTTAAGGGTGAAGGTATGGATGGGAATGAAATCGAGGGCGAGGGGGTGGCGGGGGAGGTGGCAAGGGATGTAGGGTGAACGGAGTGGAGAGTCCTCAGTCTTTTTGCTGGTTTTAGCGTTTAGGTGATTAGGGGAGCCACATTGGGCTGAGCCAGCCTGCTGTGCTCTCCGTAGTCCAGTCTGTCCGTCCTGGGCCTTAGACGGGGCCGAATAGAATCTGCTCAGTCCGTCCAACTCCTGGACTGGGACTGACCCCGTCTAAGGGGATCAACGAACGGGACGGACTTGCCGTTGCCAAGGCTGCACCCAAATGTCTTCCAGCGAGATCCCTCACACTTAGGTCGGGCCTCTGACCTCGTATTGGCTCGGGATACTGGCAGCAGCTGCACCACAGGGTGTCCGAGGGAATGCCAGTCCGGGCCGGGCTTTCTGAATCCTGATGACCCGGTCCGGCCGGATGGGCCCAGTGGCCGGACTGCGTTGGCCCAATCCAGCCGGTGGGTGCCCGTGGGCTAACGCTAGCTAAGTAGCACTGGAAAAATTGTTTCATCAAGCGACTCTGCGCAGAACCGCAAGTCGACTGCCCGGACAGCAACAACCCATGTATCGACTCCCCCCAAGAACGGCAGGTCAACCGCTCCCACAGTAACCCAACCATCGTGCCAGCCCACCCACAGCAAACAGCATACTACGTACCCGCGATGTCAGACAGCGATACCAGCTATGATCCCTATGCGCCACCCAATTCCGCTTACTCGAAACCCGGGAAGCCACTCATAGAATGGGAAATGCCCACATGATTTCGTTCACAGCTCCACCATCCCCTGTCTGATCGCCATAAATTTTTATTTTTTTTTTAGAAAATCTCGTTCCTCTTCTCTCCCCAATGCTCTGCTGTGTGTACGATTTTCTGTCTCTTGTTGCGATGGTGGCCGATCGCTCCCCGCAAAGCCAGCAGGACTCTAGCCCATCATTATCTCTCACTCGTTGCTCGGCCCGGCGGACACGCCGTCGAGACCAGTCCAGCTCCTACAGCCGTACGATCCTTGACTTCCTCACCACCACAGATGTGGGGCGACGGATGCCAGGCACGGCTGAGGGGGATTCCCAGAGTGAGATGCCGGAGGGGAACTTAAGGAACGGAAAGGGAAGGCGCAGGAGAGGCAGACAGCGTAAGAGCCGGGGGATGAGCTTTCTGCAGGAGTGTGTGACGTTGTAAGCGCGTTTAGGAGTGAGGAGGTTCTTAGGACTGATATGTTGGGGGTAGACCGGGGCGGAGGTTAGGGGGAGCCACAACGAGCCGCCTTCGGGTTGGACATGGACGGGAACCGGTTTTGCGTCTCGCCACGATCTAGATAGGTCGCATGCGATTAACGAAGGAATAAAAAACCCAGTCCGGCTCCAGATACGGAAGGAGACCGGGAGGGGGAAGGATCTGTTCAAGATCCGGGACCTTCTTACCGGTGCGAGGCACAGCTAGGCAGTTCTGGACTTCCTCTCTACCGCGGGTGTGCGGAGGCGGGTCCCAGCCGTGGCTGAGGGCGTACAGAGCACAGCGCCAGACTGTGGGCTTCAGGAACGGCAGGTGAGGGAAGAGGAAGAGGAAAGAATGCTAGGCTGAGCGGTGGGCACGGAGGCTGAGGAATGCTTACAGCGCTTCCTCATCCCCTCTTTCTTGGCCTCGGCGGAGAAGGAGTGAGGCGGTTTCTCTTGTCTTTCCTTTGTTATTTCCTAGGTGCGCTCGAGTTCTCGGCGGCAAGGGGGAGCTACAACAAGCCACCTGTGGACTGAACTGTGTGTACATCGCCATAACCTAGATAAGGTGCATGCGGCCGACTAACGACCGAACAAAAAACAAGCAGCCAGTCCGGCTCCAAAAAACGTTGGCCCGCGGGCCGTGGACTAGCATGGACAGCCTCTCACAGACCCGTCCAGGCCGAGGCCAGGACTGGCCCGGCTTTTTTTTGGGTTCAATCATTCTCGCGTTCAGCCTATCTAGACTACGGCGGTGTACATTGTTCCCAGTTCCTGTCCGCTGTCCGCACGACAGGGGCCGGCGCCACCAGCAATGAGCGGCGGCCCGGTTCTCTGTCCAGTTTAGATACCGCCCGGCCAGGCAGTGCCCTGTCTTCATTTGGTAGAACCTAGAGGCTAGCCTCTTCTGTGCGTAGGCTTCCTGGTTGCAGCCCATGTGGGTTTTGATGCTAACCTAGTGCCGACAATTCAGCCACGTGACCGCATATCCGGTCACTCTGTTGTCGAGTCGTGACCCATCCGTGAATATCATAAGTCCCGGCCGGTACCGCTCTGCCTCCTTTTGGCCTCCGCTTCGCCCTCCTGTATCAGGTTGGAATCGAGTGCCTCCAGCCCGCCCAGTAGGACGGTGGTCTCAGTTCTGCCTGCGTGCCCAAGTGTAGCCTCCAGCCTCCCCCCGACCGCGCATGTTTGGACCTAGGTGAGGCTCCGTTAAGGTTGTTATGATAATGTGTACGTCTCGTAACTCACACAGACCAGTCCGGCTCCCAAAAAGTCCGTTGGCCCGCGGGGTGTGGACTAGCATGGACTGCCTTTCGCAGGCCAGTTCGAGGGGCTGTTGAGACTCCTGCCACTACCATTAACACGGCCCACGGCAGCTTCATCGAACCAATGGTTGGTCGTCACATGTCTTTGGACAATGTTCGATAGCCAGCCGAAGAGATATTTTGATACTTCCTGACAGCGAGTGGATCTGGATATCGTGATTCAAAATGAAAGGGTCAGCTCCTCGCTCCACTGTCAAAGGCGCGATGGTGCCTGCCAACATGGCCGCGGTTTTCGTCTCTGTTCCCCTCCCCCTTGGCCGGATGATCGAGCAAACGTCTACAATGCCAGTCCCCAGCGTCCACCAGCCGCCGCTCATAAAATAGCCCGTGGATAGCCACAAACCGAACACCTCATAAGTAGAGAGGATCCAGCGGGGCACTGTCCTAAAATCGACAAGACGGCCGTAAGCCGACGGGATGACGATTTGCTGTGCACCTCCGACGGCGTCCTTCGTCTGGCTTTCGACTACGGCTTGCACAAGACGCGTAGATGCGCGCGAGCGTGCGGCGGCAATCGGCAATTATGGGCTGTTGAGTACGCAGTTTCGGTTGGCCGTAGAGGGTCTCCGCGGAGTTATCCCTGAGCTCATATTTACAGCACAGCAGCAGCAGCAGTTTGAGGGCGTCCTGAGTGCTGATAAGTACCTATTCGACCGACGCAGCAGCTCGGTGCTACTGTAGTGCGAGCGGCCGATGCTGATGCTGCCCCAGCACATACATACTGCGGGGGGGATTAAGTTCTGTTGAGGATTATTCATCAAATTCTGTGTACTAGCGAGTTGCGGTGCGGGGGTACCGCATCCTGTACGCCGGACAGAATCCGCCAATCCTAGGGTAGCGACAACACCCACCCATTCTCTTTTTATTCTACCTTCCTTTTCTTGTCATTAGAGTACATTTCATAGGCCTGGCATAGGTCTTTCAATACGTACCAGACCGACAGCATGCGTTCTTACGCTAGCCCTGGCTAGGCAAAGGCTGATAACTCCTCACTGCTGAGAACGCACCTTCCTATGGATCGCTGTTGTTCCCTCAGGTGTAGCTGGTATGACTACATATGAGTTCGATTAACGCTGGTGCTCGCTACAGACGTGAGGGGAGGCCAGTGGCGGACGGAATACGTCGACTTGGTACGAGCGCCGGCCGAAACACTTTCGATGCTGCTCGGTCCGGCTTTCTTTTTGCGGGTGAGAGACTGCCTTCGTTACAAAGCTGTGGTCGGTGGGTGCAGCCAACAGCAAGTCTAAGCTTAGCCTAATCAGCCCTACATCCAAGACATAGATAGATGCGTACTTACATGATGCTAACGTTAGATATCTACTCTGCATGCTCTTCTCGCTTCCCAAGGCGCACAGCCGCACGGCTGCACAGCCCACAGCTCCACGCAAGCCAAATTTAGTAGCGCTTCTTGGCCTTCAGGCTCGGCATGACATCGCACGTTCGGCCTTCGTCTTGGCCAGAAGTTCTGCTGGCCGGCGATTCGGTGCTGTATGCAGTGCTTTCCACATGGGTAAATACCTATCCACTGTACGGTTCTGCGCAGCCATGGGTGCCATACGGCTGAGTCCATAAGCCCATTGCATCAGGCTACCGGTAGGCACTTCCACTGGTACCAAGTACTGTACATACAGCACTGGTTTTTGGCCCGCCGGAGGGCGGTGTGGATGGAGAGATACATTTAAGAACATGCTCAGGTCCGCCGTCAGAGCTGCTCGTACATACCTATCATCGGCCGTAACAGAATCTGCCGACTGCGATGAAGATTTCACACATATTACGAGGCGCGAGTCTGGCGGCGTTCGCAACCACATGTTTGGCGGCGGCCACCACAAAAGTCGATCCGTGCGAGAAGATCGGCAACATCCAGTACACAGGTCGGTAGTGGGAATCCTCGGCTTCCAGTGGGTATATTGCTGATGTGTTGCGCCAGAGACCGCTACCGGCTCGACGTTGTTTTCGGCCACAGAGGCGCTCAACTGCTTGAGATCGGTTCCGTTCTCCGCCGCCGATGCCGCGGAACTCATCGAGACCCTGCGTCTCACAAACGCCTGGGTGGCCGCGCAGGCCTTCTACAAGGCCCCGATCGAGCCATTGCAGGAGATCCCCGCATTCGACGTCAACAAGACCGTCGCCAAGATCGAGTCCCGGGTCAAGCGCGGGCACTACAAGAACGGGTACGACTTCTTCCGCGACATCGGCCTGGTGCAGACGGGCTTCCGCGATGCGCACACGTCGTTCCGTCCGGCGTGCGGCGACCACATGTTCCGCTACACGCACAAACACTGCCTCGTGGCGGTCTCGGACAAGGCGGTTGGGCGGCGGGATATCTACACCGTGAAGGTGAACTCGTCAGCGGAGAAGCCGGAGCTGGACAGACAGGTCGCGACGATCAACGGGCGTCCTGCCGAGGAGTTCCTGCTCGAAATGGCGTCCACTCACCCCGATCTCGCGCGTTTCCAGGACCCAGACGCCAGGTTCAACATGCTCTTCAACAACTATCCGTTCAAGAGCGGTCCGGGCATCTTCTGTAGGCGCCAGTACTTCAGGGGCGAGAGGGACGAAAAGCTGGAACTCGGCTTCGTCGGAGGCGAGAAAGTAAAAGCCAAGTGGGAGGCCTACTTCGCGGACTTCGTGGCTCACTTCAACTCGACCGAGGAGCTGACAAAGAACGTTTGCTACCTGTCCGCTAAGGAGTGGGCGCCGCTCTCGCCCAAGTTTGCCGGGCCACTCTGGAAGAAGGACCCGAGCGGATCTCTCTGGTCCCGCTCGTCCGCCGCGCATGCCATCGATAAGAGGACTGCCGCGCCCGCTCCCGCCACCACCATCACCGGCACACCTGCATCTGCCACTGACTCGCCCGCATCCTCCACCGGCTCGCATACGCCAGCCACTAGATCCGCAACGCGAGCGGCACCCACGACATCGATAGCTGGCTATCCCACTCCGATTGCCCGCAACGAAGACGACTCACTCGTCTGGTTCGCGGATCCAGACGGTACAAACGAAACGGTGGTTCTTCGGATCCCAACCTTCGAGATAGAGTCCGACTCACGGACATGGTCACTCTTCCTCAACTCGACCCTTAAACGTCTCCACGACTCGTCCGCGAAACGGCTTATCATCGACGTCTCCGGCAACAGGGGAGGCTCGGCCAAGCTCGCAAAGAGATTCGTCCGAGTCCTGTTCCCGGACCTGTTCGATGGCAAGGACGCGCCCGATTATCACGCCAACATGCGATACCACTCCGCCCTGGACAAGCTGTGGAGGGCCTCTGCGCCGAGATCCGCCAGCCTCGAGGAGACCTCGCTGTACACGAACCTGAACGGCAGCGATTTCGCGAGCGTCGACGACGTGCTCGGGCCCTACCGCAACGCCGCGGTCAACGACTCGTTCACGGCGATGTCACTCTGGCGGCCCGACCTGGACAGGACCGACTTTGGCTCGCGGAGCGAGTGGGAGAAGGAGAACGTCATCGTCGTCAGCAACGGCTACTGCGGCTCCACGTGCCACAACTGGATGGAGCTGATGATGCGGGCCGGCATCCGGACGTACACGTTCGGCGGCCGCGCCAACAGCACGAGCATGCAGCCCGTCGGCGCCACCAAGAGCGGCATCACGTACACGTTCGAGGAGCTGGTGAGGGAGACGTGGATCGCGCTCGGCGACACGACCAAGCACAAGGACGTGGTCAAGTTCCCGCGCACCCGTCTGCTTGACACGCGCGTCGGCGTCGAGAACATGTTCCGCGCCAGCGAAAGGGACTCCAGGACGGCCGTGCCGCTGTTCTTCGTGTACACCCCCGGCTGCAGGAAGCTGCCGCTCTCGAAGACGACGGTCCACGATCCGGCGGCGATGTGGCGTGTCGCAAAGAAAGCCGCCTGGACCGACGACGGCAAGCCACGGGCCTGCGACGAGCCCCCGACGAAGTCCGCGAAGCCGCCCGCGAGCACCAAGTCCACCAAGCCGCCCGTGAGAGCCACGCCCACCAAGTCCGCAACGGCGGGGAAAGCACCTCGCCGACGGAGGTGGTGACCGTTGGAGAGATCGTATGGGAGGATGTCCGTCCAGGAGGTTCCGAAACTAGGGGATACCCATCGTCCTCCGTTTCTGTTTTTTTTTGAAAAACTGTTTTCTCTCCTTTGTCTTGCATCAATGTGGAGTTGTGGAGTTTGGGAAACGTTGGGATACGTAATATGGTGTTTTTTTTTCCTTCTGTGGGGGGGGGGGGGGGGGGGGGGTAAGAAAATAAAAATTAAATAAAAAAAAATTTAAAAATAAAACAAAAA
>Ga0307516_10001343_pt1 | contig 34183 bp, 34 predicted proteins | sample 19_EM_MG_FD_203310 | JGI IMG/M metagenome (GOLD analysis project Ga0307516, IMG submission 203310) | Populus trichocarpa ectomycorrhiza microbial communities from riparian zone in the Pacific Northwest, United States - 19_EM | ecosystem: Host-associated > Plants > Roots > Unclassified | place...
CACCGGCGCGTCGTGGGACACGCTCGGCTTGGAAACGACCCGCAGCACGTTCGGGCTCGCGGCCTCCGGCGGTTTGGTGGCGCCGAGCCGGGTGGCGAGCTTTTCACGCAGCATGTCCATCGGGTCTTGCGGGCCCGGTCGTTTGGGCGCGCGCGGTGTCTCTTCTTTCGCGGCCTTGGCGTCGGCCGCGTCGGCCTTCGCCTCAGGGCTGGCACGTGCCGGCTTCGGCGCCGCCGCATCGGATGCGTGCACGCCCGGGCACAGCGCCCCGGCGCTCAGGCCGAACAGGGCGTGAGCCAGCCAATGGCGCGGCAGAAAACGGGCAACGGGCATGGCGGATCTCCGGCACGAAGGGGGCGTGCCTCGCCTTCATATCGGCCCGAACCTGGCGAACTTGAACCGCTTTCAGGTCACGCGCGGCTTGACCCAGATCCACGCGAACACACCCACGCTCATCATCAGAAGCGAAGCGACCGCCAGCCAGACGGTGGAATGCATCACCAGCGGCGCGATCACGCCGGCCACCAGGCCGTTGGCCAGGCTGCCCACGCAGGCCTGAAACGACGAGGCCATGCCGCGCCGTTCGGGCACCAGGTCGAGCACCATCAGCGTGACCACCGGCACCATCAGAGCCCAGCCGAAGGCGTAGATGCCCAGCGGCAGCAGCGCCCACCACGCCTGTGGCGTGAACAGCAGGTTCAGCGCGAGGTTCAGGATCGACACCAGCACCATGATCAAGAACCCGTGGCGGATCTGGTGCTGCGGCTTGATGCGACCAGCCAGTCGCCCCGACATCCAGGCGCCGCCCATGATGCCGACGATCGTGATCATGAAGAGCCAGAAGAACTGCCCCGGTTCGAGGTGCAAGTGTTCGCCCAGAAACACCGGCGCCGAAAGCACGTACAGGAACATGCCGTTGAACGGGATGCCGCTGGCCAGCGCCAGCATCATGAAGCGTCCGCTCGAGCCCATCTCCCAATAACCGCGCATCAGGTTGCGCACGTTGAAGGGTTGGCGCTGCGAGAGGTGCAAGGTCTCCGGCAGCAGCTTGTAGTTGGCGACCCAGAGCACCGCGCCGACGCCCACCAGAAACCAGAAGATCGCGTGCCAGCCGGTGTGCACGAACAGGAAGCCGCCCACCATCGGCGCCACCGCCGGCGCCACGCCGAAATAGATCGTCACCTGCGACATCACCCGCTGCGCGTCGGCGGGCGGAAACATGTCGCGGATCACCGCGCGCGAGATCACGATCCCGGCACCGGCCGACATGCCCTGCACCGCCCGAAAGAACACCAGCGCGCCGATGTGCTGCGACATCGCGCAGCCCACCGACGCCAGCGTGAACACCGCCAGCCCCCACAGCACGACCGGACGGCGGCCCAGGCTGTCGGAGAGTGCGCCATGAAAGAGATTCATCAGCGCGAAGCCGAACAGGTAGGCCGACAGCGTCTGCTGCATTTCCACCGGCGTGGCGCCAATGGCCGCGGCGATGCCGGTGAAAGCCGGCAGGTAGGTGTCGATCGAGAAGGGGCCGAGCATGCCCAGGCAGGCGAGCAATACGGCCAGGGCCCAGCGCGGGGCGCGCCAGAGGGTGTGTGCGTCGGGGTTCATGCGAGCGGCCGAGTCTAGGGCACACAGGGTCTGGCACCAGAGCGCTCCCTTGTCTATGCTGACGCGACCGTGGATTCGAGGAACACCCGTGAACCTTGCAGCGATCGACATCCAAGCCCTCACGCCGCAGCGCCTCGGCGACTTTCTGGACTTCTTCGAGCAGCGTGCCTTCGCCGATAACCCGAAGTGGCTCTCGTGTTACTGCCACTTCCCCCATGCCGACCACGCCACCATCGTCTGGAAAGACCGCAGCGCGGCGCAAAACCGTGCCGCCACTTGTGAGCGCATTGAAGCCGAAACGATGCAAGGCTGGCTTGCCTATGCCCAGGGCCGCGCGATCGGCTGGTGCAACGCCGGCCCACGCCGGCTCATCGAAGGCCTGTTCGACGAGCCCGAGCCGCTGGCCGAGCGCATCGGCGCGATCGCCTGCTTCGTGATCGCGCCCGCCTTTCGCGGCCAGGGCCTTGCCCGAGCCCTGCTGAACAAGGCCTGCGATGGCTTGCGCGAGCGCGGTTTCGAGTGGGCCGAGGCCTACCCCCGCAGCGACGCGGCCAACGCCGCGCAGCAGCACCACGGGCCGCTGGCGATGTACACGGCGGCCGGCTTCGTGGTCGTCAAGAACGATGGCGAGGCTGGCCTCACGGTGCGCAAGCCGTTGGCTCGCGGCAAGCCATGAGCCGAAAAAGTGTGAAGCGAGCCGATAGGCCGGATTCTGTGCAGCCGACGCCTCTTGCGAAGCGCCGGCCGTGACCGCCATTCCTCTGGGCCGTGCATCGCTGCACGGCTCGGTGCTACCTACCCGCACACATCTCCCCGGGCCGGGGCCGTGAACGACGCGGTTGCCCGCACCGCCCAACGTGTGCCTATTTGGTATTGCTGCGCGTAGAGATTGCCCGTTTCACCCGAACTGAATCGGCTCGTCTCTGTTGCTCTGATCCTCACCTCACGGTGGACAGCCGTTAACTGCTACGCCGCCCTGTGCAGTCCGGACCTTCCTCCAGTGCGCCCTTTCGGGCCTTGCACCAGCGGCGGTCTGGCTTGCTTCACAGGCGGAATTATGGGCGCCCGCCCGGCGAGGTGCGGCGCCGGCGCAACACATCGGGTGCGCCAAGGGGCTCGCGTCCTTTGAAACAAACACTTTCGTCAACCGATCAGGGGATACCGCGTTCTAATACGTGCCGCGCTCAAGCGGTCGTCCGCTGGCGAATGGCCAGCCGGTCGACTTGATGAAGGCATGTCGCTCAGAGTGCGTTGGCTCCCGTGAAATGCCCTTCCCCCTTGTTTTGTTCAGGAGATATTCAATGAAGATGAAAAACGCTCTCACCGTCGTGGCCGCTGTTGCTGCCGCCATGTTCGCCCAAGCTTCGTTCGCCCAGGCTGCTTCGGCTCCCGCTGCGCGCGCTGATGTCAAGGCCGAAACAAAGGCTGCCGCCAAAGAAGGCAAGCTGACCCCGGCTGGCGAAGCTGCTCCGAAGGCCGCCGCAGAAGGCAAGTCGACCAAGACCCGCGCCGAGCGCAAGGCCGAAACCAAGGCTGCCGCCAAAGAAGGCAAGCTGACCGCCGCTGGCGAAGGTGGCGCGAAGCCCGCAGCCGCTTCTGGCTCGGCTGCTGCCCGTGCCGACGTGAAGGCCGAAACCAAGGCTGCTGCCAAAGAAGGCAAGCTGACCCCGGCTGGCGAAGCCGCTGCTCCGAAGAAGTAATTTCGAGGGCGCCAGCGCCTTCGGGTGCGCGGCGCATCGAATCGAACCAGCGGCCCTCGGGCCGCTGTTTTTTTGTGCGCCGGAAACGGGCTCAGGGCCGACGGAAGACCGACGCGTCGGCGTAGAAAGCGCAGTCTTCGTTGGCCGCCCACCATCCTGGCACGCCCAGCACTGGCAGCGGCAGGAACGGCCGGGCCGCCAGGCGCTCAGGCGTGAGCAGGTCGGGCACAAACACATCCGCCGATTCAGGCAACACCCACACGTGCGCGGTGATCGCCTTGCGCGGCCGGGTGAGTTTTTCCAGCAAGGCGTGCCCGAAAAGCGTGACCCGCGCATCGGCCCACAACGTGCGCCGGGTCATGAACAGCGTGGTCCAGTCGCGGGCGCGCAAAGCGTCGATCAAGGCCTGTGGGGCCTGCAGCAAGGCGACGTTTTCATCGAACAAGGTCAGCGCGTCACGCACCGCCCCGCGTGTGGCGGCAACACCATGGAGCGCGATCTGTCCGGCCTGCAGTTCATTGAGCCGGCGCTTCCAGGCCGGCCAGGCCAGCCACACGAGGGCGTTGAAGAAGTCGTGCAGGTTGTTGCGGGTGGGGACGCAGGCCGTGCGGGCCACGAAGGCTTCGTAGGCCTCGCCCGCAGGCTGACAGGTCGGGTCGACGAAACGAACGCGGCCCGCCGCGACGCAAACACCAGCGTCACTCGCCGCGTTGAGGGCTTCGAGCAAGCCGCCGTGCACGGCCTGCGCTGCAATGGCTTCGCCGCGCTCACGCAATGGCGCGAGCCACGGCCGCGACCAGTCGATCTCGAAGCAGTCCGCGGCGACGCGCGCGGTCACGGGTTCGTGGGGCCCAGATACCGAACCGTGCGGGGTTTGTCGGCCGGCACCAGCTCGAAATGCGCGGCGTGGCGCTTCAGGAAACGGCTCGGCGATGCGCTCTTGCTCTTGAGCAGCCCGTGCCGGCGCAAGCCCTCACCGGCTTCGTTCAACTGCATCGGTGCGCCGCCCTGCAGCGCCGGCACGGCCTGCAGGATGCTCAGCACTTCGGCCGGCACCACGACCTTCGGCGCGGCGGGCGGCGCCGGCGCGAGCGCGCGGGCACGCACCGGCTGGGCGCGGGTTCGGGGCGCCGCCGCTTTGGCCGGTGCCGTGCGCGCCGCAGGGCGTGCCTTCACGTGTTCGAGATCGACGAACCCGTCGTACACACCGCGCGACTCGTCGCCGGTCTTGCCCATCTGCCCGATTCCCAGCACGCGGCAGCCTTTTTCGCGCAAGCGGATCACGAGCGGCGCAAAGTCGGAGTCGGACGAGACGATCACCACGACCTGCGGCCGCTCGGCCGCGACCAGGTCGATCGCGTCGACCGCCAGGGCGATGTCGGTCGAGTTCTTGCCGGTGGCGAGGTTGACGATCGGCCGAATCGACAAACGCTTGAAGAGCTGCTGGTGCGTCACCGCTGCCTCGGCGGTGCAGTGCGCACGCCGCACGTGAACCGCGCCATGGTCGGCAAGCACGAGTGCGATGGCCTGCTCGATGACGCTGGCCGAGACGTTGTCGGCGTCGATGAAGAGCATCACCGTGGGCGCGTTGTTCATGCGAGTCTCCATTGCATCGTTTCGCCACCGCGCAGGGGCTTGAGCTGGGCATCACCGAAGGGCAGCGTCTCGGGCACGAGCCAAGGTTCGCGACGCAGGCAGACGCGGCCCGCGTTGCGCGGCAGGCCGTAGAAGTCGGCACCGTGGAAGCTCGCGAAGCCTTCGAGCTTGTCGAGCGCGCCGACCGCGTCGAACGCCTCGGCGTACAGCTCGATCGCGTTCAGCGCCGTATAACAACCCGCACAGGCGCTGGCGTGTTCCTTCAGTTGCGCCGGGTGCGGTGCGCTGTCGGTGCCGAGAAAGAACTTCGGGCTGCCCGAGGTGGCGGCATCGACCAGCGCGCGCCGATGTTCTTCGCGCTTGAGCACCGGCAGGCAGTAGTAGTGCGGGCGCAGCGCAGCGCCGCCGCCCGGGCCGAGGAAGATCGCGTTGCGGTTGTAGAGCAGGTGGTGGGCGGTGATCGTGGCACCGGTGAAAGCGCTGGCTTCGTTCACGTAGTGCGCGGCCTCACGCGTGGTGATGTGTTCGAACACGATCTTCAGTTCAGGGAAGTCGCGGCGCAAGGGGATCAGCTGGGTGTCGATGAAGACCTTCTCGCGGTCGAACAGATCGATGGCCGGGTCGGTCACTTCGCCGTGCACGAGCAGCGGCAAACCGGCACGTTGCATCGCTTCCAGCGTAGCGTAGGTCTTGCGCAGGTCAGTCACGCCGGCATCGCTGTTGGTCGTGGCACCGGCCGGGTAGAGCTTGAGTGCAACCACGCCAGCCGCCTTGGCGCGACCGATCTCTTCGGGCGCCAGCAGATCAGTGAGGTACAACGTCATCAACGGCTCGAAGGCCAGGCCCACGGGCACGGCCGCCAGGATGCGCTCGCGGTAGGCCACGGCTTGCGCGGCGGTCGTGACCGGCGGCTTCAGGTTCGGCATGACGATCGCGCGCGCGAACTGGCGCGCCGTGTGCGGCACGACCGCGGCGAGTGCGGCGCCGTCGCGCAGGTGCAGGTGCCAGTCGTCGGGGCGTGTGAAGGTGATGGACGTGATCGGGTTCATGGGCCGCATTGTCGCGCGCGAAACGGCTTGCAAGCGCCGCCGTTAACAGCGTCACGCCGACCCTTCACTTCGCCTGGCAGACTCGCATTAGACTGGCCCGTTCCGTTCGCCGGCCATTGTCGGCGAGTCGCCGCGGCATGCACCCAAGTGCCGCGCGAGCACACGGCCTTGGCAGTCGCGGAGCGAAACATGCTTCCTGTATTTCGGTGGTGTCTGTGCGGTCTTGGCGCACTGTGGAGTTGCGCCGCGCTGGCACAGGCCGCGGCTTCGCAGCCCGAGGTCGATGAAAGCAAGATCCCGGAGTGGGTGAAACGCCAGGCACGCTCGCCGTACAAGGTCATCATCGACAGCACCGCGGTCAAGGCCAAACCGGCGCCGGCCAAGGAAGACACCAGCGCGAAAACGTTGGCGAAGAAGCCGCCGCCCAAGGCGGCGGTGCCGGCCCCTGCCGAAGGCGCTGACAAGAGTCCGGCGCTGGCCGCCGCCCCATCGGCCGCACCGACCAGCAACGCGGCGCGCCCGGCCACCGGGGAACCAGCGCTCGGGAACACGGCCACTTCGGTCGTGGCGCCCGCAACAGCGGCACCGCTGCCGCCAACAGCAACCGCCCCCGCGAACAACGCCGCCCCACGCGAACCCGACACCCGCACCGCGCGGCTCGCGCCCGCGGAGCCGCCAGCACTGACACTCGTCAAGCGCGTCGAGCCAACGCTCACGGCCGACCTGCTCGATGGCCGCCTCAACACCGCCAAGGTGGTGGTGGCCTTCACGGTGAACCCGAATGGCGAGGTGAGCAACCTGTCGGTCGCGTCCACCACCGACCCGCGCCTGAACCGAAGCGTCTTGCGCGCGGTGCAGGGCTGGCGCTACGCGCCGATCCCGGAGCCGCGGGAACACATGGTCAGCTTCGCCTTCAGCACCGAGTGACGCGGCGCGCCACCGGCGCGCGCGTGCACGCTCAGTGCGCCAGGATCTTCGACAGGAACTCTTTGGCGCGCGGCGAGCGTGCGTCGGGGTTGCCGAAGAAGTCGTCGCGCTTGCAGTCTTCCACGATCTTGCCCGCGTCCATGAAGATCACGCGGTGGCTGACCTTCTTCGCGAAACCCATTTCGTGCGTGACGACCATCATCGTCATGCCTTCCTGAGCCAGCTTGACCATCACGTCGAGCACCTCGCCGACCATCTCGGGGTCGAGCGCCGAGGTGGGTTCGTCGAACAGCATCACGATCGGGTCCATGCTGAGCGCGCGGGCGATTGCCACGCGTTGCTGCTGACCCCCCGAGAGCTGGCCGGGGAACTTGTCTTTGTGGGCCATCAGGCCGACGCGGTCGAGCATCTTCAGGCCGCGCGTCTTGGCGTCAGTGTCATTGCGGCCAAGCACCTTGATCTGCGCCAGCGTCAGGTTCTCGGTCACCGTGAGGTGCGGGAACAGCTCGAAGTGCTGGAACACCATGCCCACGCGCGCCCGCAGCTTGGGCAGGTTGGTCTTCGGGTCGGCGATGGAGATGCCGTCGACGATGATGTCGCCCTTCTGGAACGGCTCGAGCGCGTTCACCGTCTTGATGAGCGTGGACTTGCCCGAGCCCGACGGCCCGCAGACCACGACCACTTCACCCTTCTGGATGGAGGTGGTGTTGTCGGTCAGCACCTGGAAGCTGCCGTACCACTTGGAAACGTTCTTGATTTCGATCACAGCGTGTTCCTCTGATCAGCGAATGATGGCGATCTTCTTCTGCAGCTGACGCACGAGCATCGACAAGCTGAAGCAGATGATGAAGTAGACGACGGCAGCCGTCAGGTAGGTTTCGACCGGGCGGTTGAAGTTCTTGCCCGCCACCTCGAAGCCCTTGAGCAGGTCGTAGGCGCCGATCGCGTAGACCAGCGAGGTGTCCTGGAACAGGATGATGGTCTGGGTGAGCAACACCGGCAGCATGTTGCGGAAGGCCTGCGGCAGCACGATCAGCTTCATGCACTGCGCGTAGGTCATGCCGACCGCGTAGCCGGCGTGCACCTGGCCCTTGGACACGCTCTGAATGCCGGCCCGCATGATCTCGGAGTAGTAGGCCGCTTCGAAGACCGTGAACGTGATGATCGCCGAGAGTTCGGCACCCATCGGCCGGCCGATCAGCAGCGGGATCAGCAGGAAGAACCACAGGATCACCATCACCAGCGGAATCGAGCGCAGCGTGTTGACGTAGAACGCCGCCACCGCCACCAGCCACTTCTTGCCCGACAGGCGCATCAGCGCCAGGATCGTGCCGAGGGCGATGCCGCCGATCATCGCGACCAGCGTGAGCTGCACCGAGAAGATCAGGCCCTTGAGGATGAAGCTGGAAACGACGGTCCAGTTGAGGAACGTGAAGTCGAGCGCGGCGATCATTTGCCACCCCCGATCATGCCGGGCACCTGTACGCGATGCTCGATGAAGAGCGCGAGCCGGTTGATGGCGAAGGCCGAGATGAAATACAGCGCCGTCACCGCAAGGTAGACCTCGATGCCGCGCGAGGTTTCTTCCTGCGCCTGCATCGCGAACATCGTGAGCTCGGCAATGCTGACCGCGAACGCCACCGACGAGTTCTTGACGATGTTCATCGACTCGCTGGTGAGCGGCGGTATGACGATGCGAAACGCCATCGGCAGCAGCACGTACCGGTAGGTCTGCGGCAGCGTCAGGCCCATGGCCAGGCCGGCGTAACGCTGGCCCTTCGGCAAGGCCTGGATGCCGGCCTTGACCTGCTCGGAAACACGTGCCGATGTGAAGAAACCGAGCGCGAACACCACGAGCACGATGCTCGGCACGGCGCGCAGGCTCAGGAAGATCGACGGGATCACGTGGTACCAGAGGAAGATCTGGACCAGCAGCGGTATGTTGCGGAACAGCTCGGTCCAGCTCTCACCGATGGCCACGAACAACTTGTTCGGCGTGGTGCGCAGAATGCCCATCAGCGAGCCGACGAAGAGCGCGACCACGAGCGACATCACCGACACCGAGAGCGTCCAGCCCCAGGCCGACATCAGCCACTCCAGGTAGGTGCGGCCTCCGCCGGTGTCTTGCAGGAACACCTGCCAGTCCCATTTGCTTCCCACAGCTCCCCCTCGTTGTCGTGTTTTGTGTGCCGCGGTACAGCGTCAGGCGGCGGACAGTGCGAACCGGGGCACAGCCGTGCCCCGGTTCGCCTGCCGATTACTTCTTGGCGTAGTCTTCGAGCGGCTTGTCGGTGGGGTTGGCCCAGGCCGCCTTGGTCAGCTCCGACGCCGGCAGGCCGACCTTGGTGTTGGTCGGCGGGATCGGCTGCAGGAACCACTTGTCGTAGAGCTTGGCCACATCGCCGCTCTTGGCCATGGCCTTGATGCTGTCGTCGACAGCCTTCTTGAAGGCCGGGTCGTCCTTGCGGTACATGATGCCGATCGGCTCGACGCTGATCACTTCACCGACGATCTTGTAGTCGGCCGGCGACTTCGATTTCGAGATCAGCCCGGCGAGGATCTGGCCGTCCATCACGAAGGCATCGGCGCGGCCCGATTCGAGCAGCAGGAAGCTGTCGGAGTGGTCCTTGCCCATCAGCTCCTTGATGTCCACATTGTTGGCGCGCTCATGCTTGCGCAGCAGCTGCACGGACGTGGTGCCGGTGGTCGTGGCCACGGTCTTGCCGCTCAGGTTGGCGATGCTGGTGATGCCCGAGTTGGCCTTCACCGCGATGCGCACTTCTTCCACGTACAGCGTGGGTGCGAAGGCCACGTCTTTCTGGCGCGTGGCGTTGTTGGTAGTGGAGCCGCACTCGATGTCGACGGTGCCGTTCTGCACCAGCGGAATGCGGTTCTGCGACGTCACCGGCTGGTACTTGATGTCGAGTTTGGCCAGGCCGAGCTGCTTTTGCACGTCGGCCAGCACCTTCTGGCAGACCTCGTAGTGAAAGCCGGTGTACTTCCCGTCGCCGAGCGTGTACGACAAGGCGCCCGAAGATTCGCGCACACCCATCGTGACGCTGGCGCTGTCCTTGATCTTCTTCAGGGTGTCGGTGGCCTGGGCCTGGGCGGCGTTGGCCGCCAGGGCGATGGCAGAGAGGATCAACAACTTCTTCATAAACTTATCCTTCATGGAGTGATAAACCATCGTTCAACGAAATTCTAGGGGTGGCGGGCTCTAGGGAAACCACGGACAAGCCCGCAGTTTCTTCAATTGGGCACCTGATCGGTGGGGTACTTCCAGAAGTCCTTCAGCAGATAACTCATGGGCAGATTCAGCGCCGTATTCTTGGGCGGGATCGGGCGCATGAACCACCGGTCGTAGACGGCGTTGGCCTCGCGCGAGCTGATCAGGCGCTTCATTTCATCGTCGATCACCCGTTTGAACTCCGGATCGTCCTTGCCGAGCATCATGGCCAGCGGCTCGATGGTGAGGAACTTGCCGACGACCTTGAGCTTGCCCGGATCGGCCTGACCGGCGATCAGGCCATAAAGCAGCACGTCGTCCATCGCAAATCCATCGGCCTCGCCGCTCAGCACCATGCTGACGGCACGGGCGTGGTCGGGTGCTTCGAGGATGGTGATGCCCATCAGCCGCTCGCGATTGGCTTGTTCGATCGCCTTGAGCGGTGTCGTGCCCTTGCTCGACACCAGCTTGCGATGATCAAAATCGGGCAATTCGCCGATCGTGCTGTCGGCGCGCACCATGTAGCGCGCCCCGGTGATGTAGTGCGGCACCGTGAACGCCACCTTCTGTCGGCGCTCGGCGTTGTTGGTGGTGGAACCACACTCGATGTCGGCCTTGCCTTCGGCGATGACGGCGATCCGGTTGGCCGGCGTGACCATCAGGAACTCCGGCTTCAAGGCGGCGAGGCCAAGCTTCTTGCGCACGGCCTCGGTGAGCCGCAGGCACAGGTCGATCGAATAGCCCACCGGCTGGCGCGCGTCGTCAAGGAACGAGAACGGCACCGACGATTCACGGTGCGCGATCACGATGCGCCCCGACTGCTTGATGCGGTCCAGCACCGGCCCCGCCTGCGCGTCGGTCGGAAGACCGGCCAGCAGCGCCGCAGCGGCAAGAATGAATGAGGGCAGTGCGTTCATGAAGGGTTTGATGACAGTCAACGACGTCAGAGCACGTCTCATGCCACCAGCCGGACCGGCTGCGTCAATCGCTCCGGCACGAGCAAGGCGTTCATCTCGGCCCGGCTCATGATGCCGAGTGACTCGGCCACCTCGGCGATCGTGCCGCCCGAGGCCAGCGCGGTCTTGGCGATCAGTGCGGCCTTTTCGTAGCCGATGATCGGGTTCAAGGCCGTCACCAGCGTCACCGACTCGGCCACCCGTTTGGCCAGCAAAGCGTGGTTGGCCTCGATGCCTTCCACACAATTCACTTGCAGCGTCTTGCAAGCGTTGGTCAGGTGGCGCAGGCTCTTGTGCAGCGCGTAACCCATGATCGGCTCGAAGGCGTTGAGCTGCAGTTGCCCGGCCTCCGAAGCCATCGTGATCGTCACGTCGTTGCCGATCACTTCGAAGGCCACCTGGTTCATCACTTCCGGGATCACCGGGTTGACCTTGCCCGGCATGATCGACGAGCCGGCCTGGCGCGCCGGCAACTTGATGTCGCCGAAGCCGGCCTGCGGCCCGCTGGAGAGCAAACGAAGGTCGTTGCAGACCTTGCTCAGCTTGCAGGCCACACGCTTGAGCACGCCCGAGAGCTGCACGAAGGAGCCGGTGTCCTGCGTCGCTTCGACGAGGTTGGCCGCACGCACCACCGGCACGCCGCTCACCTGCGCCAGCAGCGGCACCACCATCTCGGCGTAACCGGCCGGCGCGTTGATGCCGGTGCCGATCGCGGTGGCGCCCAGGTTCACCTCGGTGATCAGCGCACGCGCTTCGCGCAGGCGCAGTTCGTCTTCGCCGATCATGATCGCGAAGGCCAGGAACTCCTGGCCGAGCGTCATCGGCACGGCGTCTTGCAGTTGGGTGCGGCCGATCTTCAACACGTTCTTGAATTCGAGCGCCTTGGCTTCGAAGGCACCACGCAGGTCGGCCATGGCGACCAGCAGCGCCTCGATGCCGAACCACGCCGCCACGCGCAATGCGGTGGGGTAGACGTCGTTCGTGCTCTGCGAGGCATTGACGTGGTCGTTCGGGTGCAGCGCCTGATAGTGGCCTTTCGGATGCCCCAGATGCTCGAGCGCGCGGTTGGCGATCACCTCGTTGGCGTTCATGTTGGTCGAGGTGCCGGCCCCGCCCTGGATCACGTCGACGACGAACTGGTCGTGCAGCGCGCCCAAGATCACGTCGTCGCAAGCCCGATCGATGGCGCCGGCACGCGTGGCGTCGAGCACGCCCAGTTTCAGGTTCGCCTGGGTCGCGGCTTTCTTGACGAAGGCCAGCGCGCGCACCAGTTCGGGCATTTGTGCCACGGTCTGGCCCGAGATCGGAAAGTTGTCGACAGCGCGGGCGCTGTGCACGCCCCAGTAGGCGTCGAAAGGAATGTCTTTCTCGCCGAGAAAGTCGCGCTCGCGGCGCGTATCGGTGGGGGCGTTGCTCATGATGGGCCTCGGTTCAGCTCGGTTCAGTACTGCCAGAAGATGCGCTGCAGTTCCTTCGTGTCGCTCGTTCGGGTGAGCGCCAGTGCGGCAAGGATCTTGGCTTTTTGCGGGTTCAGGTCGTGTGCGACAACCCAGTCGTACTTGTCGTCGGGCTGCTCCGAATTGCGCAGCACGAAGCCGTCGGGCACACGCGCCGAACGCACGATCTGTACACCGTCGGCGCGCAGCTTGCGCAACGTGTCGACTTCGTAGTTGGGCACCGAACCATTGCCGGTGCCAGCGTGAATGATCGCCTTGGCGCCGGCCTTGCCGGCGGCCTCGGCCATCGCCGTGCCCATCTCACCCGAGCCGTAGACGATCGAAACCATCGGCAGGGTCTCGATCTTCTCGATGTCGAATTCGCTCGCCATCGTGTGGCGCTTCACCGGTGCGCGGAACCAGTAGGTCTTGCCCTCCACCACCGAACCCAGTGCACCCCACTGGCTGCCGAAGGCATTGGTCTTGATGTTGATGCGCTTGCTCGCGTCGCGGCCCGACAGGATGTCGTCGTTCATGGCGACCAACACGCCCTTGCCGCGCGACTCCTTGTCGGCCGCGACCACGACCGCGTCGTACAGGTTGAGCGTGCCGTCGGCCGACATCGCAGTGCCCGGGCGCATCGAGCCGACAACGACGATCGGCTTGTCGGTGTGCACGACCAGTGTCAGGAAGAACGAGGTTTCTTCCAGCGTGTCGGTGCCGTGGGTGACGACGATGCCGTCGACGCCCGGGTCTTTGGCGAGTGCCGCGACCCGTTTGCCCAGCGCGATCAGCTTCTCGTTGGTGAAGCTCTCGGAGGCGATCTGGAACACCTGCTCACCGCGTACGTTGGCGATGTCGGCGAGTTCGGGCACGCCGGCGATGAGCTTGTCGACCGGCACCTTCGCGGCCTGGTAGGTGGCGCTGTTGGCCGCACTCGCGCCGGCACCGGCGATCGTGCCGCCGGTGGCGAGCACGACCACGTTGGCCTTGCTGGCGGCCTGCCCGAAAGCGCCGAGCGCGGTGCACAGTGCAAGCGCCACGGCGGCACGAACGAGTTGTTGAACTTTCAAAATGCTCTCTCCTTGATTGATCGATTGAAAACAGTCGCGCCCCGGGCCGCCCGGCCGAGGGGCTTATTCGGTACGCGCGGCCATCGTCTGCAGAATGGTTTCGAGCTGCGGGCTCATCGGCAGATCGAGGCTCACGCCCGACGGCAGCTTGCGCAGGAACCAGCGGGTGTAGCGGCGCTCGATCTCGCGCTCTTCGGCGAGCTGGTGAAAGCTGTCGTTGATCAGCCGCGCGAGCTGCGTGTCACCCTTGCGGTACATGATTCCGTAGGGGTCGTAGGACAGGAATTCGCCGACCACGCTGTACTCGGCCTGCACCTTGTTCTGCGCCAGCAAGCCGTAGAGCAGCACGTCGTCGGTGGCGAAAGCATCGGCCTGGCCGGCGCTCAGCATCGCGAACGACGCGGCGTGGTCGGGCGCCGTCAGCAGGTTGATGTCGAGCTTGAACTTCTGCGCCAGCTCACGCAGCGTCTTCTCGTTGGTCGTGCCGGCCGTGACCACCACCCTCTTGCCGGCGAGGTCGCGGAACGACTTCAGCGCCGAGCCGCGCTTGACCAGCAGCTTGGTGCCCGAGACGAACAGCGTCGGCGAAAAGCCCACGAGTTTCTGACGCTCGAGGTTGTTGGTGGTGGAGCCGCACTCCAGGTCGGCCTGCCCCGAGGTGATCGCGCCGATGCGCGATTCCGGCGTGACCGGCAGCCACTTGATCGTGATCGTGCGGCCGAGCTCTTCGCTGATCGCATCGACGAGCAGCTTGCACAGGTCGATCGAATAGCCGATCGGCTCGCCGCGTGCCGAGAGGTAGGAAAACGGCACCGACGAGAGCCGGTGGCCGAGCGTGATGCTGCCCGACTCGCGCACCTTCTGCAGCGTGCCGGTCAGCTGCATCGGCGTCGACTCGGTCTGCGCCAGCGCGCTCAGGCTCGCCGCCGATGCCAGCAACGCCGCGAGCAGCCCCGCGAACAGCCTTTTGTGCCAGTGCCAGTGCCAGGCGGTGTGCATGGCGGCCTCAGGCGTGCGCCGGCTGCGGCGTGGCGGTGTCGAGCGTCAACGCGTTCACCGCGGCCTGGTCTTCCGGCAACAACTCGCCTTCCCACTTGGCGACGACGGCGGTGGCGATCGAGTTGCCGACCGCGTTGGTGGCCGAGCGGCCCATGTCGAGGAAGGTGTCGACGCCCAGGATCAGCAGCAGCCCGGCCTCGGGAATGTTGAACTGGTTCAGCGTGGCCGCGATCACCACCAGCGAAGCGCGCGGCACACCGGCCATGCCCTTGGACGTGAGCATCAGAATCAGCAGCATCGTGATCTGCGTGCCCAGCGGCAGCACGATGTTGTAGGCCTGTGCAATGAACAGCACCGCGAACGTGCAGTACATCATCGAGCCGTCGAGGTTGAAGGAATAACCCATCGGCATCACGAAGCTCGAGATCTTGCGCTTCACACCGAAACGGTCGAGCGCATCCAGGATCTTCGGGTACGCCGCCTCGGAGCTGGCGGTCGCGAACGACAGCAGGAAGGCTTCCTTGATCAGCACCAGCAGCTTGAACACCCGCGGCCCGAGGAACACGAAGCCGGCGCCGACCAGCACCGCCCACAGGACGAACAGGCCAAGGTAGAAGTCGCCCATGAAAACGGCGAACTTGAGCAGGATCTCGAGGCCGTTGACCGCGACGGTCGCGGCCATCGCCGCCATCACGGCCAGGGGCGCCAGCTTCATCACGTAGCCGGTGATCTTGAGCATGGCGTGGGCGAGCTCGTCGATCGCGGCGACCAGCGTCTTCGCCTTCTCGCCCAGCGCCGCGAGCGCGACACCGAAGAACATCGAGAACACGACGATCTGCAAGATCTCGTTGTTCGCCATCGCCTCGGCGAATGACTTCGGCACCAGGTGGCTCACGAAGTCTTTCAGCGTGAACTTGGCAGTGGCCAGGTTTGCCGACGCACCGATGTCGGGCAACGGCAGGCCGAGGTTTTCACCCGGCTTGAGCAGATTGGCCATGATGAGGCCGAGGATCAGCGAAATCAGCGAGGCGGTCACGAACCAGCCGAGCGCCTTGCCGAACACGCGGCCGACCGACTTGGCATCACCCATGTGCGCGATGCCCACAACCAGGGTCGAAAACACCAGCGGGCCGATCAGCATCTTGATCAGGCGCAGGAACACATCCGACATGATCGAGACGTAGCCGGCGATCTGCGCGGCAGCCTTCTTGTCGGGAAAGCTCGTGAAGATCATGTAGCCGAGCACGATGCCGATCACCATCGCGATCAAGATCCAGGCCGCCGGCGGCAGTTTCTTTTTCATGCGAAACCTCTTTGGTTCAAATGAAGGAAGGGCTGCGTCGCTGACCCGCGACGCGGAGTTCACGTAGCAACAAACCTGCCCGCCTGCGCTGCGCGCTGGCAGCGCCGATTCACTCCGGCGCGAACTCTATGTGCGCGGGCGATTCAGCGCCAATGCCGTTTCACCGAAGCGTCATGCATTCGGCGCATATCGGATCAGGGTTAACTCTTGGGTCTTGCCGAGGTCGACAAGAACTCCCACAAGGCCTGTGAACCGGGTTTGCTGTGACGCGCCATCTCCGGCCGTTCGCGGTAGATGCGGATGTCCATCGTCAGCTCGTGCACGCCCGCCGGCCCGGCGCGCACCAGGCGTTTGCCCTTGAGTTCCTTCTTCACCGACGTGGCCGGCAGGAAGGCCAGGCCATGGCCTTCGATCGCCATGGCCTTCAGGCCTTCGGCCATGTCGGTCTCGTAGATGGGATCCAGGTTCAGTGGCTCGGTCGACAACTTGGTGATCTGTTCCACCAGCCGGCCCAGGTACGCGCCTTCGGCATAACTGAGGAAGGGCACGCCGCGCCCGGGTGGACCGGGCAGGCGGAACAGCGGCTGGCCGTCGGCGTCGGCCTTGGCGAACGCGATCAGTGTCTCGTGGCCCAGGCTCAGCATCTCGTAACGGTCGGGGTTGAGTTGCAGCGGCTGCGACGGGTGGTGGTAGGCCATCAGCAGGTCGCAGCTGCCTTCGGTCAGGTGCATCACGGCGTCGTGCACGTTCAGCGCGATCAGCCGGCTCTTCATCGCGCCGAAGCGCTTGCGCAGATCCATGACCCAGTGCGGGAAGAATGTGAACGCGAGCGAATGCGGCACCGCGAACTCGATCATGTCGTGCCCGGCCGCCTTGTGGCCGCGCATCATGTTGCGGGCGGTCTGCAGCGAGCCGAGGATGTCGAGCGCCTGCGAATGCAGGGTTTCGCCGGCGGGCGTGAGGCGGGTCGGGTACGACGAGCGGTCGACCAGGTCGATGCCGGCCCAGGCTTCGAGCGACTGGATGCGGCGCGAGAACGCCGGCTGCGTGACGTGCCGCAGCTGGGCCGAGCGCGAGAAGCTACGCGTCTCGGCCAGGCTCACGAAGTCTTCAAGCCATTTGGTTTCCACCCGAGGCAGTGTAGCGACCCGCGCTGGCGCGGGCCGCCGCAGAACCTGGCGCCCCGGTGCTTCGGAGCGCTACAGCATTGCCGAGCGGATCGGCGTGCTGCCGAAGTGGCGTGCCAGTTCGTTGGCCAGGCGGGTGCGCAAGGTCCGGTCGACGGCATCGGGCTGGGTGCGCACGGGCATGTCGAGTGTCAAGGCACTGCGGGCGCGGCGGTCGACCGCCGACACCCGGAACGTGAGCTGCCCTTCGACACCGCGGCAGGCCAGGGCACCGCTCACCGGCGTCAGCACCATCAGGCGGTCGGCGCCGAGCTCGACGCCGCGAGCGCGCAGCGCGTTTTCAATGTCGGCGGCGGCGCGGGCGCGCAGCGCGCCCAGGGCGGCCGCGCCTTCGTCGGCCGACGGGCCGACGCCAGCGCAGGCTTCGAACCCGAAGCTCTGGTTCTCGACCCACACCAGGTTCGTTGGCTCCGGCGCCGCAGCCCACGTGCCCACACAAGCGGCGGCCAACGCGGCCAGGGCAGTACAGCGGCTGAAAGTGACGGTGGCCTTCATCTCGTTCACCCCTGTGAATCAATCGGTGACGAGACTCTAGGCAACGCCTGATGCCGAGAACCGGGTCGGGGCGAAGCGGTGTTGCCGAGTTCACGGCCGAAAATCACGCGCCGTGCAACAGCAATGGATTCAGGCTTCGGCGAGCGCCTCGTCGTCGTCGACCGTGCTCTGCTGCAGCCGCCACATGTCGGCGTAGCGCCCGTCGAGCTCCAGCAGTTCGGCGTGCGAACCGCGTTCGAGGATGCGCCCGAGTTCCATCACGAGGATCTGGTGCGCGTCGACGACCGTCGACAAGCGGTGCGCGATCACCAGCGCCGTCTTGTTGCGCGCCGCGCTGCGCAGCTCTTCCTGGATGGCGCGTTCGTTGGCCGAGTCGAGTGCCGACGTGGCTTCGTCGAAGATCAGCACCGGCGGGTTCTTCAGCAGCGTGCGTGCGATGGCCACGCGCTGCTTCTCGCCGCCCGAGAGTTTCAGCCCGCGCTCGCCGACCATCGTGTCGTAACCCTTGGGCGTGGAGCTGATGAAGTGGTGGATGTGCGCCGCCCTCGCCGCGCCCTCCACCTCGGCCCGGCCCGCGCCGGGACGGCCGTAGGCAATGTTGTATTCGACCGTGTCGTTGAACAGCACCGTGTCCTGCGGCACGATGCCGATGGAGCGGCGCAGGCTCTGCTGAGTGATCTCGCGAATGTCCTGCCCGTCGATGCTGATGCGCCCGGCGTTCACGTCGTAGAAGCGGAACAGCAGGCGCGCCAGCGTGCTCTTGCCCGAGCCCGAAGGGCCGACCACCGCCACCGTCTTGCCGGCCGGAATCTCGAAGCTGATGTCGTGCAGGATGGTGCGGTCGGGGTCGTAGCCGAAGCGCACCCGCTCGAAGCGCACCACACCACCGGCATGCACCAGCGGCTGCGCCCCGGGCGCATCGGCAATCTCGCGGTTCTCGCCCAGCAGCGCGAACATCTTTTCCATGTCGATCATCGACTGCTTGATCTCGCGGTAGATCACGCCGAGGAAATTGAGCGGCACGTAGAGCTGGATCATCAGCGCGTTGACGAGCACCAGGTCACCGAGTGTCATCGTGCCGGCCACCACCCCCACGGTGGCGCGCCACACGAGCAGGGTGACGGCGCTGGCGATGATCAGGCTCTGGCCGAGGTTGAGCACAGAAAGCGAGGTCTGCGACTTGATCGAGGCCTTTTCCAGGCGCTGCAGATTGTCGTCGTAACGGCCCTGTTCGAACTTCTCGTTCGAGAAGTACTTGACGGTCTCGTAGTTGATGAGCGCGTCGACGGCGCGGGTGTTGGCCTTCGAGTCCTGCTCGTTCATCGCGCGCCGGAAGTGCGTGCGCCATTCGGTCACCGTGACCGTGAAGGCGATGTAAAGCACCAGCGTGCCGAAGGTGATGGCGGCGAACCAGCCGTCGAACTTGGCCGACAGCAGGCTGATCACGAGCGTGATCTCGACCAGCGTCGGCAGGATGTTGTAGATCGTGTAGTTCAGCAGCGACTGGATCGAACGCGAGCCGCGTTCCAGGTCGCGCGACACGCCGCCGGTCTGGCGCTCGAGGTGAAAGCGCAGGCTCAGCGCGAGCAGGTGCTCGAAGGCTTCGAGCGACACCCGCCGCGCGATGCGTGCCGCCACCGGGTAGAACAAGAACTCGCGCAGCTCGGTGAACAGCGTGATCGACAGGCGCAGCGCGCCATAAGCGAACAGCAGCGCCACCGGCACGACCAGCGCGGTGCGCGGGTCACCGGGCTTCAGGTCGAGCGCATCGACGAGTTGCTTGAGCACCAGCGGCACGCCCACGTTGGCGAGTTTGGCCGCGACCAGGAACGACAAGGCCACCAGCACACGCCAGCGCCACTGCCACACATAAGGCAAGAGCTTCTTGAGCGTCGACCAGTCGGAGCGGGGCGCGCTTGCCGGGGCATCGGGCGAAGGGGGAGCGGCAAGGGTGGCTGGGCGCATCGGGAAACAGTGAAAGAATCGGGCGGTCAAAAAAGCAGGTGAAGCATATGCCCGAAGTTTCAAGTGCGCCCGCGCCGCTCGGCGATGCCCAAACGCTCTCGCCGCTGCAGCTGCCGGGCGACCGCCAGCTCGTGATGCGTGTGATGCCGATGCCTTCCGACGCCAACGGCAATGGCGACATCTTCGGTGGCTGGATCATGGCGCAGGTCGATCTGGCCGGCGCGGTGCTGCCAGCACGCATCGCCAAGGGCCGCATCGTCACCGTGGCGGTGAACCAGTTCATCTTCAAGCAGCCGGTGTCGGTCAGCGACCTGCTGAGCTTCTACGCCAAGGTCGAACGCATCGGCAAGACCTCGGTCACGGTCAACGTCGAGGTCTACGCCGAGCGCAACCCGGCCAACCTGCACGTGGTGAAAGTGACCGAAGCGAACCTGACCTACGTGGCGATCGACGGCGAAGGCAAGCCGCGCCTGATTCCCAAGGGCTGAATCAGGCCTTGGGCCGCCGGGTCGGTGCCGTCTCCGGCAGCATCGGCACGATCTCGGTCGCGATCATCGAAGCGAGCTGCTCGGCCCACAGCGCGTAGATCGCCGGGCCGGGGTGAAAGCCGTCTTCGGCCATCAACACGCTGCTGTCGGACGGCTGCGCATTCTCGAACGGCAGCGGCAGCCACCAGCGGTTCGGCCAGCGCTGCACCCAGGCACTGAGCGCGCGGTTGTAGCGCTGTGCGTCGGCGCCCAGCACCCAGCGCAAGGGGTTGGGCAGCAGCGGAAAGGAATGGATCGGCGCGATCCCGCTGTGCACGATGTGCTTCACGCCCGCCCGCTTGGTGGCCGCGCGGTCGAGTTTGTCCAGGCGCGTCAGCCAGAGCCGCAGCGGCACCTGGGCCACCACGTCGTTCAGGCCGAGCGCCGTGACCATCACGTCGGCCGGGTGCAGCGAGAGTTTGCGCACCGCCGTGAGCGAGACCTGCGTCGCGTCGCCGGTGCGGGCGATCAGCTGCCAGGCCACCGAGCCGCCCAGGCGCTGCGACAAGGCTTCGCTCAAGCGCCCGGCCAGCGCCTGCGTCTGGTTGCGGGCGCCGACCCCGGCGGCCGACGAATCACCGACGATCAACACCCGCAGGCAGACCTTGCCGGTGCCGGCCACGCCTTCACGCGGCCCCTCGGCCTCGGGCAGGCGCAGCGCGGTGCGCCGCACCTGCCGGCCTTGCCAGAGCAGCAGCGGCGCCAGGGCGATCTTCGCGACGGAGAGCAACCAGGGGTTCAAGGGTGGGCGATGGTCAGTCGACGAAGAAATCGGGAATGAAGTCGGTGGTGCCGGGCGTCACGCTATAAACCTCGAGGTTGGTCACGCCATGCAGACGAAGCAACTCGTCGTCGATGAAGAAGTTGCCGGTCGTGATCTTCGCATCGCTGGTCAGGATCAAATAGGCGGCGTCCGCAAGAATCTCGGGATTGCGGCATTTCGTCAGATCTACCCCCGGAATCATCTGCAGTGCCGCGGTGGCGATGGCCGTGCGCGGCCACAGGCTGTTGACACCGATGCCGTGCGGCCTGAATTCGCCCGCGTGGCCGAGCGTGCATTCGCTCATGCCGTACTTGGCCATCGTGTAGGCCACGTGGGGCGCGAACCAGTGTTCGCGCATCGACAGCGGCGGCGACATGTTCAGCACGTGCGGGTTGCGCCCGGCCTGCGCCGACTTGATCAGCTCGGCCAGGCAGCTCTGCGTGCACACGTAGGTGCCACGCACGTTCACGCCGAACATCAGGTCGAAGCGTTTCATCGGCGTGGCCGGCGTCGGCGTCAGGCTGATCGCGCTGGCGTTGTTGACGAGGATGTCGATGCCGCCGAAACGCGCCACGGCCTGCTCGATGGCGGCCAGCACGCTCGCTTCGTCGCGAATGTCGGTCTGGACCGCGAGCGCGTGGCCGCCCGCCGCTTCGATCTCGGCCGCGGCCGAATGGATCGTGCCCGGCAGCTTCGGGTTGGCCTCGCTCGTCTTCGCGGCGATGACGATGTTGGCGCCGTCGCGCGCCGCGCGTTTGGCGATGGCCAGGCCGATGCCGCGCGAGGCGCCGGTGATGAAGAGGGTCTTGCCTGCGAGGTTCATCTGATTGTCTCCATGTGAATCCATTGTTCGGCCACGAACCCGGCGAGCGCTTCTCCGCAGATGCGGTAGACCGGCTCACCGGGGTGAAAGCCGTCGCTCGCCATCGTATCGGCGCTGAGCGTCAGCGCTATGGGGACCCACGAGACGTCGGCCCGGGTTTGCGCCCAGGCGGCGAGCGCGGTGTTGTGGCGGCGTGCATCGTCGCCCATCACGCGCCGCAGCGGCTGGGGCAGCAGCGGGAACTGGTGGATCGGCGGCAGCGGCGCGAACACCACGTGCGCGGCCAGGCGCTCGGCGAGCAGCCAGTCGGCCAGCGCGGCGCGGTGCGCCACGGCGCGCTGCGACGGGAGTTGGTCGATCACGTCGTTGACACCCGTGATCACGACGGCGATGTCGGCGGCCGGTGGGCGATCGGCCTGCAGCAGCTCATGCAGCTGCCGGGTCGTCAGCCCCGAGCGAGCGCGCAGCGTCCAGGTCAATGGCCTCCCAACGAGCGGATGCAGGATCCGCGTCAAATGCCCGGCCACACTTTGCTCCTGGTGCGCGACGCCGACACCGGCGGCCGACGAATCACCGGCGATCAGCACCCGCAGCGCCGGGCCACGACCGCCGAGCCGACCTTCGCGCGGGCCGATGGCTTCGGGCAACACCGGAGCGCGGCGACGCACGGCGACCGCCTGCGCCACCAGCAGCGGCGAGAGCGCGAGCTTCAGTGCGAGCGACATGCGCCGGGTGCTCGCAACCGAAACCTCAGAACTTGGAGAAGTCGGGCTTGCGCTTCTGGAAGAACGCGCTGAAGGCTTCCTGCGCTTCAGGACTGCGCAGGCGCTTGACGAAGAGTTCGCCTTCGACCGCGATCGCGTCGACTGCGCTCTGCGCACGGGCGCGGCGCATCAGCGTCTTGGTGTCGCGCACGGCGCCTGGCGGCAAGGCGTTGAAGCGCTCGGCGATGCGGCGTGCGTGGTTCACCACTTCGCCGGCCGGCAACACCGCGTTGGCGATGCCGCACTCGACCGCGTCGGCGCCGGTGAACGGGTCACCGAGCAGCAGCTTCTCGGCGGCGCGCACGTTGCCCATCAGCTGCGGCACGATCAGGCTCGACGCGAACTCGGGCACGAGGCCCAGGCTGACGAAAGGCATCGCCAAGCGTGCTTCGTCGGAAACATAAACGAAGTCGCAGTGCAGCAGCAGCGTGGTGCCGATGCCGATGGCCGCGCCGGTCACCGCCGCGATCACGGGTTTGTCGCAACCCATCAGCGCCCGCATGAACACGAAGGCCGGCGATTCGGTGCTGCCGGGCGGGCGTTGCATGAAGTCTTCGATGTCGTTGCCCGACGTGAAGATCCCCGGCTGGCCGGTGAGCAATACCGCGCGCACGGCCGCATCGGCCTTCGCCGCATTCAGCGCGTCGGCCATCTGCTGGTACATCGCGCCGGTGATCGCGTTCTTCTTCTCCGGGCGCGCGATCTCGATCGTGGCCACGCCGTTCAATGTGGCGGTCTTGATGCTCATGCTGCTGTCTCCTGTGGAAGGTCGAAGCCCTGCAGCAGCGCCACACTGCGCGCCCACAGGGACGATTGAAACTGGTCGCGGAAGAAACCGAAGTGGCCGATGCGTTTGACTTGTGCGTCGGCCGGGGCCACACGCTCGATGCGGCGCGGCGCGTTGGCGTAGCAGTCGAGCAGCACGCGCGTGCCGCGCTCGGTCATCAGTTCATCGTCGGTGATCGACAGGGCGACCATGGGGAAGCGCACCTGCTCGAATTGCGCGCGCACCGCCGCACCTTCGGCACCGACGGTGTAGCGCGGGTTCATGCACCAGCGCCGCCACTGCAGGATCACGCCGCGTGGCAGGTCGCCGACCTTGCCGAGACGTTTACCGGGGAAGTAGCCGAACAAGGTGGTGGCCACCGGCACCAGCACGTGCCAGAAGTACAAGACGATGCGCTTGAGCGGCGGCGCGTTGTCGCGCCAGTAGCCGCTGCCGGCGGCGATCGACAGCAAACCGTCGATGCGGTCGCGGTTGCGCAGCAGGCCGGGCAGTTGCGCGCCCAGGCTGTGGCCGATCAAATAGAGCGGCAGGTTCGGTGCACGTTCGCGCAGCGCGTCGATCGCGCAGTCGTAGTCGCGCGCCCAGCTGAACAGGTCGGCATCCAGGCCGCGCAGCGACCTGGCGTGCGCGACGCTGCGCGACTCGCCCATGCCGCGGTAGTCGAAGCTCATCACCGCGAAACCCTGGCCGGCGAGCCAGCGCGCGAAGGGCGCGTAGTAGTCCTGCTTCACGCCCATGGCGCCGCCGATCACCACCGCGCCCCTGGCCGCGCCTTCGCAGGCATAGAGGCGCGCTGACAGCGTCGTGCCCTCGCTCGAATCGAGACTCAATGCTTCCATTCGTTTGCGCCTTCGCGGTGGTTCAGGCCAGCTCGGCCCAGTGGTTGGCCAGATGCATCAGGTGTGCGCGTGTGTAGTCCGGCTTGTCGAGTGCGCCGTACGCGAAGTGCGGCGCGAGTGCGCCAGCGTGGCGCTCGAACGCCTGCAATGCGACGATGGCGTGGTCGATGGCCGGAGCCAGTGGCTGGCCTTGCGCGATGTCGGGCGCGCCCGGAATCGGCTCGCTCAGCTTGTGCGTCATCTGGCCGCGCGCGTTGAACAGCGCGAAGGCATACGAGCCGACCGTCGCGCGAAACCAGGCCGGTTTCGGTTCGGGAAAACCGCTGATCGAATACTCGATGCTCTGCGCGGCGTGGTGCAGCACGTGCGCCATGTCCCACGCGCCGCCCATGCGCGCGGCCTGGGTCTTCAGTTGTTCCAGCGTTTTCAGTGCCGCGTCGATCGAAGCGAAACGCTCCGAGTTCAAGGGCGCCGGGCGCACCACGCTCACGAGCACCGGGGCCGCGATCGCACCCACACCCACCACCAAGCCGACGCGCCGCAGCATGCTGCGGCGCTCGGGGCTCATCCGCAGAGGTGCCTCAGACACGCTCGAAGATTCCGGCCGCGCCCTGCCCCGTGCCGACGCACATCGTCACCATGCCGTACTTCAGGTTGTGGCGGCGCAAGGCGTGGATCACAGTCGCGGCGCGGATCGCACCGGTCGCGCCGAGCGGGTGGCCGAGCGCGATCGCACCGCCCATCGGGTTCACCTTGGCCGGGTCGAGGCCGACGCTGTTGATCACCGCGAGCGACTGGGCCGCGAAGGCTTCGTTCAGCTCGATCCAGCCGATGTCGTCGAGCTTCAGGTTGGCGTAGCGCAGCGCGGCGGGAATGGCCTCGATCGGGCCGATGCCCATGATCTCGGGCGGCACGCCGCGCGCGGCGAAGCTGACGAACTTCGCCAGCGGTGTCAGGCCGAACTGCTTCACGGCTTTTTCGCTGGCGAGGATCAACGCACCCGCGCCGTCGCTGGTCTGTGAGCTGTTGCCGGCCGTGACGCTGCCCTTGGCCGCGAACACCGGGCGCAGCTTGGCCAGACCTTCGAGCGAGGTGTCGGCACGCGGGCCTTCGTCGAGGGTCACGGTGCGTGTTTTCACGCCCTGGTCGCCCGACTCGAGATTCGGGAAACGCGACACCACCTCGATCGGCGTCATCTCGTCGCTGAACTCGCCGGCGGCCTGCGCCTTCATCGCACGCAGGTGCGATTCGAGTGCGAACGCGTCCTGCGCTTCACGCGAGACCTTCCACTGCGCCGCGACCTTCTCGGCCGTGATGCCCATGCCGTAAGCGATGCCGATGTTCTCGTCGCGCTCGAAGATGGCCGGGTTGAACGAAGGCTTGTTGCCCCCCATCGGCACCAGGCTCATCGACTCGGCGCCGCCGGCGATCAGCACATCGGCTTCGCCGACGCGAATGCGGTCGGCCGCCATCTGGATCGCGGTGATGCCCGACGCGCAGAAGCGGTTCACCGTCACGCCGCCGATCGGGTTCGAGAACGCCAGCGCCACGGCGACACGCGCCATGTTCATGCCCTGCTCACCCTCGGGGAACGAGCAGCCGATGATGGCGTCTTCGATCGCCTTCGGGTCGAGCGACGGCACCTGCAGCATCGCGCTCTTGATCGCGGCGACCAGCAGGTCGTCGGGGCGGGTGTTCTTGAAATAACCGCGGCCCGAGCGGCCGATCGGCGTGCGGGTGGCGGCAACGATGTACGCCTCTTGAACTTGCTTGCTCATGTTCTTGTCCTTCGTGTTCAGTTGCGGACGGGCTTGCCCGTTTGCAGCATGCCCATGATCCGTTCCTGCGTCTTCGGGTGGTCGAGCAGCGCGCAGAAGTGCTTGCGTTCGAGCGCCATCAGGTATTCCTCGCTGACCAGCGAACCGGCGTCGACATCACCGCCACAGACCACGTCGGCGATCAGCGCCGAGATGTGGAAGTCGTGCGCGCTGATGAAACCACCGTCGCGCATGTTGGCGAGCTGCGCCTTGATGGTGGCGATGGCGTTGCGGCCGGCCACCGGGAACAGCGTGCGCGCCGGCGCGCGGTAACCGCTCTCGTACATGGCCTTCGCCTGTTGCGTGGCCACGAACAGCAGTTCGTCCTTGTTCGGCACGATCACGTCGCTCCACAGCAGGTAACCGAGCTTGCGCGACTCGATCGCGCTCGTGCCCACCTTGGCCATCGCGGCGTTGGTGAAACCGTCGGACAGGAACTTGAAGATGTCGGCGTTGGCGTTGCCGGCCGACGCCATTTCGGCCGCACGGCGCGCGATGTAGGTGAGGCCACCGCCGCCCGGGATCAGGCCGACGCCGACTTCCACGAGGCCGACGTAACTTTCCATCGCAGCCACGCGCTTGGACGAATAGACCGCGATCTCGCAACCACCGCCGAGCGCGATGCCCCGCAGCGCGGCCACCACCGGCACCGCTGCGTAACGAACCCGCAGCATCGCGTCTTGCAGCTTCTTCACTTCGGGCAGGATGCCCTTGCCACCGCTCTTCATGAAGATCGGCATCATCGATTCGAGGTTGGCGCCGGCCGAGAACACGTCGTCGGGCGACCAGATCACGAGGCCCTTGTACTTCTCTTCTGCCAGCTCGACCGCCTTCAGCAGGCCTTCGATCACGCCCTGGCCGATCAGGTGCAGCTTGGCGGTGATGCTGAGGATCAGCACCTCGCCGTCGAGCGTCCAGACCCGCACTTCGTCGTTCTTGAACACCTCGGTGCCCGACTTCAGCGGCGCCTGTGCGCCCGAGCCGAACACCGATTCGCGGAAGTGCTGGCGCTCGTAGACCGGCAGCGTGCTCGGTGCCACCCAGCGCGCATGCGCGGCGCTCCACGAGCCTTCGGCGTGGTGCACACCGCCGTTGGCGGCCACCGGCCCTTCGAAGACCCAGGCCGGCAACGGCGCCTTGCTCAGCGCAACGCCAGTGTCGATGTCTTCCTTGACCCATTGCGCGACTTGCGTCCAACCCGCCGTTTGCCACAGCTCGAACGGGCCCTGGCTCACGCCGAAGCCCCAGCGCATCGCGAAGTCGATGTCAAGCGCGCTCTCGGCGATGTCGGCCAGGTGCACGGCAGCGTAGTGGAAGCTGTCGCGCAAGATCGCCCAAAGGAACTGCGCTTGCGGGTTCTTCGATTCACGCAGCAGCTTCAGGCGCTCGGCCGGGGCTTTCTTCAGCATGCGCGCGACGATCTCGTCGGCCTTGCCTCCACCAGCGACGTACGTCCCGCTGGCTGGGTCGAGGCGCTGGATGTCCTTACCGACCTTCTTGTAGAAACCCGCGCCGGTCTTCTGGCCGAGTGCGCCCTGCTCGATCAACTTGGCCAGCACCGGCGGCGTGGCGTAGCTCGGGAAGAACGGATCCGACGCCAGGTTGTCCTGCAGCGTCTTGATCACGTGCGACATCGTGTCCAGGCCCACCACGTCGGCGGTGCGGAAGGTGCCGCTACTGGCGCGGCCGAGCTTCTTGCCCGTGAGGTCGTCGACCACGTCGTAGCTCAGGCCGAAGGTCTCGGCCTCTTTCATCGTCGCCAGCATGCCGGCGATGCCGACGCGGTTGGCGATGAAGTTGGGCGTGTCCATCGCACGCACCACGTTCTTGCCGAGCGTGGTGGTGACGAAGGCTTCGAGTTGGTCGAGGATCTCGGGCTTCGTGGTCGGGGTGTTGATCAGCTCCACCAGCGCCATGTAACGCGGCGGGTTGAAGAAGTGGATGCCACAGAAGCGCGGCTTGATCTCTTCGGGCAGCACTTCGGACAGCTTGGTGATCGACAGGCCCGAGGTGTTGCTCGCGACGATCGCGTGCGGCGCCACGGCCGGTGCGATGCGCTTGTACAGGTCGAGCTTCCAGTCCATGCGCTCGGCGATGGCCTCGATGATCAGGTCGCAGTCCTTGAGCAGGTCGAGGTGCTCTTCGTAGTTGGCCTGCTGGATCAGCGCTGCGTCTTCTGGAATGCCCAGCGGCGCGGGCTTGAGCTTCTTCAGGCCTTCGACCGCCTTGATGACGATGCCGTTCTTCGGGCCTTCTTTCGCCGGCAGGTCGAACAGGATCACAGGCACCTTGCAGTTGACGAGGTGGGCGGCGATCTGCGCGCCCATCACGCCGGCGCCAAGCACGGCGACCTTGCGCACGGGGAATCGATTCATTGCGGTCTTCCTTGGTTTGAATTCAGCGGATCGGCGTCACTCGACGCGAATCCAGGTCTGGTTGCGATAGAAGGGCCCGATGTAGCCGCGCACCTCCAGCGTCTTGCCACCGTCCAACGGCTTCAGGCGCAGCCGGTAGATCTTGCCGTTGTCGGGGTCGGTGATGTCACCGCCGTCCCAGATCGCCTTGTCGCCGGCGTTCTGCTTCGTGTTGCGGATGATCGCCATGCCGATCAGCGGCTTGTCCTTGCGATCGTCGGTGCACTTCTCGCACACCTCGCCCGGCTTCGTGTCGGGGTCGAGCGACTTTTCGAGGCGGCCGGTCAATACGCCGCCGCTCTCGGTGATGCGGATCAGCGAGCGTTCCTTCTTGGTGTTGTCGTCGATCGTCTTCCACAGGCCCGCCGGCGTGGCCTGGGCCTGGGCCAGCGCCCCGAACAGGCCGAGGCCGAGCGCGATGGCGAGCTGTCGTGTCTTGTGGATCATTGTTTGCCTCCTTCGGGTTTTTGGGCCCCCACTCAGAACAAGGCTTCCTCCATTTCCATCAGCGAAGCCGAGCCTGCGCGAGCGGTCCGGATGAGTGTCGCCGTTTCCGGCAGCAGCTTGGCGAAATAGAAGCGCGCGGTGATCAGCTTGGCCTTGTAGAACGGGTCGCCACCGTCGACCTTTTCGAGCGCCACCTTGGCCATGCGGGCCCAGAAGTAGCCGAACACGAGATGGCCGCAGACACGAAGATAGTCGACCGCGGCCGCGCCCACTTCGTCGGGGTTCTTGAAGGCCTTCATGCCGATCTCGGTCGTCAGCTTGGTGACCTTCTCGCCGAGTTCGGCGAGCGGGTTGACGAACTCCTGCATCGCCTCGTTGGTGCCTTCTTCTTCGATGAACTCGGTGACCAGCTTGCCGAACTTCTTCAGCTTCGCGCCGTTGTCGCCCAGCACCTTGCGGCCGAGCAGGTCGAGCGACTGAATCGTGTTCGTGCCTTCGTAGATCATGTTGATGCGCGCGTCACGCACGAACTGCTCCATGCCCCACTCGCGGATGAAACCGTGGCCGCCGAAGACCTGCATGCAGTGCGAGGTGGCGATCCAGGCGTTGTCGGTCAGGAAGGCCTTCACGATCGGGGTGACGAGTGCCACCATGTCGGCGCAGTCGGCGCGCACCTCGTCGTCGTCGGTCGCGAGTTCCTTGTCGAGCTGCAGCGTGGTCCACATCGCCAGCGCGCGACCGCCTTCAGCGTAGGCGCGTGCGGTCAGCAGCATCTTGCGCACGTCGGGGTGCACGATGATCGGGTCGGCCGGCTTGTCGGGCGCCTTCACGCCCGAGAGCGAGCGCATCTGGATGCGGTCTTTCGCATAGGCCACGGCGTTCTGGTAGGCCACTTCGGTCAGGCCGAGCGACTGCATGCCGACACCCAGGCGCGCCGCGTTCATCATCACGAACATCGCGGCCAGGCCCTTGTTCGGCTGGCCGACGAGCGTGCCCACGGCGCCGTCGAGGTTCAGTTGCGCCGTGGCGTTGCCGTGGATGCCCATCTTGTGTTCGAGGCCGCCGCAGTAGATCGGGTTGCGTTCGCCGATCGATCCGTCGGGCTTCAGCTTGAACTTGGGCACGACGAAGAGCGAGATGCCCTTGGAGCCCACCGGTGCGTCGGGCAGGCGCGCGAGCACGAGGTGGATGATGTTCTCAGCCATGTCGTGTTCACCGGCCGAGATGAAGATCTTGTTGCCGGTGATCTTGTAGGTGCCATCGGCCTGTGGTTCGGCCTTGCTGCGCAGCATGCCCAGGTCGGTGCCGCAGTGCGATTCGGTCAGGCACATCGTGCCGGTCCATTGGCCGCTGGTGAGCTTGGGCAGGTACAGCGCCTTCTGCTCGTCGGATCCGTGGGCGTGCAGTGCTTCGTACGCGCCGTGCGACAGGCCCGGGTACATGGTCCAGGCCTGATTCGCCGAGTTCATCATCTCGTACATGCACTGGTTGACCATGTGCGGCAGGCCCTGGCCGCCGAAGGCCGGGTCGCAGCTCAGCGCCGGCCAACCACCTTCGACGTACTGCGCGTAGGCTTCCTTGAAACCCTTCGGCGGCTTCACTTCGTGCGTGCTCTTGTCGAGCACGCAGCCTTCTTCGTCACCGCTCTGGTTGATCGGTGCGAGGATGGCGCTGGCGAACTTGCCGCCCTCTTCGATCACCGCGTTGATCGTGTCGACGTCGATGTCGGCATGGGCCGGCAGCTGTTTGAGTTCATCGACGGCGTTGAGCACCTCGTGCATCACGAACTGCATGTCGCGCAGGGGCGGGGTGTATTGGGTCATGTGAACTCCTGAAAGGAAAACTAGGATTGCTTGGCAGCGCGTTTGGCACGCGCGCGCGGCGCGGCGGGCGACACGGCGATGTAGTGCGAGAGCACGTTCTCGAAGCCGGCGCGGGCGCGCACGTCGGCCCCCGGGCGGCGCAGGAAACGGGCGTCGTGGTGCAGTGCCAGGATCAGCCCGTGCACTTCGAACAGCAGTTGCTGCGGGTCGGTGTCGGCACGCAGGTGGCCTTCTTCGATGGCCATGTCGATCGCCCGCACCAGCGCGTTGTGCCAGGTCTGCACCATGCCGACGAGAGCGTCGCGCACAGGACCCGGGCGGTCGTCGAACTCGACCGCGCCGCTGATGTAGATGCAGCCGGCGTCGATCTCGACCGAGACACGCTTGAACCAGCGATCGAACAGCGCGCGAAAGCGCGGCAACCCGCGCGGCGCTGCCATCGCCGGCTCGAAAATCTCTTCGGAGAACTGGGCGTGGTACTCGCGCACCACCGAGATCTGCAATTCCTCTCGCGAACCGAAGTGCGCGAACACGCCCGACTTGCTCATCTGCGTCACTTCGGCCAGCGCCCCGATCGACAGGCCCTCCAGGCCCATGTGCGACGCGAGCGCCAAGGCGGCATCGAGAATCGCGGCGCGCGTCTGGCGCCCTTTCAACAGCGGGCGCTGCGGGCTCGTGGCATCGCGGAGCGGCTCGTCGGCGGTCAGTGCGTTGTCGGTCACGGCAGGCGGCGCCCAGGGTTGGCTGTCAAAACGAACGATCGTGCTATTTTGCAGAAGATCGGCGGACTGCGCCGGTTCGCCTTGGCGATTTGCGGTCTTTTTCTAGGGTTCGGCGCCTAGAAGCGCGTCGTGAGCGCTGCCCGACCGGTGACCCGGCGGCCGCGACAGACCCCGCCACCGCTACCATCGCCCTTCCCTGTGACAAGAGGTGGCCGATGAAGATCGCGGTGGTGGGCCTGGGTGCGGTGGGCGGTTTCATGGCCGGCCGGCTCGCGGCCGCCGGGTTCGAGGTGGCGGCGCTGGCGCGCGGCGCCACGCTCGCCGCGCTGCGTGAACGCGGGCTGCGCGTGCTGATGGCCGGCCGGGAACTGAACGCTCCGATCCACGCCAGCGACGACGCCCGCGAGCTCGGCCCGCAAGACCTGGTGATCGTGGCGCTGAAAGGCCCGGCTCTGGCTGCCGCAGCGCAGGGGCTGCAGCCGCTGCTCGGGCCGCAGACCGTGCTGATGCCGGCGATGAACGGCGTTCCGTGGTGGTTTCTGCAGGCTGGCGCACCGGGGGCTGCAGCGCAACGCCTGGCCAGCATCGACCCCGACGGCCGCATCGAAGCTTCGCTTCCGCTCGCGCGCGTGCTCGGCTGCGTCGTGCACTTCACCTGTTCGAGCCCGCAGCCCGGCGTGGTGCAACACGGTTTCGGCGACCGGCTGATCGTCGGCGAACCTGCCGGGGGTGCGTCTGCGCGCACGAACGCGGTCTGCGCCGCGCTGGCGAAGGCCGGCTTCAAGGCCGAGGCCAGCACCGACATTCGCCACGACATCTGGTTCAAGCTGTGGGGCAACATGACGATGAACCCGGTCTCGGCATTGACCGGCGCCGCCACCGACCACATCCTCGACGACCCGCTGGTGCACGCCTTCATCCTGCGGGCGATGGAAGAAGCAGCCGAGATCGGCGCGCGCATCGGCTGCCCGATCACGCAGTCGGGCGAAGAACGCATGGCCGTCACGCGCCAGCTCGGCGGCTTCAAGACCTCGATGCTGCAAGACGCGCAGGCCGGTCGCGCGCTGGAACTCGATGCGCTGGTGAGCGCCGTGTACGAGATCGGCACGCGGTTCGGTGTGGCCATGCCGAACATCGGCGCCTTGCTCGGCCTGACGCGCCTGATGGCGCGCGAGCGCGGTCTCTACCCGTGATGAACTTCATGACACGCCGATGACGGCCTGGCGCCGGCGCTGTGGCGGCGGCGCAGCATCCATGCGTTGAGCGCATGATGGGGGTCTTGAGAGAACACCCCCTCATGCATTACGCTCGAAGCACCATGGAAGTTTTGCAACTCGACATTTCCGGTCGGCCGCAGGCGTGGATCTCGGCCAAGGAAGCCGCCGTCATCTATGCCAGCGACGGCATCGCCTGGACCCTGGGAGACACCTTCTTTGTGCTGCGCGGCGGCTTGCAGCGCCGCACCGGCCTGCAATCGCGCATCGAAGTACACCCGATCATCGCGGTGAAGGGTTCGGTGCCGAGCCGGGCCTGGCGCCAGGCCCCGGCCCTGTCGAACCCCAAGCTTTTCGCCCGTGACCGCGGCATCTGCGCCTACTGCGGCGACCGCTGCCACTTCGACGACCTGACCCGCGAGCACATCATTCCCACCTCGCGCGGCGGGCACGATACCTGGATGAACTGCATCACCGCCTGCCGCCCGTGCAACGGCCACAAGGGCAACCGCCTGCCGGAAGAAGCGAACATGTCGCTGATGTACCTGCCTTACGTGCCGAACCTGCACGAAGACATGATCCTGCGCGGCCGGCGCATCCTCGCCGACCAGATGGAATTTCTGCTCGCCAGCGTGCCGCGCCACAGCCGCCTGCACGGATAGATTCCTACTTCATCACGCGCCCGAGGAAATTCGCGATCACGCGGGCCAGTTCGTCGGTCCGGCGTTCGAAGAAGTGCTCGGCGCCCTCGATCACCACCTGCTCCGAGCCGGGCACCTTGAGGATCTGCGCGCGGCGCTCTTCGCCGCCGTAGCGCGTGACCTGCCAGTCGAGCGTGCCGTACACGTCGAGCACCGGAATCTTGATGCGGAACATGTCTTCCAGCCCGTTGATGATGCTGATGAAGACCCAGGCGTCGACGGCCGGGTCGGGCGTGGTGATCAGGAACTGGTTGGCCATCGTCGCGCCCAGGCTGTGCGAGACGATAGCCACCTTCTGGTGGCCCTTGGCGTGCAACCACGCGGCCGCGAGCGCGAAGCGCTCGCTCGAGTCGGGAAACATCGGCAGGTAGTCGCCGATCTTGGCCGTGCCGGGCAGCACCGGCAACTGGATCGACAGGGTCGAATAGCCGGCGTCGGCCAGCAGCGTTCGCAGCACACCGTACAGCTCGAAGTCGGGTCCCCAGCCGCGCCCGTGGGCGACGATCACCGCGCCCCGCGGATTGACCGCTGGTGTGTACAGGGCCAGAAACTTGTGCCCGTTCTTCTGCTCGATCTGCACCGCTTCGCCGGCAACCAGACCGGCCAGCGTTTCCTGGGCCCAGCGCGCTTCGCGTTCGTAGTCCTGGGCCGCGACCAGGCCATGTGCGCTGCACGCCAGCGTGGCGGCGAGCAACAGACCGAGCCTCTTCATCAACAGGCGCATCGGGATTCCATTCAGCCAATAAAGAAGCCCGCCGCGGCGGGCTTCCCGGTTCAACAGCGCGAGCCTCAGGCGAGGCGGAACGGCAGCTTGCGCAGACGCTGCCCGGTGGCCGCAAAGACCGCGTTGCCCACCGACGGGCTGATCAGCGCCGTCAGCGGCTCGCCGATTCCACCCGGCTTCTCGGTGCTGGCGATCATGTGCACGTCGATCGCCGGCGATTCGTGCATGCGCACCACGGGGTAGTCGTTGAAGTTGCCCTGCTCGACCACGCCGTCCTTCAGCGTGATCTCGCCGA
>Ga0307516_10001344_pt1 | contig 34180 bp, 41 predicted proteins | sample 19_EM_MG_FD_203310 | JGI IMG/M metagenome (GOLD analysis project Ga0307516, IMG submission 203310) | Populus trichocarpa ectomycorrhiza microbial communities from riparian zone in the Pacific Northwest, United States - 19_EM | ecosystem: Host-associated > Plants > Roots > Unclassified | place...
TAGGTTGGAAACGGGGGAGGAGGTTCAGCGACAGCTCGAGATTGAGGAGGAGTAGACACTGTGGTTTGCTTGTTATGCCCCTGTCCTTCCCAATGATGAGCCCTTTGTCTCGTCTGAAGAGAAAGAGAACATCCTGAAATGAGTGGAAAAGAAAGAAAAAGAGATGAAGGTTCATGACAGGTGTCCCCAGTCTCAGAAACCTGGTCCTCTGTTGACCCCTATCATCTCCACTTGTTCCCCTCTCATCTCAACAACTCTATCTCTCTCTCCTACCTGGTCTTAGGACCCCTGACTACAAGGTCAAACTCAAGTGGCTGCAGTAAGCCCATAGTAAAGAGCCCTCAACACCCCAGCATTGACTGTTAGCCCAGACCAGCTCATCGACTGCTTTCATCAGAGTGACCTTTGAGGTTGGCCCTGATATGGAGATTTAATGTACTCATAGACGAAAGACAGATTGCAGGAGGAAGAGTGAGGGGGGGTTGGGAAGGTCCAGAACACAGCAAAACCACTACATGAGACAAATGGGGGAGGTGATGGTGACTGATGTGACATGTGACAAAGTTACAGTAAAAACAGATCTTTTGTGGTGGTGCTTATTATTCTGTTCTACAAGACCCAGTACTAACATCCCGGGAATATCAAATCCATCATTTCCACACATCCAATAAAAACTGAGTGATGACTCCTCTATCTGAGCTAGCGAACCCAATAGTGCTGGATTCATCCAGCCATACCGGTAACGTCACACAAAACCATATGGTCACCCAGCAATAACCAACAACCCTCACGACCATTTCCATCCAAGACTCATCAACTCTCCCCGGTTTGAGCTCAACCCCCCCTCGACTGAGCAAGCCTCTCACGATATAAATGATGAAGTCTTCAAATGTGATGGCAACAGCTTGGAGGAGGAAGAATTTGAACGACCGAGATACCATCCGTTTCTCCAACATGAAGTCACCGGAGGAGTGGATAATGCCTGAGAGGAAGAAGGCAATGTAGAGTTGGGCGTATGATGACCTATTGGAACCACGAGGGAGCTTTAACTTGTTCGCGGCAAGCCTTCCCAACCCCACAAACATCTGATCAACACGAGGTGGTCAGAACAACGAATTACAAGTAAACAGAGTGTCGAGTAGTCGTACCGGTCGCATCCGTTGATGCCATGTTTGCCTAAAGCGCGTCTGGTCAATTGACGATCGAGTGGAAGGTTCATCGATATACGTACCCCCAGAGTTTGCGCACGGTGTATGCGTCTCCCCAGCGACCCCAGATGTCCGGCCACAGTGTGGGACTCGAGTGACCGAGACCGACACACACTAAAGCCGCGACGTTGTGTATAACACCCACAAAGGTCCCCATCGTAACCCCATACGACAGAATGTAAGGCACACGGCGCAAGAGCGGGACCGCGGCGAGATAGGTTTCTGGTCCATCGGTTGGATCGTGTACACGATGGTCGAATGCTGGGCTCAGAGCGAGCACGGAGCTTGTAAAGTCGAGGATGACGGTATTAATGATGAGTTTCAAGAAGGTCTTCTGGAGGAACGTTCGGCGCGAAGGTGGTGGGTGTGGGGGTATACCGTTTTGTGGTTCCTGGACCCAGCCGACCATTCGCACACAGTATGCAATGTCAATCATCCACCAGAGCTTCTTCGTCAAGGGGAAGTTCGACGGCCAATCATCTGAGTCGTTTCCACCAGCCTTCGTATGGACTTCGTCACGAACGCGCCTCCAGTGATCAGGGAAGGTTCCTTCTGCAAGCAGAAGGTACGCCGTGAATATGAAGTTGAACGCAATCGCAAAGCCCACGGTGTAAGTGATCGTGAGTGGGTCGGTGACCTCCGGCGTTTGGAAGATTTGGGCCGACGTGTAGATCATGGCGGCAAGGACTGCCACCCGATAGGCATGTTGACGTATTGGGTAGAGAATGAGAATGTGGAGAACCTCGAAGAGAAGGACCTCTGCCCACGGATATCGTCCCATCGCCGTTGGGTGGGCTGGGTTTATCGAGATTGAGGGGGAGAAAGCTGAGCGTGCTGGCCAACCTCAGCCATTTGGTCTTTATTTATCCGCGTGGGACTGGAGGTCACAACACCGCCTTTGTCGGACTATGATGGGCCGGTAAAGGGCTTTCCGGGCAGGCGAGACTGCGCGCTGATCGCCAATGTTTCACACCCCGACCAGGTGCTGGGCGTGCCGACAGTGAGGTACACCAAACCCCAGGTCCCAGTGTACTACGCGCAGCGGTGGGCGGGCGAAACGAAACGAACGAGCAAACGAGAATGGGGAACGGAAGCTTTCAAACGAATTCGTCGATTCATCGATCAGCACGTGCCAGGGTCGAATACGCCCGATAGCCTTTACCCCAGTTAACCCCCAACCACCACCTCGAACTAGAGCATGGAGACCACCGGTGGACCTGGTGAATATTCAACCCTGTGACCATCCATCCTATCAACGATATTGATATCCCCGCAGGGTTGGCCTCCCGCCTGTGGATGATGCTCATCCCGCTGGGCGATATGCGAGAGGATCGATGAGATCTCCAAGCAATGCGCCGGTGTCGGGTGGAAGAACCTGCCGCAGGAGCTAGTGGATGAGATCCTAGGTTGCCTCCTGGATGACCTGGACGCGCTGAAGGCCTGCTCCCTAACGTGCAAGCCCTTGTTTGGCGCAACACGGCCACTCATTCACCGACGAGTGTGTTTGGCTTCAAGGCCGGCCTGGATGGAACGTTCCAAACCGACGGGATCCCTGTTTAAACTTCGTAGGGGATGTCCTGAAGCATTCGAACGGTTGGTTAACGCGGATCGCTCGGGCCTCCTCCGTTATACCCGGCAGCTCACTTTCAAAATGGACGACGGCTCTGTTAATCCGGAGAACATACAAAAGTACCATCCGCACCTTCGGTCAATCACCAACTTACACAGTCTCACCCTCGTGCTCTTTCGCGCCCACCAGTTTGTCCCGGTTTTCAATGAATGTTTTGGCATGTTCACCAACACACTACGGCACCTCGACATACGATACGCGTATGGTACAGATCGACAGCTCTTGTACATCATATCTCAGTTCCCCCTGCTGGAGGACCTGACCATCGTTTCTCCAACCGAGCTCACCACACACCCCGGACATCCCTTTCCAGCAATCACACAATCACCGCTACTTCAAGGTACACTCGTTTTGGTGGAGGCGGACTCGAGGGAACTCTTCGACGGCCTGGCGACACTTCCCGGCGGAATAAACTGCCGTTCATTGGAATCTTTCCGATGTAGGGACCCGCAAGTCGTCTTGGATGCGTGCGGCCACAGCTTGACGTCAATTTCGTACCTGTCGCCCGTATGGAGCGGCGACGATGGTGAGCCAAATTCCTGTATTCGCACGCATACTGCGATATAACCTTTTGGTACCACAGCGATCCCGCTGGATCTCAAGCGAAGCGCGGTACTAGAAAAATTCGAATTCGCCGTCGAGCTGTACAGTCTCTCGCAAGTCCACGAATGGGTCCATCAGACGCTCCGAACGATAACTTCACCCACGTTCAACGAACTCGTGATTTGGTTTCAGCACATGACGCACCCATGGAACCTGCTGAATTTGATGAGCGTTGACGGTTGGAAGGCGGTGGATGCGTCGTTGAACATCCTCGCCGGACGTAACACTGATTTCAGGGTTGTGTTCAGGGGGGATTTCGGGGGGGATTACGGCGTAATCGGCCAGTACATTGAGAGCAACTGCTTGCCACTCGCTTCGTTAAAGGGTTTTGTGAAGCTTGAGCAAGTACTTAACGTACAGAACCGTATTTTCAAGTCGAGTGCCCTGTAAATACCCCCTGCTAGGTCGACCTAGTCTATGCTGTGATATTTCAAGTTCATCTCCTTTACTATACCTGCGCGCTGTGCGCTCGCTACATTTGTCCCAGCACGGAGGCGCACACATCTTGTCTTCGCGGGCAGCCCTCTGCGTCCTGCTCACATGAAGGAAATTAAAACAAGGAATTTCTCCCCAGGGAGGTAGTACGCGAACATGAGAGGGTCCCGCCAAAGTCCCAGCGGTCGGGAGTGGCGCGGGTTGTTGGACATCGTGATTCAGGACACTGAGGTCGAGGCTGGATGAGCTTCCTCTGAGGGCCGAGACTAGAACTGGTGGGAGTTGCAGTGAATCCCGGGAACTTGCTCGAATGTCTTACGAGATCACGATGACCACCAAAACGTGGGAAACTCCGAACGTCGAGCGGAAAACCAAAGAGCTCTTTTGCATTGTTACGATGGGTAAATATATCTATCACATGGGCGAAAGGCACAGTCCAAGTACAAGAAAGGCGAAACACAACAGAGCCATTGGTCGCAAAAAAATGTTACCATACGGCCACATCATTCCAATGTCCGGAACCTACTCCATCCACCACTCCCATCCAACAGCACTTCTCCCGAGATCGTATCTGACCCCGGTGATTTTTTCAAGTAGCTCCACGGATACCGCAGGTTCCTTCAACAGTTCGCTGAATGATGAAGTCAACGTGACCTGCTCAAGAGGGAGACCCTGCGCCGCTCTTGCCTCCCAAATTCTTACTGTTTGACCCCATGAAATGTATATATCTAGGTCACAGCGGATGACCAGTCGACGCAGGAGTGGACATATCAGTTTTCCAGATTCTAGACCTTGCGTGGCCATACAAGGGATATAGGGATCACCGTCCACCACAACCAGAGTCCCCAGTTTTCCCATTGCTCCCATAAGTTTCTTTACAATGCCAGGGTTGGGCACACATCGCTCGAAACATAACCTCTCCACAGAGGAGAGATCAATTGCTTGCAGGAATTTTAGACAGGGCCCGTCCAGCCCCTGTATGGCCCATAATTCGGCTGTGTGTAGGGTGTGGTCCTCGCGCCAGCCATGCCGGTTTTCAATCAGAGTATGGCGGCCATCGGTAGAAATTAGGTCGATGCAAGCGCGCGTCTCTGAGGATTCCATGTCATGAACGAGCCGATACCGGATACACTTTGGAGACGTAGGGATCGGGAGTTGCATTCCGCGCGGGAACACGTGAGAATCGAGGTATGTGTGGTTGTGGGGGAGGTAGCACGCGAGGACGATTTTGGTATGGAGAGGGTAGATGATACGAGATATGAGAGAGAGAAGGGACTGTGGGCGGGTTCCTCGAAAAACGATCTGTTGTAAACCCTTGAGGGTCACGGGTGGTACATCTTCCCCGAGTTCGACGACCCTGAAGGTGCGTTGATCAACCTCGAACTTGAGTTCCTCAAGCAGGGGCGTCTTTGCGAGGAACTTGAGCAGGGATGGTAGTTGAAATTCCCGTCCAACGCAGCCAGTTTTCGGAGGTTGGAAGGTTGGAAACACCGAACGTACGTCATATCTCCATGCAAGATCAGGGATTTCAAGGGAGGAAAAGGTTGGGGACCTTCAATTCTCCGTACTGCATCTTCATCCGGTATTTCAAGCTCCAGTTCCGTGAGGTGCGGGAAAGGGTTGTCCATGATGGCAAAGACATCTTCCCTGGGATAGCGGAGCTCGTACAAGCTCATGGCCCCAAATCGATGTGAATGTTGACTCAACGTCCGAAAAGATGTGCTCCACCCCGTCAGCGCCTGTCCATTGGCCGTGATGGAGACGTTGAGAACCATATCTCCCGACCTTTCGAGATACGCAACGGTCTTGTCTGGGCTGTTGGAGGTGGTGATGACACCCCAAAGTGCGGGAGTGGATAAGAAAGTGTCCCTCCAATGGTGGCACACATGGGTTGCAACGATACGGTCGCGGTCGCGAATGAGGAAGGGAGGAATCATAGCAAGGGCCTCTGGCGGAAGGCGTTGGTTGATGGGCGAAAATCCGTTCAAGACAAAGCGAATGGACGCATGCACTCTGTGAGCGCCTCGTTCGAGCTCAGAGATCTGCGAAGGATCCGAGTTGGTCGCTCTGGTCGGATGGGATCAAAATGTGGGGCCTATGGAAAGTGTGGCAGAGGTGGTTGCACTTACTCGACGAGTTCCCCGCATTCTACCTTGGTGAGCAGTGCGCGGAGAAGTTGTGAAATCGACAACTCGTGGCCAGGGTATGTCTTCATCGGCGACGTCGACCGTCGCGATCTGTGTGGGAAGGGATTGCGTTATGGTGGGGGGCTCTCAGATAGTGCGTGGGCGCCACGTGTCCGGTTCTGAAGAGTGTATGAGACCTTGAGCTTGATTCCCTTTCTCCCCTCAAATTTGTTGCGCTGCGGTCTTCAAGACACCTTGCAGGGGCCTCTTTTGGCCGAGGACGGTGTGCTTTTAGTTTACCGGTGGTTGGCCCAGATGCTCGGGGCTGTATTCCCGCAGAGGCGACCCCCGGTCATTTTGGTCAAGTGTCAAAACGTACGTCAAGCGTGTAACACTTATCAATCGGATACATATCACCGGACAAATGCTCTCCCAACGGACGAGTGGGCTCGAGCTTGAGGCATCCTCAATCGACTAGGTACTACAACTTGCGAACACATCAGGGAAGACAGCCGGTGATCTCGACATGAGGGATCTTCCATACGTCCCTTAGGCCTGCGGCGATGCACAGCGATACCCCGCCCGGAGGGTTCGTCGTGTTGAAATCTACGTCTAGATATTATACTTGACATATGCATAGTTTGGTTTGACAAGGGACAACCAGCCCGTGTGTCGTAGATACAAGGTATCCGTTGCTTCTATGGATTCCCAAACCGGCAGGTTGTAGGGCCAAGAGGACAGATGCACATACTGTATATACTAAGCCCGTTGTTTCCATGTATCCAATAAAAACTGGGTGATGCGTCCTCTGTTAATCCTACCGAACCCAATGGAACTGAGGTCATCCAGCCCCACTGGCAGCGTCAAACAAAACCACAGGATTACCCAGCAATAACCAATAACCTTCACGCCCACTTCTACCCAAGACTCGTCAACTCTCCCTGGTTTGAGCTCGATCCCCCCTCGACGAAGTAAGCGCTTCGCGATGTAAATGAAGAGGTCTTCGAACGTAATTGCGACGGCTTGAAGGAGGAAGAATTTGAATGTACAAGACATCATCCGTTTCTCCACCATGAAGTCACCGGACGAGTGGATAACTCCTGAGAGGAAGAAGGCGATGCAGAGTTGGGCGCAGGATGATCGATTGGAACCGCGAGGGAACCTCAACAACTTGTTCGCGATGAACCTTCCCAGCCCCACGAACACCTGATCAACACGAGGTGGTCAGAACAACGGATTACGAACAAACAGAGCGGCGAGTGCTTCGTACCGGTCGCATCCGTTGATGCCACGTTTGCCTAAAGCGCATCTGGTCATTTGACGAGCGAGTGGAAGGTTCATCAATATACGTACCCCCAAAGTTTGCGCAGGGTGCATGCGTCTTCCCAGCGGCCACAGATGTCCGGCCACAGTGTGGGACTCGAGTGACCGAGGCCGACACATACCAAAGCCACGGCGTTGTGCACAGTACCCAGCCCAGTTCCAATCATAATGGCGTATGATAGAACGTAAGGCACACGGCGCAAGAGGGGGACTGCGGCGAGGTATGTTTCTGGCGCATCGGTGGGATCGTGTACACGAGAATCGAATGCTGGGCTCAGAGCGAACACGGAGCTCGCGAAATCGACGGCGATGGTATTGATGATGAGTTTCAAGAAGGTCTTCTGGAGAAACGCCCGGCGGGAGGGTGTTGGGTGTGACGGTATGCCACTCTGTGGTTCCTGGACCCAGCCAATCATTCGCACACTGTATGCGATGTCGACCATCCACCAGAGCTTCTTCGTCAAGGGGAAATTCGATGGTCGGTTATCCAAGCCACTTGCATCAGCCTTCGTATTAACTTCGTCACGAACGCGCCTCCAGTGATCAGGGAAGATCCCTTCTGCAAACAGAAGGTATGCCATGAACATGAAGCGGAACGCGACCGTACAGCCCACGCTGTAAGTGACCGTGAGTGGGTCGGTGACCTCCGGCGTGAGGTATACCTGCGCTGTGACGCAGATTATGGCGGCGAGGACAGCTACACGATAGGCATGGTGACGTGTTGGGTAGAGAATGATGATGTGGAGAACCTCGAGGAGAAGGAGCTCCGCCCACGGATATCGTCCCATTGCTATGGCGTGACCGTAGGTGGAGGAGGAGAGAAAGGGTCAGAGCGCGCACGTCAACCGCAGACATGAGGTCGTTCATTATCCACGTGAGATGAACGGCCACAATGCTGCCTTCATGCTGAACTCGCTGATCATGAACTGGCCAGGCGGAACCGCGGGCTGATCCGAGGCGATGCCGATGATCGCCAACAATCCACACCCCAGGTGCTGGGCGCGCCGACAGCGAAGTACACCAAACCTCCAGTTTGCGGAACGAAATGAATGAGCGAGACGAGAACGGGGGTGGTTCGGAGGCTTTAGAAATATCACGTGCTGGCAGGGCCTTAACCCCCAACCACCACCTCGAGCCGGAGCATGGAGACCCCTCGCAGTGCTGGTGAGTATCAAACACAAACCCCACGGCCATTTACCTATTGAGATGCTGATGCCCAACAGTATTTATCTCCCGCCTCATACCACGCAGTATACAACGAAGAGTCGATGAGATCTCCAAGCAATTCACTGGTTCCGGATGGAAGAACCCGCCACAGGAACTCGTGGACGAGATCCTAGGCTACCTCCTAGGTGATCTTAGCGCGTTTAAGGCCTGCTCTCTAACGTGCAAGCCCTTGTTTGGCGCAACGCGGCCACTCATTCACCGGCGAGTGTGTTTGGCTTCAAGGCTAACCTGGGTGGAAGGTCCCAACCCGAAGGAATCCCTGCCTGGACTTCGTAGGGGAGGTCCTGAAGCCTTCGAACGGTTGGTTGACGCCGATCGTTCGGACCTCCTCCGTTACATCCAGCACCTCACTTTCAAGCTGGGCGACGGCTCTTTTAATCCGGAGAATATGCAAAAATACCACCCACACCTCCGGTCAATCCCCAACTTACATACCCTCACCCCCATTTCCTTTCTTCTCTACCAGTTTATCCCGGTTTTCGATGAATGTTTCGGCGTGTTCGCCGGCACTCTACGGCACCTCGACATACGAAACGCGTATGGCACAGATCGACAGCTCTTCTACATCATATCCCAGTTCCCCCTGCTGGAAGACCTAACCATCGTTTGTTCGACCACGACCATTACACTCCCTTGGTGTCCCGTTCCAGCGATTACGCAGTCACCGCCACTTCGAGGTACACTCGTCTTGGTCCGGGCAAACTCCGGGGAACTTTTCGATGGTCTCGCAACGCTCCCTGGCGGACTAAACTGCCACTCACTGGAATTCCTCCTGTGTAAAGACTCGCAAGCCATCTTGGATGCGTGCAGCCATTGCGTGACGTCGGTGTCGTACTTGTGGGAGGGTGCCTGCGATGGTGTGTCGAATTCCTGCATTCGCGCGCATACTGCGATGTAACCACCGAGCACGATAGCCATCCCACTGGATCTCAAGCGAAGCGTGGTACTCGAAAGAATCGAATTAAACATCGGGTTGCAGATTGTCTCGCGAGTGCACGAATGGGTCCACCAGACGCTTCGAACGGTAACTTCGCCCATGTTCAATGAACTCGTGATCTGGACCCCGCGTTTGATGTATCCGTGGGGCCTGCCGTATTCGATGAGGGTTGACGAGGTTGGTTGTTGGAAGGCGGTGGATGAGTCGTTGAGTGTTCTCGCCGGACGTAATCCTGATTTCAGGGTTGTGTTCAGGGGAGATTTCGGGGGGGGATTACGGCGTAATCCGCCAGCACGTTGAGAACATCTACTTGCCACTCGCTTCGTTAATGGGTTTTGTGAGGCTTGAGCAAGTACCCAATGTAGAAAACCGTTTTTGGAACTCGGGCCTTCTGTAAATATCCCCTGCTAGCCCAATACATCCCCAGCTATTGTGCAAGTCTTGGTATATGACCGTTAAACGTTAAACGGCGGGGCGCACGAAACGCCGGCGACTTCCACGCTTGCCCCGACGATAACATCGCAGGGATTAGGATGATAAAATACTGCTCTCATTGGTTAGTGCACGACTCTAAAGTTGACATTTAATTCACTCGTTTGGGTACCAATTCAACCGGGCTCGTAGCCAAGTCAAGGTTTCGTCGGCGGGTAAATACTCCGTTGCCCCCGGTGAAATCACGCTCCCCCGGCTCCGTCGGGCCATCAGCCCCAGATCCCCCTAATGTGCGTTTCAATTTTCGTGGGTCTGGTGGATGAGTGGCGGAGAACGCGAAGTACCCCACGACGGACTCAGATTCGAGCGCCGCCGGGGGTCCCGCCAAGGCGCAACAGAATCTCCTCGACGAGTTCCCAGCTTGGCGGTGATAGGTCAGCTCCCGGGACCTGCGGAGGGGACACAAAGTCCCCTCGCTGCGTCATAGCATATGGGCAGCTACTCTCCGCAACTTACGAATCGATCCCGGTGGGGAACACAGCCGAGGGACGTAAGTGGGTCCAAAGGGCGGGGATCGATCTGGGGTCCTCGCAGTGCAGGGGTAAGTGTTTACCGTTTAACGTTCAACGATTGAATACAGTCGTCCCTGAGGCCTAGACACCGGCTATATCGGAACACCGGAACTGCGGGGCGTGGAAGAGGCAATGGAGTTGTGGTGGTAGGGGGGAAACGGTGCCCTTCTGAGGGGAGGAGGGAGACGTGGCATGTGGTCATGTGCATTAAAGGGGAGACATGTGCATGAGGTATACTCGGGTCAACGATCCGTGGACATACAAAGCGGGAGGGCATGGGAAAAGAGTGGGGGAGGTAGGAACGAGGGAAGGGAAGAAAAAATGCGTTGGCTGATGGAAAGCTGACAAGTGACAAATAGCAATGGGATAGGACTAAAACGGTGAGCGCGACAATCACGCAACGACGTGCACGGAGGATGAACGGAGGGGACAGCGGTGGATGAGAACAGTGAGGAGGGATCGACAAAAGATTAAAAAAAGTAGGGTTCTGGTAAATGTCATCGCTCGAAAGAACCCACGAGCGTAACCAGATGGAGAAGAGAAAATCCTCCAGCCCCTTACCCTCCAACTCGTTCCCGTTCTCCTCGGTTTGAAGTCTCGAGTAGTGGGAGGGAACCCGAGTCCAAACCGTGCCGCAGGGCTCATCGTCAACGTACATGCTTCTGTCGCGAGGTCCTCCCCTCCCGCTGCTGTTAATCAGCCGCTGGAATGGGCAGCCAACGCGATAAAATAATGTATTGACAACAAGACGACAGACACAAGTAGAAAGACCGTCCATTTCCCAAAATCCGTTGGATAGTTTGCGAGCGTACCTGGGGAAAGAGAGCGAGGGGGTGGGGATCGATGGTAACGCGAGACGGTGTTGAGAAGGAGGGTGGTGAGACGAGAAAGAAGGGGCCAATGCAATGAACGTTGTGGGCGAGGATTTGGCAAGTGGGGACATTACGACAACGAACGCCAAGTAAACAGAGTGCCAACAGGGAATTTACGTGGGGCCAGACAAACATAAAACAAGCAGAGGGCAAACGTTGATTTATGTTTGTATGCCCCCACACAAAAGGCCAGGTTTCCAGATGATGTCCGTCCGCACAGTCCCTGAAAGTTTTTTCTTTTTTCTTTTTAGGTTTCTTGACGTAGATTAGTATCAGTAACGAGAGATCGGCGAGAGACGGGGTGTCGGTGGGACGTCGGCGAGAGGGATCTAGTTTGTGTCCATGTGGTTAGTAGGGCCTTATGCAGAACTCGAAGATGACCAAGCACGAACCTAGTTCGACCATCCCATGGCATAAAAGGCCTGTTTGGCAGCCTCCTCCTTGGCGAGTTGCTTGCTCGGGCCAGCGCCTTGACCCTTTTCCACGTTGTTAACTGGTGGAATCGACCAAATGGTTGGTAAAAATAGCCCAATTCTGGACGCTGAGACGGCAGCAAGGGGAAGGGGCCTACCTAAACATTTCACGTGCCACTTGCCAGCATGAGGAGGTCCAAAGAACTGGGCGGTATATTCAACACCAAGTCGCCGTTGGCTGGCGGTCTGATTGAACAAGGGCAGATATGAGACCTGTGGGTTCGGCGCGGGAGGGAGCGGCGGGGGTTTGGTTGTCGGGGGTGGCGGCTGGGATTGGAGAGGGGTGCCGGCAGATTGATTGGGGAAGAAACCATTGGCGTTCGAGAAAGGATGGTTGTTTCCGGATAGAAAGGGGGAGGGGTTGACACGAGGAGAAGGCTGCGAGAATGTCGGGGTGTTAGGCTTAAACTGGTTGAAAAACCGAGCCTGACTTGCTGCCGCGACATTCGGTGGGGCACCAACCTGCTGCGGAAGGGGGGAAGGGAGGTTGAGAGAAGGTGGCTCGCTCTTTATTCGCTTCTCGCTCGGCTCAAGCAACTGATTGATCCAGTCTTGGACGACGTTGTAGCCGCTCTGAATACACAACGCTCCGACGTACGACAGAAAGAGCGTGCGTCCTTCCTGTTGCGGCAGCCGAGTCAGTACCTCGACGGAATAGGGATTTGGAGATGGCTCACTTCAGGACTCTTGACTCGCAGAGCGAATCCGGGGGCACACCGGAGTTTATTCCTTAGGTTGTAACCAGTCGCCCATTGATCAACATTGACCTTGCCAACACAATCCGTGATCAATTCCTACCCGCCACACGTGTGAGAGGACCGAAACAAAGACAACAGTGGAAAGGTGACTCACCTTGAGCTGGTTGGCGCTATACATGGGCCGCCTCCGAAACAGATTGGTCATAACAGCCGACTCCAAGACCCTCTCGCCGAGGACGGCCAGCCGGGCACTACCCCCGTGCTCATCGGCGGTAATGGCACCCGATTTGGCGTTGAGGCTGTCGTGGGTGTAGACTTCGAGCATGAGTTCACCCTCGATGGGCGGAAGAGGTGGTAGGTTGTCCATGCTAGTACGAGAGATGGTACGCTTTCTGGGAATCGAGTCCGATTTCGATGGGAAAGGGGTCGGGGGAGGAGGGGGGGAATTGCCTGTAGGTAGTGACCAGGAGAGAGAGAAAGGGAGATTATATATGTGTGGTCAGCGAAGGTCCACGGAGGGGAGAAGGGAAGGGATAAAAGGCGACCAGCCACACAAATGACGGCACGGAGCGAAGAGGGATAAAATTCTGCCACACTCACTGGCCATGCTGGCGTCGTCTTGGCCGCTCGGCGAAGATGGTCTGCTACCAGTGACCTTGCGGTCCGAGAACGAAGAGTAACTCAGATGGCTGCGCGGAGATTGCATATCGATGAGGATGGGAGTGGAAGAGAAAACGGAGGAAATGTTGACAACAAATCTTGTGGGACGTGTTTATATATCGGGAAACCTCGTAATGGGCACCCACATACACGGCCGTATATCACCAAATGTTAATCCAGTCATCTGAAAGCCCCTCTTGCGTCCGCCACAGTTTTCCCTCCAACCACGCTCGAACCCGCCCCTCGTCAACGTCTTCACCGCCACGGTCCAACACCGAAACGTCGCCCTGTTTCCAGAGGCACAGCACGGACCATCCGACCACGATCATCCCGGGTGGCCTCTGCTCCCCCACGCTCTCCAGCGCAGCCCCCACGTCCCTCAGCGTAGAGAACACGGTCCTCTGGTCGGGCATCGTGGCTCGCTCGATGATTGCGATCGGGGTGTACCACGGGTGTGGCGGTCCATGCCGCTTCTCCGGCGGCAAATCAGGGTTCTGTAACGTATCCAGCACGGTCCCCAGCCTCGCGACCCCCATGAGGATCACCAACGTCCGCGACCTCTCGTAACCAGGTAACTTGACCCCCTTTCCACCTTTTCCAACCCCAGTGCACACAATAAACGATTCCGCTACCCCACGCTGAGTCACGGGTACACCTGCAAAGATTGGACCGGCCAAAGCGGAGGAGACCCCTGGAACGACAATGGGCTCGAATCCCTGGGAACGAAAATAAAGGATCTCTTCTCCCGCACGTCCATACACCGTGGGGTCGCCTTGTTTGAGCTGAAGACACATACCGGACGTCTCAGTGTCAATCGTTCGATAGATGAATCAATAGATGCTTACGCGAACTACAGTCAAACCCCGGCTCGCAGCTTCTACAGCTGCCTCCTGTAGCTCGGCTTGAGCCCCATCGGCGTTCCCCGGAAACTTTCTTGCAATTTGTATCCGTACGTGTGATGGGACCATCTCCAGGACCGCCGCTGGGACCAGTTTGTCAGAAAGTACGAGGTCCGCGTACTTTGTGAGTGCGTCTCGAGTGGCAATTGTCAACAATGAAGGGTGTCCTGGACCAGATCCAACTAGGAATATACGACCCCTGTGTGGCGGCGTTTCCAGATTCAGTTGGTGTTGGGATGTCCATAGAAGGCTCTTCGTAGACGAGGACCCCAAACCCAGGTCTCCACTGAGCAGGTCATCGGTATCTTCTCCTTTCATCCGAGCGAGCCGTGAGTATGACCAATACTCGCTTATCTGCGAGACCCATCGCATCCTCCGCTTTGCCACCTCCCCGTCACTCTCCGCCACACTTCTCTGGGGAACCGGGAGGTTGGGCGAGGCGTCCTCTACAGCTTCCTCTCTCCCGGCATCCCCATCCCCCTCTTCACAGCCAAACCCCTCCTCCTTTGCCTTCCTCCGCAACCTCCCTATCGCTGAGACCGCAGCCCCCACCTCCTTCGGTAGCGCCGCCACGATGTCTCGGCGGATTCGCCCAGATATACGGCAACCCTGGCCGTTCGCGGTGATCCCTATCTGCAGCGGTGAGGGTGTGTTTGTAGTGGTGTCGATAAACCGGTGGGTAGATGTGAACGAGAAGTCGCAGAGGTGTGGTAGATCCGAGACGTTCACTGGCACCCGATATTTCCGACAAATTCGGTGGATGCGATTGGCTGACTCGAGAGATCGCTTTCCCTCCGGCAGCGTCGACAGTGTGTCGGTCACACAGACGAACGAGACGCTTCCCATCGAGGATTCGAGATACGATTCCAAAATATCTTCGTCCTTCTCCTCGGTGGGGTCCAGAGGTTCAAGCGTAAGCTGGCCATGACCAGCCCTCCAGCGCAGTTCGTCGCAAAGGCCGTCGCCTTTGGAGAAAACTACCACAGAGGAATCGGCTTCCAGAGCTGCAAAGGCTCGTTTTGCCGCGAGGGCACCGGAACCGACGATCACCGTCGTCTTCTTTTCCAATCGAAAGGAAAGCAGTAGTGATGCCCCACCCACAGGCTGGGGAAACGGTTCGGCAGTCGTTGTCGTCGTCATGGTTGTCCCCTCCGTAGTGACTTTAGAGGTAGACGTGGTTGCCGTAGCAAATAGGCCGGGGCCCTAGTCATCTGCAGAGATTTTTTCCGACCGAGGGGTGAGCGCAATGATGAGCAAACGATGACTGCGGAATCCGATTCCGAATACACACACGAGGTCAAGTGATCAGGTATTTCCAGCCTGGGACCATGACCTCCGCCATCCAAGCCATCAACGTCCCTTCCTATCATGAACGCACCGACCCCTCCCCACACACCGTCTACTGCATCCAAATCGTAGCCAGCGTGCGCGAATGGTCAATGTGGAGGAGGTACTCAGAGTTCGCGGACCTCCACACCGAACTCACCAAATCCACCGATTCACCCCCACCCGCTGCGCTACCACCGAAACACTCCTTCTCCATGTTCCGCTCCCATTCCAACCCTACCATCTTGGACCAACGGAGGTTGGGGTTGGAGACATATTTACGGGCGATACTGAGGGCGAAGGAGGACAAGTGGAGGGAAACCTACGAGTTCAAGCAATTCCTTGGGATACCCATCGGGAAGAACGCGGCCATCGAGGGTCGGTTGGCTTCAACTTCCTCATCCAAGAACTTCACTCTCGTTTCGTGGCTGGACGAACACATGGAACTCCAATCGAGCGTTCGCGACATCCGCGCAGATATCAACAAACGCGACGCCCTCTCCGACAGAGGCGACATCTCCGGCTCCCACCAATCCAATGTCCAAGCGAAGAAGAAACTCATCGCTGTTCAAACCCGTATCGATGCTTTAGACGATGGTCTCAAATCTCTCGCGATGACCGGGATGAGCGAGGGTGAACTGCAGCGGAGGACAGAGATGGTTGCTCGGATGCGGGACGACTGTGACAAGCTCACGAAGATGGTCACCGTTGCCCGACAGACTTCCCGAGGGCTGGGAGCGACACTTGAGCGGAACCCCGCCCCTGATTCCGATAGGAATGCGCTCCTCGGGAAAGGATTCGCGACGTTCTCAAAACCTGGCAGGGTATTCGGCGCACCGCCGCCGCCCCAGGAGACGGAGGAGACACGACCACTGGGTTCCGATGGCCTTTTACAACTCCAACAAGCCAAGATCGACGACCAGGACACGAACCTCGCCCAACTTTCTTCAATCTTACAACGCCAGAAGCACCTGGGACTCGCCATCAACGCCGAGATTGGCCAGCATATCGATTTGCTCGACCAGCTGGATCAGGATGTGGACAGGTTCGGAAACAAGCTGAGCGCAGCGAGGAAGCAGATGAACAGACTCGGATAGCGTTCCACCTCATGCATTTTTTCTCCCACTTTCATGGCATTCTCTCTTACTACTCTTATATAATTACTCATAACCCGGATATTGATTCGATATCAAGTTCCACAGCTCTAGGATGGGGGATGGGAGGGTGGATTGCATTCATCTATGGATCCCAATGTATGCGCAGCGATTAGCGATAAACGTAGTGTATATGAATATGATAGCCACCCAATAGGGCTCTTTTCATAGTGGCTTCGTCAGGAACTTCCCGACACCCTGGATGATATCAGATAAGCTCCCAGTCAGCGAGGGTCAGGCACCCAGGGAGAAAAAAGAACACGAACCTCATAGCAAGCAACCATCATTCCGCACGCAGGAGCAATCTTCGCCATCCGAGGTCCGATGCCAGTATACAGTGCTTGATAGCCCTCTGTCCGGACCATGTGTCTCAGTATGGGTATCACGGACGTTGTGTGTGAGGGCGTTGACATGATCAACGCCTGCTGGCGTGTTTTCAGGACGTCGAAGGGGGAGGTGAAAAGAGCAGCGATGATCCCACTCATCGCTCCACTGGCGAAGGCGACCGACGCACCCTCACGACCATTCCGATTGAACCATGACTTGAGGCCCTCATAGTTAGCCCAATAGAGCCCACTGAAAGGAACATCTCGCCACAGAGTCGCACCCAGCCCCTTCCACAGGGTCGCTGGCCCCTGTTTTTGGGCGAGCATGACAACCGACGAGATTACGGATCGGAGGGTGTTGGGGTTGGAAGAGGATGAAGGGGTGGATTGGAGGTTGGTTCGGATCAGCTCGAGCGGCGAGGCCACTGTTGATATGAACGTCCTTGCTGTGATACCGGCGAGGAGGGGGGTGGAGGCAGATGGGGTGACGAAGAGGGGGAAAACGGAGTGTAGGAGGTGGTCATATGTGAGCATATAACACGTTAATGACGGGACACCTATCAGTCTGCGAAGTAGAAACTCAGTTAGCCTGGGTCCTCAGAAGAAACGGAAGGTGGTAGAGGCAAACATTGTTGTCCCGGCACCCTTCCACAACCCTCGCAATCCCTCGGCCCTCACAACGTGCTTGACCGCGTCGTAAAACCCGTTCACGCGTTCCTGTCGCAAGACCCCGTGATCCCACACACATACGACTTCGGGCCTGCCGAAAGCGGGGATAGCAAGTGAAGAAATGCCGCGAACACAGGGGACGTTATTCGGCTGACAACAGACGTTTGGTGGAGGACTTGCGAACAGTTGACGGGCTTTTGGCTTTGGGGGTTGTGTCTGCAGCCTTGTTTTCACGACATCAAAGGGGGTCACTAATGGCAACAATCCACAAAGGAGTGGGGGTACAAATGTTAGCGTTCCGAGTCAGGCCACGACGAGACTGCTTGTGCTTACTCGTAATCGCTGTCAAGAGGGAGCCAGTGCCAGCAGCGACGAGTTTGGCTTGCAAAGGCTCCATGACGATCAAATCGTCGGGGTCGTCGTCGCTGTCCGGAGTCAAAGTGCACTCACGCCGTGGCGGAGTCGATTTTCCGCCCTTCTCGCCGTCGGAGCCCCGAGCCGAAAGTCACCGAGCTCCGTCGTGACGCAATCCTCGCTTTGTCAGCAGAGCCCGCACGTGGTGTAGTCCTGGAACAAGCGCGCGTTCTTGCCTGTCAGCGTATCCGGGTCTGCACTCGCAACCTTATCTAAGTCTCTTGGAGACCCTCTTCGCTCGATGGCTCCTCATGGAGTACCAAACGAAATATGGCTTTACATCTTCGAGCTCGCTACGGCGGAATACATCCCCGATGGAGAGCTACCGAGCTCCATGGACAAGTCGGCGTGGTTCAAGAACGTCTTCGGTCTCTGGTGTTTACAATCGCCCAGTGAACTCGCCATGAACGCTCAGAAGAAGCGCCACAAAACTGTCAAGGTGCGCCGCATGAGTCTTGTAGGTGGAAGTTCGGAACCCTGATCAACCTGGAGTGCTCAGGTTATCCTCTCCACTTGCAAGCGTTGGCACCACACCGCTGGCGAATTCCTGTTCAATCACATCGCGGTTTTTAAGCCATCCCTCATGCACCTCCTGTGCCGCGTTCTGGACAATGAGCCTCATCTAGGCACATACGTCAGGAACATCTACCTCGGCGGTCCATCGATGCCTATGGCAGAATCCCTTGAGATTCTCGTCTCCATCATCCAACATTGCCCAAACGTCGATACGATGATAATTACCTGGCCGCTCACCCCTACCTTTTCAGCAGCTATCGCCGACGCATTGCTCTCCTTCACATCGAAGAAGATTCGGACGTTGTGCTGGAACATGTCACCGAGTGCACAATCCAAGGTTATCTGGGCCCTGAACGCCCTACGCAAGTCCTTGACTTCCTTGTGCCTCGAATTTGAAGCCCCGACCGGCGAGAACAACCCCCTGGGTTCTGCAGGGAACTTAAACCTCTCTCTCCCCCATCTCCAAACGCTATCGCTTCGCGGGTCTTTCCAGGACTTCCTGGAACAGTTTACAGACTGGTCATTACCAACACTCCATCACGTTACCCTCGACTTCGGCCTCAACCGAAACGATCTCCCAGACGTTGACGAATTCTGCAAACAACATGGAACCAACCTCACCTTCCTCGACCTCAATTGCCTCCTGACCCTTGACGTTGCCGCGATACTCGACCTCTGCCCCAACCTCACCACCTTCTTATTCAATGGGGACTGGCGGCTCCCCACCACCGACGAATACCCCATGGAATCGAAATTAACCAACAGCCCCCATCCTAATATCACCACCATCGGGGTCCATCAGCTCCTTTACGCCTTCGGAGTGGGGTACGCGGCGAAATCTGACCGTTTCAAGGTCGAATATATGCAGCGGTCGAACGACATGAATTTCGCTTCCCTCATCAAACGCAACTTCCCCAAGTTGCAATGCGTGCGGGTTCTGAGTAGAGCACTCCTGAGGGACTTGGAAAGTAACAATGGGCCCAGCCAAACCGGTCTTTCAAGATGGGAGAAGTGGTGGGATCAGTGCGCGCAGCAGAGCGTCAGGTTGGAAGATTGTACCGGAGGACTCCTAGGGACATTGCCCCAAGATGAACCCGAGTCGGATGGCGATGACGACGAGTGCGGATCGGATGAATACGAGTCTGACGAATACGAAAACCAAGGAGACTGGCAGGAGGAGGATCGGCCCCCTACAATACAAGAACTCCGAGACCTGCTTGAAGAGTGTCGAAGAATGTCCGCGGAAGCAGATCCAACAGATCCGGTTGACCTCGAACTTCTCACCACCCTCCAGATGTGATGGGTAACGGCTGCAAACCCAATCCCAACCGTCTTCTAGTCTGCACCGGGAGCTTTTGTGGTGGGTCACGATGAATCAACGTCAAAACGGCGCTCATTCCCATTTGGCTCATCAGGTCTGGGAATACTGGAGATAGCGATCAGACACCCTCTCTACCACATGGATTACCCATCCTGATCGTCGTGATCAATGGTCGCCTTGCTTGCCCTCCGGCCGCCGAGCTGCAAACACCCCTCGCTCGCGGACTCTCGCCAGAATCTCTTCGACCCGTTGATATGAAACCTCTTCCGGGAGCCGTTTTCTCCTTCCTGCAACATCAGAATTTGGTGTCAGAACGGACACGTCGCCAACGGAACGCGATTGCAAAATTCAATGGTCTTACCTACCAAGGCCCAATTCCGCGTGCTGGGTATCCTTAGGACCTCGGTTTCAATGTCCCACCCGCACCAGGACGTCAGCCGTGCCAACCAGATTCGATAGGCTGAGTAAGAGCTTGTGAACTTCCCGCCCCCGCCTAGGTTCAAGTTCTCAATCCACTGGTCACCTTCGGCCTCGATATCACCGGCCCCCGCCGGGACTTCATACAGACCATCAGGCCCAACGTCGTCCACGGGGAGTGGGTATTGCGCACTGTTCGCACGGCTGAACTTCTGGTCGAGGTCCCACGGACAACACGGAATGTTCAAGTACCCGCTGGCTCCATACAGTATTGAAAGGATTGGGACGTATGGTGTGAGTTCATCAGCGTGGTTCCCGATTATGAATACACCGTGTGGAACTTGTAACCGAGACCGGCCACCTTCCTCCTGGCCGCTTTCCAGGTTATCCGGAGGGCCCGCGTCAAGCTTAACGCTGAGCGGGATCTCAGCAGTCGCAGGCCCCGAGAAGGTGGTAACAGGGTTTACATCCGCGAGGGCGAGCGTTGGGTCCAAGGCTTTGACGTGTAGGTGGCTTCTGGTGGTAGGAGGATAGTGCGACCATGAGGTCCTTGCGCGGACGTCAACGCCGAAGCCTTGGTATCCTTCAGCCAGAAGGATGTGTACGAGAAGCCCGTTTCCACAGCTGCGTTACCACCGTGTTATGGAGTCAAGAAACAGGATAACAGGCAATTAGACCGGTAACAGAGACATCAGAGTTTGGTGCGAGACGGAAAGGCGTTGCAAAGATCGAAGAGGGTGGGGTAGGCGTGGTGCCAAAAACAGAGGAATTAAGCCACGCAATTAGCATCCGAAAGGCATATTTTTCAACCGTGCAGACGCACCCCAGATCGATGAATCCGTTAGGGGGCCTTGGCCAGAAGGACCACGGAGGCAAATCGTCCTTATCCTGGGCGTTGCAAGATTTTGGAATTCCGTCCCGAGCTCGCGGATCATTGTGACTGATTGGCGCCTGGAGGCCGCCCACTTGGAACGTCCTCTTCCATAGGAGCATCAAGAATGTGGCAATCCCAATGTCCTGTCCAAATTAACCTTTAGCGCCACTATTCGCGCGCTCACACGTTGGGAACGGCTGCGAAAAAATGAAGGTGAAGTTCCCACAAACTCACGGACGCACCTCAAACACATGTTTTAGGGGGTCGGTCGATTCCTGCCAAGTGGCTACAAGGTGCTTATGCCTCTCTCGCATGAGGAGATAGAGATCTTGATACTCTTCTCTTGGTACAATACAGTCGTGGTTGACACGTTTCTTGTAACTAGTCATCGCGCCCCATCCGTATCGGTGGAGGGTTTCCAATAACGCTAGACATGTGCGATAGATCCGACTATTCGGATCGAGGGGCACGCCAGGGAACGCGACGACCTCAACTTGAAGTCTGGCGCTTGGACCGGCGTTGTCACCTCCGAGAGGGTCCGAGGCCGGGGGACGAAGGTAATGAAAGGCGATGTGGAATACCTGAGGGTGGTAGTATGGTAGAGAGCCGTTTTGGTCGAGCAGCGGTGTGAGGATCAGGATCGACGCTTCGTGGTGACCCTCGATGGCGTACACCGTGCAATGTTGATCAATGCTACCGTCGCGCCCCGGGCGTCTGGGTAGTAATCTCCGGAGGGTGGACTTGAAGACAAAGGCCCCGCGCAGGCGTGGGATCGCCTGTGTGGCTTCGCCATCTTCTGGAAAAACTTCCGACAGGGTTTCCGAGCGAAGTATCAGGGTCGAGTTGTATTCTGGGTGATCTATGAGTTGCTGGCCGGCGTCTGCAAACTGAGAAAGGATTCGATCAGGTGTGTTGGGCCACTTTTCATAACGCTGAAGAGCATGTAAACTGACGAGTTCCGCTGGAAACTGTGCATCGCAACTTATTAATGGGGTCCAGACCGTATCGCCCCGAACATCCTGCAATCCGGATAGCTGCTGGTCACAGGGTGTTGGGGTGAAAACACATCGTGGTTGGAGCGAGGACATGATCTTGAATTCGATCAGCGGTGGCGATTCAAGAAATGGAAGGGAAAGCTCCGGCAAATTCCGGCTCTCCACAGGACGTGAAAGAAGGAGACTTCAACCGGGGCTTGTACGGTTGGGTCCCCAGTCAATGCGCAGTACAGCTGGTTTCATTTCGATAGACCAGAGGGTACAACCCCGACTCATTGTTCAAACGTTTACCTTTGATCCTCACATGCCAGCGAGCCAGCCTCCCTGCGTGTAATTCATTCCCACAATCATGCAGCTCGAGAAAACGATGACACCATTAAACGGTTGGCGGCAGCCCCGCAGGCCACAAATCGAACAAAGGGGTCAGGTTACCGACCTGTCTGTTTGTGGTCGTACGAGCCGCTCAACCCCGCGCTGCGGCAGGGATGCCCGGGCCCTGATCCAGATAGGATCAAAGTGCGAATAACAAATTTGAGCCGTAGCCTCTGTAGCACTTCTATACAATCGCTGGCGGTCTCGAACGCTACCGAAGTTCAGACTGGTCTGACGTGATGTCCGGCTCAACGATAGGGGCAAAATTGAGCTGTAAATGAAGGTGGAGCGGGAACCAGATAGTACCCCGCCACACGGCTCTGTCGTGATCACCGGACGAGCTCTGCGCACCAGAGATCACGCCTAAGCGCCCCCGAAGGTCGTTTTCTCGCGACAGCCCCTTAGCACTTGGCGTAGTTTTGGTCAACGTTAAATTCATATTCGAATCACAAACGAGAGTCCCGTGAGCACATTCGAGGGAGCCGCCCTCGAGGTGCCTGTAGGTCAGAAGGACATATTGTTACCGAGATCACTGGGTAGGGATGGAACATGTGGACCACACAGTGATATTCAATAGTATCACGGGGCGGCAAGACCACTGCCGTTGTCCCAAATCATCGTGTGGCGAGGTTAGCTGGTGTGCGCATGGTGGACGCGGTGCGGATGCTTCCCGCTCGCTCACGGCCTTCCTGGAGTGTGCCGCGGAGCGAACGGCGTCGGGTCGCCTCCGGACAGATAGCCTAGCTTGTTCCCACAAAGCCCGACTTGCTTTGTTAGACCCACACCCAGGAACGGACCGATTCCCAAAGAAAAATTACGACGAAACCCCCTCCGGATCTCAAATTCCGTCGCGCCAAACACACCCCTCAGACGGCCGGTACGATTTATGTTGAATCGTCTTGATTAACCCCATGAAATCCTGGGCGGTGACCCAAAACGGATGAGGGAAGCGGGTTCATCGGCCCGGGAATTCCCGCCCTACCCAGTTTTTCACCCGTCGTGTGCGTTTCCTATCTTTCGATCAATACGATGAAACTGGACGCCACAGACCTACGATATGTCACCTCCGAGGAATTTCGTGTCTTGACTGCTGTATGAAACCGTTTCTGGCCGTTTTGTGGATCCGTGAACGGTAATTAATCGCTGGCCCAGCCAGGTCGAGATGGGTTCTAAAAATCATGAAATCGTACCGACCACCCTCATCGTTCAAATTTCTGGGCTTAGAAACGGGGGTGTGAACAAGAACCTCGGCGAGTTGGCCAAAAGGAACCTCGTGGCAAGGGTTAGGAACGCCAAATGTGCGTATTGCCCCGTGCAAAGTGGCCGAGAAGACCGTGCCATTTGTTCGTTCGCTAACCGAAATCTCTAGATGATGGGTACAGGTTGACGTACGGGGGTTACGACTACCTTGCGATGCGGACACTATCAAAACGGGAGACAATGCACTCGGTCGGAAACCAGATCGGCGTTGGCAAGGAATCAGGTATGGAGGACGAGCCCCACTCGCACCTCGGTCTTGTTACGAGGAGTTGAACCGCTTTTGCAATAGACATCTACATCGTTGCCGATTCGGACGCCAACGAGATGGTGCTGAAGCTGCACAGGTTTGTTTACCTTCCACCCACCATGACGGCGCAGGGGCTGACGGTGTTCGCCTCGTAGGCTGGGACGGGTCTCCTTCCGTGCGATCAAGGAGAAGCGAGATTACATGGGAAAACGCAAGTCAGCATCATGGATGTACATGTCCCGCCTTGCTGCACAGAAGGAGTGGGCATTCATGAAGGTTTGGCCTGCGAATTATCGGCCGTAGACACCACCCGATGACATTTTCCATCGCCAGGTTCTTCATGAACATGGATTCCCCGTCCCGCGACCGATCGACCAGTCGCGGCACACGGTACTAATGGAGTTTATCGATTCCTATCCTCTGTCAGAAAACTCTCACTCCGAATGCTTTTTTATTCGACCCTACTGCTAATCAATTGCACAGTCGGCAGATCGCCGAGGTTTCCTCGCCTGGGAAGCTGTATTCGTCTCTCATGGACCTCGTAGTTCGGTTCGCTAGATCGGGACTCATTCACGGAGACTTCAACGAATTCAACATCCTAATCCGTCGGTCTACGGGAGAGCCGGTGGTCATCGACTTCCCGCAAATGGTTAGCACTTCTCACACGAACGCGGAATGGTACGTGTCCCGTCCCAGGTATCGAGGGTTCCAAATTCCAAACGGCGTCCGTGGTACAGGTACTTCAACCGTGACGTCGAGTGCATTCGCACGTTCTTCAGAAGAAGGTTCCGTTATGAAAGCAATTTGTATCCAAGGTTCAGAAGCACAATCAACAGGAATGAGGGCGAGAGAGGAGCTAAAGATGGTGATGCCGGAGGTTTCCGCCTTGATGTTGTCGTCGCTGCGAGTGGATTCAAACATAACGAACAGAAGGTACTGGAAGAGGTAAACCGTCATTCCTCCACGGACGGTCGCGTGGTGTCAGTCGCCGTTTGTTAACACCATTCATGCAGTATATGGAGGCCGTGAAGGGAGACGAAGATCCAGGATCCCCACACTCAGACGAGGAGGAAGGCGGGGATCACTCCAGTAATGAAGAAGCCATTGCCTCGGAAGGATACGCAACGGAAGAGCGAGGTGGACCGGATGCCGAAGACCGGGGTCTGGGCACCACCGCCCGAGGATCCAACCTTGGGCCAGGTGGCCAGAAAGAGACGGCAATCCCACGTCAATTTTCTGTGAAAACCTCGCTGGAGGAAGACGTCCGGTCGAATACGGGTTCGGGGGAGCCCTCGGACGTTTCGGTGGAGGCCGGACTACGAAACCTCAAGGTTTCGGAAGGGGGTGTACCTGAAAAAGGTGTGTGAATCTCGGTTCTATATCTCGCAAAAATCGCGTGCCACGCCGTGCTGTACGTGTGTTCTGATGTATTGCGCCTTATCCCCTCCTCTTCGATTCTCCAACGCCAGGGGACGATCTCGATCGCGGTAACAGGGTGGACGCAGCAGATCTGGAAAACGACGAGGACTTGGATGATGACAGCGTAGGTAACGAAGAGGGTACCGAACGACAGGTTACGTCCTCGAGGTTCAAGGAAAGGGTCACCACCGAGATGACGAAAGACAAGAAGAGGCAACGGAAGTACCATACGAAAAAGTCGGCCCAACGCGGCAACGGTGGCAGAGTCAAAGGTAGTAAGCCGAAAAACAGCGTGAAGCAGCAGGTCGCTAGTGCGGGTTGGTTCTAGGCGTGGGAAGGCCCCCATCGGATACGTCGGGAGGTACCCAGTGTTTCCCGTATCGAGGTGAGGATTCGATACAAGGCAATAATTTAGCCGTTAGGCCTTTAGGCCATTGGGTTATGGACACATGGCAGCACCTCGCTCGGGTTTTGGAAGGTGCAAACCGAGAGATACCATTCAACTCTCGCCGTCTCGTTCACCCCCCCCACAGAACAACTCTCTCATAATCATCACGGCATCCGCAACTCCTCCCGGCTGATAAATCGATAGACCACCCGGACCGAGCGTTACTTCTGAGCGAGCGCACGACCGTACCATTCGTGCATTGAATCCGCTCGAGACCGAGGCCTGTGAAGCCCCTATACAACACAGTTGGACGCGCATTCTGGGGCGGAGACCGTACATACATACGGCGGTCCCGTGAGTTTTTTTTCCAATAGTAGGTGATAGGATCAGTCTGATAGGAGGGGCGTCGAACATTTTTGTGTTGTGTAGGCTTTTCGTTCGAGAGCCCACCATCTCCCTTTTTTGGATACGGAATGTGCAGGGAGGACGGGACCGTATCAAAGAACCGCGGAGAACGGCCATCGCAACCTTTCGCGATCACTCCCTGCCTGAGCGCGCGGACGACCCCGGTGGGACGGCGCGAGTCGCTACCTGAGCATTCAAGCTGTCCACGCTTAGATTGAGTATGAAAAAACAGTTTGTTCGGTTTTCCTTTGATGCCAAGGATCTCGCTTGTGGATCTCTTCCTGTCCCTCGAAAAAGCCGTACTTACTGAAATCCCAGATCCCAGCATACACGCGCGCCATGTGGCAAAACCGTATACGTATACACACCTCTACGCGCGCGTCAGCGAAGCAGGTCGCCGGACCCCGGCCCCTTCCCTCCAGGTTCGGATCTTAGCTGAGCGCCTCCAGACGCTCTCTCTCTCCCCCAGCAAATCCGAGGGTTGGTCTCGGTATCTTTTGCGGGGTTTCCCGGGTCTCGTGTGTGTGTATGTGGCGCCTCACGTAGAGCACAAAGGGATTTCGAAATTCGCCAAACGGGTGCATTGAAATATTCAACGGCGGTAAAGAGCGGATCGGATGTGTGTGATTGTGTGGAGCGGGTACAGAGGTTCCGCTGATCCCACTCGCGGTTGTGTGTCTGTGTTGTGCCATGCCATCGGGTGTGCATCGGATATCGGGTCATCGGACCAATGTGAAAGCGAAGAGTTGGATGGATGTTTTCGTCCGATTGAAAGGAAGTGAAGGGAGAAGGAAAATGGAAAGAGGCCGAGGGAAGGGTCAACTGGAGGGTTGTCGATCAAAAGTCGGTGAAATCGAAATAGACCGGGTTCACTGCAGCCGTAGTTTACTGCATTTGGTAGAGCGTCGCACATGACGTTGGACGCTCGCATGGACCGGAAGGCTTTCCAGAGATGAACCCTCCATTCCCATCGCCACGCCATGCATACCCCCGCGGACACCCGCGCGCGTCAGCATTGGCACATGGCACATGGACGTCCGACACAAAAAACGACGGCCCAACGTCAACCCCCGGGGCTGTCTCGCCCGGCCGGTACTGAACCTAATCGTGAAACAGGTTCAAAGACGCGAGCGTGAAGTCGACAAGTTGAAATGGCCCAAAAGGTCACGAACGTGTTCGCATTTTTGGCACGCACACGCACCCCCAGGTACCCCCATAAGTAAGCCAAGTCAGGGCCAGGGCTACCGATCCCGGTGAGAGGGGGGGCGGCTGAAGCTTGTCGAGCATCGGAACGCTGGGGGTAAGACGCACCCGATGGCGGATCCGAGTCGTACTGGCTCGTACCCTTTCCGGAGATCTCTTCAGATCCCTTTGTTCGCTGCCGGCGGGCTCTCCTGTGTGGTGAGAAAAACCTACCAAGGTCCAAAAACCCGCTAGGCCCCATACGAGAGGTGACTTCCGTCCCTTCCCCTTACTGCGTGATGATCGGTGATGCACCGCCGCGGGCGGAAATGAAGTAGTGGGACACGTCGCCGGGGATGAGAAGGCTCCCGCGACGCAAACCTAGTCCACCGTCCACTGTGGGAGGAGGGGGTGATCGTATCGGCCTCCCCATTGGAAGTCAGGCTGCGCGACAGGGCGACGGCAAAGGACCAATAGAAAATAAACGTCAAACGTTAAACTTTGGAGAAGCTCAGACGGGAAAGAAAACCAAAGCCTCCTAGGCAGGCGCAAGTCGACGATGGTCCCTGTGTTTCCTACGGCTCATGATCGTGTCTGAAGACACCCTTTTCGGGCCAAGTGGCAGTATCGTGATCGCGGACGTTGATACATCTGGCCGATAACCCACGAGAGGGAGATCTCCGAGCACAGAGCGGGCGCCTGGCCGGAGAAGAATAACATCCTTCCCCAGATTTACATGCTGGTTTTTCCACAGAGGCCGAGGAATGGAGAGATTATGGAATTGGTCGTAAGCATTCGGACCCCATGGGACAAGTATGAGGAGAACGAGGAAGGAAATACTGTGTTTTGAAAACCCCACCACTACGCTATCCCCTGTAGACAACTAGCCCCCTACCCCCCTGAGACTTGGGCCCGGGAACAAATGAGGGTGCCCATCTGTTGCCCGACCAACGGTTCTCGATGGTAACGCGGAACACCGACGAGGGTGCAACGGACGGAAATGCAAAGGAAATGAGGAACATCGTCTGAAGGGGTGAAAAATAGAAAGGAGTCACACGTGTCATGATAGATTTCGATCCAGAGTGGGGGAGGGCAGAGGGCTGGTCTCTCGCTTCTTCCCACCCTGACCAATCTTGGAGGGTTATTGCGGACATTGCCGGGATGTCTGAGAAATCGACCTAGGAGGCGGCGTCCTGGAAAGATTGAACAGAGAGAATGGTTTCGTTACTGCCCGTGCATCGTGTACAGCGTGTAGGAAGGACGTATGGGGTTATTGACATATGGGGTTATTTCCTGTCCCGCATCAATCAGTACACCGAGAGCGGCTGAGAAGTGGATAGGCAAGACAGGGGCTACACACTGTACACTCGACGGTTCACCCTCGTCGGCCGCGAATTTGTGTTTCTGGGGCGCTGCAACGGCTGTCATCCCTTTGCCGCTCCCAGTAACACCGACTGCGGAGAGAAATGGTCAGAGAGAGTCCGACAAGCGGGATACTGGACGAAAACAACATACCTTTTCCCAGTGGATTGTCTGGCGTCTTGAAGATGCTCGTACCCGCAACGCCGGCGATGTGGATACCCTTCTTTTCGCTCTTTTTCGCAAACTTTTTCCAAGTGGCCTGCTTCTCGTTCTGCTCCTTGGCCTTTTGGGCCCTAACCTCCAATTTCTTCTCGTTCTTCTTTTTCTTCCGCTCCCTTTCCTCTTCCTCCACCTGGGTCAGTTTCCGTTTGGTGCTGACCAAGGACAGGTACGGGTTGTTGGGTGCCTGGTAGTTCGCCGGTAGAGGTTTTATCGCGGAGGAGTTGACGACTTCGGTGGTGTTGTAGCTCTTGAATACAACGGTGTAGACCCTATTCTCGACCGAACCACCGACCGACGCGATCCTAGCCGGATACCACTGGCCATCGGAAGAATACCTCGCGAGGCACTCGTCACCGGCTTTCCACTGAGACGCTGATGTTGACTGTGCGTTCTGCTTCTTGGAAGAGGAGCCAGGGGCGGAGCTGACAGCGCCCTGCTGTGCGAGAGCCTGTTCGGTGAGGGAGATCAATTCTTTCAATTCCTTGTGGAGATCCTTCAGCCCATCGTTGTCAGGGTCGTTCGAAAGGGCGGCTTCGACCTGCTGGAGCTGGACTTGGTAGGTTTCGAGGTCCTCTTTGTTCATCTGGAGTTAGACCCGGTCGTCTGTATCGAGAACAGGGATCACAAATGGGTGTTCGGTGTGTATGAGAATAGGGGCAAATGCCTCCGGACGGAGTTGTGGTGATAGGACGCTTGGACAGGAAAGGGTGCGCCAAGTTCACAAAGCGCGTGACGCTCTCCAGACGGTGGGCCGGCTGGTCGCGGACCGGTTGCCGGGCTGGCTCAGTCTGGGTAAATTATGGGGGGGACGAGGACGTTCAAAAAAAGTATACAACGGTAGTTTATAATCTACAGCCACGTAATGTATGGAATTCGTGTAATCCACGAGAGATACGATACAGTTCTGGCGCACGAGCTTACACGCGAATGTCACCAAAAAAAATAAACCAACCATTCCGGGTATGTGGAAAGTGGGCTCATCGTTGGGCCAGGCGTCTGTCCCTCCGCGCTTCCAATCGGAGGCGGCGATTGCTATTCTATAGTGCCAATAAAGATTAGAAACGGGCGGGGAGAGTGACGACATGGGGACATGTCCCCCTCCGAGATGGACTGGGGAGTGAATGGGATAGGAGAGGGAAGAGACATACATCACGTTGAAGTTCCTCCAACCTGACCTTGATCTTCTGGACGTCGTGGCCAATGCCACCAATCATGGACTGAAACGGAGCCGATATCGGAGCCTAATCAGCGACTCGGGCTCACGGTGAAAGTAAAACGGTCACTCACCACGACTGTCTTGGATCGGACGCCGTGTATCTTCTGGAGGCGTTCGAACGACACCGGGTACATCTTGCGCTCCAGGAGTTGGGTGTGGAGAGCGTCTACGTGGGCTTCGAGGCTCGAGACGTATATCTTTCGACGGTCCTGAGCCTTCATTTTGTTGCTGGAATGAAAGGCCGTTCCGAGATCAGCTGGACGGTAACGAAATGTGGAGAAGGAGAAGGCTTACAGTTCCTCGGGGGTGAAGAGTCGCCGTTCGAGCATGTGGTCCCAGACCTTGCGGCGTTTCACACCGTCAACGTCCTTCTTCGCCTCCGGGCGAGTGTAGGGGTACGTTGCGGGAGGCAGGAAGTCTATATTCCGCTTCTGGCGGACGACTCCGCCAGATTTGGGGCGGGACTTGAACAGTTCAGAACTCGGTGGGGAGAGTTCTGGAGACCCATCGGTCGTCGTCGGGCTCTGGGCCTCGAGTTCGGACAGTGGGGAAGAAAAAGGGAGGGGCTCGGGTGGGGGGCCCAGAGGCTCAGTGGGCTCGGGCTGATACCAGTCGTAGTGGCCGATGGCGAGGAGGGCGATATCGGGGATGGTGGGGAGGACGAAGGGGGAGCCGTCGAGGGTCGGGCACATGGTGTGGAACGGAGCCGGGGGGTGGGGAGGGGAGGGATATGACGAAGATGACCATGTCTTTAGAGTAGGAATATTAGCCTCCGTCCCAGTTGGGAAAGGGAATCGGATAGAAGTGCAAATTGATTATTCAGCGGCAGGTTCCTGGTGGTCGGCTCCCAAATCCATTCTCGGCTTCGATCCCCTGACGGCAACCATCATAAACATCCCACGGCCGCAGTCAGTTGGAGGCGTTTTAATTTTTATAAATTTAATAAAATTTAAAATTTGGCTGTGGGACGGGCCCTCCCCTCGCTCTGGTCGAGCAAAGACGGTGGTCGGGTTCCGGAAAGGAGGGGGACGTTTAATCTATGCTTTATGGGAGGCTCTCCCTCGAAGAAGCTGATCTTCGGTCCTATGGCGTTTGTTCGAAGCTGGAAATCCCCAACTTTGAGTTTCGGTCGGCAAACCGATTACGAAATCTAAAAAAAGGAAAAAAGCGAGCGGTTTGTCGGATTAGCCTGAAACCGAATCCGGACGAACGGGATCCCTGGCCAGATGTTCCGGTGCTCATTTCCCTTTTGCCCCCTCTTCTGCTTCGCGTGCATTTCAGCCCATCAGTACTTCAGTGCCCAGCAGATCAATTGGGCCCACCCTCTAATACATATACCACCCCCCCTCCACACAGGATATCCTTCCACCGTCCCTCGGCCTTTCTCCGAATGTCTGCCTACTACTCCTCCTACCCCGACTACACCCTCTTCTCGCCCTCGGTGTGCCCTGTTCCCACGTGCCCGTCTTCCATTCCCCCTTCTCACACTGACCTCCCCAGGCCAATCAGTCGGAATACCCGACAATCATTCCTGTCGCTAATTATGTCGATCCTCAGATCCCCAGCCCCACAACCTTCACCCTCTCCGACCTCTACTCCCAGCAGGAATCCACCCTCCTGTATTTCCACCAGCCTGCAGACACCTACGCCCGCCTGTCTGGATCTGACTACACCGGCAGTCCGCCAAACACCGGATATCTCACCACCCCGATCATGGTCCAGAGCCAACTCCATCAGAGCCCGACCCGTCACATGCGGGGGGTCCGTCCGGACCCCAGCCCCATGTCCTTTATTCCCGAGACCGACCCGATCCCGAGCATCCGCCGGGCGTCCCTACCACCCAGCCCGCTGGCCATCACACCGTCCGGTACCGCCCCATCGTCTCCAATGACACAGGCCCCGCCTCGTAGACACTGGGACTCCTCCTCTTTCGGGCTGCAGGGACGGGGCGAGGGTTACCGATCCTCAAGTGCAACCCCCACCCCCAGTCCCACCCTAAGCCCGGCCCCAGACTCGGGTTACCGGAGCTCATCATCCCAGCTGAAACAAACAGACTTTCGCCGCCGTCGTGCGGATAGGCGAAGGTCCAAATTGCTCGAAATCGCCTCTGTCCTCCCGTTCCGAGCCACCGACCCGTAAGTCGCGCGTTTTTTATTATTATTACCCCGCTTTCCCGTCATGTGCTTTTGACGGCGTTTTCCCCTTTTGTCATTTCCATCTTTTATCTCCTCGTGCGCTGATTAGTTGTCCCTTTGATCGCCCAGTGACGAAATGTCCTCTCATGATAAGAGGCGCTGTTACGTTGGTACGCTCGAGGGGTATGTCATCTGGCTCGAGAAGGAGATGAAGTTCTTCGGAGGCGATCCGATCGCGATGAAGAAGGTTGCGAAACACAAGGGCATGACCTGTCGTTCATTGAGGGTATGTGTTGGTAGCGCATGAACCAACCTCTTTGGTGAACTGACCGCATGGTCCTCAGACGATGCTGGCCCATTTCCAAGATGAAGCACACAGGCTCCACGAACAAGTTCAAGCCCAGGAAAGAGAGGTACGTTCGTTTGTCGTCCCAATCTCGAACACCGACGCTGATGAACTCGTTCCAGGCACTCGAGCTCCAAGCATTGCTGGAAGAAGAGGAATTTTACGACCAAGAGGTTGGTCTCGAGCCGATGACCTCGAGCGCTCCATCCTGTACCCCAATCTCCAGCCCGTTCACCACCGTACCGATCCAACCGCAATCGCGCCTTCGACCTCAGCTATCTGCTTCCCGGCTCCAAGGATACGGGTATTGAACTGATCCTCCCACAAGGACCAGACTCGCTTGCGTCGTGCTATCCCGATATGCTATTCCACCCATGCGTTGATCTTTCTTGCTGTATTGACCGTTTATCTTTCCATCATCGCCGCCACCCACCCACCCACCCCTCCATCTCGCTTTGTCCGCTATGCCCGCTATGCCACGAAATGGTGTTTTGTCTTGATTGTTGTCGTGTTGAGTAGTCAAGTAAATAGTACGTAGTGTTTTCTCCCCGTCATGTACTAGTTTTGTGATAAACAAATCTATATCCACGGCACATCCCCCGAGCTCTCCGGATTTGGCGCCGTTTCAGTTTGGAGGGTTACGAAGAGAGATGGTTCCCTGCTCCTACCCGCATCTCCGTCGAAAGCGCCTTGGAGTCTTGCACATGTCAAACTAACGCCTGGTGGCGTTCAGTACGTAGCCTCGCTGGTATGGGACATTCTCGTGTGTTGATGTGAAAGATTTTTTGTTTTTGAAAAGTGTTTACTCTACCATTCCACTTCCACTAATCGAAGGACTGCGATACGGGCCGACGGCACCAAACCCTTGGAAGCCCTTTCCTCTCGGTCGGCTGATCAATTCACTCAACGAACCTCTCCCTCATAACCAAAACAGGCGCGGTTTTTGATTCCAAGCATTTTGAAACTTTTTTTTCCACAAAACCCCGGAGCGGCGGCGGGGGGAGGGGAGTCCGTGTGTTGCACGGGAGTGTTGGTTGCCAGTGCTCGCATATCCATCCCCGGCGCACCCCAAAAGATGAATGTCGTCAGTAGACACGTGGAATCCCCGGAGGAATATCCGGTGATGATGAAATATGTTTAGCGATGGTACCTGCGCACGACGTTTGCTCTGTTGGTGGGTAATAATTTACAAATAACGCTCAAAGTCTATAGACGGAGCCGAACATTACGAAGACGAGCCTGGAGTTGGTCGACCGATCGGAGGAACTCCCATCGAAGATACGAAAAAAACACCGGATTGAAATCTCTCATTGCGGGGGTGGGCGGGAATAGGGCCAATCACCACCACCCAGGTGGGGATTCCAAACGCGGGGTGTGTGGCTCGGATGTTTTAGGACTTTCCTCTCTTCTTCTCCGGGACTATTTCTGGGCTGAAAGGAGTTTGCGAATTCCAGGCCAAGCGAGACCCCAACTGCTGTTGTTTATGGACGGATCCAATTGGAATTTCGCGGGTGGAGGA
>Ga0307516_10001345_pt1 | contig 34161 bp, 50 predicted proteins | sample 19_EM_MG_FD_203310 | JGI IMG/M metagenome (GOLD analysis project Ga0307516, IMG submission 203310) | Populus trichocarpa ectomycorrhiza microbial communities from riparian zone in the Pacific Northwest, United States - 19_EM | ecosystem: Host-associated > Plants > Roots > Unclassified | place...
ACATGCTTCGTGCTTCGACCACCCACACATGCAATTGTGCTGAACGTCACCGGTCGCCAACGAGCCGAAATTGATCACACTGAGCCACCGGGCCGCCCATGAACCACTTCCTTGGCGCTAGGTTCGCAGCGTGGTTCTTTCACGAAACACCATGATCCCCGACAGCGCGCCCCATCGCACTCTCAAGATCAGCGAACTGGCGAGGGCAATCGCCAGCCAACTCATCCTCATCAGCCAGGCGAGCGCACTGGATCTCGCTTGTGCATGTCGGTGCCTCGAAGAACCCGTCCTCAGCACCTTATGGGAGACACAAGAGTCGTTGTGTACCCTCATGGGAGTGTTGCCTAAAGACACTTTGCTTTGGGAAACTCTGGAGCACTACACAGATGTGGTATGTAGCCGGGATCCACCGTTGGAGGAACCGAACGCTCAAGTTTACTCTAGTTGTGGGTCGTGGGGGACCCACCGCCAGAGGCTTGGAAGAGAGTCCAGCGCTACGCGTCCTGGATGCGCGAAGTCGTTGTGAATGAACGGTCGACCCTCCGGGCTGACACCTTCCACAAATTCCTATCAAATTCGCCAGCTGGCGGATGGTTCCCAGCGTTGCAAGGTTTAACTTGGACCATCACAAGATCCAACCTTCCTTACACCAACCTGTTCTTCTCCCCACATTTGAAGAAGGCCTTCATCTATCTGTCATGGTGGTGGTACGGTCCCGATGTCCCCTACGATCTTCTGCCAACTATCGCCTCAACCATCTCCACGTTACCAACATCCACCATTCAACTCCTACGTGCAGGCGTAGATAATCGCCGGGGTTCCTGGGAATACCTCAAGGAATCGCTCTCCTCCGTCGTTTTGGGTTGCGGACCATCTCTCACAGAGCTCAACTCCCCGATCCCAATGTCAGACGCGGCGATAAACCATCTGATCCGGCTCCCCAACTTCCGTACCTGGAACACGGAAGGTCCCCCGCCGAGCTACTCTGCTTTATCATTGCCCCTCCTCTTCTCCCCTCTCACGGAACTCACGCTCGGGGACAGTGCCGCATGCGGATGGCTCCCCCTGTTCAAACGTTTGGAGCACAGCACCTCCATCGCGCGCGCCGTGACACCGTTATCCAGGATGAAGGAATCGTTGACACTCCTGAGCATCGAGAACCTCGACGGTTCCATCATCGATGTTGCTCTCGCCACTACGATTCAAATATTCCGCAACTTAATCACTCTATACGTAGAGTACTACTGCTATGCACCAGGCGAGGAGGGCGAATGCACATTCAAGCTGAACAACGACAGTGTTGCCGAGCTCGCTACGGCGCTACCCCAAATTGAATCCCTTCTCCTCGGATACCCGTGCGCTGAAAACACTTGTGCCACAACGGTCGCCTGCCTCGTCCCAATCTCTGCCTGTTGCGTCAAGTTGCAAACCCTGGAAATCCACTTCAACACCACAAACATTGTTGAAGATCTCAAAAACATCTCGGAGGACCCCCGATATCAAGCCCTACGCTCGCTTCCAAGGTGTACACTCGCGCGCCTGGGTGTCTACCATCTACCACTCGCCCTCGACGAACCCGGTTTCGAGACTGTGGCGCATGGAATGATCGACATTTTCCCCTCCCTGGATCATTGTGCAGGGCGGGCGGGTAACTGGGGTAAGCTCTCTGATAAGATAGTCAAAGTTCAGGATCTTTGAACGCTCCCGGTGCGCGATTGGTCAGTTGTATGTAGCCTTAGCTCCTGTTATCAATACGCAAAGTGGACCTCGCTGTATAATATATATCACCACATGATAGTACTATGGCCAGATGGCGTTGCCTGGATCATTGATAGTCGAGGGCGGACAATACCTTAAATCTAACCGTACCCCGCTTGACAACCCCATATACACTCCCTCCAGACCCCCACGCACGACTCAAACGCGGGGACATGGTTTCGCGCCCAAATACTAAAAGAGACGATGAAAAAGACAACACCAATGATGGATATCGATATCTACAAACATTCCGACAAAAAGCGAGGAAAGATTAAGATCGATATCAAATAAGCGATAAGCTGAGGGACAAGAGGAAAACCGAGTGAATGAAGAACTTGAAGGGGGGGAGGCAGAGAGATGTGTGGCGTCAATGCAAAATGGATGTGAGACGTGTAGCAGCAGCAGCGAATATTTGGGACATTGGCGTAGCGGCGGGGATGGGGAAGGGTCTGGGACGGGGGAAGTAGGATTAGGATGGTGGGGGTATATCCCCCAAGACGCCAACTGACAGGAATGCAGGCCCATGGGGTGGGAGGAAAACGCGAGGACGAGGGGGGAAGAAGATCGAGGAACCAGTTTCCCTACAGTGACTTCCCGGGGACAACGGCCTCCTTCTCAGCCTGCAGCCCCCTCACTTCCAGCATGGGGTCCAAGCTACTGTCAGGCTGCCTGTACGATCCTCCAGCCCTATCTGCCCAGGTGAAGTATTGGCCATAGTTGACGGTGAAATACAGGTGGTGCAGAGTATGGTGCGCGGGCCCATTGATAACGTTCTCCAGCCAGTGACCGGTGATCATATCCGAGTCATGAATAAACACCGTCCAGATGTTCACACCGATGAAGAGGGCGAGGTGTAGGTGTTTCTGAACGGGGAAGACATAGGGGAAGATGTGGTAGGGGAGAGATTGGAGGTAACCGTCGACTGGGTGGAAAGCGTAGGCGGCAAAGGGGGTGGGTACGATCCATTTATGGTGTGGCTTGTGGATGTGCTTGTAGACAAGGGGGTGGTGCTCCCATCGGTGAATCCAGTAAATGCAGTAATCGGTGCAGACAAGGAACCTGATCTTGGACTTAGCAACGAAGAAAAAAAGGCAGAAACCCTGAGAAATGCACGTACGCTGGAACCGAGAGGAAGAACCACGCCCAGCCGTATTCGTCAACGTTATCATACAACCTGGTGTAACCCAGAACCTCCGCCTCGAACCAAGGAAGTGTCAAGAGCATCATCACGGGAAAACTCTGGAGGCTCATCACGATCTCCTGCCGTACCTGGTTCTTCAAGAACCTCGGGTGTTTCATCATGTCGTGGTCGAAGACGAAATAATACGAAAATGTCGAAAACAGGAAATACAGCAGATGCACTCCTATGAGGGTCGTGACGATGAGCGATAGGCATTGTCGGGGAATGTAGTCTCGGGGCCAGGCGGAAGTGGGGGCGAAAAATTGTTCGGGGTACGCCCTGTAGACTTCATAGGGGAACGGGGGGTGTGGGAGATACGAAACGAGCTGTTGCCATGTAGAGTGCTCCCAGGTGGTCCCGTTAACGGTCGGGGGTGGCAGGAACGCGGCCACTGGAACGAGCTTCGCGTACATGTTGTCCAACGCGAAGTGATCCGCAACGTCTAGGATGAAATCCATTTTTTGGGAGACGGGTCTTGAGGAGGAGCTAAAAAACTCTCTGCTCGCGAGGGAGACGGAGGAGGGAAGGGGAAGTACGTTCGGTGTTGTCGGGGCAAAAAAGGAGTTTATAATATAAATTGTTGACGGATGGTCCCACCTTTTTCGCGTAAGCGCTGTTGACCACCCCCTCTGATCGGTGATCGATTCGAGCGTGGGGGCGGTTGATGAAGTCGAAACCTGCTGCAGCCCCTGGTACGAGAACTGATAAGTATCTTGTTTCACTGCGTCTTTATTTCGACAACGGCTACACAGACGGAACAAAAGGGAAACGAAAGAAACGAAGGGAGAGAAGAGAAGGACGAAGCCTTGTGTGGTGACAAGAACAGAGACCAGTGAAGAACAATTGTAGGGAGACTATGGTATGTACAGTAATAAGTCGTTGCAAACAGTCACTGTCTAAATCACCACTACTAATCGGATGTCGTTCAGGTTCTGTCGTGCGTTCAGGTTCATCACTGGCACCAAGGTCATCAGCACTCCACCTCCACGATGGGCCACGAACCGGGATACTCACCAGGAAATAGTCCGGTACACGTCTAGAAACTAATGGCTCTCCGGCCCGCGGAGCTGGATCGAATTGGAGGCTGAAGGGGAGGGCATGGGTCAGTCAAAAGTAACAGCGAGGAAGCGATGGGACCTACAAGCTATAAGACAGCTTCTCGTCTATCTCCATGATAGCCGCTTGATTGCCGCATCGATAACAATAGTTTGGTGCGCTAAAGATGGTCACCACGTTCCTGTCCTGCCCCCAGTTATAGCCTGTTGGCGTCGGTCAGGACTGACGCTCCTCCGCGAGCGTTCGACATACCCTCCATGACGAGCTGATGGGCCCGCGCAACGAGCGTCAGACCGTTGTTGTGATTGAAAGCCTCCGAGATGTCTTGTCCAAATGTATAGCCAGCGCCGCGAGGAGAGATTCCCCACCCACAACGGTCATCCGGATCAGACCAGAGGAGATCACACATCGGTCCTTCATGTGGGACCTCCTGGACCCGGTCGATCGACCGCACATGGTCGAGAGTGTCAATTGACGGCGACAATCCACCATGTAAACAGAAGATCTAGGCAAGGAACCCAAAGATCAGCACAATCGAACTCGAGAAACACGGGGCAAGGCGAGTCGGTGATCGATGGCGTCACCCCACTCCACCGTCCACCGACAACGGAGAGGGGGGCGAAAAGGCGCGAAATATACTGACCTGGTTCTCGATGAGGGCAGTGAGGGGGAGGTAGTCGAACAGATCGGTGAAGTACCGCCAAACATTAGCGTTTCCGTACTTCCGCAAGCATTCATCGTAGAAACCGTAGACTTGGGTGATCTGGCGAGATTCGTGGTTGCCCCGGAGGATGGTGACTCGGTCGCGGTACCTCAGCTTCATCGCGACGAGGAGGGTGACGGTCTCGACGGAATAGTACCCTCTGTCTACGTAATCACCCATGAAGAGGTAGTTGGTATCGGGTGAGTTACCGCCGATGCGGAAGAGCTCCGACAGATCGTGCTGAAAAAATCACGGCGTGGGAGGAGAGATACGCGGCGAGGGTCGGTAGGTGAATTACTGAGTGTGTGCGGTGGAGCAAGGGTGGGACGCACGAATTGACCATGGATATCGCCACAAACGGTCACCGGACACCTCACGGGCTGGACATTCGACTCCTCCATCAAGATCTCCCTGGCCTAGAGGCAGAAAAGAGAGAATAGAGGAGGGGATGAGACAGTCGTTCGCATGGGATGGTGGGGGAATACGAACCCTGTCGCAGAGAGTTTTCACGTCGGCTTCTGAGAGTTGTTTGCATTGGCTAAGCTGGGCGATCCAGGAGTCGACTTCGTGCTCCATCCTTCGTGGGTGAGGTGCGTTTTGAAAAAGAAACTTGTTTTTGTGGGCGGGCGAGGCGGGGGTACGAGGTCGAAAATCGGTGAGATTGGGATCTCAGCGCGGCATCCGAATCTGGAAACCATCGCCTTCTTCGCCTCCCCCTCCTCTGCTGCCTGGCTCGCGAATTCGTAGCGCACGGCTCCATTTCACGAGTAGATAACGTTTTAATGTGACAGATATTTCAGCCAAGACGTACAGGGTGCCGATGAGCGCCCGATTTGTAGGAAGGTTTCAGCGGAAGACTGTAGTTGTGTATACAATCCTCTCTTTCGTCTGCAGCCTTTGTATTCGAAATAACCACTGAAGGGCTTGAATATCGAATACCTTGGCACAGAGTCGCCGTTATCCCCGTGCGGGGCGGCATTGGAAAAAAAAAGAAGGCAAACTTTGTGGCTAAAAACTTCACTACGCCTCGGCACACAGGCCTCGTCTGACGATGCGGAACAGATCCAAGTGTTTGTCCTGCGTCCCAACCGCACGCTGAGGCCATCGTCTATCAAGTCGTGATCGGCATGCGTCTCACCCGGATGTTGCCCGTTCACGCGTCCGCTCGGTCGACCACCACTCTCTCATTTTCGCCCACGTTGGCTCTCGGACAACCGCAATGTTCAGGACGGCCATCTCTCGTTGCGCCCGAGTCCAACTCCCAACGTCAATGTCGTCCAGTTTGAGGCTAATTCCCACACCACGCTCCTTCCCCCACTCGTCATCCCTCCTCCGGACATTCTCCTCTGGGCCGTCCAAACCGAAACCCAAAGCATCCACACCCTTACGTAGGGCCGCCGCTGCCTCTCAACCAATTCGGTCCAACCCGACACCAACACGATCCGAAATCCAACCCGTGTTCACCCTCTCGACCGCAGAACGCTACGACTTCCGTAAACTCCTCCCCCGTCTCCCCGCTTCCGCACAGATTCTCCACGAGGCATGGTGGATACCAAAACACGGCAAAGGCGAGGTCTTCGTCTTCCCGAACAACGGCAGTCTCGTGTGTTGGGGGTTGGGTGAAGAAGAGGCGCGAAAGTTTGCTAGACAGATGTTGGGATTCCAGGGTATCCAGTTGGGACCTTTGAAGGAGCCCGAAACGGAGGAGTTGGATTTCATCACGGACCCTAGTGAGCAAACTAGGTTACAGGGCGATTTAATCATCCTGGGACAAGGACAGAGCGAGACTGAGGCTGGGGATGCCGTATCGTCCTTGCCCAAGTCCGTGTTCCCCCAAGACACCATAATGGCCCGTTACGCATTCTCGCAAGCGCTCTCGAGGTCGACGTCGCTGTCCGCACTTGAGGTGTCGTTGGAAGAGTATCTCTCGTCGGTGGCGGAACTCCCGCACTCCCTCGAGGTCACGGGAAAGCCCGGTTTGGGAAGGCGAGAGCTGATCAAAAAACTCGGCGAGCTGATGAAGTTCAGGCAAGGTCTGAACCTCTCGAGAGAGAATTTCGCCGACACGCCGGACTTCTATTGGACACAGCCCGTTCTGGAAGGTGTGTACTTCTATCAAACCCCCGATTTGTCACTCACTCGTGGCTCTAGGTTATTTCAACTCCGTCAGCGACGCTTTGGAGATCAAGGCGAGAACCCATTCGGTCAACGAGAAGATCACTTATGCCGCGGAGCTGCAATCCGTCCTGCGCCAACTGCTGACCGAGGTGGGTATTTAACCGTAGTGGTACCCTTATCAGCAGGTCCTCACACCGTTGTAGACATCCGCCTCCAGGATGGAATTGATCATCATCCTACTTATCGCCGTCGAGGTCGTCATCGTATGTTCGCTTCCCCTCAAGGAAATGTCACACTCACTCACCCGCTTCCTGTAGTGTCTCATCAGAGATGGGCCAGAGCTCTGGGACATGCTATTCCACCCCAAAAACGAGGGCCACGGCAAGATCGTGGGAGTCAAGAACGAGCCTTCGTCCTCTGTCATCACCAAGACCACCTAGATTGAAGATGGACCAGTAACATTTGCATACCTCATTTAGTATAATCGCATTTACTCACCGCTCATTTGTATTGCATTTTCTGTAGCATTTGGTATCCATATCCCCCTAATTCTATCCCCCCCTCCACCCACGTTTCCACTCCTGAGTCAGGTCTCGCTTGCCACTTGAAGGCGGCATACATAAGGGGGTTGCGACTTCAGGTAAATTTCACGTGGTCGTTCCCCCACAACCACAACCGTATGTACAAGGATTACAGGGAGGCAGGAGCCCTCGATCCTTCAAGATGTAAAGTTTGATCGACAGCCCTCCCTGGGTCGTGACCGCGCAACAGTTCCTCGTACGCTTGGAGTGTAGCACTGGTGGTACACCCTGAAAGGACTCCGTAAAACTCGGGTTACCGTGATCCATCATACCCCTATCATGTTCCCACCCTGACAGTTTAGCAGCTTAGTGGGCTGCGGTAAGTCTAATCCCCACACTGGGCGGATACCTGGCAATACATCCATGAAACAACGGTGAGCTTGCCTGAGAGCGTGACCCAGTATCTTGAGAAGGGGATAGGCGGTGAAATGTAGGGAAACGTAGAGTTGTTCACGTGTCAACCGATTGAACAGGGTACGCTCCCGGTTATTTCTCCTGGACCCTCTCGACATCTGATCAATTTCCTTTATCCTGGAAAAAAAGGTTGACCCCCAGCACAGAATCACGATTCATTCAACGGGTATGTACCTCGCTACCACATCAGGATTCGGAGTCCACTCTCCGATAAGGTCCTGGTTTGATTTCCAAGACTACCACACTAGCGCGGCAAGAAAGGTCCAACCTTCACGCGTGCATATACTCTCGTTCGCAACATCCGAATGCCCATCTTGATGTTGACGCGACTTGCGCCCAGCCGCAGTCGAGCTGTCATTCAGCGGACGCCGCGGACGAGGATCAATCCACACTCACGTTGTTTTGATCCCGGATCTATCGACCAGTTTCAATCTACGCCAACTAAGTAGGTACCCAGGTATCCCACTTGGTGGCGTGGGCAATATTAATACTCACTCTTGCACGTTGAGCAACCCGGATCATACTGGATCAACTCCACCCTTCGATTTCAAGAATTTTGATCGTGTGGGTCGATCGGAATCCTCGTGGACATGACACTACCAGTTTGGGTCACCGCCACTCTTCTCAGACAAGTGCCCCGTCAGTCGTTTGAGAGTATCAAGCGTGGGACGTTCCCCCCTTCCCGCCAAACACTCCAGAGGTGAGTGGAGTAGACATCCAGCGGCACACCGCTCATGGGCCCTCAACAAAAAAACTAATTGTGGTTTGCTCCTGTGTTTAGATGTACGGATCTAATATTATCATGACGGTCGGACATTCCTCGTTATTGAGTCCCTGTTCTGAACCCTCATCCCACTGCCAAGGGACGCGTACGGGTCCAGGCGCATAGGCCGCCCACCACCGCTTCAAAAGTTCCGTGATAAACAGCTTGAAATCAGGCGGCGATGGTCAAGGCTCAAAGTACACAGACTCATTGACGTCCAGCTACCCCCGCCTAATTTCCCCACAGGGCGCACTGGTTGAGGCTCGCCGTCTGGATGGTCAATGCCCATTTCCTGTCTATTGTTCTCTATTGGTGTCCGGTTTGGCTTGGGGGTGGTGTGTTTTCTGGGAGTTCGGTCCCACTTCTGAGGCATCCTAATGCGGCTCCGTGGAGGCGGTCTGAGGCGGTGGCGTAAGCCAAATTAGAGCGGCCATGCGGCCTCTGACTGAACCTCCACGGCTCGGAATTTGTCTGTCATCCGATGTGGAAGATATGACGTCCAGGGTTTCGAGGTTTGCTAACCCTAGCTAAACCTGATGGGCGGGCTTGTTCGGCGTCTTCGAAACACTACACATTAGCACTGTTATTTTCTGTCGAGCACACGATGGAGACCCTGTAATGATAAACACGGTCGTGATGTTACGTACCGATGTTTTCAAGACAGATCGCCTTAGATTGCTCGGAAGTTCATTGATGCGCTGGGTGTGATGTGGTGCCTTTACGCTCGCGCTCACTTAGACTGGGGCTGGCTGTTGTGAGCACCTTGAGGCCACATGAATATCCGAAGCCACAGCTATCTATCCCTGGTGTACAGTCATACACACACCTGATTCTTCGCTGTCAGATGGAGACTGAATTCATATCATCACCGTGGTTCTCCCATCTCTGCCTGTAACAAGGGGAAGCACTACCCCAGCCTAAAGATGGAGATACCACCTCACGACCGCCAGTACAGTGGGCACGCTGCCTCCGGTTTGGATCGGGCTCTGCTGAGCCAATGAGAGTCCGACGTTTGACAGGCGGGCACCGCGTGGTGATCGCCTGCCTTTGAGCCTCAGCCGGCCCCCAGGCAAGTGCATCGCTCGTTGGCGCCAAAATCCTGACTGGTGCATTTACCACGTGAGAGCTGGGCCTTTCATGAGCCCAGAACCTCCTTCCCGGCAGTTTGCCTTGGCAGCTCCGAGCCCTTGCCCTGGCTTTACAAAGTTCCCCCGGATCAGTAATCGACCGTAGTACGGGTCCGTCCAGTGTTCCGGGACGGGTCGAATCCACGAATGAAAGGACCCTCGATCTCCCCCGGTCCGGGGTGCGAAGACGAGAATGGATGAACCCCAGTTTTTTTCTTCGTCTCTCGATTCCCGTTTGAATCCTAAATCCCGAAGTGCCGGTGGAGACAGCTCTCGGGTCATCGCAGAGCCTCTTCGAGATCTGTATCGACCTCTTGATCCTGGAAAGTACAAGTACTCAGGTTGTGTCACCCTCCCGGGTAAAGAAAGGTAATACGCGAGCGGGCCAATGGAGCGAATAGATTGTTCCGTGCCGGTCACCCACCGTGACAAGTACACCGGTAAAGGGTCCCGCCTGCGCATCTTCGAGCCATTGTTCTCTGGTAAGTTAGGTAAGTATATGCGCCGGCCACTGGCTTCCGCAGTCCAAGCCTACTAAGCCCATAAGGCCTAAAATACACAAATCGAGACGGAATTCCAGAGAGAATTCTAGACGGTTCCATGGCTCAGACCGGCCACGGACCTCAGCTGCGGCTTAAACCCCATCAAGACGGAACCATACCACCGTAGCCGCCGGGTGGCCGAGCGGAGGGAAACCCAGGCTAAGTAAGTACTGAGGGAAGGATATCTCCGCTGATGTCGGGAATCGTACAAGGTGGGTGCAAGAACCCGTCAACAGCCTCGAGGCCCCGCGAGAAGGCGCTGGCGCATCAGCCAGGGTTGCGAGATGATGTCACCTGTCTTGGAAACGATCTTTTCGGGCGTACGGCGCCCAGATCTGAGATGGACATCTCGGTTTTTTCCCAGCTACCCGCGCGGGCGAGTGGTTAGCCATACACGGATGAAAGAAGCTGCGAGGAGACTGGAGAGAATCGCCCCCATGGGTTAGCGAGGGGTCGAGTACCCAGCGGTGTGACAATTTTGTGCGATGCGGGATCATGGTTACCTTTTGATCAACAAAGGCGAGAAATTTGAGTGAGGATGGAGGCTGTGCTGCCCGTCCGAGTTTGGAAAGCTGTACCTTGATGGGATTGATGCCGCGCCACAGAGACTCCGCCGGAAACGTCCGGACGATCTCTGTTCTTCAAGTCCGTTCGCCCCATGTCCACGCACACAAACCCCCTCCGCTACTCGGAAAACAATAGGCGAGACTTTCCCGACAGATACAGGGGGACCGTTTCCAGCAGTTTGGCCTCAATACCAAAGTAATTCTATTGAGAACGGTTCCCTTGTTCTTCGCTGGCAGCCCACAGAACGAGCGTGAAGAATGCGCCGGAACTGGCGGGGTGCTGATGGTCTCAATATCTCATTCGCCAGTTGAGAGAAGGGTCAACCAGGATCCACTTGTATCGGTTCGCTTGCGGGCGCGCACAGACACGGACGGTCCTCCCACATTCTTCCACCGCACAGCTCCACTGTCCCAATCCGGAATCAACATCATTCTTCAGTGCCTCATTGGCTCATGGATTGGCTGACCCCCACTTCGATGCCGTGGGTTATGGGCTTCGCTCATTTTGTGAGCTAAGTTCGATTATTTTGATGGCGTCTGCCTGCCTCCCGTGCCGGGGTTTAGGAGATAAATCTTATTCAGTCCACCTCTATCTCCCAGTGATGTCCAATCTAGATTTTGACTGTGGCTGGCGGACTTTTTTGGTATTTCCCCCTTCTAGTTCGGCATCGCACGTTGATCACCCATTCTTTTATACAGTTGGGACGCACATATATAACGCCCTCCAGGAGGTCCCAAGTTTTTCAGCACCCCCCCGTCCTTCTGCCACCAACCCCACCATCACCTCCTCCCACATCCTACACCTTCATTGCCTATACTCTCACGATGGCTCCGTCCACCCCCACCAAGGTTCACTTCTTGGACCCTACCAATAACACTATAACAGCGCTAGAGCCGCTCACCCCGCCTATCAGCGTCCCACCCTCGCCTCGGTTGGGGACCATCGACCTTCCTCCCACCTTCTCCGGTTACTGTACCCCCACTTCCCCTGGACCAATCGAATCCCCATTACAACAACCGGTCCGGCAGCAAACCCGCATACACCGTTCCCTCTATCAGGCCGGAGAACTTCAATTCGATGCTGGGATGACCCTACAGCCTCCCTTGGTTTCCCTTGGCGCCCCTAATGGTCGCTCATCACCGCTTTTCGAATACGATACCACTACTCTGGCAGAGGCAGCCACCGCTCCTCCCCTCCCCTCCATACTTCTCGTATGCGATAACTTGCCGTGGAACATCAGGGTTTTGTCGTCCCTTCCCAACCTCTTCGTCACCAACTATGACGTTCTCCAGGCGATCCACGTGAATCTTCGGATTCCCGTTGTCGCGGCAGAGTGGTTCCTTTGTGGGACCCCACAGGACCGGGAGGTCATCCTCCAGACCTTCGAGAGACGCGTTAGGAGGTTGTCGAACGACTTTGCTCGGGCCGAGGAGAGAGCCAGGTCGGTGAGGAGGGTTGATTGCTTGATGGGCATGACCAGGCTCGTTCGCATCGCCCTTTCCGAAGACCCAGAGGTGTTTGTTATGGAATGGGGATGGCCTTAATGGGTGAAGACGTTTACATTTCGTCGTGGAGTGACCTGCTCCCCCCTCTTCCTCCTTGCAGTCGCGTGAACCGGTGATTATCCGGGAGCGCTCTCTCATCGCTTTCTCCTACTTCCTTTTTCTCGTTTTTTTTCTCGTTCCTTGTTTTCCTCTGGCTCTAATATGTCTGTGTTGTGTATTTCCTCCTTTATGGGTTTTATTGAGGGTTCTGCGTTGTGTCTAGCCCCCACCTCACCTTGATCGTTGGTGATCATGACACACGCACGTCTTGTCTGATATATTATGTTCCCGGACCATTCCCCGGTTACCTTGTCCTTTCTCTCTCTTCCTGACTGAAACGCTCTTCGTATCATCGTCTCACGCCTCATTTCTCGTCATCAAGCCTCAAAATTGTTCTCACATCGCGCATCACATATTCTGATTATTATAGCACATACCTTTTCACATCTCGGCCTCAGTCTTAGTCTCGGTGCATGTTTCCATTCTGTAGCTTCCATTTACTTGCTCTTTCTTATCTTTCTCTTCGGTATCTCATACGCCATCATCTGTACGGAAAAACACCCCCTTCCTGTACACTTTCAGCCACGTTCAAAGGCAAGCCATGGACGTCCCATCACACCAATCTTGCGAATTCAACGAAACCAAACGAGATCCGAGCATCTGATACAAGCCCTCTGGTTCGGACGATCCAATTGAGACTTTACGTCGGCGGGGACGATTCATTCACCGTGGCGTATACCGTTTTGAGCCCGGGGCAACGGCTAGGGTTCCTCGCATATACATAGTTGTCAACCATTATGAACTCTATCATCTTACGGAACCGTCACTCATACGATTGAGCATACCGCGTCCTGGATTGGAGAAATTTCAATAGCACACAATGAAGACCTGACAACGGTTATGAGAGAACGTGGCTAAGGCTGCCAATCAAGGGATCCATGCACATTGGAGCGAGAGGGAACAAGGAAACTGTGAGAGGGGAGAGGGAAAGTAGGGGAAAAGGGGGGCTTGGACAAGGGCCCAGTTAATCGGGAAGTCACTTCTGTCCCATTCCGGGCTTGGGTGGTCGTTTCCTAACCTCATCCTCCTTACACCTGTGCAGCAAAACCTTGTTCCAATGCGAGGGATCGTTGCCCGAGTGCCCCTTCGACCAGTCATACGAAGCCGCGTAAGCGAACACCGTTCCCGTGTGATTGAACGACGCGCTGACGATGGGGCTTGGCACGGCGTTGAACGCTGGTAATGATGACCATCAGCATACATGAGGGGAAAGTCGCATGGCCAGTCAACAGACAAACGAGGAGATGGCGTGTGATAAACGACGAATGACGAACGAACAAGGGCGCACCCCCAAGGCGAGGCGAAGAAAGCGTGAATGAACCAACGAGATAGGGGAGATGGGGCTTACTCTTCATCCGCGTGCGGGCATCCTTGTCCCAAAGGCTGACTGTGCCGTCAGATCCTAGCATGTGATAATCAAACAGAAAATGTAAGCACAGATTGTCATCCACACGACGAGGACGGCCACAGAACAGGTAACCGGATAACCGAGAAGCGGGAGGGCGGGGAACGGGGAGACAGGTGCTCCATGGGTCGTTCAGTGTAAGAGTACAGCCAGATGGGGGGGAACAGGGGCGGTGCTGCCCAGCGATCGGTCGGTGCATCTTACGTACCGCATGTGGCAAACGTCCCGTGTACGGGATGAAACTTGATATCATTAACTGAGAACACCAGGGACTGATCTTTCCCGCCTGGCGTCTGGTCTTTCCTATGACATCTAAAGGAATAGTTTTTCCTGCCAAGATCCAGAAGAGTCAGAAAGAAAGATGCCCGTTGAGCGGACGTGTGCCTACTCTTGATCCTTCTCATCGATGTTCCTGGTGTTAGGGTGTAACCCGCAAGACGTAAGCAACGGGCTCCATACAGTCCCAATGTGTATTTCACGGAGGAGGGAAGGGCAACAAAAAGAACGCACTGAATCGCGACCCTTCCTTCGATCGAACCGAGCGCGTACCCATCAGCGCTCGGAAACAGAGCAATCGTTCTGGTCTGCCATTTCAACGGCGAAGGAACTGTCTACCGGAAGAGGCACACAAAGGAAGCACCACAATAAGCTGACAATTCAAAACGGCAGATGGACGTGGGGGTGTAGATCAAATACCAACTTTGTAAGGAGCCGTTGGGTTCGAGAGGTCAAATATCTGGACGTGTCGGCCCGCGGTCCCGACCACAAGCACCCGTTCCTTCACGTCCATTGCGTAACATCGGTCCTTGAGTTCCACTGTGGCAAGCGGAGTGGGCGATCGGAGGTCCCAGTACTTGATTCAGGGCGTGTTTCCCAGCGTCAGTGACCATGTGCTGGGAAAAAGAAGAAAAAAACAAAAAACGAATTGAGTTGGGTGGGAAAAGGGAGACTTGTACCTTTAGCGTTTTGTCCCAGCTGCCCGTGGCAAGAATTCCTGCTTGAGCCATTTCAAACCACCTCACACACCTGATCGGAGCATCATGTTGCCCCACTTGTGTGGAGGTGCCAGATAGGAGGTCGAACATTCTCGCGGCATTGTCAGTTCCCGCCGAGATGAGTTTGGTCCCATCCTAGTAGAACAGAGACCCGGTGAGTAATTCGTGAGCGACCCGCGGAGAATATTGGTGGCCGATATTCATTAGGAAACGGTCACACAGCGGGTGATACGTGATGGGCGCAGACGGTGATAAAAAAAGGATGACAGAAAAACAAGCAATAAGCATCCGTTTTTCGAAATACATAAACGAGAAAGCCTGGACCCGAGATGAAAAAAGGAACGTCTGGCTTTACTCTCCTGTACGCTGTGCTCCACACACGCGAACGCACACCCGAGACTGTTCCTCGGGTGATGCTGATGCCAACTCGTGCGTAAGAGAAGACGAAAAGATAGGGTTCTCACCTTGTTCCAACACAAGTCTAATACAGTCCCAGGATGGGATGCAAGCGCCTTCCCCTGTGATTGACCTTGAGGACCTACGTCGTATATCCGGACCTGTAATAGTTCATCCAAAAGACGAATCAGAATCAAATATTCGCACATTTCCGCGCGCAGAAGGTAAGCCCCAACGCGACGAGAGTCGAATAACGCACATCAGGGCCCCAACTGCCTACGGCCAGGTGATCATCGACGGGGGAAAACGCGATAGCTGAGATACACTCTGGGGGTGGAGACACGAGGTCGGCATCGGGAAAATCTGTTGATGTTGGTTGCGCAGCTAGTGGCATTGCTGGACCACCAAAAAGTCCAGCCATCTGGACCGGGGTGGGTGTTGGACGCGGTCTGGAGCTGAAGGTGGACACTCAAGAAATAGTGCGACGGGGAATCGGGAATGGTTCATCATGTTTCGTGGTGGGCGCCCACGCTGTCACTCGATCATCACGGTGGCGGGCCGAGCAAGGCGAACTCGGGTTGCGGCGAAGACACCAGGCAAGTTTATCGATAATCAGCCGTTTCACGTGTAGAAGCGTTCGTCGTGTACAAGAGAAGATACAAACAACGTAATGAGAGACATCTGTAGAGAGAAAACAGAAAGCCAAAACAACAGGACGAAGGGGAGCCCGTCACAACGATAGCTGGCCTCTGATAGCAGGTGTACTATAGCGGCAAAAACAATCGTGGAGAAGGAGAGAGATGGAGCCGGAGCAATGACAGGAGGATTCAAACGGGGGATTGGCATCGGAGGCGCGCGCGTGTAAGCCAGGGTGGGTGACGTCCTCTAGATATCGTCGATATCGACCTCTCCCTCGTCACCGAACTCGAACCCGAATTCGCCTTCTTCGTCTCCGAAGGTATCCGTCTCGTTGATCTTGGCATTTTCCGGAAGCTCTCCATAGGCTTTCACTAAAATCATGACGCATCAGCTACGCTTAGATCGGACGAACAGTGGGGGATAGGGAAACGCACGACTTCGAGCCTCATCGGCGGTGTACTTGACAATGACATCTGCCTTGTCATCTTGAAAATCCCGGAGGGAGATTAGGATGATATCTCCCTGATTGATCCAGACCTGCAGATGTAGGTCATGACCTGTTGACGATACTCAGATGTCAACCACATACCTTCTTTCTCATCTTGCCCCGAATGTGGGCTAATCGCTTCTCGCCGTCGAAACACAACGCTTCCAGTCGGCCGTTCCCAAGCATCTTGGTAACTTGAGCGTACTCCTGTCCATCTTCCCTGAAGACCAGCTCGCGTTTGTCATCCTCGTTCTCGTTCTTCCCTCTTCTGCGGTTTTTACCACCCTAATAAATCATCAGGGGGGTCCGTAAGTCCCGGTTTTGTTCAGATGCCCCTTGCAGCGCGTCAGATATGCAGAGGGGTCCTCACCTTTCCCTTGTTCTACAGCCGAAAATAATGAGCTACATTATACTTGGCAGATCCGCTCATCCGAGACGTACCTTTGGCATTCTAAGCTAACCTGGTGCTCCTGGAGTGTGCTGGAGCTTGTTCTCGATGAAGAGTCTCAATTCTCGTCCGACGGGAGGAAGAGAAAAATTGTCTATGTTGTGGGAGGACGGAAGGGGAGTCGTGCTGACATAATCAGACGGGATATATCTAATAGGCTGTTTACAATTGGCTCATGACTCGAAAAAAACTACAGTAGTTGAGATAAAAGTGCTGTACAGAGAAAGGTGGGTTATCGGCCCGCGTGGGGTTGTTGCTGTGGTTGAGGTGTTGGGGGATCCGGGGGGGGGTACATCCGCTGGGACGGTGTGGTGAATGGCGGGCGCGGACGGAGTACGCGATGCTCGGCGAAGCTCACTTTTAAATGCCGGTATTTGCGAAGAGAATACAGAGCCAGAGTTTCTGTTCCTCCCTCTTCAGCCAACCGAGCCGGTGGACGACGATTCAAGGAACCCAGACCTTGTTTGATAAACTCTCCTAGACGTATTGCCTGGTTGATCTCTTCCTGGGTCTTGAGGTGCTTGTTGTCTGTTTCGTATTCGTATGAGCTTCGAGCGATTCCATGGCGGCGTCCTCGAAACGCACTTTCGAATAGCCTGCGCATCCGGCCTTGGTAATCATACCTGTAAAATTGATCAGGAATGCTTGTTAGGCGGTCTGGGAGCCAGTGCTCACGAAGGGTCCGGATAATCTCTGCCCAACCTCTGAAGTTCTTTGTACAGCCCAATGACCCTCGACCTGGTCGCGCTCGCCGACATGAGTCAGTTTCGCAGAGGGAGAGGGAGCGATGGGGGTCGGCTGTGGTCGGATTGACCGTGGCGATTGAAGTCCAAGTCTCTAAGGGACGGTTCTCAGCCCAGGCTCATTCTACCACGGCGGACTAGGTTTAGCCTCCAAGACCCACGGCCTGGCCAACAACTCGGGGAGATCACCAGGATGACGGCACGGAAACGTTCTCCCGGTCAAGCGAAGCAAACTCGCCGCCGGTACCTCACTTTGGGGGCAAGAGCGTTCATCATACGATCCATCCAATCCTCTCCCAGCTCCGCCCACTGTCATGTCCTCTGTCGACTACGTCCCCATTCCCCCTCCTCAGGCAAAGGCCGATGCTGGCCCCCCGAAACCCACGACCGAGCAGGAGGGTTTGTACAAGAAGGTCTACGAACACTTCACGAAGGACGGATATACCCTCCCTGATGAAGAGAAGGGCGAATTCACCGAAGAGGAAAAGTTCTGGCTGGTGCGTTTCCCCGTGGCCCTGTCTTTATGCGTGGGGGTGCTGACGACCTCCGCAATACCTAGAGCTACGAGTGCCTGTTGAGGTCCGTTTGTTACACTATGGCCTGATCCTGGGACCGACGTGGCATCGTTTCATAAGGTATCTCCGAGCGACGAAATGGGATGCAGCGAAGGCCATTGAGCGACTCGAATCCACGCTGAAATGGAGACGAGAGTTCGGTCTCTACACCCACACGCCCGAGTATCTCGAACCAGAGGTACGCGTTCCCCTTCCCCGTTCTCCTCACATGGGCTGCGGCCTGACAATTACGTCCTCCAAAGTTCCTTACGGGGAAACAGATTCTCTTCGGTTATGATGTGCGGAACCGTCCGGCGTTGTACATGTTCCCTAGTCGCCAGAATACCGACACCAGCGACAGACAGATCCATCAAGTGGTGTGGGTGCTCGAGCGGGCGGCGGACCTAATGGCACCTGGTACCGAGTCGGTGTCCCGACCCTGATTTGAACGCTTGCGCCGGTTTTTCTCACCGCCCCGTTTTAGGACCCTGGCGCTCATGGTTGACTATGGGGATAAGGGCAAGAGCCCACCTTTCTCAACCTCCCTCTCGGTAACAACCCCCCTTCCACCGATTTGACCAAATTCTCACCATAGGCAACGCGTTTGTGTATAGGTCCTGAACATCCTCCAAAACCACTACCCGGAGCGTCTCGGTCGGGCGTTCGTCATCAACGTCCCCTTCCTCCTGAACGCCTTCTACAAGATGATCAACCCATTCATCGATCCCGTCACCCGGGAGAAGTTGAAGTTCAACCCGAATTGCGTCAAAGAAGGACATTTCGATTCGGATATGCTCATCAAGGGGAATTGGGGAGGGGATAGGACGGTCGAGTATGTGCACGAGAAGTTTTGGCCGGCGTGGTTGAAGATGACTGGGGAGAGGAGGGAGAAGCAGCAGGAGAGGTGGAGAAAGTTGGGCGGAAATATTGGGGTGAAGGAGTGGGACTACAAGGTGGAGGTTCCCGCGGAACCGGTTGAGGAGAAGGACGAGGAGAAGGGTGAGACGGTTGAAACCCCCGTGGCTGTTGCTGTCCAGGCTTGAGTTCGGGGTTGGATTGATTGTCGTGCTCGACTTGTTCTTGTCGATGTGCTAGAGCATACCTATTTTCTTGTTTTATTAGACTTCAGTTATGTTGGAGATGCGTTTCTCAAGGGGGACGCGGCGGGATCCTCGAACCCGATCGGCGTCCCTTCCCTTCGATGACCGTCATATCCGTGCCAGTTCTGCTTCCAATGCGTCCCCCTCGCGTTCTCGACCTGGTGCGGAAGCCAGAGAAGGATGATTGACTTTTGGAATTCGAGTTGAATTTGAACTCCGGGGAATCCCAAATCACAGCCTCCCGCCCGCCAGCCTGTCGTTGTTCCCAAGCGCAGCGACCACCACCATCCTGGAGGCCGACTCTCACCACCCCACTTTCTTGAACGCTGAACGATGTCTGCCCCTTCGGTCGTCCTTCCACCCCCCGCAACCGCCGGCTTCCCGCTCGGCGGGGCAGCTATTACGCCCCCAGATATCGGGAAACCCGAAGGGAGGGTCGTGGACTGTGAACCCTTCCTTCCTCCCCAGAAGTACCACATGACTTCCCCGCCAGAGTTCCTGACCCTGAGGGAGGAGCAAGACACGGTTTACCAGGAGGTCTTCAAGCATTTCGCCACTGAGGACTATGTCATTCCGGGCCTCACGGAAGGGGATGGGGACGGCAAATTGACTGAAGAAGAGAAGTTTTACCTCGTAAGCACCTTCTTTCATCCTTTTTGCGGTTTGTTGTTGGTGCTGAAGACCCAAATCGCCTCCAGACGTATGAATGTTTCTTGAGGTGGGCCAGCAGGTGTGCATGAAAGGCCATAGTCTGACCCTTGTCCCCCCCAGGTTCCTTCGAGCTACACGGTGGGACGTGGCAAACTGCATCAAGAAACTCGAAACCGCTCTCAAGTGGCGGCGGGAGTATGGGATCTGCGATACCCTCACGGCCGAGTCTATCAAGGAACATGTACGCCATCGTTCACGTGTCGTGCCCACTTGTACACCGTCTGAACCCTGAACGGCGCCTTTGTTCGGTATGCAGTGTCTAAACGGGAAAACGTTTGTATTTGGCTATGATGTTGACGGTCGGCCGGGGTTCCTTGATATTGCCGGGCGCGAGTCCTCCCCTGAGGGTCCAGGCAGGATCAAGACGTATGTCTGGATGATGGAACGTGCGGTGGAGATTATGCCCAGAGGCGTTGAGTGAGTTTTGGGGGGTATTTTCGGGTGTATACGGTCTAACGAGTTGCTGGGTGTAGGTCTGTTGCGGTGTTGGCACTTTACTCGGGGACCGCCAAGGCGACTTCCCTCAGTCATGCCAAACTGGTGCGTTGACTCAGGTATTACGCTGAGTCAATGGACACACGATAATTCATACAATCGCAATTCAGATCGTGGAGACTCTCCAAGCATACTTCCCGGAACGCCTTGGCCGGTGTTTCGTCAACAACGGCCCATTCTGGTTATCGATTCTCATGAGGCTCATCGACCCTTTCCTGGACACAATCACCCGTTCGAAAATTGCGGTGAACCGCGATTTCATTGCACAGGGCGACTTTGCTCCCGATCAGGTGGCCAGGGAGTGGGGAGGGGAAAGAGAATTGGTTTGGGAATGTGAGAGGTATTTTGACAAGTTGGTTGAGATCTCTGGGAGGATGAAGGAGAAGCGGCTCGCAAAGTGGAGGGAGTTGGGTGGTAAGGTTGGGCTGAGAGAGTGGGATTACAAGGAGGAGGAGTAGAGGTTTAGACGGGCGTAGGCGTTGTGGGTGTTCAAGCTCGCCGTTCATGACAGACCCGCGTTTGGAGCGTACACACATTGTTCCCAATCTCCCGAGGTGGTGGCGACTCAAAATGATCCAAGCCTCGGTTCCGCTCGTGACCGCCCTCGTGGGGTAGCGTTTCAAAACGGATAAGTTGCCTCGACTGATTCTCCCATACGTATCTACCGCTACCAAGAACACCAGGTGAAGATCCTAGAGCCAGAGGATGTCTCCTTTCGTGCGGTGGGCACGCCGCTCGTCGCAGGACCAACAGAAACCCGTTGATCCTCCGGATTCGCCGAAACGCCCGGGTTTGCGTCGCGGGAGCACGTCTGGGCACGAACCACGGGTACTCGTCAGGAGCAATTCCAGAGGTGGTGGGTCTGGACAGAGGGACGCGGATGGGGGGAGGCGATCCCGGAATCGAAGCAATTCCGTGCCACCAGATAACAGACACCACCATGATCACCGACCGCAGGGTCAAGATGGACAAACTGGCCTGACACCCGTCAGCGCGAGCGATTCCTGGGCTTGGGGAGAGAACTGGGCGAACGTGTGGTGGACCCCCGGTCGTGGTCAGGTCCAGGTCCAGGCTCAAGTTCGGGTGAGAGGTCAATTGGCCGTCCATGACGGTCACACCGAGGGTCGAGCCGGACACAGAGAAGCTGCGGATCGCCGTGGCCGGCGCAGCAGTGACCCAAAGCGTCCAACGCCCACACTGGCATCTGCCCTGAGACGTGTAGAGTCCTCTACTGCGGAGCCACCCGTCATCCCTGGAGTTACAACTACCACCAACGGTGGAATGGGGTTGAGGAACCTACTTCGAAAGAGCTCTAATCGTCCGAAGATCTTGTTCTACAACAAGCACGAACCACACTATGGGTTCACGAACTTCTCCCCGCATTCGGTGGTGTATCGGGGGAAACGGTATCCGACAAGCGAACATCTCTTCCAATCGCTCAAGGTGGGTGGGCGAGGCGATTGCGTTTTCCTTTTGCTGAACCTCCCCCTGATAGTTCACCCATAAACCTAACTTGATGGAACACATACGGACGTGCGATCCTCGACCGAGTATGGCATTTGCTGAAGCTCGGAGGTTCGCTCACGAAGTCCACCCGAACTGGAAGCACGACAATATCAAAGCGGTAGCCACTTCTTCGTTCCCATTACATCATCCCTCGATGACGCTGACGATCGCATACTGTTATACTAGATGGATACCGTACTGTACCACAAGTTCACCCAACACAAGGATTTGAAACGCGAGCTGCTCGCGACAGGAGACGCAGAACTGATCGAGGTGAAGATCATCTCTTGAATGCCCCGTCGTCCGACTGATGAAACTGCTATAGAACTCGGACAAAGACTCGTTCTGGGGGTGCGGGGCGGATGGGAAGGGTATGAATGAGCTTGGGAAAGCACTTGGACGGCTTCGCGAGCGTCTACGTGAACAACAAAGGAGGTGAGATTGCAGAGGCACTCCCTGTTTTTTTTTTGTGCCCTGGGCTCGATGGGCCCGTGTGACTTTATGACTCTCATGTGTGTATGCGCGTGTGTACGTTACCATATGCTACTCATTTTGGTTCCGGGTGGGGATCATCTCGGATGGTTGTGGGTCAGCCATACTCCAAGCAGAACCACTGCACTCCGTCGATCGTGCTCACAGCTTCACTGTGAGGGGACTCACAGTCCATCAACATTCCATGGAAGGCGCACATACGACGGCGCTGCCTCGGTTCACCCGGTTCCTGGTCTACGTAGTTCAGTTCGCCGGTTCGCTGTCATGACTGAAGCGCATATTGTGCGGGTCCCCACGCTTTGGCACTGCCCTTCAACCAACTAACACCAAAATCAAGTTCCAACACCGGCCTTTCTGCGCTCTCGTTCTCCCCCAACGTACCCCACCGCACTTCAGTACCACGTTCAACGTTCAAGATGAGCCAAGTTGGCGGTAGCTCCACGCCATATCCCCCGGGGGGTCCGGCGACGAACCCTCCGACGAACCCCTCGACGAACTCCCAGATGTGCGATCATTGTCACCAGCGGCCTAAATTTCCGTACGCCGAGCCACCTTTCTTGGGTTGTGGCGATTGCTGCGGCTGACGAGCGTACCATGCGCTTCCGTGTGGCCCTCAGATCGTACAATTACTGTGGAAAGCGGTGTGGGGCCAAAGCCTCGGCGGTTGGGAGTCAGACGGTGATGATCGTCATCATGTGCAAGGTGGGACATATCTTGATTCGTTTGTTGAAGTGACCTCTCAACTGTAACATTCAGCAATGCAACCAAAAGCCCGTGTATATGAATCATGAGTTCTGCGGGAGGAGATGCGCCAGCACTTGGGCGACCGACCATGGACTACCGATTTCTCGATCCCTTGCTCAGTCGAATCGCAGCCAGCAGGCGATTCAGGGAGCTGGTCAATCGCAGAACCAGAACACAACGCAGGCGGGCGGCAGACAACAGAATCAGGGAGGCGGTCAACAACAGAATCAGCAGAATGGGCAAGGCGGTAATCAACCGGGGCAAAAACGAGGAGGCGGTAAGTGTCTAACCAAACTCTCGTGCTTGACTTTTTCTGGAGGATGGGACCTGACGCGTTTGTTGATGGTGCAGTCAAGGGATTCGTCAAGGGATTCAAGAATTTAGTCTCAAGTAACCCACCCCCACAACAGCAACCACAACAGACGGTGACTACGCAAACGCAACAGCCTTCCAACAACGCCTCCAACAACACGCTGAACCTGGGTGCACACACCATCCCACTTGTGTTGAGGATTCCTTCTGGAACACCGAACCCGTCCAATACCAACGTGGGCACTTCGAACCAGAACACCAAGCCTCGGCTGGGCCCATTCAACGGGGCGTATCCTATTTCACCGCCATCTCCATCTGATGACGACACTGCGAATCAGAATAAGCCCAAGCTTGGTCCATTCAACGGGGCGTATCCCATCTCGCCACTTAACCAGTTGTCTACCGCCACGCCCCAAAATACGGCCACCGTTCCCTCCCAAAGTACCGCCGGCCCTTCGAACCAGAATAACCAGAACAACAAGCCCCGACTTGGTCCCTTCAATGGGGCGTATCCCATTTCGCCGCTGTCCCCAACTGATGGGGGCACTGGGAATCAGGACAACAAGCCCAAGCTTGGTCCGTTCAATGGGGCCTATCCTATTTCGTTACCCCCTACCAAATCCATTTCGTCCGGGAGCTCAGTGCTGCAAACCCCGAACGACACGACTCCAGGTACAACTCCGGACACGACCCCGGACACGACCATGGTCCAGACTTCGGCCACGAAGCCGGACAGCGCGTGGACGGAATTGAGCAACGCGTCACACTCAACCGACAGCCTGAGTTACGCTTCTGGAGACGAGACTGGGGCTGTTCCGGGCGAAAATGGAGACGGAGAAGAGGTCGATGTGGATGACGCGGACGGTACATCTATCAGCTGCTCTATTTACCCACCGTCTACCGCGGGGTCAGAGCAGGACGGTACCTGCATGCTGAAAGGGTGTTCGAACCCCACCTTTGTCGACCCGATAACGGACCTCGAGAGTGAATACTGTTCGTGGAAACACCAGGAGTGAGTGTTTCCCCCCTTCGTTTCATGTTCCTGAGAGCTGGCTGACATGGGAATATCTCGTTTTCCATAGGGAGGCGGTAGTTCCCGAGGAAGAGGCGTTGTGTATCATGTGCCATAAATCGCCGAAGGGATCAAACGACCACTTCTGTTCCAAGGAGTGCCGGGAAAATGCACTCTTGCCCTAGATCTTCGAGGATTTCCTGTATTTTTTTTCCTTTGTGCCGGATGTGGACATCGGGGAGGGTCACGTCCTTTTGGCTTGCTCGGATACTTTGTGTGTATTATCAGACACTTTGAACAGATTGATTGATTCTCCCAAACCCAAGACCCCTCAACCTGTGATGACGGTGCTGGGTCGGTTCGATTGCCCGGTTCGTTTTCCAAGGACATCAATTCAGCCAAGCCTAGGTACACGGCGCCAATGAACGGCATTGCCTGATGCAGTAATATACCCGCGTCAATATATCCTCACGATCAATTTTCCCACCCCTGGGAATTTCTGGGCATGCCGGCCGATTCAGGACAGCCGTGGGATGCTCACGATATTTTCGACTCAAGGGTGATAATATTTGCGGTAAGTAAAAAGGGCACCTGGGGTGGTCAGGGTCTCTTCTCGCGCCTGTTCTCGTCCGGATTCAAGGATGAAACGACTAAAGATGCTGACAGAAGATTCCAGTCGGGCGTCGGACTTGTACCATCAGTCCGTCGTCTTGTCGAACTGTAACGTGGGCACCCTAACCCCCGCCGTGACTGTGCGCATTGAGCGGCACGATCCGCCGTCAAACCGATAGGATGTCGTAAAAATCCTAAGTAAGCCTTGCGGGTTGAATTGACTGGGCGCCGATGCTGATTACCCTTGTCCAATAAAAGGCTAGGGAATGCCACGGGACGTCCTTCGCCACCCTTCGTGCACGAGTCTCTTTACTTGGTTGGACAATAGGACTGTCCGCTTTAGCGATGTTCTACGGGTTGAAGGATCTACTCCAATCTTCGAAACACCCAAACTCGTCAATTCCGGTCACTTCTGGGCCGGGGTTGTGTGTTGTAAGTGAGGAAACACAAGGATCGCAAGGTCTCATTTTCTCCACTTCGCAGAATTGCAACTTCCAGCCCCAGGCGCGGGATCCGACCACAGGTCAATATTTTATGTTTTGTTCCAATGCGTGTGCCGCACCGAGTATCTTACCGGGCTTGCCGAACGGGACTAATGTTGCTGGAGGTCCGAGTACGGGGACAGGCGGGGGCGCGAGCGTGAACACGAAGTCTAATACCGCTCTTTCGTTGTGTGCTGTGAGTGTGCACGCTCCGAGTAGGGTCTGGGAGTTCCTGAATGGTTCGCGTTCCCAAGCAATGCAACAAAAAGCCGAGGTACAGTGACGGTATCACTGTGCACCCGTATTGCGGTAGGACTTGCGCGAAGCTTGCAAAGGGCAATGCGCCCGCAAATAAGAACCCCCCAGTTCCAACCAACCCCTCCAACGCTACAAATCCCCCCAGCACTACCGCTCCCGCCAATACCTCAAATCCTTTAGCCACCGCTTCCACAAACACGAGAGGCATGCTCAGATCCACAAGTTGGAACCCCCCATCCCTCGCCCACCCCAGCAATAGCAACACTTCGGCCAATCCGACCAACACACTGAAGAACAAATCATCCTCCGTCTCCCGGACGATTTCCTCAGGTCCGACTTGTCAGACTCCAGGATGTTCGTCCCCCGTATATGTCGACCCGAACGGAGTTCCTAGCGATTACTGTACCAAGACACACCGACAGTGCGTTTTTCGCCTCTTTGCTCCGTTTTACGAGTTCGTACTGAATAGTGCATAGGTGGGGGGAACGCGGTTGCATATCTTGTCGCAAGGCCCCAATGAGCGGCGCGGCTATCTTCTGCAGAATTTGTTACAACAGGGTCCTCCTCACTGCACCGGCGATCGTCGAAGTTCCCGAAGACCACGAAAACTACAAGAGTGGTCAGCCATTTACGAGAAATTCTCGTAGTGTTCGACGAGGCGACTGACGTGTGCTTTCAGTTGCATCACAGTTCCGACAGAAGTGGATGCACAATACCCCGTGCCCTGAAGTCCGCGCGGTCTACAAGATCGTAAACACAGAGGAACACATGGCAAAATACGAGGAATACCTGTCCGTCTCGTTGATCAGCCTCGGAGTCGACTCCCCATCTTAACTGACGCACGGTTACAGCTATCGGGCCGAAATAAAAGGTAACTTTATTTTTCAATTCCTCCCCCCCGGAAACGAGAACCGCAGGTGGCACGGGACGACAAGGAAGTGTAGAATCGGAGATACAGGAGCGACCAGGCTGTGCTCAAACCCTTCGTGTTCTTTGTGTTGCATCATCAGGAATTCGTTCGATATCTCCTTTTTCGCCAAGAAAACGAATTGGGGGAGGTTCGGGGCGGGGATTTACACATCCTCGACTTCATCAAAGTTTGTGCCCGTTTTTTTCAAGCGCGCTGGATCTAAAGTCTGACGCCTTTGGTCGGGTTTCTTAGGTCAGATCGTTATTCGCGCAACGATTGCAATTCTAACTGGAAGGCGATGTTACTAAACAAAGTTGTCGTGGGGAAGGGATACAAGATGACTATCGACAACACTACCCTGACTGAGCCACCTGCTGGCTACGATTCTGTGAGCATCACCACAGTAATCGTTCGGTGGGGTACTAATCAGGGTTTAGGTCCTGGCGGAAGTCGGTGCTCGCTTGAACTATGATGAGCTCGTGGTGTATGATAATGACGCAATCCGGCCGTCCTACCTTGTGATGTACGATGCCCCATAGCGTCCGTAGCCCCCCTAGTGTATTGATAGAAGTAGATAATGGTCGCTGTAGGATTCGGATCAATCGTCGCAAGAGCAAGTTACGGTTCTCTGGGACAGTGGGGGTATAGGCTCACCCACGGGCTCAGAAATGTACTAACCAGAAGGGGCATCTGGGGTTACCTACACTCACTGGCTGCGCACCGAAAACGCCCGTCTCCTCTGGTGGTCCTTGATTCTCGCATTAAGCCTATCCCAACTCCACCCCCACTTTCCTGAGCACCACACACAACCTTCCAGGGACGGGAAAATATTGAGCATTCCGGTTTCCACAATTTCAACGCCGAGCCCATCAACGATGAGCGGTGTCTTGTGGACATCCAAACGCGAGAGTGTACACCTCGGAAGCGAACGTAACTCTTTGAATCTGGGGTCCCCTAAGACGTTGTCGAAATCGCCAACAATTTTTGTAGTGTTAAAGTGGATCTCAAGGCGTTTCAACTTGACGCAATATAGGAAGGAGGCAAGCGACAGTCGTGGCACAGGTGCTCCCGAAACACGGGCGTCCGAGGAAGAGGTGCTCCAGTCGAGGCAAGGCCATAGCGAGTTCGGTGACACTGCTGTCATCCAGCTTGAAGGCGCATTGAGAATGGTTGCCATTGTCATGACAGGGGGCCACAACGCTTAGCTTGACCAGGTTCTAAAAGATTTGGATCGCGGAGGTGAGGGAGACGTCGGTAATGGTACCGGGGGGTTTTCGACTCTCAGAACTTCTAGGGATTCCTTCACCTTGGACAACGGTGTCATGCCCTGTGTGGCGGGAACATCGTGTTCAAGATGTTCGAACAAGGAAAACCACCCATGCGCTGTGCCTTCTACAAGTGTAAAATTCGTGAGAGGGGGGAAGGTGAGGGGTGGCGATAAAGCGGAGTGACTTGGTGGAAGACCTCCGATGTGCCAGGTACGGAGGTGGGGAAGCTGGATTAAATGGTTCATCGCTGCGTCTGACAACTGGATCGGGGAGGTGAACTCCGTCAATGACGGTCCACAACGCAAGACCACAGAGGAGAGCGAGTCCGTAAAATATGCCGAGGGCACCCCACGCCGACCAATGTCAACCTTTAGGCGTTGGAGGGTGGATACCGGCAACGCGGAGATGGCAGAGGCGATGGCCGGCAGAAGGTCGCTGGGATTTTCAGAATTTCCCAACGACGGCGACGTGTCGATGTAAATCCTCTTCAATTGTGGGGAGAAGAATAGGTCGACGCAAGGAGTGATTGTCCAAGATAAATCTTGCAATCTCGGGAACCACCCGTCGGCGGGTGAATTGAGAAGTAGTTTGCAGAAGGCGACCTCTGCACGGGCTGGCGACTCATCCACGCTGACGCGGCGCATCCAAGACGCGTAGCGGTGGGCCCCTTTCCAAGCTTCTGGCGACGGGTCCCCCACGATCCTAAACTGGAATAACCTGAAATTTGAGTGTTTGATCCCCCAAACAAGACACCCGGGCCGCGTCTCTCACGTTCAAGCCCCCACCCATCTTCGAAGTCACAGGTGTCCCCAGGCAGCAACTCCAAGAGAGTACTGTTGTATCTCCCATAACCTGCTGAGGACCGGCTCTTCGAGGCACCGACATGTGCAAGCGAGGCTCACAGCGCTCATTCGATTGGTGAGGATGAGCCGGCCGGTGATGCGCCTCGTCAGTTCACCAATCTTGAAAACGCGATGGGGTGCGCTGTCGGCGATCATGGTAGTTCGTGGGTAAGGCGCCTCCATACAGTCTGGGATATTGGGGAGCTTGCTCACGGTCGTCGGCTAACGATGCGAAGCCCTTTGGAGCTTATCTTGCGGGAAATAATGACGATAACCCCCACCGGAGTGTAATATGCAGTATGTGAACGGAAACGCAAACCAAAATAACACAACAGACCTGGATCATAACCCATACTCCACCCTGACCACAGGCGACATCAAGTTCGGATACTTCGAATCCTCCGTGGTACCGTCCTCCAACAGAGCCAAAGCCCACATCAACGGCGGCCGGCAACCTGGGAGCCTGGCTCGAAAATCGGAATACTTTTCTCCAACCACTTTCCGCTCTCTTCTGGGGGGAGACTTCCTATGCGGACGTCAAAGACTGACAGTGATTTCGTCCAAGAGTCCTATCCCAATCTCCTGTTGAGTCACCATCGTCTGGAGGCGATATGACCATTTTGGGTGGGTCTGGGCCTCCGGGGCGTTTCCCCGATAGGTGGCCGTCTGAATTGTGTGAGCGGTGTGCACCCACTGATTGTATATCCTTCCCATCGTAGACGCATTCTGAGGCACGTTTTTCCCGGACACATGTTGTGGATGGGCACCCAGAATCACATTTCTGCACAAAATACGAGATTGAGCCGATCAGATGACCCACTGCAGGAGACGAAGGTCATTCGCTTACCTTCTTCTTTCTGATGGGGGGACCCAGGTGTCAGCGCGCCGTTCGCAGGATTTCTGTGGCTTGAATCAAACCTCGCTCACCGACAATATGTACCCCGCCCGTCCCGAGTATGTTTCCAACACCCCTCTTCCTGATGTTGAGCCTTCGATACCCACATTCGTGCACCTCACGCAGCGAGGAGAACCAGGTTCAATAAGCATGAAGAATGAGGGGTAGGACTCTCACCACCTTCCTGGTCCTGGAAACGAAGCGGATTAGTACACCCGCCTGGATTGGGTTTCTGTGCGTCGATGCTTACCTGCATGCCAAGCAGGCCCTTTTGGCCGACATCGTTGCTAGTAGGGGGAAAGACGATGCGAGCTAGGTGACCTGTCTAACGAAGGGCGTATCCTATACTTACCCTGAGGCCTGAGGGTGGATGACCTAATGGGGGTCGATGCCTGGATTGAAATGGGCAAGCGAGACGCGTGGAACCACCAACAGCGGACATGGACGGGGCCACGATGGTGGGCCCCACCAGTCGTAGGCGACCCTGAACGATAAATCTTCAGCCCCTTGACCGACACGCACAAGTGGGATTCACTATGTAATGATTGGGCCTGTTGTTCCGGGTCGCTGGCTAGGGTATGAACGATTGTTCACAGAAAGGGTGTTGATCTGTATTTTTCTGCACACAAAGTGGAAGACTCGAAGGAAAGGTGTATTATTGGTCCCCACATCAACTGCATCTTTGTCAACTGCGTGGTTGGACTCTGAGCTCGCACCACCGGATGTCGTGGGCCAGGATACCTGTCAGACATGGGAAAATAACCTTAAACCCCATCACGACGGTTTCGTTGTCCTCCCCGCGTACTTCAAGTGGCATTTTCCCAACCACCAAAGACTCGAGCTTGCACTTGGCTTTGTCACGTCCAGCGCCCCCATTAACCAGGCACTGCATGTCACCGACGATCGTTTGGGTGTTGAAGTGAGTCTCCAGGGTTATGAGATCCAGACAATGGGATGATATCGACAAGAGGGAGGTAACGGTGGTATGACAGGAATTGGAGTGACAAGGTCGTCCGAGCTGCAGGTTCACCAGTCGGGGTAACGAAGCGGCAAGGTCCCCCACGTTTTCATCCTTCAGGCGGAAGGTACAACTGCCCACGTCGGAGCAATCCGTCCACACGTACAGCGTAACCAGATCCCGGAATTTTGCGATGGAAGATAAGAGGGACGAGGCGAGGGTGGCGCTCACGAAGTAGAGGGATGTTAGTGTTACTCTGGCGTCTGTGAGTGTTGTCGCTGGTGTGAGACCGTTCCGAGGGGTACCCCTTTCGTGCGACGCAAGGAGGTGGACCCACGGTGCGGCCGCTTGTTTTTCGAGGCGGAGATTCTCGAGGGACGGAAAGATGGGCAATGGAACGGTCCGAGGGGGGCACTGTATGGTACTCCAGTGACGTAGATTCGGAAGCTGCGTGAGGTGGTGGATGGCAGCCTCCGACAAATGTACGCAGGTGTCAAACCTTCTTAGAAATGGCCCGCACCGACAAACGAGGGAAGAGATTGCGTCTCTGAGGGGCCCGTCTTTCTCTGGGCCGCACAAGAGGGACAAGGATTCGAGAGAGGTCGGCAAAACTGAGATGAGTTGGACGAGGGCTGCCAACTGACGCCACGGAATGTGAGCGTCAGATTGACTGGGTCGGGTGTTGAGGGTGACGCGTTTTAGATGGGAGGAGATGAAAAGGCGGAAGAAGGTTAAGGGGACACTCCTTTCACCGACGTCCCAGTCCCAGTGCAACCACTCCAATTTGGGGAACAGTATTCCACCAGGTGAATTGCGTGAGAGTCGGGAAAGGCTACCACTGGTAATGGTTTCGTCGTGGAAGAGGTGTAATCCGCGCACCCAGGAAGCGTATCGATGCAACCTGGCCCAGTCCTTCGCCGAGGGATCGTGCTCAATCGCCTAGGATAATTGGTATCGGATACGACCTGCAGGAAATTCGCGACCACTTACGGTTGATTCGATGCCGTACCCGCCCTCGACGCGGGTGTGGTTCGGCAACACCCTCACGAGGTCAGTCAACGAATGTTGTTGTTTCCAAAGTGAACTAAGCGTGGGTTCCTCGAGGGACCGGCAAGTGAGAGCGAACGAAACAGCGGCTCGCGGACTGGTTTTGACCAGCTCGTTGATGACCGGTCTCACCAGCTCATCGATCTCGACGATTGGATGTGGCATGGGTGGCGGAAGGGGTTGGGAGAGGGATCACGGAGTTGTCCGGTTCGCTTCGGCCGGTATTCGTACCTGTTTGACTTGACCGAAGTTCGTGCAGGTTTGTGCCCGTCAGTCGCATTAGATCTACCATCTATCCATTTTGGCCGGATTTGTAGGGTTGGATGATCACTCGCGTAACGGTTAGATTTAAAACCAAAAGAGACAGTGCTACCAAACGTAGCGGTCACGGGGAGGAGGTACAAAATGGCGGTCGAAATGGTATTCCGACTGAGCCCGCTTGGAGGGGTGCGCGGTGTCGAGAATTTGATCTTTCGAGATACCAACGAATCTCCTGCATCGTTGAACGTTGAATATTGAATCTCCGCGACCCAACCGGGGGTGCCCGCTTCTAAATCGGGTCGGGTGGTGTTCATCACCGACACACCTGCAACGAGTCCCAAATTCGCTCAACGTGTGCTTTCTGCAAAGTTCTGGAAAAGCCTTGAATTCATGTACACGTCTGACGCATGTGACCACCCCCTCCAGAACGCCTCCTCCCCCTGGGTTTGAGGCTGGATTTGAGCCCACGACCGGGCCAAACCTCGTGAAAACAGTGCAAAATCGGAGATAAAGGAGTAAGCTACGTTCAAACCCTTCATGTAACGAACTACGAAATTTCGGAGCGGGGATTTACAATTCTGCGACTTCAAAGTTTGCGTTCGATTTCTTCGGTCGTGCTGGAACTACCGTCTCACGGGTTTGGCTGAGTTTGCGGGGCCAGATCGTCACTCAGGTCCGTAGTAGTGGTGGCTCGTTGAAAATCTCACACCTCAAACGCAGGGCGGATGGATATCAGACTGCTGTGAGCGACCCAAAAATATTCAATTTCAAAGTATACACACCACGGACGGAAGTGTAGATAATTGGGTATCTCAACCACCACCTTGATTCACGACTGTTCAGGACTCTCGACGGCAAGGGGTTTCTTCCCGACCGAAGCAAGCGGAGAACGTTGTGGTTCCACATATCACGGGTAAATGTATGGATGGGGACCCGGCAGCGACGAAGTGCCTGGCAGCAGGACGTGGAGCTGGAAGGGCGGCGTTCATGTCTCCTGAAGCTCGTCAATCCTCTCGTTGACCTGGGCCCAAGCTTCCTCGTCCCCCGCAAAGCTATCCAGGGCCGGGAAAATATCCATCATTCCGTTTACCACGGTCTCGAAACCGGGCTCATCGAGGGTGAGTGGTGCTCGGGAGACATCCAAACACGTGAGCTCACACCTCGGAAGCGAGCGTAGTTCTTGGAACCGGGGATCCTGTGAGATATCTTTGAGATCGCCAACGATGTTCATGGTGTTGAAGTGGATCTCCAGTTCTTCCAGTTTAACGCAATGAACGGAGATCAAAAGGAGGCAAGCGATATTCGTGGCACAGGTGTTTTCATGACACACTTCCCCGAGGAAAATATTTCCGCCAAGTCAAATCGGGAAGGCTTGGAGGGGGTACTCACACCCCTTCGACTTTACCAAAGTTCGTGCCGCGCTGGATCTGCCATCTAATTGTTTTTGGTTGGGTTCGTGGCGGGGGGTCATTCGCGTAACGATCGCGAGAGGCGACGCTACCCTGACCGAGCCGCCTGTCAGTTGCGGGTTTGTCGCCTTGTCGCCTTGTAACCGCCCGGTGGGGTACCGATAAAGAGCCAGGTATCTTGGGACTCCGGGAGGTATGGCATGCCGTAGCGAGACCTTCGCTTGGGTATCAATAATAGTATACATTCCTGAACCCCAAGTGAACTAGCGAAGCCCGGGCAATACTCCCACTCATTCTTGCGTCCATTGACCCGAGTCCCGGAGCAATATGTGCAAGGAATGACGGAGAAATCTGGGGCAACTCACTCACCGGCGACATGCCCGGAACACTCATATCTCCCGGGACCCCGTGATTCTCCTGGAGATCTCCTCCCAATCCAAATTTCCTGGAGCTCCTTTACATCGTTCCAGGGACGGGAAAAGATTGATCATTACGTCTACCACCGTTTCGAAACCAGACTCATCAAGGGTGAGTGGTATACGATAGACTTCCAAACACGAGAGTGTGCACCTCGGAAGCGATCGTAGCGCTTCAAATTGGGGGTCTTCCAAGAGGCTCTTGAGATCGCCAACAATGTTCGTGGTGTTGAAGTGGATCTCCAGGGTTCGCAACTTGACGCAATAGGCGGAAATCGGAAGGAGGCAAACGACGGTTGTGGCGCATGTATTTTTGGAACACGGGTGCCCGAGATAAAGAAACTCCAGCTG
>Ga0307516_10001346_pt1 | contig 34159 bp, 42 predicted proteins | sample 19_EM_MG_FD_203310 | JGI IMG/M metagenome (GOLD analysis project Ga0307516, IMG submission 203310) | Populus trichocarpa ectomycorrhiza microbial communities from riparian zone in the Pacific Northwest, United States - 19_EM | ecosystem: Host-associated > Plants > Roots > Unclassified | place...
ATCTGCCGGGTGGTCACCAGATTTAGAGCGGAGGGTGGCCCCACGTTTTTCTGTTTCTCTGTAGAGAAGGAAATTGCCTAGGATTCTGCTGGGACTCCAGAAGAAGCCATCAGTCCAGCGTTTGATGCCGCTCTCAGCCTCGTCGAAGACAAAGACGGAGCCAGATGTGATCATTTTCCGTTCAGACTCCACCAGCCGACGGGTAACGCGGGGGATGACACCCCGTCGAGCGGCCTCGAAGATGAGGAGGGCGTCGCCTGTGGTTTCAATCCAACCCTGCCAAGGGGGTTGGGTCCAAGTTTGCGGAGCATCATCGGCGTCGGGCATGGGGAAGAAGGAGGCCTGGGCATCGCGAGGGAGGTGATTGAGGTCGGGACAAGACGTAAGGCGGCCATGGACGGCGCAGTGGGAATGAATCAGCACAGTTTAACGTGGCAGGGGGGAAAGGAAAAAAAAGGAAAAAGATAAAGTTCAAAGGTAAATTCTAATCACCGGTAAGTTGGGATCGACAGCGAGTTATGGTTCAGCCTGAACCCGGTCCGGCCCCTGTTTCTTTGCAGAGATGGTTCAGGTCGCGTCAGAGGCACTTTGTCGGCCAACGCGTCCTCGCGGTACTCACTCAGGCGACGAGGGGAGACACAAAGACTCAGCCAGGCAGAAGGACAATAAACAGCACCCGACGCCCGTGCCCCCTTCCGTGTGGCAGGTGGCCGGGCGGAGTTTCAAACGCGGATCAACTACGGCGTAATTTCCCACGATCGCTTCGACAAGGACCGGGGCCAATCATCGAGTCGATATCCTCGCTCTACCTCCCCCGCGCGTTCGTTACTAAATCCAGGACGTTTGTGTGCGCCCCCCCTGCGAGGACGCTTGGCCTCTCTCTCGGCTCTTCCCAAGCTTTGATGCCCCTTTCATCACCAAACAAGCTACCAGCGTAACCGCTGTCTGCAGAACCGTCCTCTCTCGTTCTACGCTCACGCCAGCCTTTCCGCCTTTCAAATACGCTGATCCAATCTATCAATTACGCCACCGTCGTGATCTTTTCACGACAATTCTTCGCGGCTTTACTGTGGTGATCTGTCGTTCACTTTCCACCCGGTCGTTCCAATGCCGTTTCCCCTCGACCTATTCTTGACCCTTTGTTTATTGCATCACCCGGCTGCCGCTGCCCCGCCTCGGTTCTGTTCTCGGAGGGCGCTCTCCTGATCCTGACCAGTCCGGGCGCCTCGAGGCTTGGTACGATCAAGCATATAAAGCCCGTCGATCTTCCAACGCCCTCCCCCAGAGGTTCCTCTGTTCGTTCCCACCCTTTTCCTCCAAGATGGGTCTCCGCGGACTCACTCTCCTCGTGTCGCTCGTTTTCGTCTCAGTATGTCTCCCCGCCCCTCCCTCGGGTACCTGATCGCTCACACCATTCTCTAGGCCGTCCATGGCTCCCACTCTCCTTTCTCTCATAATGCGAAACGTATGAGTCGCCTCCGCCGTCAGTCAGGTTCTCTTCCCGGTAATTGGTCTAGCCTCGGATGCTATTTGTACGGGTTTTCCCACTTCACCTCAGGATTTTGCGCTCATCCCTTGTTGGCAGGGATAACGTTTCTGGCCGGGCTCTCACAGGCGCCGGCTATACCAGCACCTCGGCCATGACCATCGAAAGCTGTGTCAGCTTCTGTGACGGTCAGAATTTCAACTACGCCGGGCTCGAATGGTATCAAGAATGTTACTGCGGCAACTACATCATCAACGGTGGCGCAGCGACAACCTCCACCGACTGTAGTTTCCCTTGCACCGGTAATGCCAACGAAGTGTGTGGTGCTGGCAATCGCCTCAGTATGTACCACTCCGGCCGCGCATCCCCCCCTCCTCCACAAGTCGTTCCGAGCGTTGGAACATGGGTGTCTCAAGGATGTTACATGTCAGTCCTTTCCTCATCCACCTCGTCAGTTGGCCACCCCTAACCTTGCCCTTCCCGATCAGCGATAACGCAGGCGGTAGGACGCTCCCCTTTCCGGTCGGAGTTTCTAGCAATACGATTGAGAGCTGCACTTCGGCCTGCCACAACGCTGGTTACAATTTGGCTGGCACGGAATATGCCGCGGAATGTTGGTGCGGCTACACTATCCAAGCCGGAGGCGCACCTGCTCCTGCTACCGAATGCAACATGCTATGCTCTGGCGACAACTCCGAGTACTGCGGTGGTCCGAACCGCCTCAACGTCTACAAGGATACTGCCAGTACCTCGACCCCACCTGCACCTCCAGAAGTCGTTGCAAAGGTTGGACCTTGGGTGTCGCAAGGATGTTACATGTTAGTCCTTTTCTCATTCACGTCGTTAGCTTTCCTTCCCTAACCTCCTCCTTCCTGACCAGCGACAACGCAGGCGGCAGGACGCTCCCTTTTCTGGCCGCCGTTTCCAGCAACACGATCCAGAGCTGCACTTCGGCCTGTTCAGACGCTGGTTACGACTTGGCTGGCACGGAATATTCCGCGGAATGTTGGTGTGGCAACTCTATTGAAGCTGGAGGTGCTCCTGCCTCTGCCTCCGACTGCAACATGTTATGCTCTGGCAACCAGTCCCAGTACTGCGGTGGTCCGAATCGCCTCAACCTTTACAAAATTGCTCCAACCGTGGCATCATGGGAGTCTCTCGGATGTTACTCGTCGGTTTTTTTTTTCGCTCACGTCCTCAGTCCTTCCTAACCTCCTCTCCATCAGCGATATCGTCGGTAGTAGGACACTTCCATTCCCCGTCGCAGTTTCCAGCAACACGATGGAGAGCTGTACCTCGGCCTGCTACAACGCCGGTTATTCCATGGCTGGTACCGAATATTCTGCGGAATGTTGGTGCGGCACCTCCATCCAAGGCGCGGGTGCTCCCGCTTCTGCTTCTGACTGCAACATGCCATGCTCTGGCGACAACACCCAGTCCTGCGGTGGCCCCAATCGTCTCAACATCTACAACTATACTGGCACTGTCCCGACCCCGCCCCCTCCCCCCGGTACAGTCCACCCAGTCACAAATCTGCCTGGAAACTGGTCGTACAACGGATGTTGGACGTAAGCTTTCCATGCCTTTTCTGCATTACCGCTTTCTCATCCCGCCGCAGTGACAACGCAAATGGCCGCGTGTTTCCCAAACAACTCGACGATAACGCCAGTTTGACGACCGCTGGTTGTATCCAGGGTTGTTCGGCTCTCAACTATACTATCGCTGGTTTAGAGTTTAGCGTCCAGTGCATGGTAAATTTTACTCGCCTCCACCAGAGCTTACCTGACGTTTGACACTTCTCAGTGTGGAAATTTCCTGATCGCTGGTGCCGTCAAGAACGCCGACGATTCCACATGTAACATGGGTTGCGGTGGCAATCAGACCGAAGCGTGTGGTGGACCCAATCGCCTCTCCGTCTATTCATCAACCGGAAACGTCACTGCCCTTCCGGTTGCTGTTCCCCTTGTCGACAACCTTCCCGGCCAATGGCAATACGTTGGATGTTTGGCGTGAGTTGCTCAGTCTTATTCCCCTTCGCTCGAAGTTGATTGTTTCATTCAGTGAACCTGGAGCCCCTCGTGTCTTCCCCAACAAGATTGTCAACACTGTCAACAACACCGTCCAAGCCTGTCTCAAGAGGTGTTCTGATTACGGATATCCTGCTGGTGGACTCGAGTACTCAGAAGAATGCTACTGCGGCGACGTCGCGGAGATCACCGCCAACGGGGGTGTCATGAGACCGGAGAGCGAGTGCAACATGCTCTGTAATGGAGACCCATACCACTTGTGCGGTGGTCAACAGAGACTGCAACTCTACGAGTGGAATGGCAACCTCAACGTTTGGCACGAACCTGCAAATACTGGCCACTACGAATTCTTGATCGGTAGTCCTGTCGTTCCATTGATCTCCACCCTCGGCATCAACAACAAAGTCACCTTTGTCGAGAAGTTCGGTACCAGCGTCTACCCGAACAGCACCGGTGCCTATGAATTGGACCTAACCTTGGTCAACGATTATACCAAGGCGTGGCGGGCGATGCACATCAAGAGTGACGTTTTCTGCGCCGCGAGCATAATCTTGCCAGACAAGGCAGGGCGTCAGATCAACGTCGGCGGATGGAGTCTCGACTCGACTTACGGCATCCGTTTCTACGCCCCAGATGGCTCTACCGGTGTTAACGGGACTAACGACTGGGAGGAAGATGTACACACCGTTGCCCTTCAGCGTGGGCGATGGTACCCTAGCGCTCTGGTCCTGACCAACGGTTCTATCTTGGTCGTCGGTGGCGAGGAGGGTTCCAACGGAGCTCCAGAGCCCAGTCTGGAGATCCTGCCGAAACCTGCGGGCGGAGACACTGTCAAACATCTCGACTGGTTGGAGAGGACCGACCCAAACAACTTGTACCCTTTCATGTACATTCTCCCGAGCAACGGCAACATCTTCATCAGTAAGCAGTATCTATACACCCCCTACCACGATTCTTGACTTTAACCCCATTCGACAGGTTACTGGAACGAAGCCCGGATCTTAGACAAGGTTACCTTCGAAACGACCAAGGTTTTGCCCAACCTCCCTGGGTCCGTGATCAGCAACATCGCTGGCCGCACATATCCTCTCGCCGGCGCATCCACGCTTTTCCCTCAGCGCTACCCTTACACTGACCCCTTAGAAGTCCTCTTCTGCGGTGGTTCGGACGTTCTCGAGTTCCAGAGGGCACTCGATAATTGCGTCAGTGTCAAGCCGGAGGTCGCACAGCCTGCATGGACCATTGAACGCATGGTGAGCCCGGGCGGACTCCCCTATCCCTGCTTCACGACTAACAATACATTCTCCAGCCTTCCCGCCGTGTGATGGCCTGCATGGTTACCCTCCCCGATGGCACCTTCCTCATCTTGAATGGCGCTCAACAGGGTGTCGCCGGTTTCGGATTGGCCGACTTCCCAAATCTGGAGGCTCTGCTCTACGACCCAACTCTTCCCGCCGGCCAGCGTTTCTCCAAGCTGGGCGAAACCATTGTTGCTCGCATGTATCACTCCGAGGCGATCCTCCTCCACGACGGTCGCGTCCTTGTCTCGGGTTCCGACCCTCAGACTTACCTCCCGGATGGGAGTGAAAAATACCCCGAAGAATTCCGAGTTGAAGTTTACGTCCCGCCTTATTTGACCGACGGGAAGACCCAACCTACGTACACCATCGTCAATAAGGAGTGGCAGTACGGTCAGACTTACCACATCAACGTCAACCTCTTCCAAGGGTCAACAGCAAACCTGAAGGTCTCGCTTTTGGCCGCCACCTCCAGCACTCATGGTAACCTGATGGGATCTCGTATCATCTTCCCCCAGGTGACCTGCACGGGCAACGATTGTGCCATCCAAGCGCCTCCCGATGTGAATGTCTGCCCTCCAGGATGGTACATGTTGTTCGTCCTCGATGGTCCCACGCCTTCTCACTCCCAATGGGTCCGGATCGGGGGCGACCCCGCTGGGCTCGGCAACTGGCCACAAGGACCTCCCTTCCACCCTCCTGGAGTCTAAAACACTTTTCCTCTGCCTTTCCGTGCTTAAATACCATCGTTAAATACCTTTCTTTTCTTGGTTTTCGTTCGATCTAGTAGTCTCCTTCGGACTCTCTTCACTCATTTCCCTAGATGGATTACGACCACCTACCGTACACACAGCCTGTAGTATTAATGCACACATATAATCGTGATGAAACGCTCGTGCGAGGAGGACCAGCCCAAAGGAGAAGAAGGGCCCTTGATCGAGGTCGGAGGACCGCATACAGCAGTAAGGCACGCGCAGCGCATCACCTGACAACTGCGTCCACCTCCCCAAGATTTGTGGGAAGGTCAGGACACAGCTACACCTCGACTCCCTACGGTCACGTACTACCACGCCCAACAGCGCGAATGGCCTTAGATTCCGCGGCCTCGGATGTACCACAAGATCTAGGTGCTCCAACTCGACAGCTTCACGACGTCCACGACGGTCGCACTCACCAGTCCTTCTCCCAGTCTCCATCTTCCATTGCTCGTTTCATCCCACCCAGGGAAATACCATAGATTGGGCACTCAAGGCCAACCCAAGTTCGTGTTCCTCTCAAGTATGCCATCTGTGCAGAAGCTAAACAGTCACCTCAGACCTTGACTTGACGAATGTCGAGTTTAGTTCACTCCCAAGTGGTTTACATCTAGTTGAGGAGGACGTTGTGTACGATATCTCCTCCCTCTCCAACTTCAGCTCGAGACCTCATTCCAAACCCGTTCTGCAGCTACTTCGCCAGAGGGGGCCACCAGGGTGTATCCATATTCCGTCGCAGAGAAACCTCGGAAACGGGTCACCGCGGTTTTCGATTGTCCTCGTTAGGTGTCCTTCTAGCCAAGTCACCCCGCCCCCAACCATGGCGGCACGTTCCGTCTCTCAAGTCTCTCATTCGTTCCATGTATTCGCGGTTCCAGGAAGAGGGGATCTATGATCCCGGACAATTCGACTGGTCATCCGCAGAAAGCTTCTTCAAACAAAGGAAGGATTTTCAAACTGACTCTTCCTATTCGGGCGTTTGGAGGGGTTGGAGCGATGAACTAGAGACAGTAAGTCCTGACGCCATCATGTTTCCCTCCCTGCCAGGACTGCTATTTGTTACTGACCTGACATTCCGACCCAGCCCGATCCGGATTTCTACAACCCCACCACCCACTTGCCCCACCTTCTTCGTATTCTTGGCTTGTCGACCATTACACTATATAAGCACATCCTCGGTCGCAGGCGAATCCTAATCTATACCCTCCCCCCCGTAGAAGCCTCGGGGATACTCTGTCAGGTTGCTGCCGATATGTGTTACGAAGACCAAGTTGATTACGACCCAAGTTTGGACCGACGCAGCCCCCCTGTTGGTCTGGACACCGGTGGCAGCAGGGTCGATGGCTCTTCCCTGCGGCTGAAAGGTCGGACTCGTGAGAGTATCAGGGTCCTTGGGATGGTCACCCTTAGCGACTTAGATCTGCTGCAGTCCGAGGATAGTTGTCGGAGGGGCTGGGTGGCTTGCACAACTGACGCCATCTTTCTGGAGAAACCATCGTGTTATGACCTGGTCATCGACCTCACGACATCCACGCCGTCAAAAACTAGTTCCCCTACATTATACCTCTCACAACCCGCGGAGTGGACGGACGATGGGAAAGGTCGGGGGCACAAACTGTTTCCCGTCCGGTTTACCTGGAGCGATGTGAAAGTTGTGAGCATTTTTTGTACCGGCAGATTGTTATCCGTATTCACATTGGTACAGTGGGCCGAGCTGGAGCGGTTGCTAGAGCGGCACGTGGCGGATGACCACAGCTGCTGCGAGCCCCACCCCAAGGCGACGGCAGAGTCATCTTCGGGTTGGGCCGGCATTTGGCGTGTGTATGAAGATGTGTGTATCGTCTGTGCAGGGGTCTGGATGGGGACGTGGAGAAATAATTCGGTGGTATCATACTCTACCGTCGATGGCAACATGGCGAACTGGGGTCGTGTACGACTGGAGGGTGATGATGACCTGTCGGTCGGCGGGTCTCATGTGCGCAGCCTAGGAATGGGGATCGAGGGCCGCCCAGCCACCCCTTCGGATCTGGACAGGAAAGTTTCAGGGGCTTCAGGGTCTTCGAAGACCACGAGGCGGGCGAGCGGGATGTCGGTCTGGTCCAAGTTCACAAACGGAGATACAAACGATCAACCAATCCAACTCGGAGGCAACGAGGAGGGTACAAGACTACGGAAACGCGAACAGCAAATACTTCTGACGCTCGCTCTGCTGCAAACATTCCACGCCCACACGACCAACCTCCTTTCCAAGTTGTCATACCACCTCCCCAGCGCACCGGCACCGGCCTCTGGCGACAACATTTCCACGATCTACCTGAGTCCGAGAGACCTGTACGCTTTTGAACTCGGCCCCCTGAGCGCCCTAGACGCACAGTTTATAGAGTGGCTGGGAGAAGAATACGGGGCAAGAGTGGGTGTGAGGGTCGTTGTACGCAGAGGGTGGAAGGACTTTGTTCGGCTGGTTTTAGGATTTTGAGTAAGCGTTCGATTTAGATTTTGGTCTTTCCCTTCTTGTACCCACCGCTGTGGTTTTACTAGGGGTCACGCACGATTTATCACGTATGCATGAATGAACGAGTGTATGGATAATTTTCAACACGGGTTTCACTCCATTTGGAACCGGTACCGCGAACATGGTGTAATTAATGGGGATGAATGGTAACCAAAGGCCCGAAATCATGGGATGGGAAGAAGGGGTGGGACGGTCAGACTTGGCCTGTTTGGACCTTTTCCTTAGGGGAAACGTCTGCGAGGATCGCTGTGCGGCGTTTGGCAAATATTTTGTTCCGGAGTTTGGCAAGCCCCCAAACGATGGAGAAGATGATGCACTCTCCGACCAAGACACCGAAGACGTAAGCCGCAACCTCTCCTCCATACGCTGCTGGGTCTAGGAACTTGTAGGCTTCGCGGAGAGCAGTAAAGTCAGCATGGACAAGAGAGAGACGGGATAAATGGGGACGAACGGTAAAAGTTCTGGCTTGCGTGAGTGACGTATGCCAGCGCGATATATAAGCCAATGGTGAGAACGCAGATGGGGAGGTAGAGCCAGGAAATCGGCCCTGCGAATGTCAACAAAATCTCAGATAGGGCAAACACGGAGTTGAGGATGTGGGCGGAGGTGTTATCCCAAGCTAGAGGGCGACGGTCGTATGAGCGCCTAGGCACGAAGTACTGACGATTCGATGATACCTTTGTATGACGTCGCGAAGGAATCAGATGAGGCGAGCAGGGTCCAGAAGGCGATAGTGACGACAAATGCTGAAGAAGGGGTAAGGTCACATCACACGGGCATAATGTGAGTGAACACACGAAAGGTGGTAATGGTTGCGTATAACCAGAGATGGAGCAATTGGAAAAACCTGGGCCAGTGTCGCAGGGGGTATTTCTTCCCGAGCGCGTACGTGGAGGTCTGCACCCCAGCCGCCCAGAAGTAGGCACACAGGCCGATCGCCGACAAGTGAGTGAAATATGAAAAGAACCTGAGGGATGCACGCGTCAGAGGTGAGTGGATCGTGCTCGAAGGTGGACGAACTGCTTGAGGTCCTTGGGGAAATGAACCGAGTCCCAAGAGAACTTGAAGATGAAATAAACGAGGAAGTAGAAACCGCAGAGAAGTCTGAGAGCTGCAAGAAAGAGTGGGGGGTAAACCGGGGAGGTCACGAGGGAATACTGGGGGTCGAAGGGGACGTCGACCCCAAACTTCGAGTATACACTGCCCATGGACGGAGGAGGCGGATGATGTGGACGAAGGAGAAAGAGCGGCTACGGTGACCGGATAGGGGTCATGCGACCGTCCCTGTCAGCCTAGTAGGCGTGGAGACGGCACATCCCGACAAGCCGTCCGTCCGGCAGCGTGGCACAAGACGAGTCCCACCGACATTTTTCTGATTTAATCTCTGCGCAGTTGGGAGGTGGAAGGCTGGTCGACTGAGACTCTGAGCTGCTGACCAGGTCACCAGTGCGGCCAGGGAGAAATTAATGCCACGTGACTTTAACAGGCTAGACCCGAAGTGCCCACTGACTGGATCCTCCGTCCGACTGCCGCCACCGCCTTCGCACAATCTCCTCCTCGCTCCTCGTCCTCCTCAACCCACTCAAAGTTCGCCCAGTTGTCCCTCAACTCTACCCCCGTTCACCTCTACGGTCATGTTCCCACCACCAGTGGGCAGTTTGGCCCCTTATCCCAGCCCTCAAGTCGCCGGTAATCTTATCGCCCCATCGTATCCCCCACCCATCTCACAGCTCTCCCAAATATCGCTCGCAGGCCTCACCCTCACTGTAACCGCGGGCGAAGATATCTCCAGGGTCCTTCGTTTCGACAAGTCAGACACCCCAGTCATCAACATTGGCCGCATGCCCTCGTCCAGGGTCAATGAGCTTGAGCTTGATCTCGACCTCGACCTCGACCTCGCTTGGTTCAGGTGTGCTGTCGTTAGTAGGAAGCACGCAAAGATATGTTTCGCAGACAGTGGTCATGTGAGTATCCTGACCTTCGCACCCGCACCCCTCGTTAACTGGGATCCATGCGCATTCCTAACAGGTTTATCTCATCGATCTATCCTCCCATCACGGCACCCACTTACTCAAGGTCGGACACACCGCCCCCGTAACTCTCGCTCCTGAGGTCCCTACCCCACTTGCCGACGGCGATGTGGTCACATTTGGCAAGCCCGTTGGCAAGGATGCGGATCTTGTTCGCCCCGTCTCAGTCAGGGTCAAGTTCTTGCTTCAGCCGGCGGACCGCTCCGAAATATCCCAACCAATTCACATCCAAAGCATGAATTCTGGCCGGTTCGGCGTCCTGACCGATATCGACTCTTCCTCTTCATCCTCCTCCGATTCTGAAGTGGAAGAAGTCGATCCTCCTGAGCTTCTCTCATCCAATCCCTATCGTGCGCAGATCCCCAGTCATAGTTTATCTCACGGCTTTGGGTTCATTGAACAATGGTTCCGCACAGACCCCTCCGATCCTCACATCCAACCCCAATCGAATTCCCGTCCCTCCGTCCCCAGTTTTCATCCCCACATCCAGCCTCAATCCAAAAACGAGGACGCCTCTTCCAGCGCCTCTTCCATGCCGAAGGAGGTGATCAACGTGGATGATTATGATGACTCGGAAGTGGTCATCCCCTACAGGACGACACAAATATTCACTCACTTCACCGATATGAGCATCCCCCCTTCCTCCGCCGCAGCCGTCATGACCCATATCCCCATCGATTTGGAGGACGCCATTGGCGACATCGTCGCAGAACCCAGCCTCGTTGGTGCCTGGCCCCCCTCACCCCGTTCACCGATCGACCACGAGGAATTCGTGGTCAGCCTGATGGATATGGATGGTGGTGAGGTTGATATGAACCTCGAATCCGACGCGGAGGACTCCCCAGACAACGGTGCCCCCGAGGTTTCAGAGCACAATGATCCAAACCTCTCTACGGATGCCACGGGAGAAGCGGCGGATATTCCTCGTACCCCGGAGTTCAACCCCGTCGATGCCGTTGACCTCAATCCAAGTGCGAACGCCGTCGCCGAAACAAGTACACCTACCACCCTCAAGGTACTCGAGGATATCAAGGAGGACTTGGACAGTATTAAAGAGAACGTTCGCCAGGTCTCGGTAGGTTCCAACCACGACTGTGACCCCCCCGCCGTCTACAACTCATACCATTTACAGAGCGACGTCTGGGAGCTCCAGAAATCCCAACAGAACACTTCCACCAGCGTCTGGGATATCAACAGACGGGTCGACAGCCTCGATCTCAGAATCAAAGCGATGGAGTCCGCACACGAAACCAACTACGAGAAGCTCAGCGCGATGCTTGAGAAGGAAGCTGCGCGAGTAGACGAGGTCCTCCGCAAGTGCCAGGAAGAAAAAGAGGAGACAAAGAAGACATGCAAAACCTTGATGGACGGTGCGTCTGCCAACGCCCTCAGTCAATGTTGCCTAATGGTGAACCAATCTTCGTGGCACACAGAGATACAATCTCTTCGGGAGCAAACAGACAAACAGGTATCTACCGAGGTCGAATCCCTCAAAGCCGCCCAGAAGGAAGCCCTTGATGCGGTGAGAGCCATGACCCAAGAGACGCAAATCGTACGTTTCTCACCCACACCCCACCTGTCCATGCGCCTGACACGATCGTTCCGTCAGGCATGCACCAGCCATCTTAACAACCTCAAGCGAAAGAGGGACGAGCTGGAAGAAGAAGAAGAGGCCGAACGTGCAACGAAATTGGCAAAATTTTCCACGAGCCAGGCTGCCGGAACCATCTTCAAGGCTACTTCCATCTTTACTGCTGGAGTCATTGCCACCTGGTCCGCGCTTGCGTTCTCCTGACCCTCCACATTCCACAGTTGTATTATTAGAACGTACCTTCCACATTTCCCTCCCCTCCTGCATGGGTTCCTCCTCGCTTTTGCATGGTTCCTACGTTGTACGTGTACAGATGCTGGGTTTTGAACGCCCATTCTTCTCACAAATTCTGCCTCCTCAGTCGGACTTGTTTTCTAATGTTGTAGTTCCTCCTCCGTTTTGTTTTATTTCGCCCTTTGTCGCGATCCAAATGCAATGTCATTTTTATCCCATCTTCACGCTCCTTCCTCTGTGGCTCGAAGTCTCGAAGTCTCGGGATATGTAAACGAAATCAACCGCGTCATAAGATCTCACGCCTACAGACACGAGTAGAAATAACAGTAACGAAAAGGGTCCATAAGAGGAGCTGGTTCGGTATGCTTACCGGCGTGGCTCACGGTGATTAAGATAGTGGAGGGATGAGGGTGGGTGATCGTAAGGTAGGTGTAACGTAGGCTACTTTGGGCGTCCGGTGTGAGTTGTTGTGAGCGACATCAAATGACAGGTATTGCAAGAACATGGTGTGGGTGTACGACGAGAGAAATTGGTGGCTGAGCAAAAAAGGCAACAAGCGGACAACACAACGGCTGGGAATCAAGGGAGACGGGGGGGATCCGCGTGGTCTGGAGGGAGAGGATCAAGATTTGTTGAAGTAAGGGTGAACGAGCGCTCGTTTAGCTGCGGGATAAGATGTTAGGGACGCGAAGAACGGGGCAGGAGTCGAGATTCGTACCTGAGATGCGCTTCGAAGTATCATAGACAAGCATTTGCTTGATCAACTCCACGCCCTGAGAGTCCAGTGATGGGAGGTGTGAGGCGAGGTCGGCCCCCGGCCACTGAGGGAAGGTGGGTTTGTAATCTGGCAGCTGGCTCACGCCTGGCCATCTCTCTTCGTTCGGTGTCCCCATGATCCTGGATGAGCGTAAGTGGGGTGAACGCAATGGGTGGGGTCCGACAGAAGGTGCTGACCTGAAAATCCTGAAGATTTGGTCGATCTCTGAATCCCCCGGAAAGAGGGGACCACCCTTATTGACCATCTCCGCGAAGATGCATCCAACAGACCACATGTCTATCGCCGTTCCGTAGTGTCGAGAGCCAAGGAGGACTTCGGGTGCCCGATACCAGAGCGTTACGACCTATACCACGTTAGCAGTGGAGGTGAGGTGCGGCAACCAGAGTGCCGGCGTACCTCGTGAGTGTACGTTCTCATGGGAATGCCGAACGCTCGTGCGAGTCCAAAGTCAGCCAGCTTGAGATTGTCTTGTTTATCGATGAGAAGGTTCTGGGGTTTGAGGTCTCGATGTAGGATTCGGTGGGAATGACAATATAAAAGACCGGCGGTGAGCTGCTTTGTGAATTTCTACAAGAGCGCGTGTGAGTTGTGGACGTGGCACGTGATCATTGAATGAACGAAGCATTGTCCTCGTGTGGAACACGCACGGACGCGACAGCGGAGAAGGAAATATACCAGAGACGCGCAACGGCGGCCCACGAGCAGAGGACGAGCGGAGTGAGAAGAGGGAGGTTTCAACCAGCTAACCTTTGTGATCGTCAGCGAAATCGGTTTTCCAGCGTGGTTCCCGTGCTCGATGTAGCGCTTCAAGTCGACGTCGATGAATTCAAAGACGAGATATAGCTTGTTGTCTGCGTGGACGATGTCGAGTAGCCTGCGGCGATCCGAAGGGTCAAGAGGCGTTCTGGATGGGATGAGGATGCAACTGAGATCGCACCTCACGACGTTATCATCCTTAAGCTCCTTGAGTAGACTGATTTCTCGAATGGCAGTGCTCGGGACGCCTTCGTCTTCTGCTTCCAGTCTAATCTTCTTGAGGGCGACGATTTCGTTCGAGGTCACATCGCGGGCCTTGTACACGACTCCATAAGTTCCTGGGAAAATGATGGGGTCACTGGATGTCAGGTGGCCAGGGTTATGCGCTCAAGGTACCTTCGCCTGTGGGGTAGGATGTGTGGGTCGAGGGGGATAAAGATGAGTTTGGTTGAACACTGACCGACTTTCTCAATCTTTGCGTATCTAGATGCGACGCAGGTGGGATGTCTGTTTGGTAGAGAGCGAGAGAGATCCAACGCACCGGTCCATGTGAGTTTCTCTGGGTGGCCACGAAGGCTCTGGCTGGTTGTGGGCGGTCTTGTCTTGTGGTTGGGGAGAGAGAGAGGAAGAGAGAGATGGCCGCTGGTGGCGTTTTAAAGTCGACAAGTCAATTTGCTTTTGGCACAAATGTCTGCTTATGTAATCGCCACCCCCCAAAGGCCAGGCAGACAGAAAATAAAGGCTTCAACTTCCAGTAAGTACAGTTCGGTTTATCATCCTGGTTACCATAAACCCAACAAAGACTTTGCTCTCCAACCCTCGCCGGTCCTTATCACTGTGGGTCGAATCTGTGCCTTGTGCCACAGTGGATCGTGAGCGGCGATCACTGTTCCCACCCAACGCATCACCCGCCCCAAGGCTCATTGATCATTGAATCCCACCCCGTAAGACTCGAGTCGAGAGGACGACACGCTCACTGTACTTGCTTTGGAACAAGTCGGCGAAAGCCGTCCCATCAGTCCACAAGTCAGGCTGGTCGAGGCCAGTTTTTATCGTCCCGGTGCCCCTTTTGTCTGGTGAGGTCGATGTATTCTCCCGCCCAAGGCCCCCCGGCTACACCAAAGTCCCGTAAACCAGTGCAGTCTACTTTCAGATCTACGATGGCGACTCACATCTGTCAATTGCGCTATCCTCCCCATCTCCATCCACGTCTTCGCCTTCCTCATCCCACGTTTCGTTCAGGGCGGGATCCTGTTGCTTGTCTACTGCGAGATCCCTCGTCAGGCGGGCCATCGATTCATCCTTTATCTCCCGTAAGGACTTGTCCCTGGCCGCCCGTGCCCGCTCAAGCTCGGGGAGGTATTCCCTGCTGCAGGTGAGAGCACATCATAAACGTGCCCTCGGCTCACGTACCTTTCATATTCCTCGCGTGAGGCGTCTACTGCTTTGAAAAATGCCTCTATTCCGTTACCGGTCACACTTGACACTCCCACCGTCTGCTGCCATCAGGTCCCCAGACTATCGCGAGGCAAGGTAACGGCTTACCTTGAGGTTCTTGTAGAACTCGTCGAGTACCAGGCTCATGCTATTCATGAGGCTGTTCATGTACGTCGGTTCGCCCTCTTCGTCGCTCGTGTCGCGATGGGAAGCTAGTGCCGTCTGGAACGCTTCGAAATCTTGCATCCACTCGACGGCGAAATCGTGGGGCTGTACGTCGGTCTTATTGAACACCAGGATAAATGGGAGCTTGGTCTTGTATAGGATGCTGGACGGATTAACGTTCCGTCGGAGCCCTTCCGACGTGGAAACGGATAGAGCCCTACCTGCAAGCGTAGAGCATATTGGACATAAAAGTCGCGGGAGCCATCGTTCGTGGGGTGTCAATGATATAAGCCACAACAGCGGGGAAGCTGGAGGCCATAGCGTCGGTTATGATGGCTCCCGATGCTGACCAGGTAAAAATCTCAATCTGTCCAGGAGTGTCCAGAATAACATAACTAGAGGGAGGCTAGTTAGCGGTGTTGGGGGATACGGTGTGACTACGACCGAAGTACTCGACGGTATCTGCCCTTTTCTCGACAAGGTCAAGGACCTGGTCAAACTTTGTTGTGAATAGGTTGAGAGCGGTGAGAATTCCGCCATTCGGCCCTAGATTGTACCTTTTCCAATGGTGTTATGAAACAGGGGGGGAAACAAAGGTGAAACTCACTGTCTCATGACTTCATGGTAGTTTATCGTATCCCGTATGTCGATATTAGGCTCGAACGCGGTTGTGGTCACAGCGGGATCGAGATTTAGAACATAGGGAGGCTTGTCCCGGGAGGCTAGGTGCGAGTTTATTCTGTTGACAAACGTGGATTTTCCCGCACCGGCCATGCCAATGGTGAATATCACTATCGGCTTTTTCTTGTCTTTCTGCTCTTCTTCCGCAGCCATCATCGCTGAGGGCAAGGTGTGGTTAACTCATCATCTAATTTTCTTCCAATCGACAGGCACGCGCCTTCCTAAACTGGACGTTGGGCGTCTACTATCCTTTCCGCCAAGGGCGTCTGGCCCATTCCCTCCCACCACCCTCGTCCTCTTCTACATCCGCAAACAGGAATGGCCGAGGCCGTTTCACCGTTCACGAGAGGCGGAAGTAGAGGCTTTGGTCCAAACACAACGGGCCCGACTCCTGCTAGAGGCCGAGGACGTGGATCGAAGAACAAGCACTGGCCTTCTGCAAGTGGCTCGGACACCGAACGATGGGAGCGCGGCGGACACAGAGGGGGAGGTCCCGGACGCGGGAGGGGTCGTGGAAATCTGACCGCAGCATTCGCACAGGAGAAGTCGCACCAGTCGGTCGATCTTGCTGTAGACGAAGATCTCGAGACCGAAGCAGAGGAGCAGGAGGCCGATGACGAACTGGGACTTAATGCTACCCAGGAAGAACGGGACGAGTTCTGGAGAGAGGTGCGTCGCCGACGAACCCCAGAACCTCGCGTCGCCCTCAACAATCACACCCAATAGCTTGTCAGAGCCCGCGAAGCAGAGAGGAAGAGAGCGATTGCAGAAGGTGCCATGGATGACCCCCTCGTTCCGAAACGACTAGAAGATGCTATCACCATGGTCGGGACGTGTATGGACATGTGCCCTCGTTTCGAGCGGTACAGGCGCGAGAGAGAGAACAACCTGACAGAATTCGAATTTGTGCGCGAAGGACCACTCTACTCTTTCCTGGGAGGTTTATCGAATCTTTTCTGCAGATTCCGGGCACCAAACGCGTGGATCACCGTAAGGCGGTCAAGATGTACGAACGCGCCGCTGGTGATAAGACGATTCCATCCGACCTCCGCCCACCCCTAGTCCTCAAAGTACGTACCCTCATCGGATAGCCTCCAACCGTCGTCACCGTCGCCCCCCTAGAAAACTCTCGATTACCTTTTTCGTGTCTTGCTGGAAACTAAAGGACTTTCTGCCGCGCACAACTTCATTCGCGACCGTTCAAGAGCCGTTAGAAACGATTTTACCATGCAACACGAGACTGGGCCACTCGCTATTGAATGTCACGATCGTTGCGCTCGGTACCATATCCTCGCAATGCATTTTCTCGGCGGGGAGCCATCCTTTATGGCCCAAGAGGACCGGCTCCTGATGAATAGTGAGTGCGGATAGACCTTTTCGCCCGTGACGATTCAAGCATTTTCCCATAGCACTCCAAAGCCTGAAGGAATTCTACGAGGACCAACGGGAGAAGTTTGAATCTCCTACAGAGCTCGAGATGCGGGTTTACCACCGCTTGATTCACATCCGGGATCAGAAGGAGCGACATGACGACATCCCTCGCCATATCTTGGACAACCCCGTGTTCACGCTGATCACAAAATTCAGGCAACACGTCCAAGAGAAGAGTGCTCCCATCACAAAGGCTTCGCAGTTGAGTGTGGGGGATGATGGAATGGTCATCTTTGCCCAGCTTGCACAGGTTTTGCAAGAGCAGAACAATGTCGTGATGGTTTATCTCGTTGCTTGCGTCCTTGAGCGTTTATTTGGCAAAGGCACCATTCAGGACGATTTAGAGATGATCCGCGGAAATTTGTCCATCTCCGATATCATTGACGGGGTCTCTCTTCCACACGAACCTGTTCAAGAGGAGCTGGAGGAATTGATTGACGAAACCAGCGCTGACGAAGGCTCGCATCTCTTCGTTGAACAAAGAGAGCGGGGCGAACTTCCACCCTCCATCGCCCTCGACCCCACACCACCACAAATCGCTTCCATTTTTGTAGGGTCTACTCCTTCGCCGTTCGGACTGACCGCCAAGCGGGACCGGGATTCTGCACCCCCCAATAACGCGTTCTCCGCCCTTGTATCCACTCCAAGCCCTTTCGCCGCCAGTTCCGGCTTTGGTGGAACTTCGTCTATGTCCGTGTTCGGTGGCGGTCAACATTCCTCAGCGTTCGGGGAGCCAATATCTCGTCCAATCCCTCCCCTCTCAGGGAATCCGTCAGAACATATGCTACAACCCCAACGCTCGGACGGGTTCGCGTCCTTACAGATTCCCTCCTCGCTTTTCCTATCTTCGTCAACTACCCAACTCGCCCCTCCGGCAACGAAACCGGAACCCTCATTCGTATTGTCACCTCCAAAGGTAGCCCCGGAGCCACCCCAGCCCCGGCAACCTCCCCAAGAGGCGGCTTCGTTGCCTCCTAAAGTCCCTTTGAACCCCAGCGCACCAGCCTTTTCCCCGCCAAAACCGTCACCCCCTGTTCCGTCAATACCACCAAGTTTACTGCCGAAGACTACGCAACCCGCTCCACCATATACTTTCGACATACCCAAAATCCCCCCTTTGTCTGCACCACAGCCGGCAGGGTCGTCTTTCCTTACCCATACACCCGAAGATCCACAAACCACATCTGCCATCCGGCTTATCGAAAGAAGGCAGACGCTGTGGGATTTTCCAGGGACGTCTGGGCCGCGACGACCGCCGAGGATCAACACCGACCTTGCATCTGATGGGTCGATATCAAGTCCCAAAGCACCGCCGTTGTTGAAGAGGGTTGACCCAATTTCTCTCCCGCCCACGACCCCTCACACCCCACTCCTCACGCATCCATCCTTCAAGGGGAACAAATCTTTGAAAGGTTTCCCCTCGGTCCAGAACATCCAGACACCGGCAGACATCCTTAGTCCGTTGAATTTGACGCCATCCATCAACGCTCAAGAATTCTCGTTCGCGATGCCGGTCACCCAGCAGATAGACCTTTCGGCGACTACGGCGAGACTCGATGGTATCGCCGCCAGGGAGGAAGCAAAGGCGGAAGAGGGCATGACCGATAAGGAGAAGGGATCCCAGTGGATCATTGATTCCAAGGAGAAAGCCGCCCGCTTCAAATCCCGTGGGGTCCTCGTCAAGAACTGCTTCTCTCGTTGGAAGCAGAGGTTCATGGAGCAGATGGAGTACCTGGAAGCCCTCAGGACGGACAACGAGCGTAGCAATAAGCTGACGAACCGAGAGTTATCCGCAAGTATTTCCGTTTCTTCGTGCAGCGGGGGCGACAGGAAACGTAGGATCTCGGGAATGTCCCTTGATTCAGCCCAGAGGAAGCGAGCTCGGAAGAGGCTGTCTGCAAAATACGCCCCTCCAAGAACGGACGACGACCTGGTTAGGAGGCTACGAGAGGTACGCCAGTTGAAACACGTCCAAATCGCAACCAGTCAGCTTACTCCCACATACCACAGAACCACGAAGAGAACGAGCGAAGGTGGGCTACAGGGACATTCACAAGGTCCCTACGTGAGCGACTTGAAAGAGAGCGCCTCCCCCCAAACTGGCTTGTCTGGTTGTCAATCAATCAGGACAACGATGGTACGGCCATCTGGCTCCAACGAAAGTTCGGCGTTCCGTCTTCTGGGACTTGGTTATCCGATAAGGTCTTTCGAATTGGCCCCCCCGCTCCGACCGTTGACGCCGGAGATGGAGCCCCCGGCTTGATCATTTTCGAATGCACCCCGTTCGAAGATTTGGACGACGAACTCGAGAAGAAGTATAGAATCCTGGATGATTGCGCCCGCCTTAGAGAGACCTTGCTGGCACTGCCGGAAGGACGCCACTTCTTACCATCACTTCTGTTGATCCTGTGGAGCGAAAGAGGGTCCTCGATCGTCGGATCCGATTTGGATGACATGGTCGGTGCCCAGTCATCGTAGCCTCCGGGAGTTAACCGTATTTGTTTGCAGGTCTCTGATCTCGTTGTTGAGGGAATCCTCAAATCCTTCTCGACGTTCACGATGGCTACATCCATGAAAGACGCAGATCTCAGGTTTTTGGAGGCGGTTTCTTCTTTAGAGCTGGACCTTGAGGGTGAACTTGCAGTCAGGTGCACCGGTAGTTGTGAGTGTTTCCGTCTCCGCGAAAATGCCGTCGCATAATTTGGACTGTCGCAGCGCTCGCGCGTTCCCTATCTATGGAATGGATGGAGAATTTATCGGAGTGGACAGAGAGCTGTTTGGTGGATGGCCGTGGTACGTTCCGGCCAAGTGCGTGATCGGTATTCTAACCATCGCGCAGTTGACTGGACATCGTACGGTGAGGTGCTCCAAGCTTCCAGCAGGATCATGGATACCATCGCCTACCGCGTTACTACCCTTTCAAAAACGGAGGCGGTGCGTTTGCCGACCGTTGTGGCCGAAAGCGTCCAAGACTCCAAGTGCGCCCCGTGAGCCCGCGTCCCAATGCGATGTCTGACCTCCCCCAACTTCAGATCCGCGTTAAGGGCTATTTCATCATGGTTGGACGATCCTGCGTGGATGCGAGTATCAAGTAACGTGTTGATATATGTCCAGTCATACGAAACCTCTGGAGCCGGTGTGTATAGTGGTCCATCATGGGTATCTGATGAGATTGCTGAGTGGAACGCAGATTTCTCCATCGCAGATTTCAGTTCTCGGCTACCACAGCTTCTCTCAGCGACACTGAGTATCGCATGCAGCAGAGTCTTCCACAGTAACGTTTACATCGTAAAGGAGGAATACGAGGACCTGCTCAAGCAATTCAGGGACCAGCTGAGAAACGAGAACGATGCACTGGTCGAGTCTCGCGCCATGAGAAACTCGAGGCTGGTGTTTAAACGACCTTTACCCCCTTCTAACGGCACGGAAAGCCAAAGGTAAGGAATCACACCTCCCCCGTTTCGGTGATCGTGCAGTGACGAGCGTTGCCGGTTTACAACAGCTACAAACGAGTGCGAACGGTTCAGACACCGAGTCCCAGCTCAAGTGTGGTAGAGGAACCACCTAGTCCCTCTTCTCGATCCTCGAGCGTCACACCGTCTGTTACATTGGCAAAACCCGTGGTTACCTTGGACATGCTACGGGCCCTTACGAAGAGTGTGATGAAAAGTTATCAGACATGACTGCTGCTATCAACCTAGTTACCATTTTGCATTTGTACTCTGCTATTCCGACTACAGTGTTTCCTAACCCTTCGACAACATCTTATAGTAAGCTGCCGATATTGTGGGTGTTAGGTTGTGTATCGATTGCAGTGATAAACGGCAGAGTGTCTGACCTTGGAATGTTGCATCACGATAGCTTGAGTATTTGGAAAGAATAGTAGGCGGCCACAAGGAGCGTGATAAGGCCGAGGACGTAGATGAAGGTGTCAAACTTTACGCCTGACAATGGCGGGTTCTCGAGGTTACGAGTGATATCCTTCTGGTCCTTGCTGGCCTTTGGCAGGTCCTTGCTCGACAATTCGGTTGTTTCTCGTTCGTTCGACATCGTGATAGTTGGTTGGAAGGTTGGGGCGTTGGCTCCGCGTGACGTCACATTTGTTCATTGGAAACAATATTTATTTTCCCACCGCTGCGTCCAGAGATATGCCCCTACGCCCGCTCCTTGGATCCCCCAGGCGATGGCCGATGGTCCCCCTGCATGTATTCCTTGCCTCCGCTTACCTTTTCCCTTGCGGTACTCACCTCCGAAAACACCAACTCCCCCCCCGCCGGCTCCCCACCAAACCACGATCCCCACTGCCGAACGCGTGAGCACTCCAAGCAGCTCATGTAGACATGACGGGCACATACCCTCCATCACCCTCCCCAACCCCGCGCATTCGACCCAGTTCCAACTCACGCAAACGACGAGAGATCCCACCGCGCTACTTCTGACCGCATGAGATTGGTAGCATTAGGACTGCCGCACCGCACCCCTTCCACCCTTTCTACACCCTCCTCTTCCATCACAGGTGACAGCGCCATTGATGCCAAATTCCAGACTGCGGGACCCGAGCGAGCCAACCCTAGCTTACGGGAGGCGGTTTGAGGTTTTTCATCCACGCGATCATCGTCAACGATGACAGACACCCTCCGCCTCGCCCCGGCGGATTTTCTCCGGCTCAGGATCTCCTCCCGCATTACGGATGGCAACCGGGGACCAGGATAGAGCGTGATTTGTCCCTTGGGCGTCACCGCAGAAGATGACCTCTCACCCCAGTCCAACGGCTCGAAGAAGTAAGGGTCCCTCGAACGTCGGTGTAGGTTCCCGCTGTTGATTGAAGCCTCAGATGGAGCAGAAAGCGATCCGGCCGTTGCAGTGGGTGATCGTGGGATGAACTTGACGCTTCTCCTAACGAGCTGACCTAGCCGTACCCCAAAGCGGGCGAACAAGTGCGGACGCGTGGGTTTCAACGCACCGTCGACGAAGTAGGTTTTAATGGTGCGAGCGTCGCTGGAGTGGTTGATAGGGGGAGGTGTGTGTATCGAAGGTACCTTGCGTGAACCTCGAGCCTTCAGTGGGAACGGTCTTCCTGACTTGCGTTTGGGGAGGGTATTGAAGTTGATGTCCGCGAAGTAGATATGATTCTTCATCTCCTGCAAAGACATCCGGTCCTTCGCGTCCTTCTTGAGGACACGGTCCATGAAGTCGAACGTGATTTTATCGATCTTGTCCGAGTCCTCCATGGCCAATGGTACGAGGTGAATTGCATCGCCCATTCCCCATCCTGCCGCCTCGCACTCCCCGAGACCGAAAGGCAGTCTGTGGGTCAACATCTGGTACATCACGACTCCCACAGCCCACAGATCGGCCTCAAAGGAATAGGATTGACCCCTGGCCACCTCTGGAGAGTTGTACGCGGGAGTCCCACACTCCGTTGAGGTGACAAAGGGTTTGGAGCCGTTCTGCGCGTAGGAACCGGTTCGTTTCTCGCCAAAGGATCGAGATACACCAAAGTCTGCGAGGATGATATGCCCCTCCTCGTCAACAAGTAGATTGGTGGGATTCACGTCCCGATGAATGACACTCTTGGAGTGTACGTGCTCCAGTGCGATGACCAGTTCAGCAATGAGGTACCGGACCTGACTCGATGTCATCTTGCCTGTACGATCGACTTGAGCGTAAACGTCCCCAGAGGGGAAGTAATCTGTGAGGAGGTAATGGTTTATATCATCAGAGAAGAATCCGCGCAAGGGAATAGTGAAAGGTGCCCCTGCTACTTCTCGGAGTGCGAAGTACTCTCGCAAGGCGAGCTCCGCATTCACAGATGCAGTCGGGATTATCTTCATCGCAAAATCCCGAGAAGTAACTTTGTCGACGACGTGATAGACCGAGCCAGACGATCCAGCCCCTATGAAGGAGACCACTTGGAAGTCGAGGAAGGAGAGCTGTCGACCAGCGACCGGTGGAGGCAGAGAGCTTCCGAGTTGTGATAGGCAAGACATGTTGAATGCAGAAATACAAGGTCGATGAAAGTGGCCAGTGATCTTATGGGGAGGGAGGTAAAGAAACCCGGCGAACGAGCTAAAGTTGGTTTTATAGCACCTTTCCCGGAGAACGTGACGTCGGGTCCTTGGGCCTCAGGGGTCTGCACCTACCGGCGGTCTTGCCTGGGTCGTCCGGAGATGCAACAACCGCGGATATATCCACACACCGAGGGGGTTCAAAGGTTGGTAAAATATTTCTGAAGAGGAACCCCATATGGCATTCTGCAAAGTACAAAGAAGGAAGTAGTCTAGGAGCGGTTATCTCCAACCTCCGTCTTGTTGAAGTCTGCGAGGGTCCCTAGTCGGGGTGGGCGGGGGAAGCTGAGGGGATCGCTGAACAATAGCCGGATACGCTGGGTGAGGCGGAAATTGGCTGGGGTTGCGGACTTGAGGCGGAGGGGGGGGTTGATAAGGAGGGCGGTTAGGGGGTGGAGGCGGGGGACCAGAACCAGCCGTTGACGGAGAGGCGGGTTGTGAGATGGGTGGATTTCGGATCAGAGCAGGATTTACGTTGGCCGGTGAAGGTATGGCGCCTGGGGGTGTCATACGTGAACCAACGGGGTTGGAACGCGCCCCGGAAAAGAGGCTCACCAGATTTACTGTACTGCCCCGCTTGAAGCTTTGCCGCCTCCACAAGTGCTAAGGGGTCGAAATTTGTGGACTTATTTAGCGCGGTGTTAACTGGTGGCAGTCCAGAGGTTGTTGGTTTCTGGAGCAAAGCGGGTCGTAGTGGGACGACAGATCCACGAGATGAGGCGCTGGGTGTTGGGGTCGTTATAGGAGTAGTGCTTTTGGTCCGCGAGGTTCGCTGGCTCGACGGCGTGGACGACTTGGGTGTCGGCTTCGCCCAACGTGCTTTCTGTGAAGTGCTGGTCTGTTGTACGGATTTTCGATTCGCTCCGGGATCTTCGGCGATATCCCGTTTGCGTTTTGCCCGTTGACCAGTGGTGGCCTTACCGACGAGATTGTTCCGGAAGTTGTTGACGAAGGTAAACATGGTTTTGAAGACCCTGTTGTTCGTTCGAACGTCATCGTGATTTCTACGCACATCTTCACGCAGGTCTCCAACTGCTCTAGAAATCTCTTCATCAGTGCAGCTCTTTCTGATGAGCGACATGAAATAGCAGGTCATAATGAATTCTGCTGGAGAGAGTCGGCCGCGTTTAATCGGTTCGGAAAGTTTAGGGTTCAGCACAAGGGATATGAACTTGGTAAAGGATTCCAAGATGTCTTCTTTTATTTTACCATCGACGGGGGCTTCTGTGTTCAGCCACTTTTCCAGACTGGCGACAGTGGGCATAATTTGAGATGGGGCCTTGGCGATTAGGAATGCAACAGAAGCGATGCTTTGGAAATCCCGAGCTCTTGCGGTCTCAATCCGGAAGGCTTTCGCGAACTGCTCGTTGTCGACCATAAGCCTGCGAGCCTCCCGGATTATATCGGGGAAAGGCCCGTTGATGGCCTGAAGGCGTTCTGAAAACAACAAAGGTCGGAACCACTCCTAATGAAGTGGAAATAATCGTGCCTGCGGGGGTCAGCGCCATTCCCATCTGCACTCTCTGGAAAATGTACGTGAGAAAGTTAGGGAACAGGGATTGAGAAGAAAGAAATACCTGGAACATCTCGCGTTCTTGATCGTCACTGAGCCCTTCGTATTCGATGCATACAATCATTTTGTTTTCGAACAAGGTTCTGTACTTCTCAGGAAGCAGTCTGCGCGCTGTCTTTCCTTTCATCTGCTTGTACCAGAGTTTTTGGTTCGTAAACCTAAGGAGGTCTGGATAAGGAATAGAGGGGTCTGAGGTTGAACATTACTTACGAGTCTTTAACTGATGAGGGGGGTAGCGCATCAAGGTTGTGGTTCATGCAACGGGATTAATGGGACCTACAGCATATCTATCCCGAGCATGAGCGAGGTAAGAGTAAGAAAGGGAGCCTTAGGCATACCAATCCTAGGAAGAATCTACCATCACTCGTTAGTGATCACCCTCAATTATCAAAACGAGCAGGTTATTACCTGTGGATGGAGGTGAGGCGCTGTTTTCCATCGATGCACGTCCGTTTTTCGGTCCCATCTTCCTCAGACCTGACGCCTACCGGTGTTTGAGCACCCGAATGATCGGTGGAGGCTGGTGGGTTCGCACTCACAGAAGATTATTGGAGGAATGTAGAAGTTGTGGAGGACAGAGTCGATTAGGCCCACTTGTTTTGTCTCCGTCCAAACAACATCACGCTGAAGAACGGTTGTGAGGAAGGGGTCTGCCAGTTTCTGGGTAGATTACCTGATATTCTGGATCGAGGTCTATATGCTGCAACGTCAACTGATCTGGAGGAGAGACTGCATTGAGTGAATCTCTCGGGGGCCAGCGGGTTCACCATACCATGTAACCATTTGGTTGTGTACGAGACAGATCTGGGTGGTCGGAGCGTGTTCTTGAGCACGAAGGAGTCCTTTGCAGGTTGTTTTCCCTTGGAGCTCCCCGCGATTGAAGGTCCTCCCTCGTCGTCGGAGCTGAGTTCGGTGAGGTCCGAGAGGTCCGTAAACTCGAGGTCCGCTAGCGTTGACATGACGGGCAAGAAAGGCGGCGACGGCGGAGGCGTACCCTCAGGATCAAATGAGGAGCGTGACCGTGGGATCAAGACGCGACGCGTCGGTGGCTGCCAAGTGTCCCCCATTTCAATCCGTTCTCTCTGCTGTTCCAGATCTCTTTGAAGCCATGCGCATCGAAGAGCTCGTTCTGGAGGGCTTCAAATCATATCCTGTCCGCACCTCAATTACTGGTTGGGATACCTCGTTCAATGCAATCACCGGCCTCAACGGCTCTGGCAAATCGAACATCTTGGATGCAATATGCTTTGTCCTTGGGATTACGAACATGTCTCAGGCGAGCGGGGCGGCTTTACCGAGCCGCTTTACCTCCTAACACTACCATCCAGATGCGCGCCCAGAACCAACAAGATCTCATCTACAAGCGTGGTCAGGCTGGTATCACGAAAGCCAGCGTGACAATCGTCTTTGACAACTCTGATCGTGAAAAGAGTCCGGTTGGGCTGGAGAACTGCAAGCAGATCACGGTCACCCGTCAGGCATGTACCCTTCGCGGTTCACCTCTGGCTTCCGGAACTAGACGTCTTGTATTCAGATCGCACTTCCCAACATATCCAAATACCTACTTAACGGTCACAAATCGACCCAACAAAACGTCCATACCCTCTTCCAAAGCGTTCAACTCAATATCAACAATCCCAACTTTCTCATCATGCAGGGTCGCATCACCAAGGTCCTCAATATGCGCCCCCAGGAAATCCTCGGCATGGTCGAAGAAGCGTCTGGCACTCGCATGTTCGAAGAACGTAAAGACAAGGCGAAGAAGACCATGGGTAAGAAGGAGAAACGTGTCGAACAGATCACTGCCCTCCTCAACGAAGAAATCACCCCCAAGCTTGACAGCCTGCGAGCCAAGAAAAAGTCATACCTCCAATACCAGAAATCGTGCTCCGAACTCGAGAAAATGGTACGCATCATCAGCGCCTGGGATTGGGTAGAGTCTACCAAGCTTGTCGAGAGGAGGGCTGGAGAGATCACTGCGAAGACGAACGAGAGGTCCAAGGTTGAGAAGACGAGAGAGAGGCACGTTCAGGAGGGGAACGCCGCTGATGCGGAGCACCAGGCTGTCACCACACAACGGGAAAGGGAGCTGAAGAAGGGGGGGAAAGCCAAGAAGCTGGAGGAAAATGTCACAAGGATCGACATGGAACTCGTGAAGCTCAAGACACAGATCGAACTTAAGGAGAGTTCAGTCGCTGGGGAGGCCAAGCAAGTCTCCGAGCAGGAGAAGGAAATAAAAAACGTGAGTTCCTGTTCTTTGCCCATCAACAGCAATCCGAACCGACATCCATCCTCCCAGCTTCGCAGAGATCTCGACAAGAAACGCGAAGAGGTTCAACGCAAAGAGAAGAAGTTCAACTCCGTCAAAACCGAACACGACGAACTTCAGCAGACACTAACCAAGTCCGAGGAGCTTCTTCAGACACTGTTGACAGGTGTCACCTCGTCGTCTTCGGGAAACACTGGTGGCGGCTACCTTGGCCAAATCGCCGACGCTCGAGCGCGGCTTACACAGGCGACGACCGAGGAAGAGCAATCAAGAATGAAGCTTGGGATGAGCCAAAACGAGCTCAAAACGCTGGAAGCGAAGTGGAAAGATGTCGAGAGGGACGCCCAGAATGGGCAGAAGAAGCTGGATACGATCTCTGCGGAGGTTGAAAAGCTGAAAAAGCAGGTCGCGGATTCTGGGTGGAGTGAGGAGGCTGATCGGCGGTGTCAACAACTGCTGGACGACGCTCGGCGTGAGTATAGAAACCTAACGGAGGTATGGAAAGCTTCCTTGCATCTTCCCTATTGTTCACCGCTATTCTACCAGGAGCGGGAGAGTAAGAAGCAGAGGATCCCATCCCTGGGTTTCGACTACGACTCTCCGTATCCTGGTTTTGATCGTTCGAAAGTCAAGGGGCTCGTTGCCTCCCTAATCTCTTTGAAATCATCTGACTACGACAAGGCAACCGCCCTCGAGATCACTGCGGGTGGGCGGCTGTATAATGTCATCGTCCAGGACCCGCAAGTTGGCCAAGATCTCATCAATAAGGGACGTCTTCGGAAGCGCGTCACCATCATTCCTCTGAACGGTATCAGGGACCGGAGACTGAGTCCCCAGGTAAACCGCCAACTGTCCGAAGATCGAACCCGTTACTGACGAACTTAAAGCAAGTTAATACTGCTTCCCGTCTCGCCCCAGGGAAGGTTGACCTTGCGCTATCGCTAGTCGGGTATCCTGACGAAGTGGAAAAGGCGATGGGGTTTGTGTTTGGCAGCACTTTTATCTGCAAGGACTCAGAGACAGCCAAACAAGTTACTTTCTCGAAAGAGATCGGCGGCGCAAGGTCTGTGACCGTTGAGGGTGATGTCTACGAGCCTTCTGGAACATTGAGTGGTGGTGCCGCTCCGACCAGCAGTGGTATCCTCGTCAAAGTACAAGACCTCCTTGATGCAGAAAGACGACTTGGTGAAGCGAAGGGGAGGCTCGATACCCTTGAGAAGCAGAACGAAAAGGACCGGGACAAGAGGGAACGGTGGGACGCTGCATCGCGCAGCCTTCAAATAAAACAACACGAGAAGAAGTTGTTTGAAGAGCAGCTCGGTGGCAGCAACGCTTCGAGGGTAAGTCCACTTGTGTCCTTCCGTCACTCTCCCTAATCCACGGAGTGCAGGTCGGAAATGACATCGAAGTAGCCAAAAAGGCCATCGGAGAATTCAAGGAAGCCGTGAAAGTGGCCAAGGAGAAACAAGCCGCCGCCCAGGCTGAGATAAAGAAGCTTGAGAAGGATATGAGCGAGTTCAAGAACAACAAAGAAGGAAAGATCGAAGAGCTCAGGGTATGTGAACCGCCCCCCCCCCGAACTTCCTCACCGTTAATGGTTTTGCAGACAAACATCTCGAAGCAAAAATCGACGATCCAGAAACACAACGTTGTTATGAAGACGCAACAAAAAGAGATGCAGACCGTTACACTAGAGCTGGGTAAACTTCTCATTCTCTTGTGCCCGAGGCTTTGTTGACGTGGAAGTAGAGCAACTCGAGACCGATCTCGCAGCCGCAGAACAGGCTGTCGCGGATATCGAGGTGACAGCAGAAACGATGCGTCAGGAGCTGCAGGACCAATACAAGCAACGAGACGCAACTACGGTGCAAATTTAACAGTGCTGCTTGAGGGTTCGGCGTATTTACTCCATTCCCCCATAGGGAGAGTTGGAAAGAGCAAAGGCACTTCATGCAGAAGAACTCGCTCACCTTACACGTTTCGATGAGCAGTTGAAGGATCTCGACAGGGCGATTTCCAAGAAGAAAGACGCCGTTGCCGATTGTGATGTGCAGCTGACGAGGATTGACGGAGAACTGAAAGGTCTTGAGGTACAGAAGCAAGAAGCTTTGGGACACGTGAAGAACTTGGAGAAGGAGCCGTGGATTAAGGAGCAGTGTCAGTGAGTTGCTCTTGTATCTCGAGCCTTGGTATACACTCATAGGGAGGCTCGCCTGCAGCACTTTCGGAAAGATGGGAACAGAATTCGAATTCACGACCGACATGCTCGGGGTGAAGGAAAGGGCAAAGGAGCTCGAGCAACGCGTGAAAAATATGAGTGGCAAGGTCGACCGCAACGCGATCAGCAAGCTCGAAAAGGACGAGAAACAAGAGGCTTCAGCGAAAAGCATGCTGGCCCAAGTCCTCAAAGACAAGGAGAAGATCGAAGAGACGATCAAGGAGTTGGACCGATGCAAACGGGAAGCCTTAGAGAAGACTTGGGAAGTGGTCAACGGGTGCGCTCATCTCGCCCGCGGTTTTCATTCAACAGTGTCTGATATGCGCGACGCCGACAGAGACTTTGGTGCCATTTTCGCTGAACTGCTGCCTGGGAACTTTGCGAAGCTGCAGCCACCAGAAGGTCAGGACCTGACGCAGGGCCTGGAGGTCAAAGTGCGCCTGGGCAACGTGTGGAAACAAAGCTTGACCGAACTTAGTGGCGGCCAGAGGTGAGTCCATTGCGGGAATGAGATGAGCTGGACTGAAGTGGTGTCCCAAAGATCTCTCATCGCCTTGTCGTTGATCATGTCCCTCCTTCAGTTCAAACCCGCACCGATGTACATCTTGGATGAGATCGACGCGGCTCTGGACTTGTCACACACCCAGCATATCGGGCATCTGTTCAGGACTCGATTCAAGGGTTCCCAGTTCATCGTCGTCTCCCTCAAAGAGGGGTTATTCACGAACGCCAATGTCCTGTTCCGGACGCGGTTCAGAGATGGGACCTCGATTGTAGAACGGACGGCCCAACGGTCCACATCGTCACTGTACAACAAGGAGTGATGGGTGCGCTGTTTGCTGTATGGCCTTGTCATTGTTGTTCTACTTTAGTATACTTGATTGTGATAATACTGTATGTTTTTGGTCGCGGAGAATAGACATGGTGGCCGGTTACCAGAACGCCAAAGGGGTGGGGTCGATCGCCTTTGTGAAGTTGGTCCATGCGACGAGGCGGTGGCCTGCTTTGTTCCTTGTCGGGGCGTGCGGGATACGGAACACCCAAGAGTGGGTACGGGGTGTATAAAAGGGTGTTGCCCAACATTGGGTTCACAAGCTCGTAACCGGCGCGCCCCTTGCTACCCCCCCCCCCGGCGTTGATTGTTCAGGGCAATCTTTTACACCCGCAACCGTATCCTATACCACCCTGGAATGTCCCCAGCGGAATACACATTCATCGCTTCGGACGGGCTCGGGGTACCGCCGACAGTCAATGAGATCGGGGAGAATGAGAGGAGGGAGTTGATGTTATCAGACCGCAAGGCTTCCAAAGTTCTCGGGGTCACCGTCCTCCGGGCTCCAAGGCTAACGATCGTCCAGAAGGCGTCGAAGCTCCTGGGTGCCAATGTCGTGAGGTCGGGGGTGGATTGGGAGACGCGGGTGAACAGAGGGTTCGTCAGTCCGAGGAGGAATCGACTGAGGGAGAAGTTCCTAATGGCAAAGGTCGCACCGCTGATCCTAGGAGGGCCGGGAGAAAGGGAAAGGACCTCTGGGTCAGAGGGTCAGAGGGTAGTGCTGAGTCCGAGGTGGAAGTCGTCTCGGATGCTCAGGAGGCACACGATCTCGTGCGAGTCTGGACTGAACCTGCTGCTACCGTCGGCACCGTCGTCGCCGACGTCAGTGATGGCAACCCTCAGTCCAACCGCGTCGAACTTCGCAGAGCTGCTGCCAGAAGGTGGGGGAGAAGGTGGTGGTTCGGGCCTGGATTTGGACGTTGGATCGGAGGATACGGTATCGGAGACTGCCACTCTGGTGGACCTGGGTATCATCCCCCCGCCAGCACCGATATCTTGCCCCCCATCACCTATCAACACGTCAACGAGCCTCCCGCTAAACGGGGTGCCGGTTTCGCCGACAGCGAGGAGGAACCCGGTGTTACAGAGGCGGAGAGAGATGATTCGGTCTGCGAACAAGTCGGTCCAGATCTTGGGGATTGAGGCTAGGCGTACAATTCTGAACAAGATGGAGAAAGAAAATGCGGGAAGGATTGGATGGTCCGGTGTTTGAAAGCGGTTGTATGCCCGTGTAGCCAATAATGATGACCGTTGCGGAACACGTAGCTTCTCGTTCTCCCACCATCATCTCGACCGCGACAGGCAACGAACATGGTGAGCGAAATTCCGCGGCCGTTGGATTGTTTCTCTCTAAGATTTTACCAGTCTGCGTTGTTCAATTTTCAATCACTGTTGCTGGTCATCATCCTCATGATTTGCACATGCACATACGTCAGAGCTGTTGCACCAGGGATCGTGGACAGAAACAAGCAAGGGTGAGTTCGTCCACAGTCAGACTCTCGCCGTTCATTCTCAATTGCGCCCTTGCAGCTTCTTGGGTCTGTTCTGGATGTCGGCTCGGATAGGTGAGAGCGTTGGATCCAACGGCTGACTTGATTGCACACTGAGACTTTTGTAGGGGAGAGGTTATCACCATACGTAGCAATGGCGTGCATAGCCATGGCAGTTACGATCCTCATCCAATGATATTACCAGCTCATTTTCGTTCCTCATCCCGAGTAAATTTGGTCACGTTATCAAGGTCATCATGAGTTCTGTGGAGTATAGCGTAGTATAACAGTGCTGGGACTAACACAGGGAGGGCTATGGTACAGCGCGTAGAGCCAAACCGGTTTTCTACACGTTATGGGGGTTTCCAGGCTGCTGAGGGGGAGGGCCAGGCGGCGGCCCATACCCAGGGTACGGTGGCACCTACGAGACGGGGATGAAAGGAAGGTACAGCCAGAGATTGGAACCGTACTCACCGGTTGGCCCTGGTCGTAGGCGGCAGGAGGATACTGAGGGGCGTTATACGGCTGGTTGTATTGGCCATTGTACTGTGGGCCGTGTTGGTCGTTGTATTGTGGGTTGTATTGGCCATTGTAAAGTTGTGGATCGTATCCCTGCTGCACTTTCTGTCCGTTGCCTCCGGGTGGGGTCCCCGTGAAGCCCCCCTGAGGTGGTGGCGGATATTGATCCGGGTAACCCTGTTGTTGGTTTTGTGGGGCGTGAACTAAGGCAATGTTGGTCCGTGCGGCTCTCCGTCTGCGGTACATGCTGTACGCGAGGAGGATGGCAAAGATGACCACGAAACTGGCAACCGCGATGCCGATACGGGCAGCGGTACTGAATCGGTCCCTGCAAACGATCCGACCGAAACTAATGGGGGAGGTCAGCTGCGAGGGGATTGGGGGGCAGCGGGGGCTGACGCGTCGTAATAGCAGTAACGGTCGGCCATTACGACCGGAGATAACAAGGAGAGGGTAAGCAAAATCGTTACTGCGAGGCAGGTCAGTCGAAACGAATTGGAACACGTTTGAAACACCTACCGACCGCCATAGTAAGTAGTCTGTGGTAGCGGGGAAGGGAGCGTTGCTTCGATCGCAGCACCCATCCCTTTTGTGCCCACATCCGGCCTGACCCTGCACAGCCGCTAGCACGTGGTTCGTTACTTTGTTTTTTTTTTTTTTTTTTTTTGGTGTAGCCCGTGGGGCTTGGTCAATCTCTAGAGTCGCTCTGTACCCTATTTGACACCCGGAGGAAATGCTCTTACGCACTGGTCTGTTCGACACTGTGTGGGGCTCGCACCGGGTGGCCACCCCGGATCATCTGTTCCGGCCTGGTGGCCTCCTCGGCACTATACCCACTAAAACCCCCGTCTTCCCGCACCAGTTCCTGGTCTCGTGTAGGTCGTCCCGCAGGCATTTGTTCCACGTCTGGAGGACCAGTTTCGGCTGTAGAGACTTCTTCTTGAATATCTTCTTGTTAGTCTGGACGCTGTCCATCCTCAGCCTGGTGTTGATGGCCTGTAGCCACTTGTTGTGTATCTCGTGCGGCGCGTGGTACCTACCCGGGTCCCCGCTCCATGCGATCGTTCTCTCGCACCTTAGCTTCCAAATCATATACATTGACTCCGACACCAGGATGCGGAAGAGTTTGTTCAAGCCCTTGTCGGGTTTCCCGTTGGTTTTCCTGAAGTCCGACAGACAGCATCCCAATAGGGCGCCGTACGTTGAGGGGAGGGCCGACGCGGACCTCTCCTTCCACAGGTCGTTCGCTAGCAGCCAAATCTGTTCCCGACCGGGGGCCGAGCACTCGGACAGTATGTGCTCCATCGACTCTTCCGTGTCGCAGTGCGAGCAAACGCCTCGCTGCTCGTAGTTCTCGATCCTGGTCCAGAACTTCCCGATCTTGAAGGCATCGTGCAGGCATTTCCATAGGAACTCGCTGGTCTTTTTCGTGAGATCCCTGTGCCTGGTTGATTTCCACACCGACTCCGGGGTCGGGGCCGTCCCGTAGGCCTCCGCGGCGCAGGCCTGCACGCGGCCGACATTTACCTCAGTACTCCTACGCGGTGGTGGGCGCTTCAGCCTTAGTATCCCCCGGTAGAAATCCCTTTGCGACAAGGCGGCTAGCTTTGCGCCGGATGGGACCATGTTCCCCGGCGCTTCCAGGTCGAGAGCCCCGGCGGGGGGTTCTGATCTCGCTCCCTCAGCGGCCAGTTTGTCGGCCTCTTCGTTCCCCCTAACGCCGCTATGTCCTTTCACCCAGGATATTCTGGTCGTGTTGCTGCGGAACCTTACCCACGCGGTCAGGCACTTGAAGGTCTCAGCGTGCTTCGTTCCGAGCCACCCCTTGTCCTCCCACTTCTCGAGGTTCTTCGTTGGTTCGTTACTTTGTCTCCACTATAATTGGGGATGGGCAGCCCAAGCCAACTTTTTTTAGCGTCTATATTTTTCCCACCCGCCAAAATCAAATGGTGCTCGCGGCCACGGCGAGTGCAAAAGTTTGAGTCGAATTATAACGCAGGTACATCACA
>Ga0307516_10001347_pt1 | contig 34154 bp, 40 predicted proteins | sample 19_EM_MG_FD_203310 | JGI IMG/M metagenome (GOLD analysis project Ga0307516, IMG submission 203310) | Populus trichocarpa ectomycorrhiza microbial communities from riparian zone in the Pacific Northwest, United States - 19_EM | ecosystem: Host-associated > Plants > Roots > Unclassified | place...
CCCCATTTTCTCCCCTAAAAATAAATATACCCCCCCCCCCCCCCCCCCCCCCCAACGCCAAAACGTCAAATGCAAACAGACATACAAAACAAAAAGCAGACCCGAATCCCCCCATCGGCTCAGAACGCGGCCACCAGGACAGCCACCGCAACGGCGCCGACCACTTTCCGTGCCGTAAGGCCTTCTTTCCTATCGCCGGCGCTCTCCTTCTCCAGCGATCGCCGTCGCCGTCGCCGTCGGGGGTGGTTATGTGTCGGTGCGCAGGTCTGGGTCGACTCGGCGGAAGAGGCCATGGGTGCGGGTGTGCGGTTGTTTCTTCTGGTCGTGAGAGTCAGTAGGTGTTTCTGATGGGGAGGGCTGCTGGGGGATCGGGGGCGGACAATTGCGGCATCGGCGCTTGTTCCATGGAGTCTAGCAGGTCGTAGTTGTCGGCACACGGCAGGACGGCGATCCGCGATGCGGATACCACTGACGCGACGAAGATGGGGAGGAGGAAGGTTGAGGGACGCATTGTTATTGCGTGGTTATTGTGTTTGGCGGGGCAGGTCTTTGGGGGTCGTATGCAGTATGTAATGTGTGTACGCAGGTATGTATCCGGCGAAGTGAGTTTTTGGTAGGGCTGCGGGAGTGTCGTGTGAGGTGTTGGGGGGAGATGCTTCTTATTATTGTGACTCCCAAAGCCATAACCATCCGAACTCCGTTGTGTGAGCCGCCCCCCCCCCGGCACCGTATGATGATCTGTCGCTCAAAGCCGTGCAGGCGAGTGGTTCGTTGCGCTGGCGATGTGCGTGGTCGGATTGGCAGTGGCGGGCTGGTGGGAGTCAAGTTCCAATCCGGAAATATAGAGTATGAGCTGCATGCAGCCATGTCGTGGATGATAGGCTGATTCGTGTGAGATGGGGTAAGGCTGCGCCTACATACAACACCATTGCCACCACCGTCCGCGACGGGATATACTTCAAGCGTGGTTCCGAGCACAAAAGAAATTCGCGTAAAGCGGGCCATGGGGAGAAAAACGCTTGTTTCTTCGCTCTTTCCTGTGGAGTTTCCGGAGACAGCATCATCCGGCGCCGGCGGAATTCCTAGGAAGCGGCGTGATCTTGAGCCGATCGGATCCCAGTAGGGTACATACGCACGCTCACTCCATCGTCGCCTTATCTTGCTTGGCTGTTGGTGGGGGGGGGGGGGGGGCGTCCAGGCTGGGTGGATGTATGTATGTCTGACGTCTGGCTGGATGAATCGATAGGAGTCATGGTGCGATATGAGATCAGGCGACTGAGCGTGGGGAATTTCGTTTGTCAGCAATTTTGGGATTCCCATGCTGACTCTCTGGAAACAGGGAAGCAATATTACATATGTAGCAAGCCTCTCACTGACGATGAGTGATCGGTACGGAAAGGAAAAAACATCATGGCGAATCGAATCCTTGTGCGGCTGACGTTGCCGAACTCCGTCCAAGATGCCAGAAAGAAAGCTTCTCGCCTTTCCTTTCTCCCAGTTTTCCCCCCTCGGACTGGGCGTTTGCCGGAAGCAAGGCAGAGCAAGAGGACATCCGAAGTGGGTGACGGCGCCCGATGGTGTGGGCAGATCGTGGATTGGACGCGCTGGGCATTAACGCACTCGGCTGGAAAGAGCATCCTCTTCTAGCCGGGGCCGCTGTCGTGTCGTCGCCTTCATCCACGGCTGCAGAGATGCACGCAAGAGGGACCGACATACATATGTGAGTATGTACGCCATCCAAGACCGTGAGCGGAAGTTCTTGTTCGTGGACTAACTATTGGTCACCCATCCATACAGGGTGCCGTAAATCTCGGATGGCCGAATTCCGAGATCCGACCGGTGGATCCACGCACGGGTTACGTATCATAGTCGCTCGATCGTAGGTCTCACGGTTTGTCTGGATGACTACATAAGGAGGCATGCCTGGATATGAGCACATGTTGCCCTGAGGACCTCGCTTTTCCAGCGAGGAAGTTGATTGTGTCGAGGCTGGTGGGCGGTGATCGATCTAGGCTGTCGATTCGAAAGCGGGGGTCCCAGACCCTGGCGGCGGCGGGCATCCGTCCCCAGCCCCCCAGAAAAACTTCCGCACGACGACGGCGACACATGGAATTCAGCCCTTTCCAAGTCTCTGACGGAGTGCAGAGCGCCAGTGAGCCGCGCAGGGGGCTTTCGGGCCGGTCTGGGGTTTGCCTTGCGAGGAGCCGGTGGAAACAGCTTGAATCCTTCGAGGAGGGTCTGCACATCCCCGCCGACCCGCCGGCGCGGCACTAGCTAGCGGTGATTAGTTATCGCAGGGCATCGTCTCGTGCGGGGATTGGTTTAGTCATTGTTTCCACGACGAACCTCACTTGAAGCATCTCTCCTGCGCCGCGCGCATCACAGCTTCCTCCGTAACTATGCATGTATAGCACAGATCTGCAGTTCCACCACACCCGCCGATACTACCCGTACGACGCCTTCCGTGAGTCCTCGTCCGCCCCTGTGCCGAACGTGGCTGACGCAGCCGCCCACTCACGACGAAGCACGAAACCTCTTGTTCCCCCACTTCGATGTGCACGACGCCTTCTGGCTTGGGTGCAACATCCGCGAGCGCGTGACCGCCAAGTTTCCCGAGATCCCCCACGAGGCAGATCCGGTTCACCGCCATCACGGCCACCGGCTGCGCGCCGGACGCGGAGAGCTGGCTCACGTGCAAGGCGGCGACTGTGCTGCGCCGCGGTTGCTCGGCGCTGTATCTGAGAGAAGCTGCTCGCAAAGGGACTCAATGGCGACCTGCTGAGCGAGGTGGCGCAGGTCGATAAAGCCGTGTACGCGGTCCACGGAGGCGGGTTTCCGGTCAGGATCAAGGGCATCGAGGGAGTCGTCGCGGCGATCGTCGTCTGCGGCTTCATGTAGGCCGATAGTTAATCATGATCTTCTGGTGGAGAGAGAGGAATGGTTCCTGAAGAAGGCGTAAAGGCGGTCTCGCTCGCGAATGGATATCAGACGCGCGGCAAGCATCTGTCGGCAGATGGATTCCGGACTCGCTCGGTTGGGGGGGAATGATCGCGTGAACACGTCACCGAATGTGAAGTCGATGTCTCCGGTCCACAGCATGTGCGCATCCATCAAGACAATGTAGAGTACACACGCGACCGCATTTGTCTCCCCGATTCGGCACGCGGTTGCGGCTCATGCTCTAAATGCTCCAGCTCAGCAGCATGGTAGGAGCAGCCGTCGGCATTACGTAGGCGTCGAGGTCTGGAACAGGTATGTATCTAGAGTATCTAGAGTACCTCATAGAGTGAGTGCGTGTTTCATGTTTGGCTCGGAATCGTCGCGTAACCGCCACACCCAATCCGATCGTGTATGTGCTCTCCTCTCGCAAACGACCGTTTCACTGGCCCAGCCCAATCGTCTGGCGCGGGTTCGGCTGGGTGGAAATAGTGCGAGGCGAGGCGGTTGCGGGACAAATGATGGTGGAGCAACTCCAGCTTCATATCCCGTCGGCCAATGGGCTACTGGTAGCTGAGACGCATCGCCAAAACGTCCCTTGAAACTCCTGCTGTAGACAGTCCGTGTATATCCTGCATACTTGTAGGAGGGGCGTTCCGCTCGATAATTTTTTTCCCTTTCTTTCTTCCTTTCTCACCCCGAGCTTTCGCACCGAACTCATCTTTTTTCTTTTCTTTCCTTCGTTCTTCTTGCGCGAACAGTGTTTGCGGATTAGCAGGCTGGTACTGTGACCAATTTATATTTTCAACAAGACAGGATCCACTGCCCTCCGTCCGAATCCATATACCCACTCATTCCAGCTGCGAATCCCCCGTCTGCTCTGCCTTGTGCAGCCCCGTCTTTCTTCCTCACGCTTCGATTGCCGTACATCCTACGAGCCCGCTGCATGGTACAGCATTCGACCGGTTTACACACACGATCGAACCGCGCCCTCCCGCCATCTGCGGCGCCACCTCGCAATCTTCCGCCCCCACCGTACACACGCACGCAGACAATGCTCCGGCGAGTACTGCTGCTCTTCCTCGCGTCCGCAGCGATGGCGTCGGCCGCGTCCGGGGAGGGCGCGAGTCCGGGGATTATGCTTGTCCCGCAGTCGCAGCTGGCGCAGCGGGCGGTCTGCGGCTTCGGCGAGAGCTGCGGTAACGGCTGTGCCAGCGGGCCGTGCTGCGACGACGCAGCCGGGAGTGCGTTCCTCCCCCCCCCGTTTCCCTCCCAAGATACATAACTGGAACGCTGGCTAATGCAGAGCGCGGTGTCCGCGTGGATAGTTTCCTGCGTCAGAGGCTCGGCGTGCACGGCCATCGGCGGCGTCATGGGCTGCTGCCCCGTGGGAGCAACGTGCGACCGGATCCTGCAGTGCATGGACTTCGGCGCGGACGAGTGTGCCGTCGCCGACTCCGCGCCAGAGTGCTGGTCAGTATCTCCGTGCACAGGGACGTATCTACCGGGCGGTGCTGACGGGAGCCAGTCCGAAGGACGCGCCGTACTGCGATCGGACGCAGAACATCTGCGCCGCGCTCCCTGTCTCCTCCCCCCGCCCATCGAGGCCAGCGCCGACCCCGACCCCGCTCCCCACCACCCCCGCCGCCCTCCCAGCTGGTGCGCAAACCACCATCCTGTTCGAGACCTACCGGACCGCGGTCCCAGTGGCAACCTCGCTGGTGCTGGACGACACCTTCCCAACGCGCACGTTCGCAGCCGTCAACGGCGCGCAGGTGACAGCCGGCGGTCCGCGGTCGCCGTCGTTGTCGCCGTCGTTGTTGTCGCCGTCGTTGTTGTCGCCATCGCCGTCGCCGTCCGGGAGTGCGGCGGGCCTCGGCGTCGACACCAAAGCGGCCGGTGGGAACCTTACGAGGTTCGAGAGCGGCAGCGGAGGCAAGGGCGGCGGAAGGAGCGCGTGCATGCTGCTGCTCGTGGGATTGGGAGCCGCGGCGGCGGGGTTCTCGTTGCTCTGAGTCGCCGGACGTGGATATGGGTGGGTGGGGGAGTTTGGCGTTTTGCTTCTATGATCTTGCTGGTATGTCGTGATGGGTGGGGCGTTCGCACGGAGCACATTCGGCAATGTGGATAGATCGAGGGCGCTTGGCGTCACAATGTATGGGTCTCAACTTTGTTATGTGTTGTGTACTTGTGTACTTGTGTGGCTCGCCAGTGTCCTCGCCTTCCGTGCGATGTCACTCGGCCCGTCGAGGGCGCTCCCCGCAGCCCACCTGCAACTTGCAACCGCACAGCTCCCGCACTGTAATCACTACATATATGAGCACCGCGATTCGTGACATTCGCCCCCCCCCCAAATGTCGTGGCTCGAAACGGACTACTATCCGTACATACGTGCATATGTACCTGTACATTGTTGCGCGCTCCAACTTTTTTATCTATTTATTCATTATTACTCGCATGCGGCCTAGCAAGATCATGGCGAGAACAAACTGTCCACATTCCGTGCGAATGCGGCTCGTTGCAAGCTCCCCTTTGCTCTCCAGCCAGGCCTGTCCCGAATCCTGAGAGTGATAGAGCGCTCCAAGGAAATTGCATACAAAAGAAATGGCAATGGAAAAGACAAAGGAAATCCACTCCCAGTCTCCTTACTCTTCTCCCGTAGATGCCATGAAGGAGGGCGTGGGGAGGAGGTCCCGGACCTTGAACCGGACCTTACCTCTCCTTGTCTCCCCCCCCCCCCCCGCATTGTGCGGATCACCTACTCGATCACCGGGCTCGAGCGTCCGCTTCCCGAGTGATATCGCATGAGCGACCGCACGGTAAGAGAAAATGCACCAGACGAACCGATAGTATTAGTCCCTCTCCTGACCCTCTATTTCTATGTTTAAAAAAAAACAAATACCGATCGCTCGGGACCGTATTTACCGGAGAAGGGCGCACGTCTATGTAGATGGGGGTGTTGCTCCGATGGACAAAGGAAAGAATGATGCAGTAGTCGATGCTGTCGAGTTTGTGCAGACGCACAGAAGGGAACAAGGAGAAAATTAATGTAGGGAACTAATACGGAAGGGAAGAGAGAAGGAAAAACAGCACAGCCTAGACACGGCACAGACGGCCGAGTCGGTCGTCGCCGGCCTTCCAGTCCTCGGCGCCGACGGCCGTCTCGGCGAAAAACACGCCCCTGGGGTCGTACTTCCGCTTGATACTATACAGCTCGGCGTACTTGTAGCCGTAGAAGGCCTGACGCCAGTCGGGCTCGAACGTGTCCGCCTCGGCAAGGTAGGCGCCGGCTCCGGGCGTGACCTGGCGCCACTCCTCCATCGGCCCGTTGGTGAAGTTGCTGCGGTACTGGTCGATCACGCTGAAGTCGCGGAGTGACGGGTCCCAGAGCGTGCCAGTGATGGCGTGGAACACCGTCTCCCGCCAGGCAGGGTTGACGGCCGTCTCGTCGGCGGTGACACCGCCGGCGGCGAGCGTGGGCGCGATGTTGAAGCCGATCAGGAAGCTGGACGCGACGACCTTGCGGACCGCGGCGAAGGTGGTGTCGAAACTGGCGTCGGTGGCCCAGTTCTTGCGCGGGAAGAGACGCGAGCCGGACTGGGTGTTCCAGAGACCCACCATCTCCTTGGGGAAACCGGCGGCCCACGCCTGCTGGAAGCCGGGGTACTGGACGGTGTTGGGGGTGATGGCGATGCCGTGAGCGGCCGCGGTCGAGACGAGCGAGGCGAGCAGCGCGTCGACTTCAGCGACGGACTTTCCCGGGGCGAAGTACGGCAGCATGGTGAACGTCTGCGCGCCGGCGACAGCGCTGGGGAAGATGTTGAAGTAGGAGTAGATCCCAGCGTCGGCGTGCTCGGGGAACAGGCTCAGGTAGTGCTTGATCACGGCCCAGAAGTCGTCGTTGGAGTAGTCGCTGACGGCGTACTTGGTCATGTCGGTCTCGGAGACGCTAAAGTTGAAGGTCGAGATGGTCACGGGGATGTCCGGGTACGCCTTGACGGTGACGGAGACGACAACACCGAAGGCAGAACCTCCTCCTCCGCGAAGGGCCTGAAATGCTGTCAGCGGCGTGGAGGCGCAGTGCTGGAATGGGGAGCAAGTCAAACATACCCAGAAGAGGTCGGAGTTGGTGTCATGGTTGGCGGTAACGAAGCGGCCATTGGCAAGGACGACCTCGTAATCGAGAACCTGGTCGGCGGCCATACCCTTCACGCTACTGAGGGGTGAGTGGCCTCCTCCCTGGATGTAGCCTCCACCCCAGCCGACAGTCTACGATGTATGTCAGCACCATGCCAAGAAGGGAATCGAGCACGAAGGGAGGGGGGTGCCCACCATTCCTTCTCCCCCAACGGCCATAAGACCGGCAGCACTGGCAGCAGCATACAGCTCGAACCCCTGGACGCCGGAGCCGGCCTTGATGGCGGGGCCCGAGTAGCCATGGCCCCTGTATTTCTTGATGACGGCGATGTCCTTGAACTGGTGGGTGCGGATGCTGAGTGAGTACGAGCCCGAGGACTTTCCGTAGAAATCGTGGCCGGTATTCTTGACGACCAAGCGGATGTTTCGGTTGCGGGCAAAGTTGACGGCGGCCTGAACGTCCCACGCATTGCGGGCGTTCACCACATACAGCGGATAGCCGCCGGCGGTGCAGGTGGCGCCGGCGAGGCCACCATCATGTGGGAGACAGGTCAATCCCTGGTACTGGGGCGCCATGATCGAGGTGGGATGGTCGACGCTGCGGAAGATATATATCAGCACGCTGTCACGCGAAACGGGTTGGGGGGTGGCGCCTACTGGAGGTCGGAATTGGTGAACTTGGCGAGGACATCGGCGCACCTGACGGCGTCGTACGTGGCCCCAGGATAGCAGACCTTGCCGATGGGATCGGGCTTGATGAGGGAGTCGCCGACAAAGAACTCAAGGATGCCCCAGTCGAAGTCCGACGGCCACTGCGAGTCGCCGGGGATGTACTTGCAGCCGGTGGAGGCGCGCTTTTCAACGGGCTCCTCGTCGAGATCGTCGCCAAAGCCCATGTGCTCAACGTAGTCGACGACATCGGGCTCGGACAGGACGGTCTCCTCAATGGGCAGGGTAACGCCGGAAGAGTCTCTAGGTTTCAGCACCACAGCCGCCGAGGCGAGAGCGGCAAAAAAGCCGACGGCCGACACCGACCGCGAGAACCTCATGGAGGCGAAGGAAGGAGGAACACGAGTGAGGGACGAGGGATGAACGGACGTGAACCGGAAAGATTCCGAGGTGGTAGAGGACGGGGGATGGTCGAACCGGAAACCTGGGAACAGGCAGGCAAATATATTCCCACAGCGGACCGAGGTGGGCGAGCATTGGGGAGCGCTGTTCTCGGCGTAGTCCAGCAGAACCCAGTAGTTCGCAGATGGAATGTGGATGAGTAGTGGGTCCCTCTGGCGGTGATTGTGATCAATACCATGCCAATAATAGGCCCGCACCAGCGATGTCTCGAATCCGTCTCCACTCGACGAGCTCTCCAGGTGTCGGCAGGTAGCTAGGCACTGACCAAGAATATACGCATAGCGACTGCCCGACCGACAGATCTCACAATGTTGACGGCTAACTGTTCGACGGTGTGTATGTTCGGCGGCAACCTTCAACGTCCAGCCGGAAAAGGAAGCAGAAAGAAGTAGTCCAAACAGAAGGGGAGGGGGGGGGGGGGAGAGAAACAGCCCAGACAGAAGAAGAAAAGAAAAAAGTACGAACTACCTCACATGCAGAGAGCCACCTGCAGAGTCGCAATGTCGCAACACCCACTATCCTTCCTTTCCTTCCGAACTGGGGTTTCTTAAATCTTTTCGAGGTCTGAGGTCCAAAAGTTCTGGAACACTCTCCCTGATGGGATGCATCTCGCATGGGGTTTTCTTGTGTCAGCAAGGTACAAAAGTGGAATCCTTCTTCCTTCCATCGTCCATCCACCCATCCGGGGCCTCGTGCGCAGACACCCTCCAGCTGCGTAGAATATCTAGATATGTAGCAGATGTTGCGCTTGCGCACACGCGCTCGACACATCCTCCGTGCATGGAATGGACCCACAGATCATGTAAGACATTCGCACACTGATGCGCCCGATCCACAGCACCGCTCCGAGAAGTTCTGGAAAACGTCCATATCCAGATGCATATGCATCATGCACGATCCGTATACGCTGGGTCGGTAGTCGATAAAATTAGCGGAAATCCTGACCTGACGGGGCGTCTTTTTTATTTGTTCATTAACATCGCGTCCGACCAAACTACATCGTGTCGATAAAGGCTGACGGGGCATCTGCTCTTCAGACTGCGTGCGCCAAAGCCCCTTGCGACCACCTGTAGACTGCGGTCATTTTTTTGCCTGTGCCCGAACGGTCGTTGGCACCAGAGTGCAGTAGGGGACGGCTTTTTTTCTCCTCGAATTTCAAAGTGACACTACTAACCATGAGCGGCTTGTGACGGCTGCGGCTCCCTGTACATTACGGCCATCCCCAGCCATACCTGCATAGCCTACTTACTGAATTGGAGCAGATCTGGTCGAGTTACTCAGAGTATGGCCGGATACGTGTGAGGTTCTTTATCAACTACCCGATTTGTATGAGCTCACAGGGTATCAGTCGGTGCCAAGCCATTCTACGCGAGCGCCCTCGTAACTAGATTATCCATGCATCTAGATGCGGGCCACAGCCGCACGGATGGACGCCATTCCTCCTACGTTTGTCCACTGATCCAGGCGTCTGACGGCGCTTCGCAAGTCCGTGGCTAGCGCATACCTCCCACCACAACCGCATGGTACATGTCTGCAAAGTTTCCACTCTCCTCCGGAACCCAGAGGCCGCCACAGCGGAAGACGACGCTCCGACCGCTTTGCCGGCCCCACACGGAGAGATGTATGTAGCTGTGCGGCCGTCGCGATCGAGATGGAGGTGGAGGCGAGATGATGGTGGTGGAGACGGAGATTCGATCGTGCTCATCTCGGTGCTAGCTGGGTTCCGCGGGCCCAAAGATTGAGGTCTGCAGCTAGTCTGTAGAACTAATCATGCTCCTATAACTACCTACTTTGTGTGGCTTGAGGTTTGAACCCCGTTGATTGCATTTTCTTCAGCCGAATACAGGGTTTCGAGTCATCAGCCATGCAACTTATGGTTGTTTCGCAGTGACTTCCATCCCGTTTGTACTACAGTACTGGGCAAGATAGCCGGAAGAAGCGCTATATATCTACCATGAATACCACCGACAGGGTACAGTTCGCCATCACCGCTTTGGGCAAAGAACTAATATCTAGGCATAGAGTTGATAGGGAGAGAGCAGGCACAGAACCGATAGGGAGAGTGGGTATAAATTCACAGGTAGGACATAGATAATGTGGCATCGCAAACTGAGAGGATAGGTGCTACAGTGTCGTGAGGAGGATGGGTAGGTGTTGTGCGCCGCTGGGAAAACAGGTGCCGGTTGCGAGGGGAGGGGGGAGCTAAGGTGTCGCCGCACCATGGTTTTTTTTTGTTTAATCATACTCGCATACAGCCTATCTAGGCTATGGCGGCGTACATTTTATCCGTTTTTCCCGTCCGCTGACCATGGTGGAATAGTTGACGTAAATACCTTCAACATGAGCGAGCACATAGGTATTCGGAGGTGCCAGGTAGTTGGGCCCCGCTAGACTAAACCGGCTAGCGTGGCTTATTAATTTCTAGCGGAGCCCTGATGTTTTTTACTTACATAATATAATTAACTGATAAAATTCAGCCAAATTTGATTCAATTAACTCGAGTCAGGGCTAGAAATGGTCCTCCGAAGGAGCCGACGTGGACCGCGTGTACTGGCTGGGTTCGACGGGGTTTCTCTGCATCTACATACGTATTTAGGGAAATCAGGACCGCTAGGGATTAATAAGCTACGCTAGCCGTTTTTAGTTTAGCGGGCTCAACTACTAGAATTTTGAATATCATGCGTCAACAAGGCGCAAGAGTCAGAATTGAGCTGAACTCGCAAAACCAATATACCGATATTGCAGAGACCGATTCCAATATCCAAATAGCCCTATTCCATGGAGTTGAAGGATGAGTCTCGGTATGTCGCTCGAAACCCCGAGTGACACGGAATGAGTATGCTGCACTACACGAATCACTTGTCACCAGAAGACTACATTTTGACTTTCACCGTTTGCAATTCACTTTCCCCACCGAAACTGAACGCGCCGAGGAAGAAACATGGAAACCACCAAAAACAACCGTACAGTTTCTCTATCTTTTGCGGGAATTCTCTATCATTCTACGACAGCGATCCTGTGTTTACTCTTTCGCTCTACCGGACACGCTAGCGACAAGGCTGACACTTGGCAGCCTCGTCCGAGTGAGAGGGTCTGAAAGCTGTCAGTGGAGTCGGCAGCAGATAATGGCGATACGTCGGCGGGATGTTACATCGGCTCCTTAAACATATTAATTAATTTGGCATCACAACTGATTCAAGCTCTTACCTCAGATCAGCTTCGACATCTTGTTACTATGGCGACAAAAGGGGGGGGGGGGGGGGGGGGGTGAAGCGAGGAACAATAAGACGCGTCCCCCCGGCCCCCAGTTTTCCGACAACAAGGCTTGAGAAATAACAGCCTCAGCCTTGTCTAGGCACGCTAGCCGGTCCGTGATTTCCTCTAGTAATTAGATACTCTTTCCTTACTCTTTTACTGCCAGTGTCGCTGCAACTTACGCATTCAATTACTCTCTTTATTTACTGCAGCGACACCAATTGATTCTGCGCCGCTCTCCCATTGATTCTGTGCGCACACATAACCGGTGATGGGGTAGTGAAACTTGTACCCTAGTCGATGGTATATGAAACCTCGTGTTAGTTAGTGCTGTGGCCCCTCCGGCAGATGTAGGTTGGGGGCCTCAATTTTATGTCGCGTCTATGTATAAGCCCGTTAAGACTATCTATATACGGCGAACGCCACCAACCCGGCAGATGTATGTGGAAGTGGGCATAGCCGCCAACTATTTCCCTCTAAACAGCCGCGCATCCACCACTGCGACGGAAGGCGGACCGATGGTACTTACCGAGCCGCAAAAAAAATGGCCCAACCGAGCCGTCCGCCGGCTGGAGCATGAGGATGGGCTGAATTCCCGTGCTATATCTATACGGCCGGCAGTTGCGGATATCGCTTCGCTGTGGGCGGTGGGGTGATGGCGCTACTGTGCGTACTGGGGAGTGGTACCGACTGGTGGATGGTACCGACATACACGGAGTAACATCAGCTCGGACGAATTCTCTCGAGCGTGGAGACGGAGGCTAGAGGCTACACACACTCTGTTCTTTTGCTTTTCCTCCTCCGAGGGTGATTGTCGAGGGGCGGGTTGTGTCGTATCGCGTGGAGAGCATGCATCTCACTACATAGACAATCTATGTAACAAAGGTCAGGACAAGCCGTTCCGGCCGTGTCTAAACCAGGTGTGGCTGCTGGAGGTTGTGTGAGGTGGTGGTTTCATCCATTGTCGAGTGCCTTTTCCCTCTGCAACATTCTCAACACAACTGCAACTGAGATGAGAATGGCATTGCAGCAGGAATGGAGCTGATGAGGTTTATGCTCTTTTCCTGGGTCTTCCCACTATTATGTAGCGCTGTATTGCGGTTGGCGGAGGTAATAACTCATGGTTAAGCAATTTGACTGTCCTGTGCGTGAGAGACGGTGCTCGATTGTTGCAGAGTTCAGAGTGAAGGCACCCCGTCATGCGAGCGGTGAAGAATGCATGCAACTAGCCGGGTGAGACGGACCGCACTGGCTGCTAGGGTGAAGTTGGTGTCTCGGGTGGATGCTCTAGTGCATCGATGGGTGCAGGGACCAGACGGCGCTGAAGCGAGGTATCTGCTGATGGGGAGGGTGCAGGGCACATACAGAGCATCTGACTATAAATCTGCATGTACACTGCAGGGCTTCAACATTGAAGACTTGGCACCCGGGGAACGCCCATAGTGACCGAACCTCCAGGTAAACAACGCCGGAATCTGGATCCTGCCGGTAGCTTTCTGGCTGTCGAAGAGCCACTCGCTCGACTTGGCTCTCGATGCCTCGGGCTCCTGGCGTCTGGTGACTTTGATGTCGTCTAGTATCTACCATTGCTACGCGGACGCCCCGCCGCCTCCCTTATATGGGCGGACAGGTATCGATCGCTTGGTGTGCAAGCAGAGTCGATAACGATGTGGAATTCTCTTTTGGTTTCTCCGTCATCCGCATGAATGTCCGCATGTGTACCAAGTGCTTTGTGATGCATTCCCGAGTGAAGCGACTTGTACCGAGCGGCTGGACCGGGAGAGTGCGTGTAGATGTATGAGTGAGGCACTGGCAACGCGCTCGTACGAAGAAAGGCACGAGGGGAAGGGCAGGCCACATTTGGTGATTTCCACGATGTTCCCAATTGCCAAATCGTAGGAATTTGTCCGAGAAATTCAAACCCGTGACGGACTGTCGTCTCCGATAGGACTCCAAGCATTCACCCCGCTGTTTTGCCACTGCTTTGTCTCTGGGGGCCGATCGGTCTCGCTCACCATGGACACCCTATGCAGCACTCAGTCGATGTGTCTCGGCGCAGGGCGAACTAGGTGTTCCTCAGCCGTGGAAGGGGGACGTGAGAAGGAAAAATATCGAGGTTTTTCTGGGCTGTAGCAGAGCCGCTAGACAGGGTGTGTTTCTGCATAACTTCAGAGCAGGGCGATGGGCGTGCACTCCCAACAAAGATGTAAACAAACCACCTGATTGGCTGACAGCAACCATTGCGGGCAGACAGCACCATCGTCGCTGGCATCCACTAGGGGGCAATAAGAGCACTTCACCCCGTTGATTTAGCGCCGCCGAAGACAGAAATTTCAGCCAATGTGGTTGAAGCTGTCTTGGATCCCTCTGTTGGAATTTCCAGTTGATCTCCTCATACCGAGACCAGCACGCACATGACCGAATCGCCCTCCCCTCGATTGCCTCCAAGTTGAGTCCACCTCCCTTCACTCAAATCCAAAAGCTCACTATGCTTTCTTCGAGCCAGATTCCTTGGCCCTCATCACCTCCACTGCTCATTCGAGGCTGTCCTGGTAGCTGCTTCCCTGGTCACCGAGTCCGCAGCCACCTCAATTATCTGCTAGGTACGTGGGCTCAACTACATTCGGCTGGTACACCAGCCCAACAGCCATCCGCTGCAATACCTTCGCTCTTTCTACTATACATGCTATAATGACTAGAAGTTAGAGCAATGAGAATTTGGTTATCGGCAAGCCTCTATTGCCATTGATTTTGTTTTTCCACTGTGTAATGCCATTTGGGCGGCTAGCTAGCGGTTGATGGGCGCCTACTCATTAGTCGCGAAGCACTATCAGCACCAGAAAATCAATAGAACACGTTTTACTCTTTGCTATGTTTTCTTTACATACAAGACCGGTGGTTGTAACCAACACCTTTCTGGCAGCGCTACGGAGGGTTGTCCGGAACCTGTGGTAAAGCTTCCTGAGAAATCGCTCTACATTTGAAGTCACGGGGGCCCATTCAGGGTTGTTGAACATACCAGCGTCGGGATCGCCGGTTATGTTGATGTTGATGGTTATGGCAGTTGTGGTTGATAGGAAAGTGGGAACGAGTCGCCCCAGCGCACACACACCAGCGCTTATGGACCCAGACTTTTTGCGTCCACCAAATTTTAGTGCTATCTAGCCACCAGCCAGCCCAGCCATGGAGCACGGCCGAGCCGCTCCTGAGATCCCTCGCCCACCTCAATTGGGAGATCTCAGAGAAGAAGTGGGCGGAAGCCCGCCGATGGGCTGGAGGCCGGGTCTCTGCATACATAGCAAGTACAAGCTTCCGAGCAGCCAAATGCTGGATAAGACGGTGGCTGGTAGCTTCAAGAGGCTAGTCTCTAGGTTCTACCAGCTGGAGACGGGGCACTGCCTCTATGGACAGTAGCTGAACTGGACGAAGAGCCGACCCACCGCTCGGTGCTGGTGGTGATCGTACGGGACGCAGACGCGGGAGAACATCTTCAAGTACTGCCCCGAGTGGAAGGCCCAGCAAAAGATTCTGTGGACGGAGGTGCGCAAATAGTTTGGGAGGAGAAGGGACGGCTCAAAATGCGGGACCCCTCGCCGATGCAAGGTACAGCCAGCCGATCTTGGATTTCCTCTCCACCACGGATGTGGGAAGGCGGATCCCAGTGACGGCGGTGCGAGGTACCAGGGTGGGAACTCCGGGAGCGGAGAGAGCGGGAAGAGGCGAGAGGCTGAGGAGCTGGGCGCGGGGAGGAGGAGCAACCGCTCCTCCTTCCCACACCCCCTTCATGGCCTCTGCAGAAGAAGAAGAGTGGGGTGCGGGGGCGGTTTCCCTTTGTTCTTTCTTTTTTCCTTTGAAATTCCCTTGGTGCGCTTTATATCTTCTTGGGGCATGCCTGTGCCGAGGGCAAAGGGAGCTTGCAACGAGCTGCCCTCGTGCGGACTGCGGACGGTAAACGGACAGCGATGCAATAAACGATTAAACAGAAAAAAAGCCAGCCGCCGGCCGGTCGCTGGCTGGGGCTCGGGGCAGAAATTTGCCGTTTTTTATACCGATCAATGCCCGAGCCTCTGGTGTAGTCATGCTAGGCTACATATTTGTGTTGGAGCATATCGTCCGATATACGACGGGCATCGGGCCAAATGAGGCGAAGAAACATAATCAATAAAAACATGTCAATCGGATAAAAACTGGTAGAGAACGGAGGGCTTTCAGCCTGAGACTCCCGCCAGTGGTCATGCGGTATCGCCTGGCCAAGTTCATTCTTCACAAAATAGAATTCGCTCCTGCACAAGAATTCACACCATATACATATGTAGGGTTACCTCCTCTTGGTCCCGCGCCAGTCTTATAGAGAGCTTTGACTGGAATGGGGGAAAGGAACCATATGCCGACGGTTACGATGATCTTCTGAATCAGCGCTGCTCTTCCGCGTCCTTTACCGCAATCCGCGCCGGATTAGCACTCCTTTGGACATCGCTTGACTTGGCCCCCGTTGCCGATCCTAAGCCACCTTGATACCAAGCCACCAAGCGCAGGGAGAGTGTTGGTGCTGCCCTCCACGGGCAGGGGAAGGTACCGTATGAGATACACATCTCGTACATATGAGGTCTCCTTATAAATACCACTGATATATGTACTAGCGCGCTTTGGGTTAGCGCGCCGAGCCATTTTCCAACGTCAGGTGATGAGCACCAGGAGGTATCGGGGGAGACAGCTAGAAATATTCCCAACTGCACGTCAACACCACAGAAGTAAATATGCGGCTACCAATTGTCGACGGCCAAGCACCCGGCTGTCTACAGCCGGCAGAAATCCTCACGATAATCCTTTCGCAAGCAACCTTACTGTCGACTGTCGATTCGCCTCGAACCCTAATTTCTGTGGTCCCACACTGGGCTCCTCCACCAGCGACTACTTCTTCTAGTGCCAAGCGATGCAAAACAGTTGGATTTAAGCTCGGAGTACTGTCCGGGACAGAGCACGGGCGGGTGGGTGACGGGCAAGATGGGAAACGGAAACCTACAGGGGAGGAAGTACGAGTACTTACGGTCTGGTCATGGGTGGCGACTCACTCTCTCGGCCCCTCCCGCAACAGTAGCACCGGTCACCGCCACCCACATCGCCCACACACCCTCAGCCATGCACACCAGCGAATCTTTCTCGGCATTTCTCTCTGCAGCTGCACGCAGAGCTAGCGATTCACTTCGGTTTCAGAGGTACCAAGAGGAAGAGGTGGAAAAGGACGTGGAGGAAGAGCAGCAACGGCCGCACCACCTGTAGCAGGAACTCGGAGAAGTGCCAGGCTGATGGGCAAACCTCAGCGCAGTATGTCATTTATTTCCTCGCAAATTACTGATACTGAGGGTGATGGTGGCGTTGAATACGGCTTCTGTTGGTACGTAGATGGGTTTCAGTTACATTTGTAGACACTGTAGCGGATTTTATGGACGGAGCCCAATTACGCCGAGCCATCACGAAAATTCTCTCCCTGCGATTTGATATTGTGCTAGTACATAAGCATGTTGGCGCGCACTAGTCCGCGTTAGTACCTATAGTAGTGGCGATTATAGGGGACCTCTTACGAGAGATGATAGACCATACATATCAATATATTATTTTTCACACGCTACAGGATATGAGTAAATTTCGCTTAGACTCTCCCATCGCAGCGGTACCGACCCTTCTGCATGTTTCCCGTTTCCAGCAACCTGGACGCAACCACTGTATCTACATACACCGTGGGCACCCGGGGTATCGACCGGAAACACGGGGCTCAGTGAAAGGTCGAATCCGTTTCCGTGGACGCCAGAAACCCAAGCAGGTGTTCATCTCGACCGTGTATGCTGCTGCCTGTTCGTGGTAGTCGGGAGAGTTTACGCCGCGCCGGTACTCCCAAGCTGCGAGATCCGAAACCGCATGCGCAAGCCCTACTTGGCCGGTTGCGAGCGCGCAGCAGACGCTTGATTTAGAGTCTGTTGTCCAGAATGTATCCATCTCGAGCACGCAAGCTGGAAAAAGCTCCCTCATTTCATTCACCTGTAATGGCGTCGGTTGTCCCCGTCAGCGCTTTCTACATATGCGAAGGTGAGCGTCAGAAATTGGTCGGAGCGCGGGGTCATGCGGAAAAGAAGCACCTGGAAGACCCTCACACAACGCTGTGGGCTGTTCCGATGATTTTCGGTGCGTATTAGAACATCGAGGACTGAGCTAGGTTTGGAAGAGCCGAGGTCAAGCGAGTCGCGCATGGGAATGAGGTGTTTCTAGCGATAGGTGGAATCATATCTAGTACAATGATAACTCCACTCTAGGCAAGTGCATGTGTCTAGCTGGCCGAGCTGACGTAAAGTACATGGTACTCTACAGTTACACATCTGTCTGCTCATGTGCTGGTATGCTATTCTGCTTTCCCCATGTTCGGGAGATCTCCGTCCATCACCGTTTCCACTCTATTCGGCACGTACGAGACAGGTGCACGCGCTCTGAAGTTCACCCCGCCTCCACCTCTTCGTCCTTTAGCCGAGCATGTATGGGGCTCGAGACAGCGGCGTAGGCAAGTAGGTTTCCTTCTGCAGCTCCTGTGCCGGCGTCAAGAGCATTGGGTGCCGGTTGGTACTAGGTACGTACATCAAGCCAAGCCATCATGATGCATCTGCGAATTCGGCAGATACATCACACATGTCTCTGTCTCGCCCTTCTCCTCCCTCCAGCTCCGTCGCACGCTCGCTTACGTCTTGGCGTTAGCAATGGAATCTGATTTTATAGAGCCCTCCCAGGAAGGACGCTGCTGGAGAGGTTGAGGATTTGTTTTTTTTCCCCCAATGTCCCACACCCCCGGCCCCCCCCCCCCCCCCCCCCCCCCCCCCACCTCCTGGGCCCGGTGGTGTGGTTCCCTCATAACACATCTTCCAAAGAAACCCTGAACCTTTTTTTTCTTTCCTTTAACACGGGGATCCATGATAAAGACACGCCCTGCAGCACTCCGTCATTCCCCACATCATCCAAGCAATCATCCCCATTGAAACAGGCCCACCATCACGGTTGCCAGTGCTAGGGTGCTGTTCGTATCCCGACCGACTCTGCACTCTCGTTTCATCGCCGACCGGCTGTCCAGATAGCGAGCCCGAGCCAGCAGAAGATGTCTTTCCTGCAGGAATGGGGCCCGTACGACGAGCTCGACCACTCGAACCGACAGACGGAATTCATAGTAGTCGCCATAGTCTTCACGGTGATCGCCACCATCTTCGGTTTCGGCCGGCTGTACACGAGGTTGTTCGTGGTGCGGAGCTTTAAAAGCGGCGCGTCCCCCAGCAAGTGCCCACGTTTTCTTGTACCATGGACTAACGGATCTCATCCAGATGATTGGTGCATCTTTTTGGCAGTGGTAAGCTCGGGGCACTTCCGCGAAGCTTCGGTTCGACGAATTGCTAATGTTTCGACTGAGGAAAGATATGCTTGTGGGCGAGTAGCACGACCAGTGTAATATGTGGGTGCCGAGATTTCGACCTTTTCGTCCGGCCCGGCCGCTGACCTCACGCGACCAAGATATGCAACGCGGCAAGATTGGATACCATATGTGGGATATCGCCTTCGATCCGGTGAGGTTTACATCGACCCAGAAGGTATGCGCTCCGCCGCCGTCGGCCCCGATATGAAGCGCTGACAAGGTCGTTCGCAGATGGGTCTCGCGAACCAGCTGCTCTACAACCCGGTTCTGACGCTCACCAAAGCCTCACTGCTCCTCTTCTATCTGCGGCTCAGCGTCAATACCGCTTTCCATCGCTGCATCTGGGCGACGATGTCGGTCACTATAGGGATAGGAATCTCGTTCTTCATCGCGGATCTGCTGCAATGCACGCCCATCGCTTTCTTCTGGGATTCTTCGATTGTCGGCGGGAAGTGCATCAACCAGTTCCTGTTCTACTTTATCTCGGCTGCGATCAGTACTGCGACAGACCTCTGGATCCTTCTCCTCCCTATGCCCATCTTCTGGGGTCTGCAGATCTCCGTCAAGCGGCGAATCGTTCTGGTCTCCCTCTTCGCACTTGGCTTTGTGTAAGTCGTCTTCCTTCGCACTTCTTCACGGCACGGCTGAAAGGGGCTCCAGCGTCGTCGTCATGTCGGTCCTCCGCCTCAACGCCCTCCACCGTGTCTTCTTCCGCAGCATTGACCAGACATACGACGACGTGTACGTCTGGGCCAACATGGAGCTCACCCTGGCAGTAGTGTGCGCGTGTGTCCCGGCGCTGCGGCCGCTAGTCTCGAAGTACCTCCCTCACATATTCAGCACGGCCGCCGAGTCCTTCCAGGAATCCGGCAGCCGCGTAGGCGACGGTTCGCGCAGCACCACACGGAGGAGACGGAAGGCCGAGAACTACGAGCTTGAGGAACTCGGGATCACCGACGCCAGCAGGTCCACCAACAACGACAGCGAGGAGATGATTATCGGAAAGCCTGCGAGCGATCTCACGCCGACGCCTTCACCGAGCTTAGGGTGTGATGTGCCCCCACCGGAGAACGCCCACGTTCGTGATGGCGGTCTCGGGGCGGCGCGGTGAGCGATCGCGTTTAGCTAAGGTACGAGCTGAGCGCTGTACATATACGTATGGGGAGGAGATGGACACAATCTGGTCTCTTGTCCTCGTGAGGAGACATGCAGCTCCCAGTGGGATTTGATGACTATTTCCTTTGTCCCCAGTGTTTTTTTTTGTTCTCAATCGATAGTGGGGGGGGGGGGATAATAGGTTACATAAGCGGCTACTTGAGCAAACAAATGAACGTGGGGAGGTTGCCGACAGCAACGCAAGAGGCTCGTGAGCTGGAGATCGGAGATGAGTGCGAGCACAACCGCACAAATAGAATAGCCTATGTCCTGTCACCGTTCGCATCTGCAGTGGCAGTTGCAATAATGCAGCGGCAAATCACTTTCCTCTGCAGCGACACCCCCCTTCTACGCGAAGCACGGCACATCGCAGTGCCGCACAGTGACAGCCGAACGGAGAGTCGACACTGTGTTATTTTACATACCAAGATCACATGTAGATATACATATACCATGTACGCGATGGTTCCACAGGAGCTCTCTATATCCTGACACGAACACAAGTGCACATGTAAGCGCAGCATACATTGTACATGATCAGTTGAGCAAGTGCATAGCGTATGGTAGGTATGTATGAGCTCCAAAAATGATCGACAAAACAATCCCCCCGCACTGACCGTATGCGGATACGATACGTATGCGGATATGTAGTCTACGGTACGTATGCAGGTACGAAACGTATGCGGATAGTCTCATTACGATACGTATTCGTACTCGTAACAGGCATTTATGATAGTACCAGAAAATGCATGTTTCTGGGAGAGTGAGCACTAGTCCAAATGAAGATCAACCTAACCCGACCAAATGTGGCTGGCGGTGGCATGGACGCATGATGAAGTGTCCTTTGCCAGCTGAGTTGTTGAGCACTCTCGACAGAAGAAATTTCCCCAACACTACTATCAACCACACAGTCAGTATGGCAAGAGGCAAAAAGGAAACAGAAGCAAGCGACAGTGACGGAGCAAAAAAATCAGGTACGTAGAATAAACGTATTCCGTACTTGTTTCTAACGAGGCAGCGCATTGCGGCACCTAGCCGGATGGAACTACTTGAACGAGCCATCTCTTCTGGCACTGGGGTCGCCTGAGCCACAGTACTTCATGAACCATCACCCTCACGCGTCGATTTCTGGCCTAGTGCTCACTCGCCAGAAACATGCATTTTCTGGTACTAATGCCTGCTACGAGTATGTATGTGCATGCGGACGGCTGCCACGCGGTGGGTTTCCGATGTGTGTGCGCATGTGGGTCGGAAACAACCCCGCACCGCAGGCAAGAAAAAATAAGCAAAGACAGCGGGAAAAAAGAAAAGAAAAGAAAAGAAAAGAAAAAAAAGGGGGAGGGGGGGGGGGGGAGGCATGTGCTTTCGGGACCACAAGTATGCAGTGGCGGATCTGCGCAATTGCGGAATCGTGAACGACCGGTCCGTGTCTCCTGGGACACAGAACAACACGGGGCTCCCCACCGAGACGCTCCGACCTCCTGCCGACCGAGGTCAGCTAGACTCTGGAACTATGTACATATGTAGCTAGCTCCGCTGACATCGCCGGCCCACGCACCCCGCACTTGTCGATTCATGCATTGGGCACGCTGGAGAGTGTGTCAGTTAGTCGAGCCATAGATATTCTTTTTCCCGGGGGGGGGGGGGGGCCAAGATGCCACTAGGACACACACTAGTGTATAAACAAGTACATACTTATGTGCATACATACGGATTGATGCATCTTCGTCACGCCACAAAATCCATAGTTAGTTGCTCAGCCAGTTTGCATCTGATTGACTCCAACCGCCTACATAGATACAGTATATAGGTAGATTATTGCACAAGTACAATTACCTCTCGGTTAGGTATCTTCGTCCCTGTCCCCCCCCCCATACTTTACGCGCGCCATCTCGGGAGCATTGCAGCTGAATTCTCCTCAGCTAGGGGATCATTTTTTTTTATAGTCAGTCAGATGAAAAACCATGGATTTTATTGCGCGACAAAGATGCCTGGGCTCCCAGCAAATGTATCCTACATAGGGTACAGTACACTAGAGCGCTAGTGGAATCTTGGCGCCCCGAGAAAAAAAAAGAATATGGTTCCACTAAGTAAGTACCTATTTTATAATGACTATGTATGATAACAAGAGTGTTTAGACGACATTTGTTTAGTGTTGAACCTGCACGTTGAGTCGTGTTCCCGGCTATCTTGGTCCAGTCAGAAAAGCATCTCTCTGTAGGTGTTTGCCTGCGGGGGGCACACTGAAGGCATGGTGGAGGAGGAGGACATTTTTTCGCTCGCGTGATTGGTAGGTTATGTAATTCGAGTTGTGGCGATGGTAGCGGAGCGCCTGAACTGTATCTACTGTACATTATGTAAGTAAGTACTCACTTTTTATTTTATTTTACTCAATAATTTCATTCGATGTCACATGTGGCGGCGAGTTCCAAAATCGGACTAGCGTGTCCAACGCCTGAATCGATTCTCTATGTATTGGTAGGCAAACGGGGGTATTGTACTTTTTTGTAATCTCAATCCCCCTCCGTACCGGTTGGTCCCTCGGTCGATCGTCCTCCGCCTTGTCACGGATTGATCCCCCAAGCGCACGGCGGCATCATCGTGCCCCACTCCCGCCTCGGCATTGACCGCCCTTTAAACTTAGCTGGCTGGTAAGGGAAACTTTGCGATGTTTATCTCTGAAGCTCCAAGTTCCAGCGGCAAAATCCAAGCCGACGAGGGGATAAACGTGGCCAAGTGATCACCATAGCCGACGCCCCCATATATCTATAGTGGGAAGTAACTAGCGGCCGGGAGATCGTCCGGTTGGGGCGGTTGTGCGCGTGTACGTATCTAGCAATGTGCCTTTGAACTGGCCCGGCTCATGTTAGTCGGTGATCGGGGTGCGTGACACCCACTTGGCGTACTCCTAATCCACATGGCCGCTGGGAAGCAATGCACCCACGGGCTCCCATGCAGATTGCGTCAAGACCGCGCCAAAGAGGCGACGGAAGGCTAGATATGGGCCGCACAGCAGGGGGGCCTTCGGTTCCTGGTAGTGTGGCAAGGGCGGGAGTTACATATCAGCGGCCTGTGGCTGCGACTACTACAAGGCCAACTGTGTGGGGGTTTTTTGAGGTTGCGGAGTGATCGTTTGTGACTACGAGATTATTAAAAAAAAATTTAAAAAAAATTTCTCAGTGAATCTTGGTTGTTGGAGCTGCTGTTTGCTGCGAAAACGCTTGCGTTCTGGCTCGGGGATTGCTCTCGGAAACAGGCGCTCTGTAGACTCTTTTGGGTGGTTGAGAGTGGTGGACACCCCCTAACCTAACCACCCACTCGCCATTCTATTACTACATATGGCAGAAACTTCGGCACGGGCAACTCTGCACGAGTTACGAACTATCGTATGTCCGCCAAGTTGGGGGCAGAGCGTCGACTACAATCCGAAACAAGGTTGGCTTACCAAAGCGCCCAATCGCTGACATCCCTATCCGAGCACTTACATGGGAAGGCGGGTACGTAGTCTGCTGCCTCGGCGCTGCACAGTGAGACTGGGGAATCCGCTTCGGGTCCGGACGGCTGTCCCGGGTGATATCCAGTGCAACGGCCCTCGTCGGGCGGGCTTTATATCGCTCGGGCCAGCCAGCGGGGGGGGCAATGCATCGTGTCCGAGCAAGACGCCGCACATGCTGGTACGACACTCGCTTAAGCCTGCTCGCTCCCCTGCATCCACGGGCGCAGACGCAAGACGCACGCTGCACGTAGAGTATAAGTAGAGTTGCATCCAGCCATCCTTCCGCGTGGAGAGAAATTACCGGGAAGGGGGAGGGGGGGGATGAGTGATCGAGTGTGCAGCAGCAATCACTGGCGCTCACTCGTCAGCGTCGGAAAAAAAATCAGTTCGCGAAGGGAGGGGATGGGCGAGGTGCGTTCTAAAAATAGCCCGCCCTCAGCCACACACGATCTCGCTCGCACGAACTGTACGTACGGTATGCAGACTACGTAAGCACCAGTCGGACGGCCAACCGCAGGCCGTGCGGCCGGTCGTGTCGGCCGCATCTCGAAGGCAGCCAGCCAGCCAGCCAGCCAGCCAGCCAGCAAAGTCCCCGCCCCCCGCCCCCCCCCCTCCCCGCTGCAAATGGCCGCTTGGAGGCAACGGCCGCGGACGTGGTATAGATATAGATATATAAAGTCCCGTCTGGTTCCCGCACGGCGTCCACGCAGCTGCACAGAAAAGAAAAAAAAAAAAAAAAAAAAAAAAAAACTCACGTCACACCCCGCCCCACCCCCTGCAACCACGAAATCTCCGCCTTACCCACGCCCACCTACCACGCACCTGGCACCACCCACCTCCGGCAATGTCCTCCGCCGCAGCGCCGCTCACGTGTCCGCCGCTGCGGCTGTGGCGCGACTCCGCGCCGCCCAGCCAGCTCGGGCGCTCGAACGCGACGACGACGCGGCGCCGACGGCAGCAGCAGCAGCAGCAGCAGCAGCAACAGCAGGCGTCCGGGTCCGGCGCCGACGAGCTCGCGGCGCTGGTGCAGGCGGCGATCGACGACATCGCCGCCGCGCCGCCAGCCGACGCCGACGCCGACGCCGGGTTCGCCGACGCCCTCGACGACGCTATGCACGACCTCCTCGAGGGCTTCGCTGGCAACGGCCGGTAGCTGCCGGAGCACGCGCCCGAGAGGGGAGAGCAGTCGAGAAGCGCGGGCACGGACACACCCGCCCCGCGGGTTACAATCGTGAGCGAGCGAGGGAGGGAGGGTTATCCACGAGCGAGACGGGGGGAACGTCTGCTGCTTGTGCGCACGATAAGTCGACGGCGAGGGTAGTCACAGCGCGAGCATGTTGCCGGAGCAGCTGCCAGTCTTTGTGTATCTGTCTCTGTATAGTACATGCATCTAACTCTGTAACTTTTGTAGTTTGTAGTTTGTGGGACTTGTCCGTCTCCGTCTCCGTCTCCGTCCAGCACGGCATTGTTTGCTGTGTAGATAGCCTGCCCCCACGCATGGTCGCCAAACATGACCGGATCCGCGCAGGGCGAAAGTGCTAGTTATCTTGAGTACGTAGTCGGTAGATGTCTAGCGTGCAAGCGTCCCCCCCCCTTTTTCATGCAGCAGTCACACGCCACTCACACGACGCATCCGCCGGCACGAACGAGTATCTAATATCTGTTATGTGTATGCAGACATGCCGTTGGCCGCGATCGAGCGGGAAATCATACGGGGGGAGGCGCGGGTGGGCTGATTTGACTGCAATTTCACACATCATATCCGGCCGTTTGTGTTTACTTTTCTTCGTGATCACCTCTGCAGCTCAAGATTTCATCACGAAAAAAAGGCCTGAACTCAATTCGTACAGACAAATATTTATCAAAAGAAAAAAAAAAAGGATAGATTAGTCCCTTCCCATTAAAAAAAAACCACACCCCCCAAAGGTTGGTTTCCCTTATATCGTGACACCGCGTCTTGCGCTCCCGGAGAAACCCGCCCCCCCCCCAATATCCGTATAAAAAAAACAAAACAAAAAACAGAACTCCGCGTCGTTTCGTCCATTCCCCAGATGTCCTGTCCTGCGCATGTGTCCCAGTAACTCCACCCTTTGGTTCTCTCGTGAAGCAATTCCAAAAATAGGCGCGCAAAAATGGCACCGAGGATGAACCGAAAAAAAGAAGTGAATTAAGTCATACATAAGATCCCCACACACATACACGCATACAAAAATCGACAAAGCAACACGCTCAAGCAGAATGCATGCTATACTGCCCCTCCGCACAGGCGCGAGGGTGGAAACGGCCATGCGATCTTACAAGAGGTACGCGACGAGACCGAGGACACCGGCGAGGGCACCGCCAGCGACGGTGGCACGGCTGGCAGCACCCTCGTAGACATCGGTGCCGGTCGCAGAAGGAGGAGCGGTGTAGCTGGGCGCCGAGGTGGTCTCGTTGCCGTAGCTGGGGGGGGCGCCGGTGCCAGTGGCGACGGGAGCGTCGTAGGTCGGGGTGTCGACGGGGTACTTGGTCTCGACGGGGTGCTCGGTCTCGACGGGGTACTTGGTCTCGACGGGGTGCTCGGTGGAGTAGCTGGCGGCAATGTTAGCGGATGGCGCTCTGGCGATCTCGGGGATCTCGGGAAAACTCACGTCTTGGTCAGAGTGCACGGGCAGTCGGTGATGGTCAGAGTGGTCGGCTCGGTGACGGTGTAGGTGTGGCCGGCCTCGACGTACTCGGTGGGCTCGGCGCAGTAGGTGGTGTAGGAAGTCACGACCTCGGTAGTGGTGTACTCAGCAGTGGTGTACTCGGTGCCATTGCCGTAGGCGTAGGCGGAGACGGTCGACGCAGCGATGGCAACGATGAAGGCGGTGTAGCGCATGGTGAGGATTTTTTTGGGTGAGGGAAGGAGGTTTTGGGGGGGGGACTAAGAGGGAGGATTACGGTACGGTACGGTATTTGAGCGGATGGCGGTTGAACGAAAGACTACGCTGGCAGCGAGAGACGAGGTTTGGGGGGAGATTGGACGAAGCGACAGTGGGTGAGGAAGGGAAGGAAACAGACCGAGAGCGGGCCGTCTTTATAGCAGAGGAGCGTGGAGGAACGGGGGAACCGAGGGGGGATTGCAGAGCAGCAGCAGTCGGCAGGCTGGGGGGGGGGGGGATGTTTTTTCCCGCCACACACCGCACAGCACTGTCAGCTGGTGTGGGGCGGTGGATGCGAGGGGCTCGGCGCACGCAGTGGAAGAGCGGGCGTTCCGCGCTACGGTGGCGAGCGATTCCGCTTTGGGCGCCGAGGGAAATTGCGCATGTACTAAGTACAATCGACGTCTGCATCAAGAATAGAGGCTCCGGGCTCTGTTTGTCCGTCATCCTTCTGGGGGGGTGGGACAGGCGCGATCAAGATGCCCTAGCCCGGCATCCCCCCCCCAGACAAAAAGACGACTCTCCGGCCGCGCCTGCATGCAGCGCAAACCTCAGGTATCTACACACCAGATAAACGGTGCGGGTGGAGACGCAGCATCGCGGCGGCAACGAGGGGCGTCTGTAGATATGTATGTCTGCAGCGGCCGGGCCAGGGCGAGCGCGTCCACTCGGAAAGGAAAGAAGAAAAAAGACGGGCGAAAACGAAGAAGAAACGACGGGAAGAAGAAACGACGGGAAGAAGAAACGACGGGAAGAAGAAACGACGGGAAAAAGAAACGGAAAAAGAAACAAAAAAAACAAAAAAACATCATCGCCATCGCGTGCGTCGTCGAGCGGCAAATAATGGGGACTGGTGCGAGCGACAAGACGATCGTCATCACGGCGAACGATAACTACATGTGTAGGCGTCGCACACGGTTCATCTCCGAGCCATCCCTTCCCCCTCCGTCTTCTCCGCTTCCACCCAACCAACCAACCAACCAGAGCGCCGCGGAAGCACGATGGAATGCAGCTGCTGCAAGCCAAAGCCAGTGCCGCAGATACGCACTCCAGTCATGTGGAGGAGGAGGAGAGAAAGGAGAGAGAGGAAGCAAGGAAAGCCCGCCTCATCGTGCGGATGCGTGAGGACGACTGACGGGCGGCGCTGCTGCGTTCGCTCCCGCCGGCAAGTCGGCGCTGGGATCGACGATGCCCTCCCTTTGTCCGGAATCGATTCCTGCGCTGGGCGTGCTAGTCCGGTTTCGGAAGCCGCTGCCACATGGGCCATCAGATTAAGTAATTAAATAAATACACGTAGATAATCTCCCCTATACCGGGGGGGGGGGGCAGTCACCACCACCGTTCAGGGGCTTCGCTGCCTTCACCTCACCACCACTCGAACAATCAACATCGCGCGCAATTGTCCTCTCGTCGTCTTCTACCATGATGCCCGCGTATCTACACGTTGTGGGACCGCCCTCATACGCATCGCTGGCTCACTGCTCGTACGCACGACCTGACCCACGGCTCGTAGATAACTAAGTACCTGTTGCAAAACTGCCGTCATGGATACACATCGCTGACCTTTGCGTGGAAGTTTCGCAGGACTGCCTATCTGCGTAGTCCGATGCGATAGATATCTACTGCGATCCCCGACGCAGACATCCACAACATGCGCGACGCGACATCCAGAGTACTGCGAGTCCGACGCGAGCCCGATGCTGCCCAAGCTGGCAAATACCTATAGATATCTAGAGAGATGCTCTGCGGCTGGTGGATAAACCTGTCTGTCAATGGAATCGGGACGCAGACCGGCAGTAGTTGACCCAACAAAATCCGATGAGTTCTTGCCATTGATCGACACTGTTTGGACCAAGCACTTGTTCTGTGTCTCGCCGAGGACGATTCGCGATTCGTTTCGCCGAGACGCTGAGCATACTCTACATATATATGTAGCATCGTTCGTTTCGCCGAGGATGACCGAAGATGCTGCCTGCACTGTCACCCTTCATTAGTCATAACAATCTGGAGAATATCATACTCTATCTAGATACTCTACATTGTGTGGCTGTGCCGATGAGTTCCCCAAAAGGCTAGTAGATACGCGCTGGCGTGCCCAACGCATCCCCTTTTTTTCCGCCCGCCAGCACAACCCGGCAGTTCTGCGAGCGTGTCCGCGTTCCTGCGTCCCGGCGCATGCCTATCTATCTAGACTGTGTGCTACATATGTACATATGCAGAAGCTGCAGGGCCGTAAAAAGTGCGCGAGAATTCGAGCTTCTTTTTTTCTTTCCCCTTCGTTTCTTCGATCCGGCGCTCGCTCGCTTCGCTTCGACGTTCCCCTTCGCCCGTCGGTGGGCGGGTTTGCATCGCGACTAGCGAGAATCCGCTCCGGAGCAGCGAGACGAAAGCAACGCGCGCCGAGCGCGGACGAGGGGGTCTAGATACGCACCGGCGTCTTCCGGGTTGGACGCCACGGACATTGGATAAGCTGGCCGGGCTGGGCTCATATGATATGTACTAGTACTCTGTACCTGCAGACCGTGTGGGGGTTGCACTTCTTCCGGAGCCGCCCGGCCGGCCGACCCGAGCGCGAACGCGGAGTTGCCGCTTGCGGTTGCTGTTGTTGTCTCGCTCTGTCGCCGACCAAAACCCGCCCAACAGACAAACAACCAAGCGTCGACACCGTGCAGGAAAGAACCGAACCGAACGAGTGCTGCGCTGTGGCCGTTGCGTGCGGACGCCGCCTCCACCAGTGCGTGCGGAATTCGACGACTCGATGTCGGCCGCTCTGCACCGGGCCGCACGCCAATGCCCGTTCGGCGGCTTCACCACCCGCAAGTCCCCGCGGCGGCCTCCATTCCGAACGGGGTGGACGCACACAATCGGCGACGGAGATTGCACGGAAGGCATGCGAGTGCTCTGCGTGGCCATCGCATTCTGCAGACACAGCGGACACACGGCGTCACTCTTCACGAGCAAGAACACTGCCTGTCCATGGCGACTCCCCCCGGCGCCAAGCGACCTCGTTGCGGAAGCAAACGAATTGAGCAAGGCGCACCCCTACGAGCGAGCGAGCGCACTACATATCGTGGAGTGCAGAGGACGCACATTTCTGCATTCTGCATTCCGCATTTCGTATGTAGGTGTATGATCTGCGCATCCCGTTTGCGCAGCCTCGCCTCAGATACGTGCAGTTCGTCGGGGCAGTTTCGACGACTCGCAGTCCAAGTAGAGCCCCGCACAAAGAAGTCGGGCCCGGCACACGACGTCCACATGTTCGTAGCACGCACGGCCATCTACCGCGCGCTGTGCACTGGGTTGCGAGGGCGGATGGTTCTCTCCAGAACTCCACTGCGTCCAGAGATGGCATACACGATGCACTGTTTTATTTTTGTTTTTTTGGTTGTGCTTTTTGATTGCGGCTTGTGCTCTCCCTTGCTGCTGCTCCACCCACCACCCGCTCCGTCACGTTCGCCGCAGGCCATGCGCGAAGTGCTCTATGTACATAAGACCGACCGTTTCCCTCTCCGATCCGTCACCACACCGGAACACCCCTTCGATCGTCTCAACGGAGGTGCAGAGCGCATCGATGTCGTGACTCGTGTCCCCGCACGACGAAAAACAACAACAAAGCCCTCCTCCCACCAAGAACGAGAGAAGAAAAAAAAAAAAAAAAAACCCCCGCCTACAGCATGGGATGGAACCCCTCGCGCGTCTCCGAATACCCCCAGCCGCGGCGGCCGTCGTGGAGCCGCTGGACGCTGGCGAACTCCTCGCTGTCCGGGTCAACCAGCTCGTCGGGATCGCGCTGGCGCAGCTCGAAGACGACGTTGTAGATGCCGCTGGCCATGTCGATGTCGTTGTCGCTGATGAACGCGGCGGCTGCGGCGGTCGCATCGGCCAAGCGGAGCGGCAATGCGCGCACGTGCGCGCACGACGCCGCAAGGAGCAACAGCAGCAGCCGGGGGCGCGGCGTTGCGAGCGAGAATCGCATCTTCCGATCGTACGCCGAGTCTTGTGCGGTGCACCAACCCCCAGTCGGACGAGTGTCGCACGGGAATGCAACGGCGAGGAGCGGGGCCTTCGATGCCCGTCGAACGGAGGGATGAAAGAACGGAAGAATGGAAGTCGGTCGGAGGAGGAAGCTCGCCAGGCCGTCGTCGTCGTCGTCGAGACGAGGAAAGGCGGCGCGATGTTTATATGAAGAGAATGGCCTCGCTAGGAGCAGGAAGAGCAGGAGTCGCGGGAAGGAAGGAAGGAAGGAAGGAAGGCTGCGGTCAGAGCATGCCGGGGAAAAAAAAGGGAACTGCGAACGCGCACGTCAAGTCCGACGAAAACGGGAAGAGGATGCGGCCCTCGAACTATCGTACCGGCGACGGGGAGTTGCAGAGTGGCGAAAACGATCTGGCCGGCAACTATCCGCAAGTCTCCGGTGTGTGCGTACCAGCCCGGCTGGGTCGAGTCTTGTCTTCGGCGGGCGGGCGAGCGGGCGGGCGAGCGAGCGATGACGCGGAGCGAAAGAAGTGTTCTCCGCGCACCGTGGCCCATCTTAAGCACGGCGACGCAACAGCGCACGACCCGCGGGCTGGAGAGAGGGGGCGGCTGAGGACCCGGTCAAACCTCCCCATCCGTTCGCGGTCCCCCTCCTGGCTGAAACGACCCAGGCCGGGGCCTGCGTTTCGAGTCTGGTAGCACATTGTACGCTCTCCGACTATTGGCTGGAAGGATGCGACTGCGACTGCGGACCGAGCGTCGTTAGTGGATGGATGCACTCTACATACACACATATGCATCTCCCGTGCGTATATGTATCTAGCCGGCGAGCAAAAGCGCGAAACATGTGTGCATTACGCACCCGAAATATCTCACGCACGATAGATACCCGTTGGGTGGAGGCGGGACGCAAAAAAGAAATATTCCTGCCCAGTGCATTGACGTTGGCATCGACAGCACCACACAGAACAGTGGCCAGAGTCGACTTCAGTGTGCTTGCGGCGGAACCATGTAGAGGAGGTGGGTAGATATGTAGAGTACTCAATGTATGTATGTAGGGTATGTGGATGCGGATGTTGGTTTGTGTGCCCCAATAGATACGCGAGATGGTAAGCTTTTTATTATTACATATTTAGTCATTAAACGCGTGCGACCTACATAGATCATGGCGATATCGCCGACCCCGACCTTGATCAGTCCGCAGGCGGCGATGGTTTTATTTTATTTTTTTCGATTTCATTCTTGTGTTTTATTCCGCGCATGCGACCAGTTTTGATCGTGGCGAGCATGGAGCCCAAACTCCAGGATTGTATGGAGTCGAGAGCTCCGAACACGGTGGAAGCAATCCTCCAGGACTCTACCCAGCCCTTTTGATTTCCAGGTCCGGACCATGCCAGGTGTAGGCTGTTGAAGAGAAATACAAACGCCCGGAACAGTTAAAGACTGTCCACGTCCTCCCAAGCCAGCAACGTTTTATAGACGTAGATATCGTGAGCCGCGCATCAGTGCCAATCATAACCAGAACCCCACTGCCTCCATCCCTCCATCTGTTCTCCGTTGAAAACAAGAAAAGAAAAGAAAAGAGGAAAATCGATAACGCCCTCCCCTGCCTTGATCTTCTCGCCCGCTTCACCTATCTCCGCATTCCCCCAGTACATATATGCAATCTACCCGAGATCATAGCTCACTTTCTATGTACATACTAAAAATTTCCACCTCGATCCACTTCCGTCGGCCACCCCATCGCTCGTCGCCGTGAGATCGAAACAAGACAATCCAGTCCAAGAGCTCGAGAGGGTTCCAGTGTTTAGGAGTACGGCAGCCAAACGTGGAGCCTCGCTCCGACTAAGGCATTAGGTTAGAGACGGAAAAAAGGGCATGTGCGACGTCAATACCTCCGAACGCGATCGGATAAAAGGTACGCCGCCATAGTCTAGATAGGCTGAATGCGAGTATGATTAAACCAAAAAAAAAACCTCCGAACGCGAAGCTGAATTACGCCCCCGGTTAGGCCCGGTTGGCATGTCTTGGGAGAGCATTCGCTACCCGTTCAAGAGCGACGAGAGTGAGGTGCTGATGTCTGCGGGCGAGCGGGCCGAGGCCTTGCCATTTTCCGCTTGAGCCTGAAGAGTGACAGCCATACTGTGGACGGTTTGGAGAGTGTCGGGATGGTCCTTCCCCAGGGCCTTCTGACGGCCTTCAAGTGCTCGCTGGGACCACACCATGGCCTTGTCGTGTTCCCCCCACGACTGAAAGGTGATAGCAATGTTGTGGACGGTGCCGAGAGTGTCGGGATGGTCCTTCCCCAGGACCTTCTCATAGCCTTCAAGTGCTCGCTGGAGCCACACCATGGCCTTGTCGTGTTCCCCCCGCGACTGAAAGGTGATAGCCATGCTGTGGACGGTGCCGAGAGTGTCGGGATGGTCATTCCCCAGGACCTTCTCACGGCCTTCAAGTGCTCGCTGGAGCCACACCATGGCCTTGTCGTGTTCCCCCCGGGACTCAAAGGTGATAGCCATGCAGTGGACGGTTTTGAGAGTGTCGGGATGGTCCTTCCCCAGGACCTTCTCACAGCCTTCAAGTGCTCGCTGGGACCACACCATGGCCTTGTCGTGTTCCCCCCGGGACTCAAAGGTGATAGCCATGCAGTGGACGGTTTGGAGAGTGTCGGGATGGTCCTTCCCCAGGACCTTCTCACGGCCTTCAAGTGCTCGCTGGAGCCACACCATGGCCTTGTCGTGTTTCCCCCACGAGTGAAAGGTGATAGCCATGCTGTGGACGGTGCCGAGAGTGTCGGGATGGTCCTTCCCCAGGACCTTCTCATAGCCTTCAAGTGCTCGCTGGAACCACACCATGGCCTTGTCGTGTTCCCCCCGGGATTCAAAGGTGATAGCCATGCAGTGGACAGTTTGGAGAGTGTCGGGATGGTCCTTCCCCAGAACCTTCTCACGGCCTTCAAGTGCTCGCTGGGACCACACCATGGCCTTGTCGTGTTCCCCCTGCGACTGAAAGGTGATAGCCATGCTGTGGACGGTGCCGAGAGTGTCGGGATGGTCCTTCCCCAGGACCTTCTCACGGCCTTCAAGTGCTCGCTGGGACCACACCATGGCCTTGTCGAGTTCCCCCCGCGTCCAAAAGGTGATAGCCATGCTGTGGACGGTGCCGAGAGTGTCGGGATGGTCCTTCCCCAGGACCTTCTCACGGCCTTCAAGTGCTCGCTGGAACCACACCATGGCCTTGTCGTGTTCCCCCCGCGACTGAAAGGTGATAGCCATGTTGTGGACGGTTTTGAGAGTGTCGGGATGGTCTTTTCCCAGGACCTTCTCATGGCCTTCAAGTGCTTGCTGGAACCACACCATGGCCTTGTCGTGTTCCCCACTCGACTGAAAGGTGATAGCAATGTTGTGGACGGTGCCAAGAGTGTCGGGATGGTCCTTCCCCAGGACCTTCTCACCGCCTTCAAGTGCTCGCTGGAACCACGCCATGGCCTTGTCATGTTCCCCCCGCGACTGAAAGGTGATAGCCATGCTGTGGACGGTTTTGAGAGTGTCGGGATGGTCTTTTCCCAGGACCTTCTCACGGCCTTCAAGTGCTCGCTGGAACCACACCATGGCCTTGTCGAGTTCCCCCCGCGTCCGAAAGGTGATAGCCATGTTGTGGACGGTGCCGAGAGTGTCGGGATGGTCCTTCCCCAGGACCTTCTCACGGCCTTCAAGTGCTC
>Ga0307516_10001348_pt1 | contig 34134 bp, 40 predicted proteins | sample 19_EM_MG_FD_203310 | JGI IMG/M metagenome (GOLD analysis project Ga0307516, IMG submission 203310) | Populus trichocarpa ectomycorrhiza microbial communities from riparian zone in the Pacific Northwest, United States - 19_EM | ecosystem: Host-associated > Plants > Roots > Unclassified | place...
CCGACAAAGTCAAAGCCATCTCCGACTGGCCAGAACCCCGCAAGGTGAAGGACATCCAGTCCTTCCTCGGTTTTGCGAACTTCTACCGTCGCTTCATTTTCAACTACTCCGACATTGTCGTACCTCTTACACGGCTTACCCACAAAAACATTCCTTGGAATTTTGGTGAGGACTGTCGCTCCACCTTTAACCTCCTGAAGAAGGCCTTCACCTCCGCTCCTATCCTTACCCACTGGGTCCCTGACGCTCCACTAACTGTGGAGACCGATGCTTCGGACTACGCCATCGCTGGAATCCTTTCCATCACTGGCTCCGACGAGGTCCTCCGCCCTGTCGCATACTACTCGCGCACTCTGTCTGCTCCGGAGCTAAATTATGACACCCATGACAAGGAGCTTTTGGCCATTTTTGAGGCTTTTAAACACTGGTGACACTACCTTGAGGGCTCCGCCACTCCGGTTGATGTGGTCACCGACCACAAGAACTTGGAATATTTCTCCAGCTCCAAGGTCTTGACCCGCCGTCAAGCCCGCTGGTCGGAGTACCTCTCCCAGTTCAACCTCGCCATCCACTTCCACCCTGGACGCCTTGGAGCTAAGCCCGATGCCCTCACTAGACGCTGGGACGTCTACCCAAAAGAGGGGGATAGGGACTACACTCGGGTCAACCCACACAACCTCCGACCCATGTTCACCCAAGAACAACTCGTGTCCTCCCTCAGGGCAACCTTCCTACTTACTCCGGCAATCCGCACTGCCATCCTTGTCAATGTGGAACAACTCCACAAAGACATTCTCGCAGCTCTCCCTTCCGATCCCGTTGCGCTCAGCCACAAGTCCGACTCATCCGATTCTCGGTGGTCAACGGACTCCACTGGCTTGCTCCGCCTTGATGATAGGATCTACGTGCTGGATACCAACAATCTCTGCCTCAGAGTCCTCCGCTACAAGCACGACCATCCACTCTCCAGCCACTTCGGCCAGAACTGCACTTTGGAACTAGTCTGCCAGGAATATACCTGGCCAGGTGTCTGCACCTTCGTAAAAGACTACATAAGTTCCTGCACATCCTGCGGACATGCTAAGGTCCCTAGGCACAGGCCCTACGGCCTATTAAAACAACTCCCGATCCCCGCTCGCCCATGGCATTCCATATCCATGGATTTCATCGAGCAACTAGTCTCCTCCGATGGATTCACCTCCATCCTAGTTGTCGTGGACCGCCTCTCGAAGCAAGGAATATTCATTCCAACCTACGACACCATCACCTCCCCTGAGCTTGCCAAGCTCTTCGTCGTGCATGTGTTTTCCAAACATGGAGTACCCACTCATGTCACCTCCGACAGAGGTTCCGAGTTCGTCTCCCACTTCTTCTGCTCGCTCGGAAAAGCACTCGGAATGACCCTGCATTTCACCTCTGGTTATCACCCAGAAGGAGATGGTCAAACCGAGCGGACGAACCAAACTCTCGAACAATACCTCCGAATCTACTGTAACTACCAACAAGACAATTGGGCCAAACTCCTCCCACTTGTGGAGTTCGCGTTTAACAACTCCCCTAGCGCAACCACTGGTGTCTCCCCCTTCTTCGCCAACAAAGGCTACCACCCCGACATCGCAGTCAACTCCGACTTGGGCCTCAGTTTTTCCCACGCTCAAGAATATACCTCCAACCTCAAGGAACTCCACGAGTTCCTCCGCTCTGAGATGGCCCTTGCGCAACAGCGCTACCAAGGCCCTGCAGATGCAAAAAGATCAACTCCGCCAGATTTCAAGATAGGTGATCAAGTCTACATGAAAGCGAAATATTTTAGGTCTACACGCCCCTCCAAGAAGCTCTCCAACAAGAATTTCGGACCCTTCGAAATAATAGCTAAACCTGGATTGCTCTCCTTCACGCTCCAACTCCCCGACACCATGAAGTCCGTGCACCCTGTATTCCATGTGTCTCAACTCGAGACCTCCCTCCAAAGCAGTATTCACAACCGCATCCAATCTCCGCCACCTCTGATTGAAGTTGACGGAGAAGTTGAATATGAAGTTGAAGAAATCCTAGACTCCAAGATCGACCACAGAAGACGCCACTGCCAACTCCTCTATCTAGTCTGCTGGGCTGGTTACGCTGGTACTGATGAAGAAACATCGTGGCTCCTTGCCACTGAGCTCAACCACACGTCAGAGCTCGTCAAAGACTTCCATCACAAGTACCCAGGCAAGCCTGGTCCGCACAAGTCCGCCTAAGTCATTCCGCCACCTCCAAACTCACTCCGACATCTCTCAAGTCCACAAAACAATTCATTCAAATAGTAGTACAAAAATAAAAAAGAAACAAAAAGAAAAATATGTAGTTAGTCCGCTAATCCTCCTCTCCTTCCGCATCCGCCATTCCATCTTCGTCGTCTCCGTCCGCCCCCTTCTCCTCCTCTTGCTCCGCTGCTGCAATTTCCTTCTGTGTCGTCCCTGTCGATGACCCTTCTACAAATTGGCGCCGCATGACCATACTGATACAGTCCATGTCGGCGGTCTGCCTCTCCTCCATCGCGGCGCGCCTCCGCTCCAACTCTAGTCTCTCGCGCTCGATTTCCACCCGCTCCCGCTCCCACACCTCCAACGCCCCCATCCACTCTGCAAGCTGCGCTAGTGTCTGGGTAAGCATACCCAGCACATTGCGCTGCTCCTCCGCCATCGCTCGGGGCACCCTGAACACCTCCTCTTCATCCGCTTCGTCCTCCTCCGTCGTGTTCCGCACCTTCTTGCGCTTGCTGGCTCCCTTTGGCGACGTGTTCGCCTCACTCCACTGTCACCTCCTTGCTGCCCGTTTTGGCACTGCCGCTCTGCCCGCCTCTGTTCCACTCCCAGCCACCATCGAGGATTCCACTGCCTTCCCTTCTGTGCTCCACGAGCACGACTTGCATGCTGCCTGGCAGCATGCGCACGCTGTCGCCTTTGAGCTCACCTGGGCTATGCAGCCCACCGGATTGTTGAGATGCTCTCGGCACCTCACACAGGCCGATCACCTCCCGCCTGTCGTCACTGCTGGCTCCGCCGTCACCTCTCCGCTGCCTTGAGTCACCGCGATGGCCTCCGCTCGCGCTTGTGACCTCCGTTGTTGCTCCTGCGCCTTCTGCGCCTCGAACTCCTGCCTCTGCCGCTCTATGTGGGCCTCCTGTACGGCCTCGACCCTCGCACGCCTCTCCACCTCCGCGCACTCCCTTGCCAGCTCGGCCTGATGTTCCTCCTCCGCCTTGCATGCTGCCTCGGCTCTCGCTGCCTCCTCTGCTTTACGAGCCTCTTTGGCTCTGCGTGCCTGTCCACACATCCTCGCGTCAATACTAAACCGCGAACAGAATGTTCGCTACTCACCTCCTTCTTCCTCTGCACCTCTGCTCATGCCTCCTTGACCTTCCATCGTTGCTCTGCTTCCGCTGCCTTCCTGGCTACTTCCCTCCGCTCGCGCTCCACGAACTTTGCCGTCGTGTCGGCCTCGTCGTCCTCAGAATCAGTGACCAGCTCATGGTCTTCCACTTCCTTCCAGTCGCGTTGCTCGGCAGGGGTAGGTGTGTTGTGCTGAGAAGTCATGTTGGTGGTAGAAGGACAAGTTGTATGAACAATGCAGACAACATGTGGCGCACTCTTATACGCACTCACGGTAACTTCCGAACTCCGATCAAAACGTTTATCTCAGCAGAACAATGCCAAAATCGTGAAGTCCACATGCACAAAGGCCCTCAAGGGTTCAGGCCCTAAAGGGGGGATACTGTCACGACCGCGTGACACCTTGTGACTCCTCAAGGCCTCTAGACTGTTGAAGACTCAAGTCCAATCGCAATTGGACACCTCCAACACTACGTATCCATCTCCGCTCCGACAATTGACACTCCGTCTCCTTTAAGTAAATAGTTCCGTGCCTATGCCTCCGGTTATTGTATGCTTCCGTTCCGCTTCTGTTCCTGTTTCCCTTGTTCCCGTTTTAGATTAGATCTGATTACTCATAGCTGTGTCCTGTTAACCTTTTGATCCGTTACGCTTATCACTGATCTCCATTCTGTGTATGTTACTCATCCGTTTGTCATCCGCAGACTCTTAGCTACCTCTCCGCTATGTCTCTCCTCTGCTTCTCAGTTACTATACATATCCGATGTAAAGTATAAGTACTCCACACGCTGAGGGGATTGTCCCTCAGTTTGAATATCATCTTGAATACTTCCTGTGAACTCCCCTCTGTCCTCCTCTGTCTCCTCTGCCTTCTGGCAACTCCGACCTTCGTCGGACCTCCATCTCTCTGTCTCTTAGTCCTCCGAAATACGAGGACGCAGGTATCGCAAGGGCGCAGCACATACGCTGAAGCCAAGTCCTCAACTCCTCCGCATCTCCTCCGCTTGTCATCGACAACCCTTCGCACTTATCTCTGCTTGTGTCGGAGTTCATCGGAGGAACCGGTTCTGACAGATAGTCGGATGCTCTGGCCAACATGCATGCCCTTGACAAGCAAGGTGATATCTCAGGCATTCTGTGCTTCATGTTAGAGGCTGCAGTACTTACTTACATACTAGAAATGATACATGAAAGAATTTATAGTAAGGATAACGAACAGCCAGTGGCCCCAGAGAACTGACGAAGAAAACAACACATCATGACTTCAGTTCATCTACGTCATTAACCCTCACTTGCCAGTGGCCACCCTTCATCTCATCTCGTGGCTTGTTGCCTGACCACTCTTCCAACATAGAACCAGTGTGTTCATCTCAATACCAAACCAATGGCTTTGCGATGCTGTAGAAATATGCCATAGTGCTTGAATCACAGTCTTTGGAATATTGTATGATCCTTGTGACGAGGTATCTGTTAGGGAGTTGAGTAGAGAGCAAAGCCAACAATGATTTGAAATTGTCGTTTTTTGGAAGGGATAGCATCTGTGGTTTGTATAAATGGAAATCGGGCATGCAAGTCCTGGCTGTGGAAGATATATTGTGCTTCATTGGGGTGATGTCCACCTTCAAAGAAAGTGACTCGATGTTAGCAAAGAGATTTCCCTCACAGCAGAATTCCTTGGAGTCCATAAAGTGACCATAATCCCCCAGCTGTCCTCGTAAGGCTCAAACACCATATGAAAGGCATGTGTACTCACTTTGATACCATCAGGTGCAGCCAAGAAACTGTCGAGCACCCTGTCTATTTCATAGTTATTGTACTTGCTTGGCTGATGGAGTATTATGAGACCCTGCCAGCCACAGCCAAGATCATTTGTTCCCTAAATCAATAGTGATATCAAGGACGCGCGACTCACCCCACTGAAAGACAAACTCCGCTTCAAACTCCGGCGATGCACTTCGACCAGGGCACATCTTGGCGAGCAGAACTCGGGGTAGGCGAACTCGGGGTGTGAATGAACTCGGGGCGAGTTCATCAGTGTAGAAGATTTCTCAGGCCAAAATATCTCGGGGTGCACTATAGCGGGGCGACTGTTTCACATAGTGCTGCTATAGTAGTTTCATAGTAGCTTGTCACACTTTGGAATTGAATGCAAATAACACTGATGATTGCACGATGTAATATGAGACATGGTTTGCAGGTAACTAATGATTTACACCACTCAATGAACCAATGATTTATGCCGCTCAACGAACACCATATGATTGGTTGCGCTTCTCCTTCTTCTGAAGCTCAAACTTTGCCAACTCGCACCATGGACGCTTTGTTGGAGATGGGGCTGATGGAGATGGTGGTGACTTTCCTTTGGTATCAGCTGTCGGGAGTGTAAGCGGAGGAGGATTGTAATTGCTGGAAAGTTGTTCTTGGATGCTGGGGCTAATATGATGTGCTAAAACGGCTTGATTATCTTGATCGTGAGAGAGGGACAATGCCACACACAGCGCCTTGACAAGATCATCTTCTGCGCTGAGTATATTCTGCATGGCAATTGCACACTTGTTGTTAATCACCCCGGTCTCGAGGTTTTGCATTCCCATCAAGTTGGAATGAAGAACAGGGGGGAGGGCCGGCACAACAGAAAGAACCGCTGAAGATGGTGGTGTAGAAAGAGGTGTCAAGGGTGACAATACCGAATCTGGAGATCCCAGCTTGGGAAGGTTGTTGAAGGTGGCGAGATCTTTGATGATGGCATCATCGTCAAGCGCGAATTCTTGCCACATCGTATCGTCAGGAGTGTCTGCTAGTAGTTGCACACGTGGGAGCTCGATGGGGGACACTATGATAGATTAAATAAGATCCACAAAAAAAAAAAACACATACAACGTTCGGGAGTGAGTGGCTGGATTCGAGCTTCTCCAGAGGTGATTACAAGGTGGGATGCACAAAAATGCCCATCGACTTCCTCACCCTCTGTATCCGTATCCTCATCACTGCCAGTTCGATCACACATCTCTTCCATCCATTCCAACTCGCCAAGCATATCAAGATTTTCAGCCGCATTGATCTGTGCATCTGACAGCACAAAAGAGGTATCAGGTGATGCACACAAATTGGGAGGTTTTGCTTGAATGGGAGGCACTGCGTGGCGCATTTCAAGCATATACTTCACTTTTGAATGTTTTGCGTGCAACTCCTGAAAAAGGTCAGCATAACCTGGACATTTTGCCGTGCAAACAGAAGAACTAAATACCTTTGTAATCAGGAACATGGTAGGCATCCTGAGTGTTGATATGATGCGAAGTATTTTGATTTAATGCGATGGTTAAATGACTCGAGGTGGTTGGTTGTGTGAGGGAGGAAGTCCTCAGAGACGCCTAAAAGTTTTGAAGCCTCGTGGAAACCTGCAGGCAACCAGGCATGCCAGAAGTCTTGCAGTTTGAGATAGCCATGGAGATACGACATAAATGCCAAGCCTCCCTGAGACTTCTTTTTGGAAATAGTGTCCTGCTTCGTCCCGAGTTCCTGGAACCGGGTAAGATGGGTATTGTACAAATCCACAGCCTCTTCGAATCTGTAGATATCCTTGAGTAACTTGCAAAGGAATTTGGCTAGTGTGCGTCATGTTTCCTGGTGTTTGTCTCCTCGGGGAATAACACAGAGTTTGTGATTCAACGCATTTCTCCAAGCTTGAGTGATATGGAAATGGCATAGTAGTAAAAGCGCCATTGGGTAAACTTCGGCTAGAGCATTACGTTCACGTGTATCGTTATCTGTAAGAACGACCTTGATGTTGAAGTCCTTGCCCTTGCTGTTCTTTCCCATCGCGCTCTTCCATTTACTAAGTAGATCTTTGAGGAGCTTGCCATCGTAGTCAGCATGAGCAGCCTTTGTGATCTTCCGTGCAGTAAAATGGAAAAATACAATCGGAATTCCTTTCCGGTCATCGTCGATTACCATACCGATAAACAACAATGAGCGAGCGCTATTGATACCGAATGTGCCGTCAAGTAATAGAAGCTTGTGGTGGCCATATCGCCATGTGGCCTCTTGTTGCTCGGCAGTTGATAAGATCACAATAAAGCGATCATCTGGTCCATCTCCACATGGCTGGTAGTAAAGGCACACATCTGTTAACTCAGGGTATGGGGGCTGAGGGTTTTTTTCACGGAACCATAAGTCTAGATTATGCTCGGCAGCTGAGCGTTGCTTAATACCCAATTCGGTATAGAGGGTGCGATATAATGAGGAGGTTTCGTGATCGCTGAGTAAGAATCGATGATGCGGGTCACCTGCAACTTGATCACCAAATCGTTCCTTGGTGTAATCACGGCAACGTTGCTGCAGTTGAGTTAGTGGGACGCTCATCCGAAGAAGTTCCAAGGCAAATTTTTGTATGTCAGGGTGTAATGGGATGCGAGGGTTGCGGTCCATCTCTGTCAACTGTTGGCAAGCATCCGTGTGATCAAAAACACCTGACATCTCATCTATACAGAGCAGCATCTTGTCTATTAAGCAGATCACTGTTGTTATTGACTTGGAACAATATCATGACTCACTTTTAGCATCATTTTCATCATGAGTCGTTACCAATTTAATCCAACTTGTGCACGCCACATGACACCAGCCAATCTCTCGCTTTGTTGGTTGCTTACCAGCCTCCGAGTCTGTCCCACAGAGACATTGATACAGTCGTGTACATCATATGTATGTTGATCCACGAGTCTTCTTCGCCTTGACAACTTTCCGATCTGTGTTCCTAATAGAATACTTGCTCCTGACATCATGGGGAATCTCATCTGGAATGTGTAATCCTATTGAGTGCATGAAAGGTTTAGCAAATACGTCACCGATGCCATGGGGTGATGAATAAGTAACCTATTTGCATTAATAGTTCATAGGCTTCATCTATTATGGCATAAGTAAGCACATATAGGCGACCCTGACCTTACATTGCTCCTGGCGAGTATGAGAAAACCTTCGGATATCCAAACCTACGGTACTGAGGTGGAGTTCCAATGCAGGTATAGCTTCCTTGGAAAGGAGAAGCTTGCTGGGAATGGTGGATTTCCCACTCAATTTGCATAGCGTAGGGATGTCATTGAGGTCGTTGTACTGCATCCATGGTACCGGTGCTGCTGGATCCATTGTCATTATGGGCTGTCAATATGGGGTGTAGGATTGCAATGGTATGTGTGGATGTATGCTACGGTATAAAAACTCTACAATACAGAAGGAGAACGGAAGATGGTAATGAGGTTGAAGGGGGAAGAGCAGGGATGGGGCTCCACCCCACACACAACGGGGCTGCGCCCCACACACCGAGTTTGCAAATTTTAAACTCTGCACCACTTTTTCTCGGGGTGAGTTTCTAATCCTGATATCAATGTCAATGGGACATGCAAAAAAACTACTCACGTCAACATCAAACATTCTCCATTCATCTGATATGTCACTGAAACCGGGGTCGTGAAACACCTCAAGCTTAACTCAACACATCCTTGAGTTCTTCCACACAGTGGCCAAAATCTGAACGATCATGGTTCTTTGAGGGAAATGGATCTGCATAATGCAGACCTGACCATAGCATTCAGTGCCATGACACACCTTATTCATGGCTTGTATATGCTCTGGCATACTAACCAGCATTTCATGGTATTCACTCTGGCTGTAATGTGAGTTCAATGAAGGTGGCTTGAGAAATCCTCAGGAATGACATGTATCCAGTCCTTGCCGACAGATTGTCCAAAGCTGACTACAAGGAAATGGTTAGTTAGACTATCTGAATAGACTTTGATGCAATGGGAGTCAGTGCTGGTCAGTGTGAGCGTGTCTCCTGTGAATTTCTCTGGATATGTGTAGCAGCAAGTGAAGCCAGTCTCAGCAAGTGCGCTATTGTCGACTTCGAGTGTGGTGTTGCAGTGCGGCAGCTGGTCTTGATATCTGAGATAGACTTGACACCATTGTGGAAATCCTCCTGCAGACCGATAGTAATACGGCACCGGACACCTGTAGTAATTGGATTCCTGCACTTACCTTACTCATTTTCCTTACTCACAGCACACACACGTGTCTCTGCCCCACACAAGATGGACAAATGAATCCATAATATGGACAACTTTGTGGTATGAGGCCCAGGATAGGACACCTGATCTGCAGTATGTGTGCACAAAAATTCGCGATGTACATCCACGCCCAGGATGGATGCTGCGTCACACTGTGTGGTCTGCATCCATCCAGTCATGTGCCATGCGACATCAGTACTGTTTTGGCTTGTTTTTGATGCATTTTGGGGGGTCAGTGGATTCAAATTGGTGGATATTTGACTTCCGCCCAACTATATTCCTGGTTCATCCTAACTATATTCACCGTTGGAGTGTCCAAGGTCCCCAGAAGCTGGTTGCCCACCATAGTATGTCCGTTGCCCAACGTGGTATGCCAATCGCCCAACACGGTATGCCAGAAGCTGATATTCTTGTCCAAACCAAGCATGACTGTCCAGCTTTCCATACCATGCTAACCCAGCATACATGGTGGTTGTGTGGACACAGAAAACAGGCACACTGTTGCTGTGTGGACACACACCCACGTCCTACTATGGACTCATCTGGTACACATTCCACATCTGGTACTCACTTCTGTCACCTTGCACACATTCCAGTCACCCTCCTGTCTCACACTCTCATCACCCTGCATACACATCCGGTAAACCAACACAATAAACACTCTTGTCACCGTTGAAAAGACAACAAAGTGTTTGGGTGGCTGCTCCCTCAGATGAGGTGCATTCAACCCAGGAGCTTCTGGAGGTCAGGCAAGGCTCCAAAGGACTGGGGAGAGTAGCAGAACTAAGGAGAGTAGAGGTGTTCAGTCACTCCAGGACTGTGCTCAAACATATACAGAGGAAAGAGGGAGATTGCTTAGTAAGCTAGTACAAGCCTACATAAGCTAAGGTAAGAGAGTCCAGTATCAGTACTACTATCAGCAACTCTACACACCTAGAGACAGGACAGTCTCTACACTGTGCACACCTACTACTCACCCCTATCACTGTGTACATTCAGCCCACATTCCAGTCACCATGGACACACGGCACATGCTCCCATTACCATGCACAAATGGTACACATTCCTGACACCATGCACCTGCCACCAATTCTCATCACCATCCCACCCTATGTGACAGTACAACCACTGGCTCCAACAGCCCATCAACATACTACAGAACCCTTCACCAGCCTTACCATATCATAGGGAACACTCTAATTTCAGTCTGCACCCTATCCAACACCACTCTGAGACATGGGCCCACCCATGAAGCAATGTGCCAACTCTGTACTCAGCTCATGCAAACCACACAGCAACACCTACTATAGGGCCCAGTCATCCATCATGGTCACACTCCCTAGTTCAGCCCATCCTCTGCTGGCCATATGCCATAGCCAATTGTCAACCTCCGTTGGCCATGTATCACAGCCTACCTAGGTACATGGGCTCGTTATTTGTTGACTCTTGCACTGCCACCCATAACCATGAACCCGTACTCGTGTTGTAACCCACATTTGCACTGCAGGTAAGGGGTATCCCATGGGTATGGGTGCAGTTTGTGCACTTGAGACCCATGGGTTTACCCATGCTCTTGCCTAGTGGCCGAGTAAGACAGCCTAAGTAGGTGCATGGGCTCAGTCTTCTTGTGTGATAGATGACTATGATGAGGCTCTGTCATGTTCATCCTTCACATAAGGATCATTCAATATTGACATTATCTTCCATGTTCACTGTCCCAAACCTGTTTGGTGTGTGACAGCATTCTCATGGGGGACTTGGTGATGGGGATGATACCAACCATGTACATGCCCAAGTCTCACTCAATGACAGCACATGCACTTCACATAATCCATCATTGCCTCACAACTCAGCATTTCATCTTACCCCAACTGGTGAGCCTACATCACCACTTTTGCACTTGAGGCAGAAACCACTTCATCAAAGCTCAGTCCCTGCAAATGCATGCAGCAGCATGACATGCACACATGGTGATGGTGATGCATCAGGAAAAACTGTTAATGCCATAGATGCTATAGATTCAATCCTGGTACTACTTATGTGCATGGCCATCTATAGTAGATATTTATTCTGGATGAGCACAGATTGGTATATGTGCACCTAGAGACACACATATCTCTACAGCATGCTGGTTAATTTACAAAAAGACATACCAATTGGTGTGACTCATGATGAGCTTGATCTTGTACAAAATATTTGTGTGGGTTGTCAATCAAATCATCTGCAACAGTGACTTCAATTCTAGAGAAATATGACCAGGTTAAAAAACATAGATACTGGATGAGACAACCCTAAGGAAAACCCTAGAATTATCATGCTAAGAAGCTCTGAGGATAGGATTTGAGGTTAGAGCAAAAACCTCAAAGAGAGCTCAAATGTTGAGCCTCTGGGTGCTGCATTGAGCAGTATATATACTACAGGGCATGCACTAGGCATGAGGCATACATGAGACTACAGCATGTATGTAGGCAGTGCTATGACACCAAGGGTGCAGGTATGGCTACCACAAGGCATACATGAGGTAATGGACTAGGCTACATATGATGTTCCAGGTTGTATACAGGTTGTATACAGGTACAATAAGTTAAGATGACATCTAATCACAGATTAGATAAGATAAAAAGTTACAGTCCATGACACTAGAGACAATAGCATGGCAGAAAGAGGGGTTTTTGACATATATATCAGCTTCCCCTGTCAATATCTGGTATGACCACATGGTGTATCAATATGATGGTTTAGGATATATATGGCTTATGGGATAATGTCAGCTAATGGATTGTCAAAGAGTCACTAATTTCCTGATGGTCTCAACCCTTTTTGTACTCCTTAGGCTTCATGGTGGACTTATTTTGTTGTGCAGAATGTCTAGCTTTATTTAGAGGCAGCCATGTCTCATCAGAGAAGTCATCACCAGTACTGATTGCAAGTTTTATGAGCCATGCACAGGTTTCACTGTTACTGACATCTGAAAACTGAAAATCACCATCCTCTGCATCTGACTCATGGTCTGTAATACTGTCAACAACTAAAGCTGATTGTGACTCATTATCTCCACTGTCACTTATTTCTGGTGTGCAGAAGTGTGTCATGGATTTTTTGATTGGCAACTTGCAGTTGCTGGAGCTGGAGTCAGATTCTGAAGCAGATATTGCATTCATGGCTTCTGTGGTTGATCATGGGGCATGCTTCTTGGAGTATTTTTGTTAGGCCCTTACTTGACCACAAAGTTTACTGATTTTCTTTACTCCTGACTAGTACATTTTCTGAAGTCCTGCAGCCAGCATCATGCTCAGATTGGGGAATACTGCATTTCCTGGATTTTCAGGATTTTTAGGACGTGACCAAATTTTAGGGGTCAAATTTGAAATTTTCATCAGAGGAAATTGGCTCATGCAAATGCTCCAATTAGGCCCTAAATACCCTGTCTACATTGTTTTTAACTTAACAGAAAGTTGGGGTCCATCATAATAATTTGAGCTTTGATTTTGTTGAGTTTGCCTGTCCCAACTGTAGTACAGTACTTTTGGTTACTTTTTTCTTTGCATGTTTGCAACAGGTTTCCTACAATCTAGCCTGTCAGTGTCATGATCAACCCAAATCCAATATGAAATACCTAATTATGCTTGGAAACAGGTGTGTAACATTTATGCCATGCAGGGCCATGAGCCATCTTGCTCAAGTCAAGCTTAGGATTACCTCTTGGGATGACCAGATGTGTCCATGGGGTATAAAGAAACAATTTCTGGTATGAGGGGGGCACCCATAACAACAGTTGCCTATTGGGGCCCACAATCCAGCCATCATTCTGCAAATGAACCATATCTCGGCAGTCCCCATTGATATTGAACATGTCAACAAAAAGACTCTGAGCATTATGCAGTGCATGTACAGCTGAAGATGAAAAGTGGACTGGTGTGAGTATACTTGAGAGGGAATTTGGAATGGCCTTTGTAAGGGCATTTTCCACCTGCCCACCTGTCTGTGCATCCCAAACTTGGATTGTGGTATCCTCTGAGCCTGACACAAAGTGTCTTCCATCAGGTGAGAATGCAACTGAGTGCACTGTAGAGGTGTGCTGTTGGAGGGGGTTGCCCACCTGGCTACCTGTCTGTACATCCCAAAGTTGGATTGTCTTATCCCAAGAACCTGACACAATGTGCCTTCCATCTGGTGAGAATGCAACTGAGTGGACTGAGGAGGTGTGCCCATGAAGAGGGTTGCCCACCTGGCAACCTATTTGTGCATCCCAAAGTCAGATTGTTTTATCCTGAGAACCTGACACAATGTGCCTTCCATCTGGTGAAAATGCAACTGACAAGACTGTCTCTGTGTGCCCCTGGAGGGGGTTACCCACCTCACTCCCTGTCTGTACATCCCAAACTTGGATTGTGGTATCCTCTGAACCTGACACAATGTGCCTTCCATCAGGTGAGAATGAAACTGAATAGACTGAGCCTGTGTGATCTTGGAGGGGGTTGCCCCCCTGGCCATCTGTCTGTGCATCCCAAAGTCGAATTGTGGTATCCCCTGAACCTGATACAATGTGCCTTCCATCTGGTGAGAATGAAACTGAGTGGACTGAGGAGGTGTGCCCTTGAAGAGGGTTTCCCACCTGCCCACCTGTCTGTGCATCCCAAAGTCGAATTGCCTTATCCCAAGAACCTGACACAATGTGCCTTCCATTTGGTGAGAATGCAACTGACAAGACTGAGTCTGTGTGCCCTTGAAGGGGGTTTCCCACCTGTTCACCTGTCTGTGCATCCCACAGTTGGATTATCATATCCTGTGAACCTGACACAATGTGCCTTCCATCTGGTGAGAATCCAACTGACAAGATGATGTGCCCTAGGAGGGGTTTGGTGTAACAGACCAACTTTTTATCTTATCTAATCTGTGATTAGATAGCATCTTATCTTATCTTAGTGTACAACCGTATCTTGTCTACCTAGTCCAGACCTATGCCTCATGCTGTACACGCTGCCACCCTTGATGTCATATCACATAGCCTTAGCTCCACCATGACATCATCTACATAGCATTGCACAGTAGGTAGCCTCATGGATAGCCTCACGTAACCCTTGTGTACAGTAGTATATATACAGTGCAATCCAGCACCCAGAGGCTCTCCATTCAAGCTCATCTTGGGTCTTTGCCCTAGTCTCTCAACTCCTATCCCCTCAGAGTTCAGCATGTAGTTGGGTCCTTGGTGTTTTCACCTAGGGTCATCTCACCTGAGCTTGAATCTAACATCTTACTTTGCTCTACTACACACTCATCTAGCCTTATAAGACAACTATACCTGAACTCCAGGGTTAAGGAGCTTCACCTTCACACCATTCCATTTCGTTCCACGGCCAGCCTTTAGTGCCGTTCCCTGTAGCCCATTTGGGTTTGGGAGTTTTTAGCACCATATCTTTACATACTGTACACCAGCCCAGGGTCGTGTCTGGTGTCTGAAGAGCAGCGCCCGTTCGAGAGAGGTTTGCAGCCTCAAGGTGATTGAGCTATAGTTATCTTGTAGTTCCTGCGTCCATGCAGAGGTAGACCTGTGATCTGCAGCCAGTAGCCATAGAGTTTGCATAGCTGTGCCAGAGCGCAGTCTGCAACGCGAATGTGACAGGTGAACAAACTTTATGCTTAGTCTATTGGAACATCTGTGGGGATCTAGTCCCAAAATAGCTTTACATCTACGTCACCCCTTATGGTAGTCACCATACCTTACCAGTTCCCTCATCATCTTGTTGAAGTGCAACAGGAGCACTTGACAATCATCTATGGTCCTCGCCCTGTCATTAGCGAAGAAGCCCTTGCTAGGGAAGTCACGCTCGAAGAAGAGCACCAGTTTACCGCTGCCATTGCCACCTACAGTTGCCTTGTCAGCGACTTCAAAATTCAAGTCCTCCTCAGCCTCCACTGCTCCCTTCCTGTTGTGCCCCTGCCAGACCTCCCACTCACTCGCTGCCACACGTTCCAGTCTTCCCGCCTCCAACCAGTTAAACAAAGACCTACCCCCTATTCCCATCTCCACCCCTACTAGCTCTGAAGAATGGCAGACCTTCAGAACCTCCTCACACAACTCATCCAGGGTCAAATTGACCTCCAAGCCCATATCGCAGCCCTTGCGGCTGCACAGCCTCAGCCTGCACTGCTGCCGGGCAAGAAGGTGGTCGCAGATCCCAGGAGTTTCAATGGCTCCCCTCAGAAGTTTCACAAGTGGTGGTCCAAGATCACAGTCTGGATCCAAATTTCCATGGAGGGGGCAACATATGTGCAGGTCACTGTGGCAGTGCTCTCCAGGCTCACTGGCCCAAAGGCTGGTCGGTGGGCTCAAGTACATCTGGACAGCTGCATGGCGGCAGCTCATGCCCTCACCAATGCCCCGCCAGTGCCCGCCGGCCAACCCCTGCACCCACCAGCCTGGCCTGCCTGGGATGACTTTGCTGAGGAGATAGAGAGGTTCTTCCTCCCTGACAATAATGCAGAATGGGCCTGGGCCCAACTCCTTCGCCTGCGGCAGGGCCACAGGCAACACATTGATGATTTCTTGGTGCAGTTCGAAGTGCTTAAGAACCAGAGTGACTGTGTTGACCAGTACACCAGGGATTTGCTTGAAAGGGCACTCCAGAGAAAGGTCTTGGAGCAGATCTATCTCCAAAACATGAATCGGGACACTTATGTCCAGCTGAGGGCATCAGCTCGTGAGATGGGGAGAGCACGGGAGCTCTTCCTAATAAATATGCAAGGTCAGGGGTCAGCCCGGTACTACCAGGGCCAAAACTATTCGTCACCTTTGGCATCAGGCAGCAGCACACCCATGGATATTGGTGCCACCAACACAACACAGCAAAGGGGTAAAGGGCCCCAATGCTACAACTGCCAATTATTTGGCCACATTGCACATGAGTGCACAAAGCCACACCGCCCTCATTGTGGGCAACAACAAGCATGGGGAATGCAAGCCCAGCCAGAGGATGACCAGCTAAATGCAGTCAGGGGAATGACATTTGCTGAGATGCAGGTGTTCTTCCACAATTTAAAAGATTAGAGAGTGAGGATATATTGGGCACCCTTGCTCTCGAGTCTTCTTTGGACATGGCAGTACGTATTTTGGACTATAGACTCTCTCACACTATGTCTCCCGCTGCTTCTGACATATTTGTTGAAGTCGCATGTGCACCCGGCATAAACCATCGACAAAGTGCACACAAGACTGCAACCCATATTAGTGTAGACTTAGTAATAGTCCTCTTTAGAGTAGATGTTACATGTCACACGTCACACGTCACAGTCACACATCACACTATTTGTTGTATATAAACAGCAGACATTGCTTATATAATATAACAGCTCTTAACCAGCTACCACTACCATCTCAGGTTGTGCAATCCATGTTGGAGTTATAAACAGACTGTTATGGTTTGTTTACATACTTACATAAGCATACATCGCACTACAGTAGTTTCTATTACTATAGTCCCTCAGTAGCTTGCCAGACTACTGAGGGTGAGTACCTTTCCTACTAACCACTTACTACCTACTGATACCTTGTAGTTACCTACAGGTATATATCTAATATAACAGTAGCTTGCCAGACTACTGAGGTTACCTACAGATCTCCTTCTCCCTTCCTTAGGCTAGACCTTCCCTGTGCAGACCACCACCTTTCTATACTCCACCCAACAGGTGAGTTGGAGTAGCAGTTCCTCTATGTATGTAGGTATTGCTTCAACAGGTTATGAGCCCTGTGAGCACACTGTGTGCAGCAATGCACCAGACAGCACTCCAGCTCCCTGAGCATCGCTTTAACTAGCTTGACGCTGTGGAGGACAGTGAGCTCTTAGTTGAGCCCCTGCACAGCCACAAGGTGAAGTTCATTGATGATTTGCGCCAGTCAGTGAGCTCCTTAGTTTGAGCACCTGCACAAGCAAAGTTCATTGACAACTTATGCTGGCTGACCCTAGTCATGAGTTAGCTGTTGACCGAAGTGCTTTCACTAGCACTCAGGTGTTTCTTCTTTTCTTGTCTGTTGTCACATCCATGCCAACTCCGATGCATCTCCTATTTGCTCCGATGCATCTCCTACCAACTCCAACGTATCTCCTATTAGCTCCGACATATCTCCTACCAACTCCGACGTTTCTCCTCCGAACTCCTACTCTGTTCCTCCGGTCCATCCGGCCCGCTTCTGTCATACCTTCAGGTACATACCCTGTTTCCTTCCTGTCACTTACTTGTCACCCTGTTGCTACTTACTCCTTCCATGTGTTTACCCCTTTCATGTGTTTCCTCCTCTCATGTGTTTCTCCTACTCCACCTTTCACATGTCTTGTGTTTATCACAAGGATCCTGTCCTTTTAGTTAGTATATAAGCCTCTGTGTATTTCCTCGTACCTCAGTACGAATATCAACAAAGCCCCATCCTCATCTTGCTTCTGTCTGACTCTAAGTTCCTCCTCCAACTCGACTCCTACTCCTCTGTCACAACTCTGCTCCTCTGAAATATGAGGGCTGAGCCTGTCCAAGGGTGCAGCACATAAGCTGAAGCCAATGCCCTCACCCCCTATGTCTTCCTTTCTCTTCCTCAGGTGCTGAACTCCTCCTCTGTAGGACTTGTCCTCCTCTACGTCGGACTTGCATCTCCTCCTTTCGGAGTTGTATCTCCTCCCATCAGACTTGTCCTCTTTTTCATCGGAGTAGCACCCAGAAGCAAGGCAGAGAATGTAGGTGCTTGACATCTGTCCATTGTTGCATTCACTTGCTGACTCCATTGACCCAACAGAATTCACCATGTCCAGTGCTCTTGACAAAATGGTTCCCCTCTTCACTGGCTCCAACTGGCAGCAGTGGCATACCACCATGCAGGCCTACCTCCGGGCCCAGGGCCAGTGGTTCGTTTACTCAGTGACTCAACCCGCCGACGGCCACAATGACCGAAAGGACTGGGATGACAGCACCAAGAGAGTGCTCGGTAATATCACCTTGTGCCTTGCCCCCTCTATCCAGGTTGCCATCTCCAACCTGACTACCGTCAAGGAAGTCTGGGACTACCTAAAGGTGCTCGCCGCGAGAACACCCAACAGGCAGCCTTCACTACTTACGTCCACTACAATGGACCAGAGCCCACTGTTGACCCTCATGCCCTGGCTCACACCCCTGGTGCTACCAACTTTGGCCCCCCTGCATTCAACAATACCATCAAGGCCTTCAATTTGGCACACCACTTGGGGGTAGAGCCCTCCTGCCAGACCATCCACACCCTCGACCAAGTTGTGTTGATGGCTAGTGCAAACCTGGACCAGCCCAAGGCTGGTCCCTCCTCGCTGAAGTGCCCTTGTCTTGAGGAGCACATCATGATGTATGAGGAGGATGCCATCTCCCTTGGGGATGGTGAACCATTCGCCCATGAGCCCTTTGCTGACGATGAGTTCGATGAAATCGACGCAATGGTCCTTGACCACTATAATGCAACATTGATGGCAGTGGGCGCAGAGGCCAGCCTTTTCAGGCAAGTACCTTCTGCACATGTGCTGATCAACACTGACATGCTCCCTTTACATGTGCGTTATACACCTGCACTGTATATAGTGAGTAGTCACTACAATATGTCATGTTGTATCTCAAGTAAAGCATATATCTGTTCATGTTTGAATGATGCGCACTGTGCTGGCTGTAAGGGAAAAATGGTCAATGACAGTGAACTATCTGGTGCTTTCTGGCTACTAGACTCAGGTGCATCCCGCCACTTTACCGGTGACATAGGTGACTTTGCCTCCTACAATGTGCTAAAACGAGCACACTATGCCAAAACGGCTAATGGAGTAGCACTGATTTCTGGCATTGGCACAGTATTACTCCAGTGCCTAGACCACAACTCTGGGGATGAGAAAGTAGTTACACTCACCCAAGTGCTCCACATGCCAGGCGCCACTGCATGCCTCATTTCTATGGGTGAAATGCTCCAGTGCAATTACAGAGTCACTGGCGATAAGCGAGGCATTAGCCTTATTGGCAAAGCTGACTGCCTATGGTTCAGGCCAGACCCAGAAGACAATTGCAACATCATTTTTGGGATTAGATCTATCCCAATAATTAGATCTAACTATATCACCTCTGTGAGCAAAGTCAATTATGACATTATGCACCAGAGATTCAGGCACCCCTCGAAGGAAGTACTCTGATGTGTGCAAAAACATATGCAGCACTTCCCAGAGATCCACTTTCCTACTGAGGATTGTGTTTGCCCTGGATGTGCTCTTGGCAAAATGCCCAATCGAGCTTTCCCAGAGAACGAAAGACATGCTTCCAAGCCCTTTGAGCTGGTGCACTCTGATCTCAAGTCTTTCCTGGTTATGTTGTACCAGAAATTCAAATATGTTATCACATTCTATGATGACTTTACCTCTCACGCCTGGACCATGCCTCTTTGCTCCAAAGCTGCAGTGATTATGGCTGCCAAAGATTTCCTCGAAATGGTGCACGTCCAACATAATGTGCATGTTGTTGGATGGATGTCCGATGCTGGCAGAGAGTATAAATCCAATCTGTTTGATCAAGCACTCCTTGAAAAAGGAATTAAAATATATCAAAGTGCTCCAAGAACCCCCATGCAGAATGGCTGCGCCAAGTGTTTAGGGCGCACTCTCATGGATAAAGCTGAGTCTATGCAGCATCAAGCCTGCATTCCTGACTCCTGGTGGGAATTTGCGTTCACTCACACAACCCACATCTACAACCATACTCTGGTAGCTCGCCTGCAATGGTGCACCCCCCATGAAATGCTTAAGGGGGAGATGCCTAACATCGACCACCTCTGTGTGTTTGGCTGTGGAGCATTTGTCTACCTCCTAGCAATGGCTAGAGCAAATAAGATGGCTCCCAAGTCGGAGCTTATGACATATGTTGGTGTTGCCCCTGGCAATGAGCACAACTTGTTTATGCACTCCACCAATGCAGTGTTCACTGCTGCTCACACCATCTTTGACGAGCGTCATTTCCCTCGCTGCCCCAAAAACAGGCGCGAACCTCTCAAGAACCCTTTGAAGGGCAAATCCGAAACCAGCCACTGATCGACCAGGTACTACCCCTGATGATATTGACAGTGATGATAATGTGGAACATGACCATGGCTATCCACATCCCCAAGTGCAGGATGACGATCCAAAGCACGAGGACCCTGAGGCTCATGAGGAAGAGCCTATTCAACCAAATCCTCCCCGTACGCCATCTCCAGTGCCTCAACCGGCACCAAGAACGCCTTCACCAGCAAGAAACCCACCACCTCTGGCACCGCAGTGCCCTGGCCAAGCTGAATGCTGCCAGAATGCACCATGACCTCCTGCAGTGAATATACCTGCCCGCCCCCAACATGAATGTAGAGTGCCTTTGCGCCCCAGTAACATGTATGGTGAGTGGCAACATCCCATCGAGCAACTCCGGGATATCAAAAGTGCCTCTTGATGGCGACAAACAGTGGGTGAGGCCTCTAGGCCCCCACAACCGGACACACCAGACCATATACCTGGTGGTTTCCCCGACACCTCTGCAATGCCCAGTGAGGAAGATGTGCAAAAGATGTGCGAGGAAGGGGGAGCAAACCTAGTCCGCTTCCTGATGGGCAAAGCCCTCACAACCCACAGCCCTCAATATGAGAATGTCCATGATTGGTCCTATAGGGACATTGCTCGCTTACCCCAAGTGGAGCAGAAACTCTGGAAACTTGCTTGCCAAGAAGAGCTCGACATGCTGCGAAAGCGCAAAGTCTTTGAGCTTGTTGACCGTCTCCAAGACCAGAAGGTCATCAAAAACCAATGGGTCTTTGACATAAAGTCAGATGGCCACAAGAAAGCTCACTTAGTTGCAAAAGGCTTCTCCCAGGTCGAGGGATTGGATTTTGACCAAGTCTTCTCACCAGTTGTGCGCTTTGAAACAGTGTGCCTCATGCTTGCGCTCACCACACTTGAAAACTGGTATATTACTGGACTTGACGTTCAGAGTGCCTACTTGTATGGCAAGCTCAACGAAGAGATCTACATGGAGCAACCCAAAGGGTTTGCAGTTCCTGGGCAAGAGCGCAAAGTGCTCTGCCTCTGGCATGCCCTCTATGGCCTCAAACAGGCTGGCCTAGCTTGGTGGCGCACACTCAATGAGTCTCTGAAAGAGCTCGGGTTTGAGCGCCTTAAGTCTGAAGCAGGCATCTTCTTCTACAAGAAGAAAGGCACCAACATTGTCATTGGTATCATCTATGTTGACGACGCACTATTCTGCACCCCTAACAAGGCTGTTGTTGATGCCATCAAAGCACAATTCATGCGCAAATGGGAGTGCAGAGACCTTGGAGAACCAAATGAGTTCCTCTGAATGCGAATCACCCGCAAAGGTCACGCTATCCACTTGGACCAATGTGTGTACCTACAAAAGGTCATTGAACGCTGCGGCATGCTCAATGCAAAGTCCACAAGCACCCCACTGCCAGCTGGCTACTATGCCACCAAGAACACAGAGCCTGTTGATGCGGAACTCCACTCCTGTTTCCAGATGGTAATAGGGTCCCTCCTGTACCTTATGTTGGGCACTAGGCCCGACACTGCTTTTGCAGTCACCCATCTCTCGTGCCATGCCACGAACCCATCTCAGGACCACCTGAATAAACTGCTGTATATCTGTCGCTACTTAATTGGGACGTCTACATACTCCCTAGGATACAATGGTGGATCCGGTACTGGCCTGATTGCATGCACAGACTCAGATTGGGGATCAGACCCTACCTCTTGCCTCTTGCGGACAGGTTTCTACCTGAAGCTTGCAGATGTGGCTTGATCAGTTGGACTTCTCGTGTGCAGAAGACTATTGTGTACTCGTCCACTGAAGCAGAGTACATGGCTTTGAGCGATTGTGCTCGCCAAGTCACCTGGATTTGGAGTTTCCTCGGAGAGCTTGGCTATAAGCTGAAAGCTATCCCAATTTGCGGTAATAATCAGGGGTCCATATTCATGGCATCCAACCCCATCATGGAGCCTCACTCCAAGCACATCGACATCCGCTACCACAGAATCCACGAATCAGTCACGAAAGGTAATGTGGAGCTATTCTTCATTGATGGTGCTGAAAATCCCACCGATCTACTCACCAAGAACTTACCATGCAAGAAGTTCACGAAATTCAGAGCTCAGTTAGGCTTACAGTTTCCCTCTGGCAGCATCTAGTGCCTTATTCACTGAAGTGCTCTACATGCAGCACAGCGAGGGGGAGTGTTGAAGTCACACATGCACCCGGTGTAAACCATCAATGAAGTGCGCACAAGACTGCAACCCATATTAGTGTAGACTTAGTAATAGTCCTCTTTAGAGTAGATGTTACATGTCACATGTCACATGTCACAGTCACGCATCACACTATTTGTTGTATATAAACAGCGGACATTGCTTATATAATATAACAGCTCTTAACCAGCTACCACTACCATCTCAGGTTGTGCACTCCACCCAACAGGTGAGTTGGAGTAGTAGTTCCTCTATGTATGTAGGTATTGCTTCAACAATATTTAAGTATCACATTGCTTTATTATGCACAAAAGTTAGAAAACCCATAAAAAAGTGTCTTCTGTAGTTTCCCCTGTCTCGGTTTCTTCTGGACATTACTCTGTTCTTTCTGTTGATAGTATGAACTATGACTCAGACTGTACCGTATCTTCTAAGGGGGTCCCTGCAAAGGGCTCGGCACCGGAAGTAAAATTGAGCGTGCTTAATTCCTGATCAAATATAGACAATCTTTCTCCTTCTTTGGCATCTAAGGAACCGGAAAGTCCCGCCAGCAACTTGGAAGTTGCTATGGACTTATGGAGGTCCTTCACAATGGAACGTGAAGTGACAGTGCTGGTCCGCATCCGCAGGCCCCTTAACACTATTGAAGTAGACGCCCTGCTAGACAGTGGCACTACTGGATGCTTTGTTGACAAGAACTGGGCTCTTGATCAACGTTTGCAGTTATCCAAGTTGGTGAAACCCATACCTGTGCTTAACATAGATGGCACAAGGAACCAGGAGGGTGACATCATGCATTATGTGTTGCTCACAGTCGGTATTGGAAAACACGCTGAGAAGTTGTGGTGTGCCGTCACCTGCCTTGGAAAGGTCCCGCTTATCCTTGGCCACACCTGGCTTCAGAAGCACAATCCCAATATAGATTGGGTTACCAGCAAAGTTAATTTAACTTGGTGTCCTCTGGAGTGCAAGTCACTTTTGGAAACATGCTTTGCTAAGTTATTGCGAGAAAACGAATCTCAGGAAACCTGGGTGCAAGCTTTAAAGGCACATGAATTGAAGGTCACTATAGATGAGTTGACCCTAGAAGATGCTCAGAAGCAAGTGCCTAGGGAATACTGGGAAGTCTTGGACGTATTTAGTAAAAAGTCGTCAGAGCACATGCCGCTTAGAAAACCTTGGGATCATGGAATTGACCTAAAAGAAGACTTCCCGCCCAAAAAGGGAAGACTTATCCCACTCTCTGTTGATGAGCAAAAAGAAGTTGAATCTTTCCTAGATGACCAGCTGGCAAAAGGATATATTCAACCTTCTATTAGTCAACAGACGTCACCGGTCTTCTTTATTCCCAAAAAGGATGGCAAAAACCGCATGGTACAGGATTACCGTTATGTAAACGACTGGACAATCAAAAATAACTATCTGCTGCCGCTTATCTCTCAGCTTGTTGACAAGCTCAAGGGTTGTAAACTCTTCACGAAGATGGATCTTCACTGGGGTTACAACAATGTGAGCATTCACGAAGGCGATGAATGGAAAGTGGCATTTGTAATGCACAAGGGGGCTTTCAAGCCATTAGTTATGTATTTCAGTCTCTGTAACTCACCCACAACATTCCAGAAGATGATGAACGAAATCTTCCACAATATGTTGGATGTTTGCATGGTGTATATCAATGACCTTATGATATTTACGAATACAGATGATCAGGAAAAGCATGACAGGATCGTGCTTAAAGTTTTGAAACAGTTACATGATAATGATCTTTACATCAAACCTGAGAAGTGTCGCTTCAGAGTCACCAAAGTCGACTTCTTCGGCATGATCGTTTCACATGATGGAATTAAAATGGACCCTGAAAAGGTTAACACTATTTTAAAGTGGCCAGAACCAACAAATGTAAAGCAGGTCTGTGCATTCTTAGGCCTCGGCAACTTTGATAGACATTTTATTAAAGACTATGCAATCATGGCTCAGCCCATGATGGACTTAACGTGTAAAGACACTGTATTTAACTTTGGAGAGAAGGAACACGCGGCATTTGAAGCTTTGAAAGCTGCCTTTACTCGTGCTCTGGTACTTCAGTACCCCAACCAAGACCGCGAATTCTGCCTGGAAACAGATGCATCTGAGTTCGCCATTGGGGGAGTGATATCCATAAAGTGCAAAGACAGTGAATTCAGACCCGTCATGTATATGTCACATTCCATGACACCTCCCAAATGAAACTATCCTATTCACGACAAGGAGATGCTGGCCATCATAAAAGCAACTGAAGCCTGGCGCCATTATCTCGAAGCCACTCCTTATGCTTTTGAGATTTACACGGACCATCATAACTTAACGTACTTCACAAAGTCGCAGAATCTATCTAAGCACCAAGCACACTGGCAAATGTGGATGATGTGCTTCAATTACTCATTAATCTATAAGAAGGGAACTCAGATGCACATTGCAGATCTGCTTAGTAGGTGATCGGACCATTACGCATCTAGTTCTGAAGACAACAAGGACCAGGTCCTGTTGAACCCAGTATCTATTAAACTGATCGACATCACTGATCAGACTTACAAAGAGCGACAGTCACTCATTACGAACTTTCACAACACTCCTGTTGCTGGACATAAAGGAGTCAAAGCTACTTATAACGCACTCCGGAAGCACTATTCCTGAAAAGGAATGAAGGAACAGATTCAGACCTATGTAAAGCACTGTCAAAGGTGCCAACAGTCCAAAGTGTCAAATCAAAAGACTTCTGGAAGTCTTGTTCCCCTACCTACCCCTAGTGGCCCGTGGCTTGATGTCACAATGGACTTTACCGAGATGCCGGAGTCCCTCGGTTACAACTATATATTAGTGGTCATTGATTGGTTCTCCAAGGAGGTCGTGTTTGTGCCTTGTACAAAAGAGGAAACTGCATTATCAACCGCTGAATTATTTAGAGACCATGTCTGGTGCCAACATGGACTACTGTCTTCTGTTGTGTCTGACTGCAGATTGGTCTTTGCGAGCAATTTCCTGGGGGAGTTGTATAGACTTCTAGGTGTAAAAAGGAAAATGTCTATGGCATTCCATCCCCAAACCGATGGTCAGACGGAGTGGTTGAATCACGAAATTAATCAGTATCTCCGAACCTACATAAATGATCCACAGAATGAATGGGCTAAATGGATCAAGATTGCCCAGTTTGTTTGGAACAACACGGTCTCAGAGGTCACTACTGATTCACTGTTTGGAATTACCTGGAGTTATTCCCCTTGAATGGGTGTAGAACCCGTGGATACAGTGGCCCCAGCAGCCAAGGACTTTGCCACCATATTTAATAAAGTCGTTGAGTCTTCTGAGAAGGCTAAACATAATATGAAGCTTCAGGCGGATAAGCACAGAAATCCTGCCCCAGATTATGTTGTAGGCCAGCAAGTCTGGCCTTCTATGGACAACCTTTGAATGCTGAATCATGCTTCTAGGAAGCTTACAGAAAAATGGATTGGCCCCTATGAGGTCACTCATGTAACCCTGAACACAGTTGAGCTTAAACTCCCAAAAACTCTTTGGATTCACCTGGTTGTGAATGTATCGCGAGTAAAGCCTTATTTAGGACCTCTCCCTGGTCAACCTGTGTCTCGGCCTGGTCCGGTGCATGTTTCTGAAGAACGCGATGAAGAATACGAAGTGGACTATATAGTAGCTTCCCATATTTATAAGAGGCAACTCCAGTACCTAGTGCATTGGAAAGGGTATGAAGAACGCAAGAGAACTTGGGAACCATCATCAAATTTAAAGAATTCTCCTCTGGTAGTTGAGCACTTTTACCAAGAAAACCCCTCTGCTCCTCGGAAGCTTCATATGACCCAAGCAGACTTTGATTCATTATTTAGTCGTATCCCCGAAAACCTTACAGTTTGTGACTCTCAGTTCTGCAGTCTGGAATCCTGCACCTGAGGGGGGAGTGGTGTAACGGACCAGCTTTTTATCTTATCTTAGTGTACAACCGTATCTTGTCTACCTAGTCCAGACCTGTGCCTCATGCTGTACATGCTGCCACCCTTGATGTCATACCACATAGCCTTAGCTCCACCATGACATCATCTACATAGCATTGCACAGTAGGTAGCCTCATGGATAGCCTTGTGTAGCCCTTGTGTACAGTAGTATATATACAGTGCAATCCAGCACCCAGAGGCTCTCCATTCGAGCTCATCTTGGGTCTTTGCCCTAGTCTCTCGACTCCTATCCTCTCAGAGTTCAGCATGTAGTTGGGTCCTTGGTGTTTTCACCTAGGGTCGTCTCATTTGGCCACCTGGCCACCTGTCTGGGCATCCCAAAGTTGCATTGTCTTATCCTCTGAACTTGACACAATGTGCCTTCCATTTGGTGAGAATCCAACTGACAAGACTGAGGAGATGTGGCCTTGGAGAGGGTTGCCCACCTGCCCACCTGTCTGTACATCCCAAAGTCGGATTGTCTTATCCCAAGAACCTGACACAATGTGCCTTCCATCTGGTGAGAATGCAACTGATGTGACTGAGTTTGTGTGCCCTTGGAGGGGGTTGCCCACCTGCCCACCTGTCTGTGTAGCATCCCAAAGTCAGATTGTATTATCCCAAGAACCTGACACAATTTTCTTTCCTTCTGGTGAGAATGCAACTGATGCAACTTTGTGTGTGTGCCCTTGAAGATGGTTTCCCACCTGTTCACCTGTATGAGGATCCCAAAGTTGGAGCATTCCATCATCTGAACCTGACACAATGTACTTTCCATCTGGGGAGAATGCAACTGAGCCAACTTGGGAGTGCCCTTGGAGGGGGTTGCCCACTTGGCCACCTGTCTGTGCATCCCGAAGTTGGATTGTATTTTTCCTTGTCCATGACACAATGTGCCTTCCATCTGGTGAAAATGCAACTGGATGGACAGCATGCCCTTTGAGAGGGTTGCCCACCTGGCCACCTGTGTGGGCATCCCAAAGTACTGTATCACCCGCAGAACATGACATAATGTGCCTTCCATCTGGTGAGAATACAACTGACTCAATTCTGGAGTTATGCCCTTGAAGAACCTGTTGATTCCTGGGCCAGTCATCTTGCTGTCCAACAGCAACTTGGGCAATTCCTGAAAACTTTTCCTTCAGAGATCTTGCCAATACTGACTTTGATGGTAAAAATGGCAATGCTGACAAGTACAGGTGTGGTGTGCTCTTGTCAATGATCCCAGCAAAGTTCTGCACAAATTTTATCCCATCCTTAATGAACATCAAGAGTTCTTCATACTCCATTCTTCTCTGCTAGTAACTCATTGTTACTGGGATGACATCCCATATTACACATGAATAAACTTACCTGCAACCATCCCTCAGTAAAGATCAAGGCCAAATGGGCCTCCCCAACCAACTTTGATACACCAAGGGCCTCCAACCAAAATAGCATCTGCTCTCCAGTGACAAGACCCTTCACCAGTTGTGCCAAGTCTGGATCAAATGCTGTACCTTGGAGATGGATTGCCCAGAATCGACATGAATACAACAGATGTGGTGGAAGGTTTTCTTCGACTCTCTTTTCCAAGTTTGCCACCTCCAAGTTGGATATATATGATGTTTCCAGTCCACAGATGTTGAAATGAAGGCCAGCTTGCATGACAGAAAGTGAGGCGACAGCAAGGTCACGATGTGCATCACCCTGCTGAATAAAGAAGTCTCTGCTTCGCTTTTCGTCAAGTAAAAAGTCGTAGAATGAAGCATGCAGGGGGCGGACAGGGGATACTTCATTGACACCAGCAAGCAGTGACGCCATGAAGTTGAGGATGAATCCTACAGGATAACGGTCATCCTCCCGAGGGAAGCTGTCACGCATATAGTCCAATGCGGTGATGGGGAGTGGTTCCTTCAACCACAGGATCTGCCGCATGACATCCCGAAATACCCGGCGGTCATCAGGCTCTCTGAATAGGTCCTTTAAAAATGTGGTGTACATTTCGTCGAGAAGAGTCCTTCCATCGCCAAGAGCATGAGACATGATTTCGTGGAAACGGTCATTTGGGATTACTCCGATTCGTGGGGATATGAAGTCGCATGCCAGACGTGCCCATTCAAACACACCACCTGATTTCGCAGCAAGCTGTTGTAAATTTTCGTCGGAGAACGTGTCACGGAGACTCAACAAACGGGTAGAAACGTAGAGATGAAGGTCGCGCATGGTCAGCTCCGTATCGATGGCATCGAGCGACCTGGCATAGGTATGCGAACTGGTGTTTAATGCCTCCCCGATGTCCACGAGTGGCCGAGAAGTCAGGAGAATCCGAATGTTTGCTGGAAGTTCCCCACCACATGCAGCAAGGACCCTAAGAACAGTCGCCCTCGTGCGCTCTACGCCACTCTCATCCAAAGCATCAATGACCACCACGACATTTCCAATATGGGAACCTTTTAATTGAGAAAGGGGTTGGAGAATGAGTTTTTCCCACTGTGCTATGACGTCTGCCGTGTCCCTCAACGAATGGTTGTTCGTCGTCACCTCAATGAGAAGTGGTCGCAAACGGAGGTCGCGATCAGCCAAGTCGCGCGCGATGGTCGGGAAGAGCTTCATATGGAGCTGTTCGTGCTGTCTAACGCGACTGAAACAGAAGCACGATCCGAGCATGCCAAGGTTCTGGGCATGCAGAGCAATCGTGTGCGCGATGGCCGATTTTCCTTTTCCAGCCTGTCCGTGGAGCCAGAAGATGCGCGGTGTTGTAGCGTCTGTATTGTTGATCCAATCAACAATTTCATTCAAGATTTCGATGCTCGTGCCACCTAGGCACTGCTTTGCTTCGTTCAGTCCGGCTCTGTGCGCACAAACCAAGCAGTACGAGCTACGATCTTCGTAGATTTGATTGATGCCGTATTGTATGTCTGGAATCGGTCGATCTCGAAACTCTTGCATCAGTTTCTCTAGCTTCCCATTAAAGCTGGCGACCTTGGCCGCTGTCTCCGAGAGAACATTCTTTCCGAGCCACATCCCTATGAAGAAGATGAGTCTCCGGAACACTACAGGAATAGGTGGCGTACAGAACGCTTTGGTTTCTGAGTAATTTGTGATGAACTGCGCACATTCCTGTACGACTTGAGCGATCTCCACTAGGATGTCCTTCGTGGCATTAATCTTCGATGAAGACCTGTTTTCCAGGACGAGCTCATAAGCTCGTTCGATTGTAGTGACGAGGCCTCCCACAGATGGGTCGAGACTCGCTTGCGACAGCATCAGCTATGCAGATTCCAGTTAATCGAGGACATCAGACGTGGTGGATGCATACCTTGGAGGCCCTGTTCAATGCACTCAAGGCAATCTGAGAATATGGATGGATCTAACCGTGATCATTAGTCAAGCTTGACTGTCTGGCATTGGGATGACAAACTCTACTAATGCCATTGATGACCGTACTGAAAGTACTAAGGGTTTGGCGATATCCAGCGTTGATGGCATCTCCCTGGATCATCGCACTGTCTATGAGATCGAGCGCATTAACAGCAATTTCTGCTGGACTAGGAATGGAGCCCATAAGCACGTCCTGTGTGTTGCCGAGTGCTGTCGGAACAGGTTGGATATCGCCTGGCACCTGGTGGAATCAATAAGTGCCAGAAATGCATGTAGCTGGATGTGCGAACCTCGTGGGTAGTAGCATGTCCTTTCCCCGTGGTTTCACCAGGACCGATAGTATCGGTTTCGACGTCAATTTCCATGGGCTGGGTGTGGTTTACCACACGTAGACCTTTCAGATCCAGCTCGCGGATGTGTAGGTAACGTCATACCTCTTCGACTACAGAAGATGACGCTTCGTTCCCTGCTGAAATGGTAGGGTTAGCAACAAATGATTGGTGAGGGGGTGGGGGTCTTTCAGCCTCCTGCTGTCGCCTGCGCTGGGCCCTGGTCAAGACACGCGGCCCATCAATGGCGGAGGAAGTGGAGTAAGGAGTACGCTGAAATGCCGACATCAGAGCTCCTGCATGCTATCAACTTAATATGTGCATACCCTGCGTTGGCTGGATTGGCCGTCTGCGGTCTTGCGGGTTTTCTTTGGCATTTCTGATATTCTACATTGAGAGGATAGTTTAGCAGGAGAGAGCAAAGAGAGAATCAACGAGAACGGACCACAGCCCTACAGCCTCGAAGTTCACCGCAACAGACCGCAAGGTCCGCAACCATGAGGCATCCACGGTGGCCCGGTCCGGTCCGCCACCCGCCCGACAACTCCTTCCGTGAGTCATTTCCACCACTGTCCGCTCCCCGCGATGTACTCCGCCGTGTTCCTTCCCCAGACACGTCCCTCTCCCCTGGCTCCAGCTCCACCTCTCGCATAGCTAGATCTCAACTTGAAGAGAACTCAACGCACTCATCTGCATGTATCGCAGTGCGCCCAGTTCCCAGTTCTTCGGTGGTGCCTATTTTGCGACTGCCCCTCCTAGGGTGTACGACACATTAATGGATGTCGTAGCAGACATGTGCGATATCTGCAGCTGGGCAGTGCTATGGGATTGAGAGTTGGCCCGTCGTAATCGTTCCACATAAGCAGCCCGGTACTAATCCGAGTTTCGGACTTCTGTGGCCATCGCAGGCTTGACATCGGATCAAGCACATCTTGTGAATGGGACAAATTGGATTGCAACAACGGGATGACTTCCTAATGGCGGGTCATCATGCTAAAGGGAGAGCGTGTCCAGGACAGGTAATTTACTGGTCTGCATTCTTAGCCACCACTCAACTTCCTCCATCAGGTGCAACTGCCGTGGATAACATAACGCGAATTTTACACTACTATAGGTGATGATAACTGTGTTTATGAGTATTAGTTCACGAATTCCAATGGTTCCCAGCCATGGATGTAAGACGCGTCTCTTTGCTGATTTTTGTAGTTTCGGCTGCTGCTGCTGCTAGTTTGTGCGGCAGATAGAGGAGCAACGGTATGTGTGAACGCATCATTAATCAGTCTTGCAAGTAGCCTCTCCTGGTTTGTCAATCTCTATCCTCACTCTCTTCTCGCCAATGAGTAGATTTGTTTCAGCTTCAGCTCCTCTACCTTCCACTCAAACGCCTGCATCAGTTGTGTCCTCTTTCACAGCTCGACTCTAGATTCACCCCCAGCACTGCCGTCGAGCCATACGTCGACGCACTTCCGCATCTTGTGACTCCACACCTGTAACTCCCGCTCGACTGCATGCTGCGACGGTTGCCTTGATTTGTCCCTCCTGCTCGCGCGTGCGACCTGCACGGATGAACGTCGTAAATCGGCCCATGTATTCGTCGCCCCAGCTTGATTTATGCTACTGCAGCTCGTTCACGTCGCGTCTCCATCCGACCATCCAACCTGCCTACGGCCGTCCAATGTATTCTTCCTTCCCTGGATCGGCCTCACACACTCGTACGCTTTTGTCTCCAAGCACGCGCCCAACAAGAACGCTACTGTGCTACACGGCCATTCATTACGTGCTGTCAGTTGGTAACTAAGAAGGGTATGAAGTAGAGCGACGCGCGACCTGGAATGTTAGTCGACCCCGAGAGCGACGAGGTCCGTGCGGAGGAGACTTACAGACATGGAGCCGGCTTGGAGGTTCCATTCGTGAGGGCATGCATAAAGCACTCATTGCTCATATGGCTGATGCCAAGCCTTGCTGGTGTTCGGGAAAATGCCCCCGCCAAAGCAGTGGGGTTCGTAATAATATCTAGGCAGCCCCAAGTTGCCTCTTCTCCACTAGGGCACAGGACATGAGGAATTCGCGTCAGATCCAGCAGACAGTTTGGCACATCCGAAAATGGTTGGCTGCCCAAGAGGAACGCCCTTTGGCGGACAAAGGTCCATGAAGATGTATGAGTTGAAGGCTTTGATTTCAGACTTGAATATAACCCAACGCCATGTCGGAGGGCTTGATGGGGCCAGGGGATCGTATTCGTTCTAGTCCGTGCGCTGGTGGGTTGTCTCGTAAGGTCCGGTGAGGGGGAAATGAACACATACTGGCACTACGCCGACCATACAGGCGGGAAAACCTGACAAAATGGTCGAGACTAGTGCCATAAAGGTCACTGGATAGACGAAACTGCTTGTAACATGTTCAATGGGATGCCCCCTCAAAAGGACAGGCTCATCTGATTGGTTGAGATATGCGCCAAGGCGCGACGCCTGTTTGTTGGAATGATCGAGCGGCTCTGGCGTCGGAAGTTGGGGAGAGCACTGGACATGTTGCGACAGGACATGCACCGTCTTATGTGTCCAAGAATTTGGAAGCAGACGGTGGAGAGGCAGCACGTATACGTAGTATTCCAGGATAATCGGCGCACCTCTGCGACTGGATTTGCCCCTCCCTCATTCCCTCCACCGCTTCCACTCACCCGCACCGACGCTCCCTGTTGACCCTGACGATCGGTGATGCTGGTGATGAGCAAACCAAGCCATTCCCTCCTCCGTTTGTCAGGAAATCGAATTGGTCCGTTGCGATGTCGCACACGAGGCAGACGAGCTGAAGTCCGAGGAGATGATGGATGCGAATCCGACTGGGATCCGCAACTTGACGTGCAGCAAACCAACACAAGAGAATTGACTTCCCTCCGTTCCCCCCTCCCTCACCCGGTGTCGTCCTCACCCCTTTCAAAGACTTCATCCCCGCGGGATATGCTCGCACCGTGGATGAGCAAGGGATGGTATCGAGGCAGACGCGCATGCCGGTTTGCCCACCGTCAAACTCGCCACAGAGGAAGAAGCCCTCCAGCGACAGAAAGAAAGAAAGAAACGAAGACATGCAGGACAATGCACCGATGCGAATGGCAGACTTATCCCCTGGTGGGAGGAATGGGAACAAGGCGAGCACGAGCGCACCATGAGCGTCTCCTTTCGCGATGGGTGCGTGCGTTCGTATATATGCGTTGTCTGGGCGGGGCTGAGTGTGCGTCAGCACCTTTCCGTGTTTTGCGGATTGCGTGCATTAGGCTACCGATGACTTCAGAGTCGGACGGCCATGGTCACAGATCGCGCTTGGTGTGCGATCCATCTGGGATCACGTACGTACTCTCATATCACACCCCCGATAGTACTCACCTACCACTTGCCCAGTTCCGCATTTACTTAGGTCTCTTGACTTCGATGCCCGTGTATCGCAGACCCAAAGCAAAAGAGCGCAGATTGGACCATCCAGATGTTGGCTACAACAACGAGCCATCAGAAGCCGATCGAGCCAACTGTAAGAGCACGATCGAGACGTAGATGACCGTGTTGAACAGGTGTGTATACTGGATGTAATTATTTACTCTATGACCCTGCTGAGTGCTCATGTCATGATCTCAGTTAGATTCCCAGCGCATGGTCTCGACTACTCGTCGGTATTGCTATGAACCGATGGATGGATACTCGTCTACAAAGTTTGTGTCTTTTGAATACTTGTACTAATCCCATCAACTCTCACTTTACCACGGACTCAACCAC
>Ga0307516_10001349_pt1 | contig 34110 bp, 46 predicted proteins | sample 19_EM_MG_FD_203310 | JGI IMG/M metagenome (GOLD analysis project Ga0307516, IMG submission 203310) | Populus trichocarpa ectomycorrhiza microbial communities from riparian zone in the Pacific Northwest, United States - 19_EM | ecosystem: Host-associated > Plants > Roots > Unclassified | place...
GAGTGACTCCGACTTCTCCCTTGTTCCCTCTTGCTCTCACAACCCTCCTCTGTTCTTTCCTCTGCGTACTGCACCCTGTGCTCCCAGTAGCACCCCAGCACAAACTCCAGACCAGCGTCGACTGTATCTCAGGTGACCGCCGAGGTCTGCCCTGACAGACAGTTGGTGGAGAGAAGGGACAATGTGACAGTGGTGTAGGAGTACCCTGAAAGAGTTGACTGGGTAGCCTCCTGTTCCTCTTATCCTGTAAAATGCACCAGTCTTATTTCTAGTCTAATCAATGGTAATTGTAAAAGTGAGAGAAATAAAGAAAATAAAGGAAAAAGATAAAATGTCAAGTGAATGTGGTACAAGTTAGATGAGCAAGCATGATTGCAAAGGAAAAAGTGCAAGTGCTTGGGACTTACTGAAGAACAGAATGTGAAATGTGACAGACAATCCCTTCATATGCAATAGTAATCTCATCTCAGTTTTATTGAACATGGGTATAGCACAATAAACCAGAAGACAAAATCCTTACAATCACCCTTCATCTCCCCTTCCCCACAAGGACTCCCAGTATACTCCCACCCCTTGACACCCTCCAAGGAGAAACCAATAAGTCCATGCAGCAACCAACAGTTATAAACCCTTGATACCCCCACCATACCACTATTGTATAGGAACTCAGTTGTCTGATCACCACAATACCTCACCAAAAGCCATTGGATATAGAACCAAACACACTGGAAACCTCTGTCTTGGTCACAACTGAAACTCCCCGTGCATAGGTCTGGGTTGTGAAAACCTGAGAGTAACCCATTGTCAGCTCCGGTCTTTAAGTGGGAGCAGATACATACAAGTTCATCATAAATGATCGCCGAGTGGGGACTTTGGGCAACTACAGAACCTGGGTGTATCTTCACAACCTACTTGCCCATGAGCACTACAGATCAGCCTGGTCAAAGGCACAACTTACTGAAGGCCCCATCACTTGTTTATAAAGGCCATTGGGCTGGATGAATGCTGTGTTCTGTACTAAACCCAGAACAAGGCAGCGCAAGATTGGTTGTACTTGACCACCACATGAGAGGTCTGTGTTGATCCCAATCCGCTTGCAGATTACCCTAAGCTGATACCGAATTTCCATGGCCTCGGATAGGGCTCGTTCATTCAGGGAATTCTTCGCACACCAGGCGCTAGCTTCCCCGCCAGTGCTAGAGGAGACCACCTCCTGGTATGCACGAAAGGTGTTTAAGATGGTACAATGATCACCAGAAGGATGTTTCAATTTGTCCCGTGCTCCAACCGTGCTTGAACCGTCGTTTGAAACCCCGAGAAACAACCTCGATGAGGCTGAGAGCACAGAAACGATATCAACGATTTCCCGGGAACACCCCAGCTCCCCAGAGGCCAGTACCGCGCGAGAAAACTTCGGGTCCACAGGTAACACTGCCATCTTCCTGCCCATGTCGGTGAGGTTCTGGTGCTTATCGATTGCACCAAGGATGGACAAAGTGGTCAGCCCAGAATGCACTGTAGCCCCCGTCAGAAGTTACGTATCACAGAAATATCAGCATTTGTCAACTGACCCGCCTCTTCGTCTGGTTGGTCTATAAAATCGACCCCTCCTATGTCGAGATCGAGACATTTTAGTTCTAAAATGGCGGCAGTCAGGTCGCATCTACGAATCTCTGGCTCCAAGGTTGGGGCCATTGAATCAAATGCGTGCTTCGTGAATAGCCGGAAACAGAACCCCTCCCCCTGTCAATGGTGTCAGAACCTCCATCTATTGAAAGGCCAGCCACAGACCTCTCGACCTGCGCGCCCTGCCCGTTGCATCGCGGAAGATTTGCTGATGTCTCGGGTCAGTAAGGTATCCACACCTGTAAAGTGGGGTTAGTCGAGGTAATCCACCATCGTTAACAGGTGAATCTACCACTCCCGGCTTCCCTGGCGACATAACGCCTTTCCTTGCACTTTCCAGTATCGATAACATACTTGACGCCAGGAATTGTAATCGAGGTTTCTGCGATGTTCGTTGCAAGGATGCACTTCCTGAAACCATGTGGTGTGCGCGTAAAGACTTTCGATTGTTGAGACGGGTGCAGGGAAGAATACATGGGGTACACAAGAACCTGGATAGAGTGTCAGATTGGCGGAACACAGGTTCTGCCACTCTCTTTACCGGCATCACTCCTTGGGGCAGCTGGTGTGCATAAAACCTTATCGAAGAACCCAGATTTTCGATCTCTTCCTGGCCAGGGAGGAATATCAACACATCTCCTGCGCTGTTACTGGTATGGATCTGAAAGAAGGTCCGCAAGGCCGCCTCCACAAAGTCTGGCTGACCGGTCAATGTGTGGAATACGTGTACGTTGTGTTGCCGCCCCTTGATATAAATGGGTTTGGTGCTACGTGGATCGATGAGCGCGGTCACCCGAACCTAGCTAGAAGGAGTATATGTACCTCTCAAAAAATTTACTGAATCCCTGCGCGTCCAACGTAGCACTCATGACGACTACTTTCAGCGGGTCCCGCGGTTGGTCGTGACCTAGAGCTGGGCCATTGCGTCGCTGCAGGATTTGTTTGAGGCCCGCAAGAAGCACATCCGTCCGCAATGTCCTCTCGTGCGCCTCATCGATTATGATGACACCATAGTGGGATAGAAGTTTGTCAGACATCAGTTCTCGAACCAACATCCCATCCGTGATGAATTTGATCTTTGTGTCTGGGCTGCAACGTTCGTCAAACCGGATAGAATATCCGACAGACGTTCCTAGCGAAACCCCTTGCTCCGTGGCAACACGGGCTGCAAGAGATGTCGCAGCAACTCGCCTCGGCTGGGTAATCGCAATACATTTCCCGCCTGATATACCTGCCTCGAGAATGTACTGGGGTATCTCTTTCCGTGAATTGGCAAAAGATGTACGGGAACACGGGTGCTTGGCTCACGGGTGGTCTTTCCGGAACCAGTTTCACCCACAAGGATGGTCACGGCCCTCTGTTGCAACTCCCGAATTATCTCAGCTCTCCCTTCAACGAACTGATTCAGCTCATGTCTGAATGAAAACAGAAAGCGAGAAGCGCACCCTGGGCAATAGGTAGTTCGCTTCGGTGATACGAGTGTGCCGTGCGGCCACCTTGCGAGCACGGCCGCTTTTTGCTCGTCTCCGACCCCTGGTGTTTTTTCCTCTTGAAGGGGGGAAGGGACGCCATAAATGGATTGATCGGCTTGTTCCGCGCCCACGGGTCACCCCTCCCCCAACCTCAGGTAACTCGGCTGGCGGTGGTGCACGAATGGCTACTGTACGGTTGACGGATCTCCTACCGACAAGTGGCTATCTCTTACCCTACACCTTGTCTCTCTTCTTTGCTTCTCTTATCCTCACCTTCGCCGGAGCCTTCCTGACCTTGGATCGCACGAGATCATTCACACCGGTGGGCGACGCATCCCAGGATAGACAAAAGTCGACATCCAGGGTCATTACTTCGTTCATCCGGGGGGGCATTGGCGGTATTCTAACCGGTTTCGTCTTCGGCAGTGAGCAGTCACTGTTCTCTTCCGACCAAGCAGAATCCTCATTATCACAGTTCATTTCGCCACTCTCCTGTCCCTTCTCATACCAAGCGTTACTGCATCTCAACCCCTCAAACCTGCTTCATACGTGTCTGTTTGGTTACTCTCGTCGTTACTCACATCGGTCGCCGCGGGGAGGTGGAAATATTTTGGCTTTATTGCCTCAGGGTTCTGCGGAGGGTACGTTCGGAAACCTAACGGATGGCCTTCCCATCTAAAGAGTTCGTCAGTGCTTCTATAGCGCTTGCAGTGTCAGTCGCGATTCACCCTTCTCTCCTTACCCGGGTGGCGCTTGTCGCAATCTTCGCCTCAACATTGGCGATCCTGACCCCCCTCCCGATCGTCCACCTCCAGCCAATGCTCCTTCGGACATCGGCCTCGGCAGTCGGCTCCTTCGGGCTCGTTCTTTCCATCGCACTTTTCTCCCACATCGAACCCTGGTCCAATGTCTGGGAACGTTTGTGGGTCCACGATGATATCCAATGGGGGTCTGCGCAGGAAAAGGGATTAAGCGCGGGCTTCTTTTTGTTCCTTACGTCCGGTATCGGCACTAACTGGTGGCTCAGGTTTAAGTTTGGGGAGAACCCTGATCAGGTCCGCCATTCGCCCTCACCGATGGTAAATAACTGATCGAATTGAACTCTATAGAAATGGGACAACTATCTCGCGCAATACGTCGCCAACCTTCCCGCAGAATCCAACAGGGCGGGAATCTTCCATCCCTTCACTTCTATGTGGGGCAAACCTCCGGCCCCATTCAAAGATCCTGGGCTTGAGCACCGTACCCCGTCGGAGGGATCACGCGAAAAATATGTTAAATTTCTGCGCAAGGGTCGAAACTACAACCGGACAGGGAATGGTCATAGCTTGAAGGCGAAGGCGAGAGAGAACATCAAATTCCGCCCCCTCGATGACGACGACTCGGCGGATTCGGAGACCGAGGTGGGAGATATTTCCGTGAGGGGCGCACGTCACACCACTCTTCATCCGTGGCCGCCAGGGGCGGGTTCTGCTGCCTCGACCAATTCTTCGACACCGACGGCTCTGGGAGATGGTGTGCACTCGCATGTCGATGGCGGAAAGGATCTGTATCGAGCCATCGCTCCAGCCCGCCTCCCTACTGACCCTGAAGTGCCTGACCCGCCGGATTACTCCGACCGCGAAGCAGATCCAGATTGGACCCCGCGATTTCTCCAGAATAAGGCGCGGTTTCCCAAGCCCAAGCCCGACAGCCTCCATATCGCACCGCCCCCAAATCAGGTCCCCCCCGGTGCGGGCCGGCACGATCTTTCGGAGAAGAACCTCCGAAACCCGTCCCAGAGGGACGATAGCCCTCGGTGGCAGGCCTTTTGGAGGGATGTCGAGGAGATCCAACACAAGTCTACGAATTGATGACCTGACGACCTGGTCCCTGGACCTGTTTTTACTCATTTCATTTTGTTATTGACGACGCCACGACCCTCTCACGTCTTCTCATGCACTGTATGCCATTATTTACAATATCTCAGGATAATGAAAGGAACCGTCCCATGTGGGGACGGGAATGCGCCCGTGAGTAGTCAGACTCGCCGACGTTGTGACCGCCCTTCCTGTTCCTGCTCTCGCTTCCGTTTAATACCCGTGGTACGCATATACTCTTTTTTGTCACGTCTCTTTCTCTCCCCCTTCTCCGACACTTCCTTCTCTGTTATCCTCTTGCGAACGCTTGCCTTTCGATCACGTTCCTGCCTCCGCCTTGTGACCTGATCCTTCCTCAACGCCTTTGCCTGCTGCAATAAGGCAATGGCTTCCTTCTCCTCTGGTTCCAAGACCACCACCCTCCGCTGCACGTACGTGGCCTTCCGCCGGGGTTTTATGATCTTGGATTTCGACGCATATGGGAGCTCTCCCTGGAGCTTTCGAGGGACTTTCAGGCGGTTGAAACGTCGGTCGGTCCGTGCTATAGGCTTGTACGCGGAGTTTGCGTCGGATGGGGTGGGGAGGCCTTGCGATCTCCTAACTTCCCCAGTTAGACGCATTCCGGTCCAACCCCCCTTACTTGAGAGCAATAGGGAGGTAACCGGGTTGTAGAACTTCCTCGGGATCACGGTAGCCCAAGCCCTCAAGAAGACGATATCTAGTGGGACACACCGTCAAAGTGGGGCATGTCACAAAGTACATCATCGCTCACCGCTCATCAACACCTTGTCCTCGAAGGTTGCTCGGAAGGCACCGTCTGGCTTTGGTAAGGCACGTTTGACCTGCCCACGTATCCCAGAAACCGTCCTGACGTTCACGCCTTCAAACTTGGCAACTTCCAATGCGCTCGTGAACATGTCCCTGATGAACGCCGTATTCTTAAAAATCTTGTATGGTACTCCGGTAAGTTTGAGCTTCTTGACTATCTTGACCGAGTGATCGATATCAAGGACGACGCCGGTCGCAGATACCCTGAACCCCTCACTTTCTGGTGTCAGAGAATTGAATGCACAGAATCCGGTGTTAGGGAGAGACATAGGGCCGTAAAAGGTCGCGTAGCAGTGCATGTGTTCAGGAGTATACTTGAGTAGGCGCATCCGGGTGGAATGGTCATCCAGGGAATAGATGGGGACGCTCTGGAACCGCCTCCACCCGATGGAGAAGATCAATGGGTTATTGGTTTTCAAAGTCCGCGGGAACCACCGATGCCGTTTCAACCGAACTTGTACGAAGCCAAACCGTTCTTCCGCCGCCAGCAAACCTCCAACAATTATTGGATAAGTTGGGTCGAAGTTCTCCACCATCTCGCAAGGGACCCCCTTGACTTCGATGCGGAGATACGATCCTGGAGGGAACCCCTCAATAGCTGCGCGCGTGTCTTCGTCCAAGGCTTGAAATTCTTCGCGATTGAGGGCTAATTGTTTGGCTATCTCCTCCTTCCGTTCGTCGTAGAACCCATTAGCTGGTGCACCCGGATCTTCGTATTGTTCATCGAATTTCCGCCGCAAGGATTCCCTTTTGGCGAGTAGAACAGCACTGCGGGGGCGGTCCTCGTTCGCGTTGTGCTCGAGATCTTCGAAATCCCCACCAACTTCTGGATCCTCACCCTCTCCACCTTGGCGTGACAAGTTATCCAATCCCGTGATGAACAGTTGATGGATGGGGTCCAACACGTCCGCGTCCTTCCATCTCTCGTTCGCGTTGTCAGCCAACTGTACTTTGGTCGCGTCCAGCTGTTCGACTATCGGACCGCCGCCTGGCACTGGAATGAAGAAGTCGTCTTCGGTGTCAAGGGGGTCCACATGGGCGACACCCTGAAGGATTTGTGCCGGTGCCAGCACCGAAGTGTACACCAACTTGAACCAGTCTACCCTCGGGGGATGCGCCGCGGGGCTGCGTCTCGCGGGCGTGGTAGCAGTCAGATTGGAGTTCCATTGCGGGGTGACATCAAGGTTGTGGTTGTTTAGGTCAATGGAATTGCCACCCTCCGGTGGGTTGTGAGTCGGGAGTTCAGCGGGGGCAGGGTGAGGGTCGTCGTCACAGTCATCGGAGTCACTCCCGGCGAAATGCAGATGGTCGTACCCGAGCGGGGAACCAGCGGTGAGAGACCTCATAGAACGTCGGCCTGTAAGATCGTCTTCGTCCATGGTTGCGCCGACGGTGACATCTTCCGCATCGGACGAGTCTGAATCCGAGCTCTGGTAGTTTAGGTCAGATCCCCGATCCTCATCTGTCTCAGCCGCCGCTCCTCCGTGCATAAGTCCGCTTGACGAAGTGCCGAACAGACGAATGGGATTGTTGGAGGTAACTTCCTGTAGGGTGGTTGAGGCATCCTGCAATGCAAACACCATCCTTTCACCCTCCCCCGACGGAACTGTGGATCACTGTTATCGAATGTATGCGGGGGCGAGAAACTGCATACCCTCGTGGTTCTCTCTCGTGAAAGTCCCGGGTACATTCACATATACCGCATCCTTATCGTACATCACCCCTCCGGTGTCACTCATTGGGGCGTGAATGATCAACTTCTGTTTTTCGCTCAGCTTCCGTCGCTTCTCGGAGTCCGCATCGGGGAGAGGGCAAGGGTCGTTGAGCCGTGTCGAAGAAGTGAGTTCAAAGTCACCAACACCAGGGATGTGGATTTTAGAACACCGTTGTAGGTTTGTTCCTCTGAGATATCCATAAAGGGTGATTCGGCGGTCACATTTTCCCTCGGACAGTCGAACCTCTTCCCGAGAGGTAAGGTCCTCCATTCTGTCGGCAAGCAAGTACGGGTGGGAGTTCCGAAAGACAAGCGGACGAAATTTTATGACGGCGATGAATCTCGAAAGGTTCAAGATTTCATTGTCAGGATACCGACCGTTGAGAACACCCGAAAGATAGAAAAGCTTCGCCCCTTGATATATCTCTGCCCAGAATCGTTTCTTCAGAGACTTTTTTGTGTCTCGGAGGGTAGATGCCTTCTTGATCAGGTCCAGGTGGGTGAGCACACCAATGACCTTTGGAAAACCGTGTGATTGTAGTATGTTGAGGAATTCAAACGTTTCCTGGCATGAATCTCGGTTATCCATACCAAACCCGCCAGCGCAACCGAAACACACCATTTCGAACCCAAAAGATGCATCCACCAATAACAGGACTAGATCAGCGACCTTCCCGATGTCAATCATGGAGTCGAGGTCGTTGTTGCACTCCACAAATGTGAGCCTCCGCCGTTTTCCACTGACGACGGTAATGGGCCCCTGGGCGTGGTTCAAGGTTTGTTTTGTAAATCTTCGGACGAGGCTTTTGAGAAGCGTTGTTTTTCCCACCCCAGGTGGGCCGGCTATGGCCACGATGACGGGGGGAGGGTCCTCGTCTGGTGTACGATTCACAAGCGGTACGTGAAGGCGTGTCTGGTCTCGTTCTACAGTCCTTCGGGCCTGCCTGTCTGCCCTGCGCCCGGATTTTGGAGCGAACGCCTGGGAACCAGGAACATCAGTTAACCATGGGCGAGAACCGTGACCACGGCCGCACTTTTTCGTTGAAACCAGCAGACGCCTTTCCCTTCTCACCTCTCTTGTCCGTCTCACCCCTGGGTTGGCTTTGCCGGTGCGGTTTGTGTTTTTGCTGCTCCATTTACCACCGGCCTAGGTGAGTGATCGAGAAAAGGCGGAATGCATACACGTGATCACGAAGCGAAATTTCGGATTTTACCGACTCCTGTATACAGATTATAGATAACGGGCGACGAAAAGTAAATAACAAGGAAAAGGTTCCTATGCGAACGCCTCCCTCAAAAAGTCCTCAATCTGCTTCTTATGCACGGCCTACGGGGAAGAGTTATTGGGATTTCGATGGGAGTGAGACGAACCGCAAACCTTGCTGCCCGTTGCGACAGAACTTGTTGGCTCACGTCCGGCATACAATGGGTATTTCCCTTTGTGGTAATGTGTTTCGTTCGCGGCAGTCAAAATCCTGGGTGCAACGTATGTCCAGGCCCCGTTGTTCAACGGCTCCTCCTGCAGCGGAATGAACGGTGAGTCCAGGCGGAGTTATTGAGGTGAACATACCTGGCACCACAGAATATCGGCATTCGGATACTTATCAAGGTGGGAGGTAATCTTCATCACAACGGTGAGCGGTGGGAATTAGGATGGTTGTTAGGGGACAGACCAGGTCGTAGGGGAAAGGGGACAGTTGTTCGACTCGGCTGATCGCCACGTCGGTGATGCCCTTGTCTTGACGTTCCTGGACGAGGGTGTGATAGACTTGACCTGTCGAGTACAATAAAAAAACTGTGTCAGCGGAGATTCCACATAACTAGGAGTACAGACCAGTGCAGAGAATGTGCCTTCGAATCTCGTCGGGGGGTACTAAGTTGTCCGGGTGAGAGTCAGGGATATACCTCTGGAACGCTGTATCAGTCGTCATCTCCTCTAACGAAGAGCGGGCATGCGGGTGCCGCAGTAAGGCTTTGGACCAGAACGCGATGAGCTGCGCAGTACGTCAGCCCCAGGAGTTGTAAGAACCTCGGTGATACACACAGGTTTCCGGAAATCTCGGTGGAGTTGGCGTCGAAGCACGTGGAACTGGGGATACTTTTAGTACACGTACAAACCAGTAGCAGAAATCAACTGACGTAGTTGGCTGGAGTCCTGAGATTTGGAAACGTTGAATTGACACTGAATCGAGATGCAGTGGGAAGGACTTACGTTGGGTATACGATCTGCATGTTACAGTCTTGATGCTGTCTTTCCAGCTTCTCCGGGGTAGGATATACGTGAGGGTGGTCATCGCAGAGTTGGAGGAAGCGCTCCAGTCGCCCGCTTGAATGTTCTGGACCTTGCCCATCGTACCCGTGTGGCAAGCTCATCACCAGGCCGGTCCGTTGAAGCCATTTCCTCTCTCCGGAAGCAATGAATTGATCGATGATACACTGCGCGGTATTTGCAAAGTCACCGAACTGCGCCTCCCATATGGTCAACGAGTCCGGAGAAACTAGGGAGTACCCAAGTTCGAACCCCACTGCCCCAAACTCGGACAGAGATGAGTTGCAGACCTTGAATTTGGCTTGGAAACCGCTGAGGTCATTCAACGGAATATACTGTTCCTCGGTATTCTGGTCGTGAATTACTGCGTGACGCTGCGAGAAAGTTCCACGTTCAACATCTTGACCAGAGAGACGGACGTGCTTTTTCTCCAGGACCAGGGATCCAAATGCGAGCGCTTCGGCAGTGGCCCAATCGATGTTCTGACCGTCTTCAACAGTTTTCCCCCTCGTGGCAAGAATACGAGCAAGATTGCGGTGTGGGGCGAAACCTCGGGGGTATGAAGAAATTGCCCGGCCGATCCTCTCGAGAGTATCAACCTCTACGCCTGTGGGTCGGGTAGGGAGAGTATTCTCTGCAAGCTCGCGCGGGGATGGGAACCCCTGCCAACTAGAGGAGAGCCACTCTTTGCTCGTAGGGACATAATCTTTCGCTCCCTCGGCAGCCGTTTCAAGCATCCCCCAGACCCACTTCTTGTGTTCCTCGATGTTCTGCTCCGTAAACGTGCCGCGGCCAACGAGGAACTTAGTGTAGTGGGTAAGAGGGGTCTGCTGTTTCTCGATGGCCTTGTACATTCGCGGTTGGGTGAACATCGGCTGATCTGTCTCATTGTGTCCATACCGGCGGTAACAGACGATGTCAACAACTACATCTTTCTTCCACTTGGCACGGTAGTCAGCGGCGAGTTGGCAGACAAAGTTTACGGCTTCTACGTTGTCGCCGTTGACGTGGAATATGGGAGCATCGATGGATTTGGCGATATCAGATGGATAAGGGGTGGACCGGGAAAATCGGGGGTCGGTAGTGAAACCGACTTGGTTGTTAACGATCAGGTGAATAGTTCCGCCAGTGCCGTAGTTTGGAAGGTTGTGGAATCCCATGGTTTCGTAGACGACGCCTTGACCAGAGAATGCGGCGTCTCCGTGTAACAAAACCCCCATGGCGGTATCGTGTTGGGATTCGTCCTGTTCGAAGTGTTGGATCGCTCGAGTCTTTCCCAGGACAACAGGATTGACAGCCTCTAGGTGGGACGGATTCGCAACCAAGGAGAGTGCGACCTTCTTTCCAGAAGGTGTGGGCCGAATGTAATTGGCCCCGAGGTGGTACTTGACGTCGCCGGCTGGGGAATCATCGGGGTCGGCAGTCCCGGAGAACTCGTTGAGAATGGCCTCGATCGGTTTACGGATGACGTTTGCAAGGACGTTCAAGCGACCACGGTGGGGCATGCCAATCGTCACGTGTTTTACGCCGTGGTCCACGGACCTATCGATGAGTGCCTTCATCCCAGGGATGAGGGATTCGCACCCCTCCAGACCGAATCGTTTCTCGTTGGGATACTTGCTCGCGATGAACTTCTCGAATGATTCGGACCAGATGAGACGATCGAGGATCATCCTTTTCTCGTCGATGGTGTAGTTCCACGGCTTTGGTATCTCAACACGTTCCCTGATCCAATCACACTGTTCCTTGTCTGGGATGTGGATATACTGTATTCCAACCGCGCCACCTGGGTGATTCATATGAGAAGAATGCGTAGCAAAATTGATTTACAATACCCACAGTAGATTCTCTGGCAGAGTTTAATTATCTCCCCCAATTTCATCGTCTTTCTATCTTCGGTCGCGAAGTGGGGTAAGATTCCAGGTCCCAAAGTGATCTCTTTTTCGAGGTCGCGTTCTGTGAATCCGTAGCGCGATAACTCGAGTTCCGGGGGTCTGGCGCTATCGAGGTCGGGATCAAGAATGCCAAGTGGGTCAAGTTGGGCAACGTGGTGACCACGGACTTGGTAGGCACGAACGAGGAGTTGCGTCTATGGAAAGCTTGTCAGTGGGTGTCAGAATAAACACGACAGGGCAAACGGCGGTACTTTAAGATGGTCGTCCAATTCCGCCCCGGAACTAGCGTGGAGGGTGGGAGCGCCATCTGACGGGGCTGGCATGACGCTGGGAGGTCGCTGAAAGGCTGCAGAGCTGGGCAGCCCCTTCTCTAAACCTGAGAAATATACATCCCAAGAGGAGTGAACAGATTTTGGGTCCCCCTTCCAATGCCGGTACATCTCCTCCACGTAGTACGTATTTGTACCATTCGCAAAGAGGTCGTTCGCGGAAGGTGTTGCAAAGCCCCGAGGTTGGGGTAGTGTAGCGGTGGCCGGTAGCGACGCCCGGAGACGTACGTGGGGGAACCTGCGGAGAATGCGACCGGACAACATGAGGATGAGAGAGCGCGGCAAGTGTCGGGTACCAACCAACGGCCCGACAGTTTTATGCATCCGCTCAAGTCACGTTACCCACGGCTGGGGACACAACACCGGGAACGCCCCCAACTTAATCCCGACACACCGACGATGTCGGTGGTTGTGTTGGCTACTTTGCGACGGTCCTCCTGCTTCCGTGCCTCCTTCAGGAACAGATGGCCTGCGAGGCTCTACCACGAACAGTCACCTCCACCGCCTCTGGATGATATTGAACCTCCATTGCGTGGTCTCAGGGTCGTTGACCTCACCCGTGTGCTTGCGGGTCCAACAGCAACGATGTTGCTTGCGGATCTTGGAGCGGACGTAATCAAGGTTGAGGAAATAACCCGGGGAGATGACACCAGTTCAGTCTTTCTCCTCGTTCCACTCCGCTCCCCGCTTACGGCAGCACCTCTCAGGATTCTGGAACCCCCCCGCTGCCCCATTACTTGACAGCGCTCCGAGGGAAACTTCTCACTTGCCACCGGAGTCTGCGTATTTCCTGTCAATAAATCGTAACAAGCGATCCATCACCCTCGACTTCAAGTCCCCCACCGGGCTTGAGATATTGCATCGAATGGTCAAACAGTCCGACGTCCTCGTCGAGAACTTCATTTCTGGAAAACTCGCTACATTTGGTTTAGGGTGGGATGATTGCCGTAAGATCAATCCACGCCTCATATACGCTTCAATCACCGGTGATGATGCCCTTGCAACCTCTCTCACAACCGCCTCACTCACCCCACCATTGAAGGGTATGGTCAGACAGGGCCATACAGAAAGGCTGCAGGATATGATGTCGTTATTGAAGGTGAAGGTACGGATGTGTGCACTCAGAACCCACCCACGATCACTCACGCAGCTACGTCAGCGGGACTAATGCACATGTAACAGTGGCAAATCCATACGCTCTTCGCCAGCTAACGTACATTTTCATGTCAGCACCGGCGAACCTGATGGCCCTCCATGCAAGGTTCGCTCAGACCACAGCTAATGGGCGCGGCACCCCTGACACTGCTACAGGTAGGCGTCGCTGGCACAGACGTAGCCACTGGCTTGTATGCCCATGGTGCTATCATGGCAGCCTTGATCTCAAGAAACAAAACGGGGAAGGGTGTGTGGATAGATTGCAACCTATTTGAATCGCAGGTATGGTATGGTTTCTCTCCAACAGGATTGTGTAGGGGTTACACCTGTCGATCTAGATTGCAGGTTTGGCAAACATTGCGTCAAACTATTTAATTGCAGGGCAAGAAGCAGGCAGGCATGGCACCTCTCACCCCTCTATCGTGCCCTACCAGGTCTTTCCCTGCAAAGACGGGTTTATTATGATCGGTGCTGGAAACGAGGGACAGGTGGGCGTTGCTGCATCCACCAGCTGCGTATGACGGGCCATCTCAAAATGGTTTCCCAGTTCAAAAAGCTCGTTGAATGCGTCCTACGCATGCCCGAGCTCTTGAACGACTCGCGGTTCGCCAACAACCGCGCGCGGGTTGAGAATCGCGACGCCCTTGTCAAGATCATTACAGATGTCTTACTACAGAATACCCGGGATCACTGGCTTGCTGAATTTGAAGGGCTTGGGTAAGCCCGAAGGCTTTGCAGATTACGGTCATCCCAGGTGTTAACGTTCCCCTAGTGTACCATTTGGACCTATCAACAACATAGCGGAAACGTTTGCCCACCCGCAGGCCACGGCACGTGGGGTTGTCGTTGAAGTAGAGGTGACGCTTCCCTCTTGCATTGGATCCTGCCGTCTGCTGCTGAGGTAGCTCTTATTCACACAGCACCCAAGGGCAGGCAAGGTCAAGCTCGTAGCACCCGCAGTGTCATACAATGGCAAAAGAATGCCGGTCATGCGCCCCCCACCCTGGCTCTCCCAACACACAGCCGAGGTAAAGATATTTCGGACTTACGCGAGCAGATCCTCACTCGAACTTTACAAGGTACTTACGGAGCTGGGGTACTCGTTGGGTGAAATCGACGAGTTCCGGTCCAAGGGGGTTATTTGAGGCCCTCAGAACGGCTACCAATTAATCCCATAACTCTCCTCTAAGCGTTGTTGTGACGGATTAGCATACATTCATAGGGCAATGTTGTGGGAATTCGGGAAAGCGAAAAGCCAACTATCCCTGGTGTCCGTCTAGAGTATCTATCTAATGTGAAGTCGTAATCTCCTAGATTACGCCAAGGGTCCTTTCAAGACAGTCATCGCTTGCCCTTGTAGAACTCCCCTAACATCTTCATAGTCACCCCAAATGTACCGGTAACCTTGACACCGGACGAAATCCAGCTTGGTAGCTTGTCCCGGATCTGGGGTAACGAGTACCGAGTATCAACCAAAACTAAGCTTGCCCAGTCCCTCTGGTGCCTGATCGCGCGACCTTCCAATGCCAGGGATAAGCTACGACCAGGTTGGAACAGCGCCTCGCACCTATACACTGATTCACCGCGTTCATACACATGTTCTCGTAAAGCTCCTTTCCCGCATCCACCAGCTCGCCCCTTTGTTTTGATAGGCTGCTTACGTATTTAAGCCTCTCTTTCAATTCCGGCGAACTTGCGTTTGGGTACGGGAGCCCAACCATGACCACAGCACGCGCTAGGTCGTCAGTAAAATTCAACCCTTCAGATAACTTCGCCCCAACAACGGCCAGGAGAAGGGCCCCGTTGCTTTTGCCCGTGCCGCGCTGTCTTGAGGATAGGAATATCGCGTGGTGAGAAGGACCGATCGGGAAATAACTTACGGACTGTTGTATCTCTTTTCCGTAGTCCCTCAGGACGTTTTCAACTTCAGCTGCGTCCGTAGGCTCGTAGAATACCTACTCGATGCTTCAAGCAAAGCAAAAACCACTACTAATAAACTCACCTTTTTACGCAATACGATTTTCTCCAGCGTCTTGTCTGCTGTCCACAGCCTACGCACAGTGCCGAGGGTACTGTAGGATGAGAAAAAAACCACTGCCCCTGCGGGTACAACGTTGACGAGATTCACAAGCAGCTGTCCCAATTCGCCGAACTTTGGGTCAACGCATCGATAAACGCGCGATCGAACAAGGGTTAATCGCTGTGCATCGTACCAACGTCTGGTCCTCTCGGTTCTGAAATCTGAACTCCATCTGGCCTCCTCTTGGCCCCCTCTGCACTACAACGGCAAGAACGCTTGAGGGGGGAACAATGTGTCCGCAGGAGAATGTTCGAATCCGACTGGTGTCCACGTCAGGAAATAACTGGTTCGTCATGGCGGGGACCTACGACTCCTAAGCATGAGAGAGAGTAGGGGGGGGGGATCTTGTATTTACGGGTGACATTGTCCCTCCGGCGAGGATTACGCATCTAGAAACTTCTACAAGTTCCCGAAAGTGGCTTGCGGGGTTCAGTTGCTGATACTTGATTTCCACCCGATCTTTTGCCACCTCCGTGGTCAAAATAATACGCCCATCTAAAAGTGTTTCATTGCGGCATGCCAAGGCGAAGGAGAGAACCCCACCATCGCTAGGGCTCGCCAGTGCAAGGAGAAATGCCTCAACGGCATGCAAAGGCGGTGTAGCTCCTCCCTTAGTTTCTAGAAGACAATTAAACTCAGCAAACGGTAGGAACAGTGGGGCTGACTGTCGTCCGAATAACTGGCAACCTTCCTGGCGATCTCGAGGAAAATGAGAGCAAAATTTGGGACACATAAGTCGCGGGTACCTTGCTGTTCTCCAGGTAGGACCGGATATCCAAGAGATTAATACCTTCGATATTCTTCCCCATCCTTCCAACAAGTTCTCTCACAGACATGACTTCTGTCACATGAGAGTTCGAGGCTCCTTCACCCGACCTTGTTTTCTTCCACTCGACGGCAAATTGCTGTATCGCGTTGAGGGAGACCCGTAGTTTCTGGAGGTGCAGAAGGTGGTCATGGGAAAGTCTCAGGCGGAACTTGGAGAGATAGGCATTGAGTTGAGATACAGATACCCTGATCACGTTAGCATCAAGGACAACGGAAGACAATGAAAGCAGTGTGGAAACCAAATCTTCAAGAGGTTAGAAGGTTCGTGGCGTTGCGCACGTCGGACGCACTGTGGGCCTCATCGATCACAATTATTTGACCACTGACATCGATACCAAGAGCTTTTCTTGCGACACTGGATAGTAATAGATTGTACGGCAAGGCGACGAGCTGGATTGTGCAACTAAGATACCTGGGAACCGCTGGAACTGGGCGCTAAACCCACCTGAGCTTGCTTAATTGCCCTCCGGGAACCAAAATAAGGGCAGACGCTCGACAACTTTCCTGAGGTGGCTAGGTCTTCAATATCCTTTGGTGTGGCCTGACACGGGTTTAGGCGGGTGCCACGGGAAAAAGGGAACCGGTGATACCAGGATCTGGTCTCTGAATTCGAGGAGCCGCGTTTCACCCTCCCGTGGTGGGAGGAATCCACACCCGGAACCAGGGTTTCCTTTATCGGGTCAGTCGAGAACACCGGAACAGCTTTTATGACGAACCCGTCAAGAGCTCTCTACACTTCTCATCGAGGTCACCGCCGGAGTCGATCAATGGCTTATTAATGCATAATTGCTTCCGAGAACCGAGCGAGACGACCCGCACGGTAGGTGCATGGCCGTCTGTCTCACTTTGTTGAGGGGCTGTCGTAGACATCCTAAGACGGTGAAGCTCTCCTATGACCTGCGCTAACTGGGAGTGTGTGCGTGAGGTGTAGTACACTTTTGTGCATGTCGGTTCCTTGGCATTTGTCTCAGAAGTGCCATGATTTCCGAGCCTAGGCAATTTGAGCGAGGATAAATGGCAGGAGCAGGCGGTCTTACCGTTGCATTAGTGCCTTGACCTTCGGGTCAACGTTGTCCTTGAGCCCCTGCTCCGTGGAATCATCCGGCAAGAATTCATCTTCGTCTGGGGGGTGATTCGGAGCTGGATGGGTGGATTTCTTTCACAAGTTAGGACCCCACGGCAGTTCCCTAGTGCCAGACTTCACACCTGGCGTTTCACCGCCCGGCCGCTTGCGATCCGTTTCATGGCTTCTTCTCGCCGTCGAGCGCGAAGCAGCCTCTCTCGGTATTCGACTTCCTCTGCTTCCAACTCACGTCGCCGTCTGCTCAGTGCCTGAGTTGCAACCCAGTCGCTCGCTACATGTCACAGTTGTGAGACCTTTCGGGTGAGATTCAAGGGGGGCACGAACGATCATTGGTGGCGAGGTGGGCGAGGTGGCCCTTCTTAGCACGTTCATGATCATCGAGTAGCCAGGAGATTGTCGCACTTAACAAACTCGCTGTCTTCCCCTGGGGGGACGTCTTCAGGGTGGGGGAATTGAAATGCGTTCTGACAACTTACCGTTCCAGTTGGACTTTCGACAACGGCGATGGCTTTGTCCTCGATTGCCTGGTACAGGTGCCGCATGAGATTGAGCTGGATGCCATACGGCGTATCATAAGGGAAGATGGGAAAAGCATCTGGGGTTGGGAGCGAGAGAGTTGAATCCATCCGTGCCCACAGAACCAGCCACACGGAAGCGGGTCGGACAAGTTGGTAAAATCAAAGCGTCTGCTCCGCCGATTTACCTGACCCTCATCCGCAACCGCGACCACCTGGATCAGCAACAATAGAGTCTATCCCTCTAACTACCTTTCGTACAAGCCGTCCGATGAAGTTCAGGTTCGTTTCCCCTCCAAGCTCACAGAGAATACGCCTTGGACCAATCCTGAGTCACCTAGTTCATCACTCAAGTTCAATGCCGTCTCCGAATGGTGGGATGACTACATCGAGTGAGTGCACCTCCGAGACAGAACCCTTTCCATTCCCTCACCATCCCAAGCTATGATGGCCTCAAGAAACAGATATACCTCGTTGAGAAGCAACAGTCTGGTTTAGACACAAATTATCACGACCTTGAGTCTCAGCGCCGCCCCCTTCTCGGCAACTCGAGTAGCGATCAAGTCTTTAGGCAACACCTTGACCGCGAGCTCAGGAAAACCACCATTTTTTACGAGTCACAGGCGGCCGAACTACTTGAAGACATTGAGGACCTTGAGGGGCAAGTTGCTGAACAGGAAGAAGAGGAGATGCGCAACTACCCGGAGTTTGACGAGGAGGATGAAGACGAGGAAGACGAAGACGGAGAGGGGGAGGACGAGAATATCCCCCAACCAGGAGAGGCTTCTAAGCCTCGCAAGAAAGGTATCGTGGTGCATTTCTGACATCTCACCCACGCCATCCATTAACAGGGACTGTGGCCAGGGAGAAAACGAAAGAATTCTACCCTTCGACGACTAAGCGTATCTTCAAGTGAGGATGGCGCTGAACTTGATGCAAGTGTCTCATCCCTTCGCCGTGGGGGGGCCTCCCTGCGAGGTAAATCGCCCAGGGTGTCTGCCCGCACCTTGGTGAACACTTGGAACTCCCTCACCCAAAGTGCCTCCTCCGCGCAACTCCCGGAAACCGTGTGGACTTCGGACACCGACTATGCCTGGGATGTAAGGCTCCTATTCAAACGTAGAATAACCAACCTTTACGTTGCAACGTCCTCCCTAAAATCGTATGTTGAGCTCAACTATTCCGGCTTCAGGAAGATTCTGAAAAAGTAAGTGTTGTTCTGTGTTTCGGTGGGTTGTGTATTAACCCCAGGGTCTTTTCAGGTATGACAAAGTCACCTTCAGCGAGGTGGGTGACTCTCCTGAAGAGCGGTCCCCCCCCCCCTCACTGTCGCCTTCAGCTGAAAGACAGATACTTGCACGAAGTAGTGGAACATGCGCCCCCCTTCACCCAGGCATCCAAAGACAAGATTGTGGGGGCCTTACACAAACTCCTTCACTTTTACGCTCGATGTGTGACCAAGGGCGACGTCTCCGCCGCCCAGCGACAGCTGAAACTCCACCAGCGCGAACACATTGCCTGGGAACGTGATACTGTATGGAGGCAGATGATTGGTCGCGAACGCAGAGGAGAAGTAGACGGCCATCTGGAAACGGTTGGAGGTACTTTGGAAGTTCAGCAAGAGGCGGAAGCCGTCCAAATTTCGACTCCTCTGGGCCGCCTCAAGCTCAAGCGTCGGCACATCTGGAAAGCGATCGCAGTCGCAGTATTCCTTACCCTGTTGCGTGTCCAGAACGTCGATGGGGATGAAGCCAACAGATGTTTTGCTATCTTGGTCTTCGCAATAATATTATGGGCAACAGAGGTAACCCAACCTCACTCCAACCCGGAACACCATTGACCGCGCTGGACAGGCTATCCCTCTGTTTGTTACATCTATACTCGTACCACTGCTTTTGGTTTGTTTGCGCGTGGTACGGAGCACGGATGAGGACGGCGTCGTGACTCGTTTGACTCCACCGGAAGCCACCAAGTAAGTGCCCAGGTCCCCACATACTTCCACATCACCCTCATCGCAATAAGGTATATCTTTTCTGTTATGTTCTCACCAACTATCATGCTGTTGATCGGAGGATTCACGATTGCGGCTGCCCTAAGCAAAACTGCTATTGATCGCGTCCTCATCACCAAGGTGCTTAGCATGGCTGGCACCCGTCCGAGCACGGTCTTGCTTGCATTTATGGGGGTCGCGTGCTTTGCGAGCATGTGGATAAGGTGAGTCTGACGATGTTCTGAACTGCTACTTTTCTGACCCCCGCCTAGCAATGTTGCCGCCCCTACACTATGCTTTACACTTATCCGAGTTCGTTTTTTTCCCTCCGGAGTGGAGAGGCATACTTATCCTCCCCAACAGCCCATACTCCGAACGCTCCCACCGAAGTCGACTTTTGCACCTTGTCTGATTGTGAGTCATGTTCGCCTTCTTTCGTTCTCCACCACTGATTTCCGACTCCATAGCTTGGGATCGCTCTGGCCGCGTATGTGGGTCTCCAACTTTACTCCGGCACCAACTCAATCACCATGACTCAGAAACATTGGAGGACAATCTTCCCCGATTTCATCCCCCCAGAACTTGATTGCTCTTCAGCACATGGATCCGCCCCTGGACTGGGCGAGGTGGTTTGCTGTCGCGTTACCTGTGTCTGCCGTGTCGATCATCTTAATCTGGTGGCTGTTACTAATCAGCTACGACCCCTCCCGTTCCCCTGACCCGACGGAACCAGATGTCGAAGTGAAACCCATCCGTGCGACCAAGGAGCCATTCACCTTGAAACAGTATTGGGTATCATTCGTATGCCTTGTAACCATCGGGCTTTGGTGTGTGGAACATCGAATTGAGGCTTCAGTTGGAGACATGGGGATCATCGCTATTATCCCGATTGTTGCGTTCTTCTCAACTGGGGTGTTGAAGAAGGTATCTATTGCGTGCCAGCTGCTGCCCGAGTTGACGGTTGACGCGCAATCTAGGATGACTTCGAACACTTCTTATGGAGTGTAGTTTTCCTCGCGATGGGCGGGATTGCCCTAGGAAAGGGGGTAACGAGCAGCGGGCTGTTGGAAGTAATGGATGAGATCGTTCGAGCCCTCATAACAGATATGTCTCTGTATACGGTGGTCCTGGCGCTCTCTGGAATCGTATTGGTTTGTACCTTGAACTTCAATGTTTTATAACAGCCAACTAAACTCACCGTGGTTCGTAGGTCGTATCGACTTTTATCAGTCACACGATCGCTAGTGTGTTGTTAGTCCCTATCGCAAAGGAAGTCGGCAAGAACCTTCCCGGAAATCACGCCAATTTACTCATCTTCTTGACCGGACTAATCTGTTCGACCGGGATGGGTATGCCAGTATCCGGGTTCCCAAATCAAACTGCGTGAGCGCGACCCCCTTTGAGAGATTCTCGTATCTTTGACGGTGATAAAAGTGCTACCCAGGAAGATGAACTTGGCCAGCTGTATCTATCCAATGTCGACTTCCTGAAGAATGGGGTTCCTGCGAGTATCGTTGCAGCGTTTGTAAGTAATCTCCGAAGAAACTCGGGTGCCTTTTATGGATCTGATGGTGCCTTACAGGTTGTGGCTACTGTTGGATATCTTCTGATGAAGGTCATTGGGCAAGTGACCGCCTTACATTCTCCCGAAGTGGTGCTCACATTGCGACAAGTTCAGACTTTAGCTCGATCACCCCACGTCGGGTAATAAAGCAATAATTCGGTCTTGTACTCCTCGCGTACCTCGGAGAAACGCTGCTTGGTCGATCCCGGTGTTATCACTGTAGGTACAATACAACTACGCGATTAACGGTGCCTAGAGGATTAGCGGTATATCCTGAATAGTGTCCAACGGATGCAAAATGCGGTTACCATGGTCTGAGCGGCCGGCGCACGGAGACGTCACGACTATTTACATCAGAATCCATGACCCGAGAGAAGTCTGATTCGCCATTCCTTCCGGATGTGCCTTCACCCGACATTTTTCCGGGCGTTTCTGATTTGAATCTCGAGGAATGATCCAGATCGCGAATCTGTGGTGCCTCGGTTACGTATACATGCTGGTTATGGTTCGTGGACGCCGGGGCGGGAGAGTAAACGTCCCCGCGTGAGGTGGGGACTGAGAAGGGAGGACGTTCCTCCTTTGGTTCGTCTTTCACCAGGGGATGAGCGTGCCGTGGCGAGGCCTGTGTCGACACGAAAGTCTCGTTAGAGGAGAAACCCAACGGTGGGGGTGGATACATGGAGCGAGGCCTACCCGACCACTTCATTAGCAGGAGTGATCAACGAACCAAAAGAGAGTCGCTCACGACGTGGGGGAATGATGCACCGAGGAGTCCCCGCGTTTTAAACGCTCAAGTATGGCCCTGGGTGGGTCGCGATCGCCTATCGCATTAAACCCTACCAGATCCGCGACGGATGGAAGGGACACCGCATGATTAGATGACGATGGTTGAACCGGAGGAAGAGTGACCCTGTGCACTTCACGAACAATTGGGGACGTTGATGCCGGCCGCCGGGGGTAAGACTGATCAGATGGCTGGCTGACATGGTTCTCCGGCCGATGACTGAGGTAGGATGACTGATACGGACTGTAACGAGGCGAACTTGGATGCGATGTGGGCGTTGGCGGGTTGGGTGATCGCGGGAGGGGAAGCTCCCGAGAAGTGGACAGGAGGTGTGGCGTACCAAGTGGGTTTCCAACGTAGAATTGTTGCTGGAGGGGAGGTAAGTGGCCTTGCTGGGGCAGTGGCTGATCTACGGGAGACATAATGCTCCAGGAGTGGTTGCTGCCATTTGTTGGCCCGGCCACCCGGCGACTTCTGCGCCTGCGTGCGTCCCCAGAAATAATCTGACCGAACCCAGGTTGGTCAGGGGAAATACAAGTGTTAGGGAAAGTCGGCCTATGACGACCAGGCTTCAGGCAAAACCGGGAATGATGGGAGACAACAAACGTACCCGAATAGGGGAACTAGGTCGTGGCGGATATGCCACGCAACCCTTGTCAACCCTCAGCTTGGTATATTTACTAAAACGAACGTGGGGTGCACCTGCGAGAAAGTCTGAGGGCGACCTGCTCGAGGTGAGTAACCAGCCGTTGGCCGAGGGTAACAACTGGATCCCACCTCGTATGGCATCCAGGTTCCTTGAATCTTGAGATAGCCACCACGAACCCTGCGGATGCGAGCGGCAAGTTCTGGCTCAGATTCCACCATTTTTACAATGTCGGCTAGGAGGGTGGGGCGGATAAGTAAAAGGGCCAAATGTATCGTTTGGGTTACCTTTGGAGTGTCCAAGCGCTGGGGATTAGGTGCGATCTCAGCTACTTGTCCAGGTGCCCTCAGACCATCAGTACGAACCTTTCCAAATTCCGGTCCATAAGATGTACCCATCATCCATATCCATCATGATCCACTGGTTGTGGAGAGGATACTCGTACACGGGACTACCTCCGTGTCAGGGGGCGTCCTCGTTCGGGACAACTGTCAGAACGTACATATAACCGCGGGGGTCGTTACTTGTGATATACCGGCCTTTGGTGACATTGTGGTTCGTGCTCGTGTATGGACGAAAGAGCCGGCGGGAAACTTCGTGCTCGTGAGGGGACTGGGGAGCAGGCTGGAGGAGCAGGGTTAGCCAGCGAATTGTTATCACGTCAAGCCACTCACGCCACCGGCTGTGGGTCGCACTGACATGGTTGTGCAGAAACCCGACAGCTGCTAAGGGGAGCAGTGTATGTAGATCGACTGATCCAAGGTCGAGGAGAAAGAAAAGCACTAGAAGGAGGTGGGCGCAGTCTTATTGATTTTCAGGGAGGTGAAGTGGGTAAGTTTGCTCATGGCACGGCGTGCCGTGCCGAGTGAAAGACATCTTCGATCATTCCTTTCGAAGCCAATCTAAAGGAAATTTATTGAGCAGTAGACCATGACCAAGAAGGGCCGATTGGGGGCGAATAGAAAACATGCCAGGTTGCCGGGGGAGAAATTGGTTGACCCATGACTGTGAGGAGGACATGTGATTGGCAGGGAATCATGTTTAAGGTTGTGTCTGGTATTCCAAAGAAGCCTAGCGCGACCGGGAGGAGGCCGGGTCGCACATCAGACGGATCGTGCGTTCGAGGGGCGAGTTCCTGCCAATCAACGATCGGTGATGCATTGATTGATCGAGCCTGCTCACGCCTGTCCCGTCCGACGGCGCGGATCTCCTGGTGAAACGAGTTCGGGCCCGCGCGGGAAAAGTTGCGGAATCTTTACCGATTTCCTGTGGCCGAGAATATAGCGGGTGACCAAAACCCCACATGCCATGTCCCTAACTGCACCCCGCCACTTGCGTCACGAGGCCATCGCGGACAGGCACCAATCGGCTCCGAGCCTCCGACAAAGATACGGGTGAGGGCACCACCAACCCTGAACGGTAGAACATATTCCCCGGACATCATGACAGGCCGAGATCTTGACCGACTCTTGACCACGGGCCCAATTGCTTGTCCTTCATATCCTTATCACTCATATACCATTACCCGCCAAAACTGGGCTCGGTCCATCACCGGTAAGCCTGTCCATCAGGTCCAAACTATCAACATAGCCTCCCTTATCACTCCTCGACATCCTCATTGACCCCATCTTCACTCCATATTCTAAGGAACTGGATCATCTCCGTCAGGTCCAATGGCACGGCTAGGTGTACGATTCTACACTCACCGTTTCCCGTTGCTCAGCAATATCTTCCATCGTGATAATTGGCCTCATCGCAAATGGAAGCCTGCCCCATGAAATTCCAACCGTGTTCCGCCGGGTAACGGTCTTATCACCTATGGCCGTCTTCTTCCCTATCACCCACTTTACACATTTCCTTGGTGGACGTCAGTGGTGTCTGGGGGTGATCGACTGAACCGTTGCTCACTCTTCCGATATGCCGTACGTTGATTTCAGATACGCTTTGAGCAGCATAACCACGCTGATGATGACAGAAGATTGCGTCGACGGAAGCATGTCCTCGGACACCACAGTTTGTTCCTGGTTTGTTTCGCCGTCTCCATGCAATTGCGTTAACAAGTGGGCGGGAGACACTATCTCGATCAATTGTGCCCCGGAAGTGGAGAGGACCGACGTTAGATGCTTGGCAACTGTCAGTACATCCTCTTGGACCTTGTATTCAAAGCACGCGAGATTGTCCGCCATGTATCTTGCGAAGTAAATGTCGTGCTGCGTCGTCGCTTCCTGCACGTCAAATACCTTCGACATAGCCCGAAGGAACTCTAACCTCGCTGGTCGTTTCTCCCTGACCAGAGAGTACCATCCGTGCAGCAGAGCAGTTGGCGTGTTCTGGTTGATTCGGAATCCTAATGGGGATCACAGCTTCACCTACGAAGATGAGCAGGAGGCGAGGAGTTACCCACCCTGGACAGCATCAACACCACAAAGTGCCTTCTGATAGTCGAACGATGCCCTCGCGCTGACGAGGTACCGAGAATTCAACAAAGATGAATGTTTGTTGTGTAGGATGTGATGTAAGGAACTTGCGCGATTACTGATCGAGTGGATGGGGCTCGTTTCTAGCGCCACGACCACCGGGAACGACTGGGGTTCCTTATCAGGGACCGTTTGAGACAGAGCCTCCCTATAGCTTACCTGGAGTGGGTGCGTCAACCCCTGTTTGATCGTAAACGTTAGGACGTCTATCGCCCCACCCTGGAGTTGAGGGACTGGAGAGAGAGCCGCCCTGAGGATCGGATCGAGATACCGTTGGAGGACCGCCGAGCTGACTCTACGTATCGACTTGAATTAGCTTCCGGTTAATTCAAGGTGCCTGACGGAACACACCCAGATTCAGCAAAGTCTTCCGTATTTCCAACCAGCTCGGCAAGATTGACTTTCTCATCAGTGCCATTTGTCACTTTCAGCCCTATGACTGGATTTAGTAAGACCCGTCAAATCATTGCCGGCAGAATCGCACCCTTCTCTTTCTCCTTCTCCATTTCAGCATGTTTTGATGCCTCGGAAACGAGGAAATCGTGAAGAATCTTCAGCATCCGACCCTTGGTTTCGTCTGAATCAGATTGGAAGATCTCGTCCATGATTCTCGTGGAGGCTTCCAATGTCATCAACGAGGGCTGGGCGCGGAACAGGAAGCCTACAGGGCCATCAGACGGGAGGGTGTTACCGGGACCGGGACAATCAATTACCTAAGCATTGCAAGAGGCGCCCCCTCAACATTGAGTCGGAATACTTGTCGTAGAGGCGAACCAGCATTGTGTAAACGTGGTCCGTAATTGAACCCTGCGCAATTCAGGGACCCACACGATGAGAGTTCGTAGGAACCGAATGAAGCATGTGCTTACTGGAGAAATTGCTCGCAGGACGATTCTTACGTCTGAGCCATGGAGGATAAGATTAAACCAGCTGCTTTATTTGGGGTAGTTCATACATGCCTTCTCTTTGGTCGCCGAGATGATCGAAATCACAGTGTTCGCACAGCAACGACACTATCAGTATCAGCATAGACAGGCTCCTGTTATCCGCAGGGGATAGCTGAGTGTTCGCAGGTTTTACCACAAACTTATGGAGAAGTCCTGCAGAGGGTAAGATTAAAGCAAGGGACGAGTTACAACACTCGTACCGTTACAAGATTTGAGGAGGTTGACGAGACGTAGAAAGTCGCGTGTTAGACACTGCACAACTGTGCACATACAGGCGACAGTCTCCTGTAAACCCTGGATAAAGAATCGAGCCGACTGTTGCTATAAGAGGACAATTGTGCCTACGTTTAGACCTGCGGACGGCTTAAGAATCATCGGCTGCAGGGCGAGTTGCAAATCCTGCCCAAAACCAGTCGCTGTCTTGGGCATGTGGGGGATGGCAGCTCGGAAAATTTTGAGAAGGTAGTCTGCGATCGTTTGTTCATCCTCCGTAGACGCAGTCTTATCGTCTTTGGATTTCTTCTCGATGGACGAAACTGCTCCCCCAAGGTACGGGAGAAGCGTTGAAGCCTTGGAGGCAGTCAACAACTGGGGGTATGCAGATGTGAATAGGTGGATCGTCCTGATGCTGTTAGTTGTTGTCTATGATGGTTTAGGCATCCTGCATCGAAGGTCGATCTTGGACTCACAAAGCCTGGGACATCAGAGGCATCGACCAGCCCGTCGATCAGCGTGTCGCAAATCTCAACATAACGGGACCTCAGCGATGTGATGTCAGATTCCTGCTTCTCAAGCATCATCTTATGGAGAATATCTTCCATCGGCGACTGCCTCTCCCTAAACCCTACTAAAACGCCTATGATGACAGCAACCGTTGAGGTTACCTCCGCCTTGCTACGTTCGCGCTTTGGCCCAGTGGCACAAGGGTCAGGGAACCACAATTCCTCCAGTGTCTTCACAGCCAGTTCCTTGATACTGGGGTCCTCGTCGAACCAACGCATCGTTAGTTTCGTACAGATATCAATGCGATGACCAGTATCATCCGACGCCTCGTAGAATGACTTCAATAACCTGATCACACGCTTACGAACCGCGAGACCAGTATCCTATCCCCAACACCGGTGAGCAGAAACACAGGGGAACGAAACAAGTCGCGCACCGCCACCCGCTCGGCAACCCTTGGGTAATACTCACGAGCGACAACTGGTGAGTCAATCATGTACTTCCCAATGAGATCGACTGCGGCATCGCGGACGGCAGTAGAATGGTCAAGTAAATGAATTTCGATAGCACTTCGGACGTTGCTCTGGGGTAACCGGATCAGGGTGAGGAGTGAGTGACCGGAGATGTCGTACCATGGAGAGTATGCTAGGGTCACTAGTCACGATCTGACCCAGGGCACGGAGAGCTTTGGTGCGCATGAAGACGGGTGGTGCGTCCAAAGCTACTAGCACGACGTTCAAGATGGGGAGGAATAAACTCTTGAGGCTTTGAACACTTCCTACTTCCTCGGAGAGGCGGTCTACGCGTGTTGCCTCCTGCTCGGAGCTGGGGGGAGGCTCAGCGTGCAGAAGCCTTATCCAGCGAAAGTACACACCCTGGGTCAAAACCATCTGCCGAGGACTCAACCCAAACATCACAGAGCGCGGACTTGACCTTTGGTGTAAAGGAAATTAACCTCTGACTCAGTTGGGTGTTACCCGGGTTGGTGATGGCTGTTTGGCATTGCCCCAGCACGGAAGCAAGCTCTTGCCCCCAAATTGCCCCAGTGAGTTCCCGAGCGCTCTAGGAGAAACATCAGACAAGTTAAGAAAAAAGCGGGGCACGCACATCGTAGGACTGGTCTTCCCTAGAGTGTTTACACAAGAACGAGAAGACATCTTGATGTGCGGACACCCGTGCGCCCAATTCAGAGATACTCAGGTTGGAGTAGACCTTCCCAGTAATGAGTAGGTTCTAGTCCGAGAGAGAACTCGACACATACCTCTTCCATCGGCTTCAATACCCTGGTCCCATTACCCTCTGTCGGGGGCCCGGAACTGGATTTGAGGGACGTGGACCTTAGGCGGGAGGCAATAACGCCGAGGTGGTCCAGCGCCATTGACCGGGCGGCACCAGTGTCGCTCTGGTTTGTCTTCACATCATCTAGCGACCCGACCTCCAGGAGAATGAACGCAAGCCCGGGAAACAATAAAACAGCCTACCATGACTTTGCTGATGATTCCAAGCAGCAGTCCGGCAGCAGGCCATTCCGGCCAAAATAGAACGGCAAGGAGATCGGAGATAAAGTTGTCGAATATCGCACGGTATTCGGCCTCATTACTCGATTTTGTGGTTTTAGTCTTGCCAGACCTAGAGAATGTGGTGTTAGCCAATATGCACCGGACGCCTCTCGGTGGATATACCTCTGTGTTAGAAAAAGGACGATCGTCTTGGCAGACTTGATGGCCGATTCCAGCCCGTTGGTGTAGAGGTTCATCTCCTGATTACTGTAGGTTAGCGTGCACAGTGAATAAGAAGAGGCGGATTACTTCTATGTCATCGCCACTGAACTCAACAGAACTTTTCAGTGTGGTTTCTTGGGCCGCCTGTGCCTGGAGTCGCATTTTCATGATCTTTCTTGCTTTCGAAGGGACATCGTGGGCGGAAGTTTGGACGAGTTGCAAGAGAAGAGCAGAGACGGTGCGAATAGACCTTCCATCCCGCAATCTTGTGAGAGGTCAGTGAATGAAACCGGCATTTGGAAACGAGTGGTGTACTTGAATTGCCCTGCTTTCTGTTTTGCGTCGGAGAGTCTGCTCAAAGAGCTCAGGATCTCCTCAATAACCCACGAACGTTGCCCTTCATGGAAGGCAAAAATCTGAGTTTAAGTTTTTTTAGTATACGCAGACATGGAGTGAGTAAGACCCACGCTTCTGATGAGAGTCAACGCATCCAGCCGCAGCCCTTTCATTGCGCTAATACCCAATGTATTATGAACGATGTTGCTTTTCTTCCCCTTACCTTCCGATGCGGTGGGTTCCATGATAAAGAAGGGACCAATTGCGATATATACCGCTTGGATGATAATTACATCAGAGAGCGAGATGAACCCTGCACATATCAGATTGTTGATCCTGGGAACGACGGAAGACAGTATCTGAAAGATCTCAGCGATAAGGCCGCGGTGTGCTTGGGTTTCTATGGAGTTTGTTTGAGCCATCGTGCGCAACGTTTGGGGGACTTGTCCATAAAGGTCTGTCGCGGCCTCGACGAAGGGGTACACGACCTTGCTGAGCTGGTTCTTTACGACACCGAAGCAGGTAGATATTAGTTCTTCCGAATAAACCTGAGAATATGTCGTCAAGTTAAATACCCCGATTATTACTATATGAACGAACGCGTACCTGCTTGGGAAGCCGGTCACTTGACAAAATCGAAATGCAACACTCCGCGGCCAATATACTTTCCTTAGCTGTGGCCAGACATTTGAGCAGGCTTCTGAGGTTGACACCCGACTCTTGCGCGTCATCGGGTTCAGGGTTTCCGATCTTGGGATCCCCATCATCACTCGGACCAGGTTCCGGCGCCTTCCCCCTCTTCGACCCTTTGCCAGACCTCTTAGAGGCAGAACGTTTGACAGAGGTTTGCGATTCCGGAGGAAGCTTGAAAGGATCAAGGTCCTCTCCTGTCTGGACAGATCGCTCAAGAATCTTGAGGAGCCGAAGGAGTTTCGAGACCTCCAGGTCGGATATCCGTCCATCGTCTTTGCGACCACTGTGAGGGGCAGTCCGGCCACGAGAGGATGGAGGTCGACGTTTCGTCGGGCGAGAGATCTTGCCAACTATGACAGTGATCTTGGAAACGATGACAGGGTTGAGGCAAGGACGAGCACAGTTGGTGGTCAGGGACAACGAAAAAAGGTCGTGCCGAAGATCGCTGGGGTCGGGGTACTGGGGTAAATCGTCCTCTGCTTCAAAAATCTCGTCGATCAACGACCCGAGTTTTTCAAAAGGGGCTTAAAAACAGTTAGAAGGGTTTGAGTGGCATTATTCAAGCAAAACACCTCTCTCGTCTCGTCCACCCGTTCGTTTGACGGGAGACGTAAGACCGTCGGTGGTACTCATGGCGCTGGAGCTGCGATATTGAGTGATTGGTCCAGCAGCCGCGGGCGCGTCGTCGGATCGGGAATTGGTAGCTACCGAGGGCTCGCGAGTTACAGACGGCTGGGACATCGAGACTCGACTTTTCCAAGCACTAGCCCTTGGTGGAACATCGACATAAACCTGGCCCTTCTTTGGGATTCTGGGGAAACTGGAGAGGTCTTTCCGAGGGGGGACAGGGTGGTTTGCGGAGGTCCGATGCGAAGGCTGTGGCTTCGGAATTGCACCTTCGGTGTCCTCATACTTTCTCTTCTTCGGAGTCACTGCCTGAGGTTCTGTCACCCTTGATGCCAGCGTCGGAATCTGAACGTGGGGCAACACATTATTGGATGGTACCGAAGGGACTGTGGCAGGGGGAGTTGGCATTGGGGGTTTGGGGGCAGGGGCAGTGGTTGCGGTGGAAGGGGTTGTGATTGGGAGGTCCTTGGTCTTGTTCGCAACGAATTCGTTGAAGAACTGAGTGGAGGTCTCAGGTTCGTACACCTTCCGCGGTGGACGGGGTTGTTCTTGTAAAGCGTTCGCAAGGGACGATGATGAATGAGAAATCCCCGGTGGGTGGGTCGGGTACGCATATGGCATGGAAGATAGGGTGTGCTGGAATATTGATTGAGCAAATTCACTGGGTTGGTACCCTGTCTGCCACACTGTTGACAGGTCCTGCTGAGGGTGGTTGTAATTGCTGCCGGGGTAGAGAATCAGTGACTCATGGAGACCGGGTGGTGTCGCTCTGCGCACTAGGATGGTGTCTCCGTGAGGTATCGAACTGCTTCATTTCGGGTATTCTCCCAATACCCACCATCGCCAGGGTTCGGACGTCCAGAGGTCAAGTATTGAAGTTCGTTCGCGTACTCTCCGTATTCTCCGTCGGAGTAGTCCATGTACTGATATTGAGGGTGCATATAGGTGGGACTTATGGTGAGATTGCTGAGGTGTCGTGCAACTGAGATGGGGTGAGAACACACGACGTGTACATTCTATCAAAAGCTGACCATGTGTTGTCGGGGTCGCAGACGCGAAAGGGTACACTGCAAGAAGCCTGTGAGCATCCTGGACGGAGTCTGCGACATATCTTCCAAGATTTGGGTCGGAGGGCGGTTGAGAAGGACGATATTGATGACTCTGGCTCGGCCGTCGATTACTGTTGTTGTGCATTCCTACTTGAGATGGGTGAGATGCTCTGCAGCACACTCGAGGCGAGGGGCCACCGCGCGTAGTAGTGAGGAGTTCAACGAGAGAACCCCCTGGTCGATCAAATTCAAAGTTCGCACGCTTGCGGTCATATACCATGGGGTGGCATACAATGTGTGGACCGAAGGGTATATGTTTTGTACTGAAACAGGTTCTGTGATAATCTCAACGCTCCACGTTATTGCCCCAGTGCTACTTATCAATAAGTTCTTTTCCCTCACCCCTGAACTTGTCCAGTTCTTGCTTCCATGGCTTCCAGTCCGCGCCATACTTACGCAGGAGTCGAGATAGCTCCTCTCGCTGTTCGGTCTGAGTGCGTGATCAGCACGAGATGAACAAGTACGCAGCAAACTACTCACGATGTTCCACGGTTCTTCACCCCCGTAAACGTCCTCGAACAGTTGCTTGAGTTCATGACGTTTCAGTTTCTCAGTGCGCTTGAAGGTGGTCATAACCTCTTGCTTCAGCCTCTCCTTCGTAGCATCATCTTCCTCCTTCGACCACCAACCCCTGGACTCCATAAAGAGTCGGAACCTGGTAATAGGGTTGTCCACCTTCTTCCGGTCCTCAACCTCTTGCCGGGGACGGTAGGCGAAAGAATCATCGGAGGTAGAGTGATGCCCAACACTACAGTGTTCTAAGGTCAGTCGCCATAGACAAGAACGATGCCGAGTTTAGTCACCGATAGCTCATTGCTTCCACCAGTACACCTCTCCCACCTTCGACGCACCGCCTTCTGGCTTCGGATACCGCGCTGATGACAGCCAGGATATCGTTGCCGTCGACCCGAATGGTGTCAATACCGTAACCTACGCCTCGCGCAGCAATTCCATCTCCGTAATATTGTTCCGAAGATGGAGTGGATATGGCGAAGCCGTTGTTCCTTGCGATGAATAAAGTTGGGGAAGGAATTGTGGATGCCAACAGCATTCCTGCATGGAAATCGCCTTCTGATGCGGCGCCTTCACCAAAATATACGGCCGCGCAATTCTTCCCCCGACGTTGGGGATCACGCTTTATCGCGTAGCCGACTCCGGCGGCTTGTGGGATCTGAGTGGCGAGAGTGGAAGAGATGGTATGAAAGTGATGTTTCGGAGAACCGAAATGCTGGGTGAACCGTCAGTGATTGATAACGGCAATTCGTCGCGAATTTGGCCTACCACAGGCATCTGGCGACCCTTCGTACCCATGTCCTCCTCATTGCCGAAGCACTGCGCCATCGCGGCGTCGATACCAAAGCCACGCCAGAGCAAAACCCCCATTTCGCGGTATTGTCCTAGTGGAGATAAACGCCAGGAAATCACGGGGTCGCAGCGATGAACACACACCCAACACCCTGCTAATCGTAAGCGTGTTGGAATGGACAAAAGGAATAGGTAGATTACTCGTCATCAGGAGCGAGAGACGCGGCGGAGCCAATGATCGTAGCTTCTTCTCCGTGCTAAAAACAGTGAGTCTGGGGACTTGACTCACCCGTTTACACTCACAGAAGTCATCTGGAGAGGTTGTGAGCGCAGTACATCAAATATGAGGTGGGCATACATAGAACGAGATTTTGCCTTGACGCTGGACATTGTTTAGGAGAGTATCCAGCGTGGGCAGCAGAAGCATATTTTCGTATCTTGGGTGTATTCAGTGGGGGTGCTGGAAGAAAAAGAGGAATACGGACAATTTGTGGGCAAGCGCCTCGTCGATCTACCGGCCGGAGCATGGAAATCAGGGAGTCGAGGGGAGTAAGTGGGGTGGCAATACCTTGGGGAGCTCTGCCCCTTCGAGAGGGATTCCAACACCATCCAAGACGCGGTAGGTCGGGATTTGAGATCCGTCCGAGTTGACCGAGTTGAAGAACTTGAGATTCGGAGTAAACGGGGACTGGGAATTCGGAAGATGACCGTGAGCTGAAGCCTGAGATGCGAACCGCCGTGAATGGCTTCCAATGGCGACGAAAGTCCTGTTCCACAAGGACATTATTTCGTCGGACAGGCGTGGGGGAGGGCGGATGAGTGGTACCAGAAAAGGCAAGAGTGGAGATTATGGAATGGATTGCCACCGGATTGTGATCAGCAACGGTCTCGATCACTTTGTGTTACTGCTGGTCCGCCGGGCCGTTGTCGACCTTGTCCTTGTCCCTCTTCTCACTTCGCGCCGCCCGGTCAGAGGCGTTTTTATTTCTTCGTTTCTCCTTCGCTCCTTCACAGCAAATGCTGCCTTTCCTTCTCATACTTTTCATACTTTCTTCCCCAGCCACCGCCTTCGCGACCATTCGTTTCTCCAGCATTCGACAGTGTGGGCCGTTCAATGTTACTTTCTCGGGCACCCAGCCAACAGCCCTCCCCCTCACTCTCACGGTCGTGCCCTTCGGGTCGCCAGCTGTACCATTCTCGATTCCCCTTCCGGACCCGGGATGGGATTCAAAGACGAGCACAGGAGTCGCCATCACCTTCCTGCCCTATCCGGCGGGGACGGTGTTTATAGCCTCTCTCGATGATGCTCAAGGCAGGAGCACGGGGTTCACATCCGATATCATCAGGATCCTACAGTCTGACAACACTTCGTGTGTCTCCACAGCAGAGAAAATACAAACCTACACTGCCTTGCCACCATTTTCCCAATGTCAGCCCTTCAATGTCTCCTTCGACCCCACTCAGGCCGTTCCCCCAGTAGTTCGTCTGTTCGTGCCAAACGGTCAGGCCGTCCTCCTCAATAAAACACAAGAAC